>Ga0066710_100004704_pt1 | contig 12175 bp, 10 predicted proteins | sample GraSoiAngelo_159_FD_79666 | JGI IMG/M metagenome (GOLD analysis project Ga0066710, IMG submission 79666) | Grasslands soil microbial communities from the Angelo Coastal Reserve, California, USA - 14_1009_16_40cm | ecosystem: Environmental > Terrestrial > Soil > Grasslands | place: USA...
AGTTTCCATAGGCTAGATCCTGGGCACGGACTTCATTGGTTGTCCACTGCTCGAAGATTACTTCGGCAGGTTGGGAGGGAAGCTTAAGTGGATAAAAACTCTTCGGAACCAGCTCAAAAACCCCCGCCATGTCCAGATCATTCCAGAGCACCTCGTTGAAGAGGTTGGTGTATTGAGTGAGCTGTGGGTCATTACCACGGATTTGAAAGTCTGCCACGGCCACGCGGGCCCGTACACCCGTTGATGTTCCGACGCGGACTTGAGGTTCTTGGGAGAGACTGTTTCTCAACGAAAGCGTAGCAAGAAGGACTATCGATACAAAACCAATGAAATGAATTTTCTTTTTCATGCGGGCAAACTACCTCGAAAGTTTAAAATGAGAATTACAGCCGTTTGCAAGGCGTTAACGGCTATTTACCTCGAATGTTCGAACCAGAATTCCACGGTAAGCCGCGTTTCGCCTCCCGGCAGGGGAGGGAAGTGGGAGGCTCGGACAGCCCTCAATCCAGAACGGTCGAGTGAAGCAACCCCGCTAGATTGTTTGACAAATTCATTGGCGACACTGCCATCTCTCAGGATGTCAAATTGAATATAGAGTCGAGGAGCTGAACGGACATTGGGGTCGATAAGATTTTTTTGCCAGTTGCTGCTGACAATATCCCGGATCTGGCGAACGTACCATCCATATTTCTCACCGAAGATTCCTTCTCCGAGTCCGATTCCGCCGCTATCAGAGCCAATTTGAAATTGAGAATAGGAAAAATTAGGGGTTCCCCCTTCGCCAAAGGGCACAACGTTCGGCGGGGGCTGCACTTTGGCTATCTGCTTGGGGGCCTTTTTCGCGGGAGGCTCGGGCTTTTTGGGCTCTGCTTTCTTAGGCTCAGGCTTTTTCTTTTTCTCTTGGATTTCGAAAGCTTTGGGATCTGGAACCTCTAAAGGTTGTTTTACTACGTCGGGTATTTCCGTTTGTCCCAGCCCTTTGGACTCGGTGGCGACTATATTTTCGGTCGGCATTTCTGGGCGGGGAAGATTGAGACCTCCAACCCTCGGGACAATCCCCACGGAAATCGCGCCACCGCCGGCGCTGCTGGAGCCCCATAACACCGGTTTGGGATTGATATAATGCGGCAGGAAAAAGAAAGAACCAAGCAACAAGCAGTGCGTAAGAAAGGAATAGAATAGAGAGACTCCCAACTTTTCCTTTTGAACATCGAAGATGGTGATGCGGTGGGTCGTCATGTTGGTAACAATTCAACCGTCTCCCTCAAGGACTTCAAGGCGCCGCCAAGACCTCGAGCAAATGCCAACCATTTTTCTAAGTCAAAGAAAAGGCTCTTTCTTCTATTTCTTCTGGGCCTCCGTTGGTTGTGTGACGCAGTTGATGTTTTCGACCCCAGCCAGCCTCACGTGATCCATGACCTTGGCGATTGTCCCCCACGGCACCTCTTCGTCAGCACGCAAATAAATGGTTTGGTGTGGGTCCTTGATCTTTGCTTTGAGTTTGGCCTCTAACTCATTAATGTTGATCGGGTCGGATCCCAGGAACAACTTCTGTTCCCGGTTGATCTGGATGACCAACCTCTCCTGGGTCAGTTCTTTCACCGTTTTCGTTTTTGGGACATTAATCTCGATGCCTGACTGGATAATGGGAGCTGTCAGCATGAAAATGATCAGCAGCACCAAAACCACGTCCACTAGCGGAACCACGTTGATTTCCGCCAGAGAAGTCTGCGTTTTACCTTGTGGGCTGGTGAAAGCCATACTCTAAAGGAAGGACAGGCAGAGGCCGGAAGGAAAAAGCAAATGTCCTCTTGGTTCTTTCTCGCTCATCTTTGCGCCTCATGAGAAGGTTCGTTCCATCAAGTTCAAGAACTCCAGCGAAAAATCATCCATGGCCGATCCCATCTCCTTTAATTGATGAACAAAATAATTGTAAGCAATGACGGCCGGAATGGCCGCAAACAGCCCGGCCGCAGTGGCAATGAGAGCTTCTGCAATTCCAGGAGCTACAGCGCGAATCGTCGTGGCAGTTCCTTCTGTGCCCAGGCCAGTGAAAGCCCTGATGATTCCCAGGACGGTGCCAAACAACCCGATAAAGGGAGCCACGGAAGCGGTGGTTGCCAGGAAGCTCATGTTTCGTTCGAGTTTAGTCAACTCTACTGAGGAAGCTCTGGACAATGCTCTTTGGATCACATTGATGGTTTTCAGGGTGGCCGAATGCTGACCCGGATTGCCGGGGTGGGAAGATTTCGACTCTGCCATGAGCTGAGCTTCCAACTCTTCATATCCTGCTTGAAAGACTTCTACGAGAGGAGTGTTCCGCAAAGGCTCACAGGCGGTGCTGATCTCCGAGAATCGCCGGCTTTTGCGAAACATGCGGATGAAGGTCTCGGAATCTTTACGAATCTTTCTCAGCACGGAATATTTTTTGAAAATTATTGCCCAGGTAAATAGCGAGAAAACCAGCAGGACAACCAGGACAGCTTTGGCAAGTGGGCCGGCTGCGAAAACTAGTTTGAGTAAATCGCTTTCAAAGCCTTGCGCCAGAAGGGGAATCAGATCAAATTGCTCTAAGACCAATAATTACCTCCAGCTTTCTTAGAACCCATTAATTCTCGGAGTCTCAAGTATCTCACAGCAAACTTAACATACAAATAATCCGGGCGTCAATAAAACAAGTCCTCTCAGCCCTTTCCTCTGTTGCTCCTGTTGCCCTTGGGAAGGGAGTTTCAAGCCTTCCCGGCATTGTTGCAAAACTTAATGTATGCTAGACTCATCGCATTTTTGTAAAAAGGGAGCACGGGACTTCCGTTTGTATCCCATTCTGTGGAAAAAACAGACTGACGCCGGTGGCGTATTGGACAGCCCATGCTGAGATTGTTAGAGATCAGCCAGTTCGCTCTCATCGATCGCTTAAGCATTGAGTTTCATGAAGGGCTCAACTTGCTGACTGGTGAAACAGGTTCGGGGAAATCCATCATCGTGGATGCGCTGGGTTTGCTCTTGGGCGAAAAAGGCCACGCAGAAATGATTCGCACCGGAGCTGAGCGGTTTGTGGTCACCGGCTGCTTTGAAGTGTCAGAAGATGATCGCATTCGAAAACAGTTTGAACAGAGTGGACTGGAATTCAATGAAGAAGAATTAATCGTCAAGCGAGAATTCACTCAGAACGCCAAGGGACGTTCGTTTGTCAACCACCAAATGGTTCCGCTCAGTTTTCTCAAAGAGACGGCCAAATACCTGGTGGATATTCACGGTCAGAATGAGCAGCAAACTCTGTACGGCGGTGATTCCCAGCTTCAGTTTCTGGATGCTTGCTCTAGCCTGGATGATCTGCCGGGCGAGGTTCGAAGCCTGTACGAGCAACTTAGCGAAAAGGTGCAACAAATCCAGGCCCTAGGGAAGAATGAACAAGAACGTCTCAGGACTGTTGATTTGCTGGCCTTTCAAACTGTAGAGATCGAAAAGGCGCAGTTAAGATCAGAAGATGAAGACGAACGACTGGCTGCCGAACATAAGCTCTTGGCCAACGCCGAAAGACTTTATCAATTGTCCAGCCAGGCTTACAGTGAGCTTTACGAAGCCGAGACCTCGGCCAGCGCAATCCTTAAACGGGCCGGCCGCATGCTGGAAGAGTTGAGAAGGGTCGATAATCGTTGTGATGGACTTTGGGAACAACTGCAATCAGCCAGGATTAGCCTTGAGGACGTAGCCCTCTCTTTGCGCGAGTACTCTTCCAGAATTGAAGTCAATCCCCAGCGCCTGGAGTGGGTAGAAAACCGGATGGCTGAAATTGACCGCCTCAAAAAGAAGTATGGAGGAACCTTACAAGGAATTTTCTCCTTTTATCAGAAGAGCAAATCGGAACTGGAAAACTTGCAGAGCGCTGACGAGACCCTGGCAACGCTGGAGAGAGAGAAGATGATTTTGCAGGAAGGTTATTGGGAGAGAGCCTTGGAGTTGAGTGCGAAAAGACAGTCCGCAGCCAAACACTTAGAAAAAGAGGTTGAACGAGAGTTGGGTCAATTGGCAATGGGGAAGACTCGTTTTCGTATTTCTTTTGCGGAAGCACGCCAGTCCAACAGAAATGCCCAGTCAGACTCTCCTCCGGGAACCGGCAGAGGAATAGACGAGATTGAGTTTCTAATCAGTCCCAATCCCGGCGAGGATTTGAAACCTCTGATCAAGATTGCCTCAGGTGGCGAAATTTCGAGGGTTATGTTAGCCTTGAAGAGTGTGAAAAGCATCGACGGTCGAAGTAAGACGCTGGTTTTTGACGAAGTAGATTCCGGCATTGGCGGGCAGACTGCCGATGTCGTCGGTCAAAAACTAAAGAAGCTTTCTGAGCACAACCAGGTTATTTGTGTGACCCACTTGCCGCAGATTGCGTCTTATGCCGACAGTCACTACCACATTGAAAAACGAGTAGAAAAAGGAAGAACTCTAACTCAAGTGGCTCGTCTCGACGGGAAAGAGCGAGTACGAGAAATTGCGAGAATGATCAGCGGCGAACGAGTGACTGACAGCGTGTTGAAGCATGCCGCTGAGCTCTTGAAGATGGCAGCTAAGTGAGCGAAAGGCATTGCCCCTAAAGGGCGCGGTGCTGTGACTGGGGGCAGATCAGGACCGTCAGCGACGGAATCCAGACGGAAACAATTTTTGCCCCAGCTCTTTATGGGAGGATGCATGAGCTTTTGTTCCCGGGCGGCCCTCCATTTGCACAATCCTCACCAGTTCCAACGAATTGGCAATAGAGAATTCAGTTGCCCCGATCCCATCATGGCACGACCCGATGGTTCATAAACTAATGTCTTGGTAAGGAAAAATCTGTGGAGCAAAAGAAATTCTTTATCGAAACTTTCGGTTGCCAGATGAATCATCATGATTCAGAAAAGGTCGCCGGTACCCTTATTACTTTGGGTTACGTCCCAACAGAAAACCCTGCAGAAGCTGACATGCTCTTGCTCAACACTTGCAATATTCGTGAAAAGGCCAACCAGAAAGTCTTTTCACGTCTGGGTTCCTTACATAAATCCTACGGGGCCAAACCAGGCGCCAAGGTGGGATTGTTGGGTTGTATGGCGCAAATGGAAGGGCAAAAGATATTTGAAAAGGCGCCCAACGTGAATTTGGTGGTGGGATCCAGCAGTTATTCGTTCATTCCTCAACTCGTAGCCAAGCTTGAACAGGGCGTGCCGCGAGTCATCGATGTTTCTCAGGACACGGATAGGCTATTTGAGACTTACACTCAGTCCAGAAAAACCCCATACAAGGCCTACGTAACTATTATGGAAGGGTGTAATCGATTTTGTGCGTTTTGTGTTGTGCCATACACTCGCGGACCGGAGCGCAGCCGGCGCGGCGACCATCTTCTTGCGGAGATTCGCCAACTGAGTTCCGAAGGTTATCAGGAAATTATGCTGCTGGGTCAGACCGTCAATTCCTGGAAAGATCCGGCGGGTGAAATCGCCTCGTTTGCAGAACTGCTGAAGCGAGTGGCCGAGATCGAAGGAATTCGCCGCATTCGTTTTACTTCTCCCCATCCCAGTGATTTTCATCCTGAAATCGTAGAGGTCATCGAGAACGTTCCCCAGATTTGTAACCAGGTGCATCTACCGGTCCAGTCCGGTTCAACCACGATTCTCAGGCGTATGAAGCGCGATTACACCCGCGACGAATATCTAAGGAGAGTGGACTTCATCAAGCGGGCCAAAAGGGAGATCGCGCTCTCCACAGATATCATTGTGGGTTTCCCAGGAGAAACCCAAGAGGATTTTGAAGAGACGCTCTCCCTGCTACAAGAAGTGCGCTACGATTCAATTTTTTCGTTCAAGTACTCCCCAAGACCGGGAACGGAAGCGTACTCTTTGGAGGATGCCATTCCGGAAGAAGAAAAAAGCAGGCGTTTGATGATACTGCAGGAATTTCAACGCAAGATTCAATTGGAGAGGAACGCGCGCTTCGTCGGCAAAGAATTGGAAATCTTAGTGGAGGGAAAGAGCCAGAGGGACACCGAAGATTTGATGGGACGGACAACGGAAAACAAGATTATTAATTTCTCCGGCCCCTCTCAGCTCTTAGGCAAATTTGCCAATGTCCGTGTGACAAATTTTTCTCCCAATAGCCTGCAGGGCAAGTTAATCTCTTAACCAGCAGGAAAGTGAGTAGCGCTTGGCTGCCACTTTGCTTTTCAGATTTTTCTTTGATACACTTTTTAAAAAATCTGTTGCTGGGGTGGGAGTGAGCGAGGGGACCCATGGAAAGAGGTGGTTTATGGAAATTGAGATGAAAATACGCGGTCTAATGATGGATCCTGTGACCAATGTGCCGATTGTCATCCTAAAAGGAGTCGAGGGGAGCGCCCTCTTGCCAATCTGGGTGGGAGTTTACGAAGCTAATGCGATAGCGCTCGAAATCGAGAAAATCGCTACCCCACGCCCCATGACGCACGATTTATTGAAGAATGTCCTCCATGGCTTAGACTGTTCTGTGAACAAAGTAGTGGTCAATCAGCTGATCGACGACACCTTTTATGCCATTATTTGGCTGGAGCGAGACGGCCGGCTTATTTCGGTCGATTCCCGTCCCAGTGACGCCTTGGCCCTGGCCCTGCGCACCGATTCTCCTATCTTTGTGGAAGAAGAGGTCATCAAAAGTTCCAAAGCTGCGTCGGCCAAACAGGAGAAGGACAGCAGTCAAGAACTAAAGCGCTGGCTTGAAAACCTCGGCGACGAAGACCTGGGTAAATATAAGATGTAAGACTTATCTTGCACGCGCCTGTGTCAAAACAAGGGTGAGCCTCCACACCATTGCGATTTCTGAGTCCGTTCGGTAACTTTCTCAAATCGGTCATTCTAATTTTCGTTGTTTCCGGCCCTCTTGCACGTTGGGTGGAGAGCGAATGATCCTGGCCATTGCCAACCAAAAAGGTGGGGTAGGAAAAACGACCACAGCCATTAATTTAGCTGCTGCCTTTGCCAAGAAAGGTAAGAAAACTCTTCTGCTGGATTTAGATCCGCAGTCCAATAGCTCCATCACATTTCTGGATATTCATAGTCTTCAAAAGACAGTTTTTGATGTATTAATGGAATCCGGTGTCGGTTTCAGAGACATCATTCAGCAAACTTCTCTTTTACACCTCGACGTCGCTCCTGCCAAGATTTCCCTGGCCAAATTGGAGAGCAATCTAATTGGAGAGTTTGACGCTCCCTTTCGTTTGAAAGACAAACTGGATGCAGTCCGAAAGGATTATGACTTTGTAATTATCGACACACCCCCTACCTTGGGGTTGATTACCGTCAACGCTCTAGTGGCCTGTACGCATTTGCTCATCCCGATTCAGTCTTCCTATTTTGCTCTGGAAGGCACCGACGATTTGTTAGAGACGGTTGAACGCGTGAAAGCCCGCCCCAATCCGGATTTGAAAGTTCTGGGTGTTTTGATCACGCTGCACGACAAAAGGACTGTCTTAGCCAAAGACATTCACAAGCAGATCAAGAACGTTTTCGGACCCAAGGTTTTTAAGACGGTCATTTCAAAAAATGTGCGCTTGGAGGAGAGCCCGGCTTACAAGGAATCCATCTTTTCTTTCGCTCCTCATTCGAGTGGGGCGGTTGAGTATTTTAAACTTTCGGACGAGGTGCTGGACCGTGTCTAAGAAACCAGGCCTGCCCCTGACTGTGAAAATGCGTCATGATTTTCATTACGTAGATGAACTTAGTTCCCGTAGCGGAGCTCCCGTAGGGAGAATGATTCCTATTGACCGTTTAGAAGTCAATCCGGATCAGCCGCGGCAAGGAGTGGGGGATCTGAGTGATCTGACGGCATCCATCATGGAAAAGGGGGTTTTAGAACCCATCCTGGTTCGACATATCCGTGAAAACAATAAATTCATGATCATTTCAGGAGAGCGACGTTACCGTGCTGGTCTGGCCGCCGGTTTGAAGGAAGTTCCATGCATTGAAAAAGACGTGGATGATGCTGAGGTGGCCGAAATTGCCCTGATCGAAAATCTCCAACGCAAGGATCTAACTGCCTTTGAAGAAGCCGAAGGCCTGCAATCGCTCATCGACCGGTTTGGGTATACTCACGAGCAGATTGCCAAGAAGATCGGCAAGGCCCGCTCTTCTGTGACCGAAACCTTAAGTTTGAAGACCCTCCCGGAAGATATCAAGGAGTTGTGCTGTCAGGCCCAGGTGTTGAGCAAATCGATGTTGCTTCAGATTGTGCGACAGCCTGCGCGTGAAAAGATGCTGGAACTCTTACGCCGTTTTGCTCAAGGTGAAGTTTCCCGTGACGAAGCCAGAAAGGAACGACTGCAAGGAGAAAAGGGACGACCGCAGAATTTTGTCTTCCGTTTTCGTCCTCCTACCAAAGAGTTCACGCTCGATCTGAGGTTTTCTAAATCCAATGTGGAAAAAGAAGAGTTGATTGAGGTTTTAAGTTCAATTTTAAAGGCCTTGAAAGAAGAGACTGTCTCAGGCGATCCCCTCAAGAAAATTTCATGATTACGACCTGACACAATTGCCTCAATCAGTCTGCAATCCGCAAAGTCCCCTCCAACTTCCCTAATATGCCTTCTCCTCCAGAACCAGGCCAGGCTTATCCGGATGGATCCCCACCTAGTCTTAGGCTTTGCGAGCATTGCGAGGCACTCGGTGCTTCTTCGGTGGTTCGCTCGGACACTGAATCTACCGACATCATCCACTGTTCAATTTGTAGACTCAGCTTTCATTTCATCACCGAAGGGAACCGAATCATTGTAACTCGAGTAACGGCTTACCCGAGCGAGACATAAAATGAATCGTTAGGAAACCAAATGACAAATCGACTTGCCAATAAAGTGGCTCTCGTGACGGGAGCAGGTTCGGGCATTGGTCAGGGATGCGCGCTGCGCCTGGCTGCCCAAGGAGCTCGAGTGATGGTGGCCGACCTCCAGAAGGCGGGTGGGGAAGAAACGCTCGCCAAGATCGAGAAGGCGGGGGGCCAGGGAGCCTTCCAGCGGACGGACATCAGTCGTGAAATGCAGTGCGGGGAGCTGGTTCAGAAAACCTTCGAGCACTTTGGAAGGCTGGACATACTAGTTAACAACGCTGGCGTTTACCCCCGAGCGACGCTGGAGCAGACCACCGAAGCGTTTTGGGACCAGATCATGGCCGTAAATCTAAAAGGGCCATTCTTTCTGTGCAAACACGTAGTGCCCATCATGCGGCGTCAAGGAGGTGGCAGCATCATCAACACAGGCTCTGTTCACGGCTTGGGGGGAGCTGGAAAGCTCTTCGCCTATGCTATATCCAAAGGTGGCCTTCTGACCCTCACCAAAAATCTGGCCATTGCCCTGGTTCAGGATAGGATCCGGGTGAACTATCTCATCCCCGGTTGGGTTTTGTCGCCCACGGAACTCCGCATCCAGGCGGAAGAAGGGCACGATGAAAATTGGATGAGGGAGCGAGCCGCTAGGTTGGGAATGGGACGCTTTCAATTGCCCGAAGATGCAGCCAACGCCGTAGCCTTCCTGGCTTCGGATGAATCCGTGATGATCACCGGTTGTGTGTTAAATGTAGATGCTGGTTATTCGGTGCGGTGTATTGGGACGGAGGAAGAATAGCCTAGGCGTGTCTCACCAGAGCTCTAAGGTACTTGAGATTGGTTGCCATGTCGGCCTCTACAGAATCTGTCGGGCAATCGGTTTCCAGATGGGCCCAGCCAGAAAAACCGATCTCGGCAATTGCATCCACCACGGCGGGAACTTTGATGGGCCCTTTTCCCAGGAAATGTGGGTTGTCCTTGATATGAAATTCGCAAATGCGCTCTTTCCCTAACCAGCGAATTTCCTTGAGGATATCAAATCCACCCTGGGTTGAATTTCCGATGTCGTAATAAACGAGAACGGCTCTGGATTTGACTCGATCCAGGATGCGGACATTGTCTTCGGCAGAGATCGTGTTTTCCAAGCCTAAGATGACCTGGGCCTTTTCTGCTTCCGTGGCAATCTCTTTTAAGTAGTCAGCGACGTAATCCATTTCCTGGTGTGTTTTCAACGCGCCCTTCCCAAAGAAGGGAAGCAGAATAACCCGTGCCCCAACGTTCTTGGTGATGGAAATGGAATCGGCTACCCAGCGCTGGGCCAGTGGATCCGACTTGAGGACGTTCCTGTGGAGAATCTCCAAACAGGTCGAGGCGATCGGAAGATCGTGTTTTTTGGATTCCGCCACGTATTGTTTCTGCAGATCGGGATTGCTTAACGGGAGCTTTTGAGTTCCCTTTCCAATACTGATCTCCACGCCATCAAAACCAATTTTCTTTGCCAGCGCGACCGCTTCCAATTTGCATTCCTGTTTCAAATTCCAATCTGTCACACCGATCCTAACTGGAAGGTTCTTGGCGATTAAGCACTTGAGGAATGAAGGCGCGGAAGCTGAGCCGGACGCTACTGTCCCTGCCATAGCCCACTTGAGAAGTTGACGTCTTGAAAATCTCATCGAATCGTTTCCCGCTCGAACTTATTTGACATTCTAAGGACCGTTCAAAATTGTTCTTACTGGTTACTACTTTACTTAAAGCCTAATGCCTTGGCAAGGCAATCGAAAACATCAACAATAATTGAGATATTACCATTGACGACTCGGGCTGCCGCAGCCAATCGGTTCGAATTTGACCGACTCGTGAACTAGGGCGCTTTTCTGTGAATCATTTAAAAAGTTCTCTTTGATTTTCTAAGAGGCAGTGCTAGAGTTTCACCTTATTTCAGCCGCGTTTGCGCTAGGGTTTACCCGGTGGCGACCAAGTTCAAACGTTGGTCAAGCTTGTTAACCTGCCGTCCACTCACCCCCAGCCCCTCTGTCCTGGGGGTTCTGGGGAGAGGGTGGTCCGCCGGACGGCGGATCGGGTGAGGGGTCAGTCGCCGATGAAGCCGTAATCTTGGGCGGTCTGAGCTTGCTGGCTACTAGCCTATTCGGCTTTCAAATATTTTGGAATGGGAAAACTCCAGATGACGCAGCGATTTATTTTGTTGCTCTTGGGAATTGCCCTCCATTCGTTCCTATTTTCGGCTCAAGTGTCTGCCGTGTCTCCACGTCTGAAGGCACTCATGCAAAAAATGACGTTGATTGACTCGCATGCGGATACTACCCAGCTTATTTTGGCAGAGGGTTATGATTTGGGTCAGCGTCACAATTATGGCCACGTGGATATCCCTCGTATGAAGGAAGCAGGGATGACCGCGCAGTTCTTCAGTTTGAATCCTGATTCCTACGTGCTTACGCCACTCCAATCCATTAAACGTGCCTTACAGGAGTTAGATGCGGTGGTTCAGGAAGTGAGACGCCATCCTGACACCGTTTTCATGGCAAAATCCACGGAGGATATTTTAAAGGCGCGAGGTCAGAAAAAGATTGCTGTTCTGTTGGGAATTGAAGGAGGCCACGTCATTGATAGCGACTTGAGAGTCTTGCGCCAGTTCCATGAGCTCGGGGTTCGTTATATGACGTTGACTCACTTTAATAATACGGATTGGGCCGATTCGTCGACGGCCCCGCCGCGTTGGAATGGCTTGAACGATCTGGGACGTCAAATTGTCGCAGAAATGAACCGCTTGGGAATGATGGTTGATATTTCCCATGTTTCTGACAAGACGTTTTATGACACGCTGCAAGTGAGCCGGGCCCCGCTGATTGCTTCGCATTCTTCCTGCCGTGCCTTGTGCGATCATCCGCGGAATATGTCTGATGAGATGCTGCGGGCTCTGGCAAAAAACGGGGGAGCCGTACAGATCAACTTTTTTGCCGGTTATCTTGATAAATCGTTTTTTGATGAGCGGGAACGAACCAAGGCTCCTTGGGAGGCCAGACTGGCCGAACTGAAACAAAAGTACGTAAAGGATCCAAAAAAGCTGTCAGAAGAGACCCGGAAAATTCAAGATGCGAACAAGGCTGAACTACCCAAAGTGTCCCTGAGTCGTTGCCTTGACCATTTCATGCACGCTATTGAGGTGGCCGGAATTGATCATGTCGGCCTCGGATCGGATTTCGATGGCGTGAGCAATCTTCTGCCTGACGGTTTAGAGGACATCTCGAAATTGCCCGACCTGCTGCAAGGCTTGATGGATCGAGGGTTGAGCGACTCCGACCTTTTGAAAATTGCCGGCGGCAATTTCATGCGAGTCATGCGGGAGGTA
>Ga0066710_100004705_pt1 | contig 12174 bp, 12 predicted proteins | sample GraSoiAngelo_159_FD_79666 | JGI IMG/M metagenome (GOLD analysis project Ga0066710, IMG submission 79666) | Grasslands soil microbial communities from the Angelo Coastal Reserve, California, USA - 14_1009_16_40cm | ecosystem: Environmental > Terrestrial > Soil > Grasslands | place: USA...
CACCTGGAAGGACTTCATCAACGTCGCGATGACCGAGGCGAGCGGGAACGTCTCCCTGCTCGAAGCGCAGAACGAGGTCATGGGCGTCTACTTCTGGGCGAACGGGATCGACTGGACGACGACGAACCAGGCTGACCTCGACGCGTACGAAGCGTGGACCCTCCAGATGGCGCCGCACGTCAAGGCGTTCGAGTCGTACCCCGGCTACCAATTCGCCCAATTGGGATACGGCTTGTCGCACGTGTGGAACGGTGACGCCCGGCAGGGGTTCAACTCGTTCAAGGATCCGAGCCGCTATGCCTGGGGCATCGGCTCACCCAACACCGAGCTCTGGATGGACAACTGGACCATCGTGCAGGGCGCCCCGCACCCGGAAGCGGCGTACGCGTTCATCAACTTCATCCTCGATCCGAAGAACTCGCTGCAAGACATGGAGTTCCACGGCTACAACACCGGGATCACGGGGCTGAAGGAGGCCGCCGCGGCAGCGGATGTTCCCTACCTCGACATGGTGTTCTTCGACCCCGCTCAGCTCGCCACGATGCATGCGCAGGAGATCAACTCGGCGTTCGACCGCGAAGTGCAGATCTTCCTGAACATGAAGAACGCCGCGGGCGCGTAGGTGCGAGGGTGGCCCAGCGGGTAGCGGCGTCCGAACGCGGTGCCCGGAGGATCCGGGCACCGCGGTTCGTCATGGCGCTCCCCGCGTGGGTCTGGTTCCTGTGCTTCTTCACGCTGCCGGTGTTGTGGATCGTCTACTACTCGTTCGGCTACAAACCGGACATCTACCACCCGATCGCGACCGACAAGCTCTCGCTGGGGTCGTACCACGAAGCGTTCTCGCGGGCGTTCGTACACGTCTTCTCGCAGACACTGCAGATCTCGATCATCGGTACGTCCCTCTGCTTGCTGATCGCGTTCCCGTTCGCCTATTGGCTCGCGACACGCGTGTCTCCTCGTTGGCGAGGGGTATTGCTCGGACTGGTGGTAGTGCCGTTCTTCGTGAACTTCCTGATCCGCACGGTCGGCTGGCTCATCCTCTTGTCGCCGGCGGGCCCCGTCTCGAGCCTCCTGCAGCGATGGGGGCTCCGCAGCGAGCCGCTGCACCTGTTGCAAACGCGGGGAGCCGTCCAACTCGGCGTCGTCTACAACTACCTAGCGCTCATGATCCTGCCGCTCTTCGTGACGCTCGACCGGCTGGATCCTGCGATGCGCGAGGCATCGAAGGACCTCGGGGCCAACCGCGTGAAGACCTTCCGTCAGATCACCCTCCCGCTGGCGGCTCCCGGCATCGTCGCTGGGTTGCTCCTGGTCTTCATCCCGCTGACGGGCGACTACATCACCGCCTTGGTGCTGGGGGGTGCGAAAGGGAACATGGCCGGCGTCGTGGTCGCGAGTCAGTTCACGATCGCGCAGGACTGGGCGCTCGGAGCGGCGCAGGCGGTGATCCTGATCGCCATGATCATGGGGACGGTCGCCGTGTTCGGTCTGTTCGCGATCGCGATCCGCGCGATCGTCCGGGTGAGCCGCAGGATCACGCTGCCGCCCGTCGCGGAGGAGGCCGTGTGAGCGCCGTCGAAGCCGGCAGGAAGGGACGTCGCCGGGACCTTGCCGACGTCGGGCTCCGTTCATGGGCGATCCTCGTCTACGTGTTCCTTTTCCTTCCTATCCTGGTGATCGTCGTGTACTCGTTCAACAACGGACGGGCGATGATCACGTGGAACGGCGTCGGCCTGAACGGCTACCGGACGGGCTTAACCGATCCCACCATCCAGGATGCGGTGAAGACCTCGATCGTTGCAGCCGTGGGGACGGCCGTCATGGCGACCATCCTCGGCTCGTTCGCCGGGATCGCCCTGGCCAGGCGGAAGGGCAAGTGGACGATCCTGTTCTTGGCACTCGTGTTCCTGATCCTCGTGACACCCGAGATCGTCGAGGCGATCGCGCTCCTCCTCTGGTACGTCCGTCTTGGCGGACCATTCGGGCCACACACGCCGATCCCCGGCATCAGCTATGGGATGGTCCGGCTGTGGGTGGGTCACTCACTGTTCGCGACGGCGGTCGTCACACTGATCGTCCGAGCGCGACTCCAGGGGCTCGATGAGACGTTGGAGGAGGCCGCCGCCGATCTGTATGCCACGCCTGCGCGGAGGTTCCGGCAGATCACGCTCCCCCTCATGCTCCCCGCCGTGCTTGCCGGCGCCCTCCTCGCATTCAGCTTCAGCCTCGACGACACGATCATCTCGTCGTTCGTGAGCGTTGCCGGTGCATCGCCGTGGCCGGTGTACGTGTTCAGCGCGGTCCGCAACGCTCTTCGACCCGAGGTCGCGTCCGTGTCGACGCTCCTGCTGACGCTGACCTTGATCGCCATCGCGTCCGTGGCGCTCGTCCTGCGTCGGAGCGGTCAATCGAGCAAGGACGTCGCCAAGACGATGACGGTGGGTGGCTGAGCGCTCGCACCGACCGGCCCGCCGCTGCGCACCGCACCGCTGAGATACTCGGGATCATGAGCACGCCCCCGTACGTCGCGGTGATCGGGGCGAGCAACGCCACGGAGTGGGAGCTGGCATCGGCGGAGCGCGTGGGTCAGCTGCTCGCGGAGGCGGGATGCGTATTGGTGTGCGGAGGGCTCGGGGGGGTCATGGATGCCGCCGCCCGCGGCTCCGCCGCGGGCGGCGGCATCTCGATCGGGATCCTTCCGGACAACGACCGGGACTCCGCGTCCCGGCACCTGACGGTGGCGATCGCGACCGGCTTCGGCGAGGCCCGGAACGTGATCGTCGCGCGGAGCACCGACGCCGTGATCGCGGTCGGCGGCGAGTTCGGAACGCTCTCGGAGATCGCGCTCGCACTCAAGATGGGTAAACCCGTCATCGGGCTCGGAACGTGGGAGCTCGGGCGCGACGATCTCGCACGGGACCCGATCGTCCGCACCGAGACGCCCGAGGACGCGCTCACGCAGCTCCGCAGGCTGGTCCCACAGATGTCGTAGGTCCCGCGGGGTTGACCGTGATCCCGTCCGGGAGCACCATCGGGTCGTGTTCGACGTCGTCGTCTTCATCGTGCTCGCGACCGCGTATTCGGCGTTCGTGATCGAGCTGGTGATCGAGAGCGCGGCGACGAGAGCGCGGGAGCTGGTGGCGTTCGGGTCGGTCTTGGCTGCGCCGGGAGCCTCCATCGGTATCTGGATCCTGTGTGGGGTGTCGGCCTCCGCTGCGCTCGCCATGGTGACCGCGGTCGCGTATGCCCGCGGACGCCGGCTCGAGCGCCGGATGGCCGCGGAGCTCGACGGGCGCTGGGGGGAGATCTCCGAGCGCAGCGCCAGTGACGCGACCCGGATACGGTTGCTGTCCTGGCGCGTCGCCGAGCTCCAAACCTTGGTCGACCGGCTGGCGGATGACCGCGCGGCGAGGCGGACCGGGCCTCTGCGGTTGGTCGTGGTGCCCGACTCGCCGGAGGATGTCGCCAGCGGTCGGTAACGTTCGCTGATCGCTCCCCCTCCTGGTAGTTCGGAGGTGGGCAACTGATGGCCGACGCGCATCGTGACCGTGAACCCGATCCTGAGTTCATCGAGGATCCGGGGGGTGAGGGTCGCAGACCGACATCACATCTGAGGTCACGCGAGGAATACGTTCGGCGGCTGCGAGAGGCGTGGACCGAATGGCTGCCTGGCGTACCGGTTCCGCCCGACTGGCGTGAGGGTGCGTCCGGTCACCCTTCCGACCTTCCTCCCGGCGAGGAGAACCCAGAAGGGGAGTCAAACAACTCAGGAACGACGTCGGACGGGGACATCGGGTGGCCGCTCCCCTCACGAACCCAAGATCGGGTTCGGAACCAGCCCCAAGCGCCGCTGTCGTTCCGATCCCGGCCTCCGGTCCACCGGCAGGCTAAAGACGGACACGCGATCGGCGTCGGGTATCTCGTCCTCACCCTCCGAGAACTCGCCGGCATCTCCCAACGGACCCTCGCGAAGCGGGCAGGCACCTCCCAGGGCGCCATCACCCGGGTCGAGACCGGCGCTCACACCCCTTCGATCCCGAGCATCCTCCGCCTCGCCCACGCCGTGGGGTATCGCGTCGTGATCGGGCTCGCGTCGCCCGATGTCGCGAACATCGAGCCCGCCCTCGTCACGGTCGAAGACCTCGCGCTCATCGGGCTCCTGATCCCCGATCCCCTCGATGGTCTCCCGAACTTCCGCGTGATCCGCGAGCCGCCGCCCTGGGCGGGCGCCTCGTGAGTCAGCGTCCGCGGAGCTTCGCGACACCGTTGCGCAGCGCCACCTTCTCGCCGGGAGACAACCCGAACGCCAGCAGCGCCGGCACGTAGGCGGCGGTCCCGACCACCGCCACCGTCACCAGCTGGACGTACCACTTCGTGTCGCCGACCACCGCGTGCACCGCAACCATCACGACCGCGCACACCGCGGTCGGCACGACGAGCCGGACATAGGTGCGATCCCACGGGAAGATCCCGACGAACCGCCGCACCAATACGAGCCGGAGCCAGTTCGACGCCGCGATCGTGATCGCCTGCGCGGCCGCGGCACCTTCGATCCCGAACCGAGGAACAAGCAGCCACGCGAGCGCGAGGTCGAGCGCCGCGGACACCGCGTAGACGATCAGGTCCCAGCCTGTCCGACCGGCCATGATCAGGACGAATCCCGCGGCCCCCACGCTCACGTTGATCGCCTGCCCGATCACGAGGATCCGCAGCGCATCGCTCCCGCTCGCGAACCGTCCCCCGCCGAACACCTGCAGGATCGCCTGCGGCACGATCAGCATGAGCAGCAGCAAGGGGATCGTGCCGGCGACCGTCCATCGAGTGATCGCCTTGAACAGCGCGTCCAGCCGGTCACGTTCCCCGCGGGCGTGCAGGTCCGCGACGAACGGCGAGAACACGTACGAGACCGCCGTCAGGAAGAGCACCATCGCGAGCGCGACTCGAACGCACGCCGAGTAGACCCCGACCTCCTCGGCCGTGACGTAGCCGGCACCGATGAAGTGCGACGCGACGAAGTAGTCGATCCAGAACAGGCCCTGCGAGAGGAGGGCGGCGGGCGCGCGTGGTGCGCCGTAGCGCACCAGCGCGCCCGCCGCCCCCGCCTCGAGCTCCTCGCGGGTATGCTCGCCGCTGATCGAGCTCCAGAGGAACCGCGCCGCCACGGCCGAGAGGCACCACGACCCCGCGTACGCCCACACCGCCATCGCCTCCGTCTTCTGCATCTGCCAGAAGACGAGCATCAGGACGATCCAGAGGAGCGGCTGGGCCATCCACTGCACGTAGAGCGTGTGGCGCATCACCTTCAAGCCACGGCTGCCGGCGACCCAGACGTAGGTGAGCGCGACGAACGGGATCGCGACGGCGGCCGCGCGGAGCGCGGCCGCCGTCGCTCCCGCGGTCTGCGCGTCCCCGAGCGTCCGACCGATCGGCCCGGCCACCAGGTACACGACGATCCCTACACCGATCGAGATCGCCGCCGCGATCTCAATCGCCCGCCCCACCAGAGGCCGGATCCGTCCCGGATGCCCGGCCCCGATGTCGATCGCCACGTACCGGACCGAGGCCATGTCCATCCCGAACCGCGTCCCGGCCGCGACGATGAAGGCGAACTGCGTGCCGATCGTCACGATCCCGAGCGCGACAGCGCCGGGGCCGCCCCCACCGAACGCCCGTGCGATCAGGATGTTCGCGGCGAACGTGCCGGCCACGAACACCGCCAGCCCGACGATGTTCTGCGCGGTCCCCGCCGCCAGGACGCGGTAGTCCCTGCCGCTGGTGCCCGAGAAAACGCCGGGAGGGCGCGCGGCCGCCTCGAGGTGGCCCTCCTCCTCCATGTCCACGGGCGGGAAGTATCTCGCTTCAGGTCGACGCCGCGTCGGTGCGGGCGACCCACGGTCGCGCGCCCAGCTCGTCGAACCCCACGCGCGCGTCGGCGAACGACGTCGCCGCCTCGTCGTCCCGGCCGAGCACCCGCAGGCAGCGGCCGCGGCCGAGGGCCGCGGCCGCTGCCTCGAACACACACCCGTACGCCCGCCATCGCCCCTCCACGTCGGCGTAGCGCGATGCCGCCTCCTCGGTGTCACCGTCCATCTCGGAGACCATCGCGTGCGTCGCATCCGCGTAGAGCCGCTCGAGCGGCGTCGTGACCTCGAGCTCCCCGATCCTGCGCGCCAGCTCGAGGTCGCCGAGGTCGACGCACACCCGCACGGCCGACGTCGCGTTCGTCGCCCGGTAGGTCGCGACCAGACCGCGCGTCGCCTCCTCGAACTCGGCGACGTACGAGCGCGCCGCCGCTCGGTCGCCCCGCGCCATCGCGATCCTCGCCGCGACCGTCGAGGCGAGCGCGAGCACCTGCTGCTCGCCGGTGCGCCGGGCTGGGCCGATCAGCTCGTCGGGATCGTCGATCGCGTCTCCGTCGCCGCGGGCGAGCAGCACCCCGGCGCGCGTGCTCCGCAGCACGACGAGCAACGGCGGCTCGACCCGCTCGGGACCGAGCCGCAGGAGCTCGTCCACCCGGCGCAGGGCGTCGCCCCAGCGTCCGAGCTCCACCAGAGCGCTCAGCGACGCAACCTTCGCCTGCGTCCCCTGGTTGAACGCGCCGCGGTGCTCGGCGAACGTCACGGCCTCCTCGTAGACCTCGAGGCCGGCCGCAGGACCGTTCATCAGCGAGAGCCATTCGGCGACGTAGGTGCGGGAGATCACGATGTCGGAGGCGCTCCCGCGCGCCGTGGCGATCTCCAGCGCCTCCCGCAGATCGTCGAGGCCGCCGATGTCGCGGCCGGAGCACCGTCCATCGCCGCGGACGTGCAGCGCCACGATCATGACCTCGGGAGAGTCGAGCGCGCGTCCGAGCTCCAGCCCGCGCTCCGCCCACGCCAGCGAATCCTCCAGATGTCCCGCGAACATCTCCTCCTCCGCGCGGAACGCGAGCGCCTTCGCCAGCTCAACGCCGGGCGGGAGCGGCTCGAGGAGCGCTACGGCCTCGTCGTAGGCGATCCGGGCACTCGCGGCCTCGCCCAGCGCGCCAAGGTGCACGCCCAGCCGAACGAGCGCGTCCCCGACCCTGCGGGGATCGCCGCCGATCCGCTCCAGCACGAGAGACGCCTGCAGCCGCGACAGCGACTCGACACCGGGCAACATGCCGGCGTAGCGGCCGAGCACACCGGTCCGCGCCAGGGTGTACGCGAGGGCTTCGGAGCGCTCTGGTGCCAGGGCCCGAGCCCGGTCGTAGAGCGCGAAGGCGCCCGCCTCGTCGACGCGGGCGCTCAGGTCGCCCGCAGCGATGAGCCACCGGACCGCGGGCTCCCGAGCAGCGGACTCGACATCGGTCTCATCGGTCGCGAACGCCAGTTCGGCTGCGCTCGCGAAGTGGTTCGCCAGGAGGTCGGCCGGGCCGCCCGCGAGCGACCCGACCGCCGCCTCCAGCCACAGCCCGGCGCGCAGGTGCCTGGCGGCGCGGACCCGCCGCGGGAGCCGCTCGTACGCCACCTCGCGGATCAGCGCATGCGCGAAGCCCATACTCGGTCTCGGCGGGAACCAGCGAGGAACCCGATGGGGAGACGAAACCTCGCCGCGCGCTCTCCGCGAGCGCATCGAGGATCGCCTGCTCATCGCCCTCGCCGTCGGCGAGGGCGACGAGCGCGCCGGGCCAGAACGCGGTGCCGATCACGGCAGCGTCCTGCAGCATCGCCCGACGCGCGCGCGGGATCGCATCCAGTCGAGCACCGATCACCGCGCGGACGGACGTCGGCACCGTCGAGGCGCCGCCGGGCGCCTCCTCCAGCATGCGGACGAGCTCGAGGGCGAAGAGCGGGTTGCCACCCGAACGCTCGATCACGGCCTCCCGGACGCCCACCCCGGCGGATGTGTCCACCGCAAGCCCACCCACGAGCTCCCGCGTCTCCTCCCGCGAGAGCTCCGACAGCCGGATCTCGCTGCCCGTCGGGACATCGAGAACGTCCGGCCGGGCGGTTCAGATCACGAGCATGGGACCACCGGAGAACGCCTCTATCAGATGCCCGATCGCATCCAGGAGTGCCGGCTCCGCCCAGTGGATGTCCTCGATCGCGATCACGGCCGGGGCACCCGCCGCCGCGTGCGCCAGGATCCTGGCGCACGCGGCGGCGGTCTCCCCGGCGGGGATGGAGGCGGGGTCCCCGTCACCCGCATCCGTACCGAGGCCGAGCAGCGGCTCCAACCGGGCGAGCAACCAGGCTCGCTCGGTGTCGGACGGCTCCGCGCGCTCCACGAGCGCGCGGAGCCGTCCGCCCGCCGAAGGCAGGTCCGCGCCGCGCCGGATCCCCGACGCGGCCCGCACCAGGTCCGCGAGCGCTCGGAAGGTCACGTCCTCCCCGTAGGGCGCGCATGCACCGGCGAGCCAGGTCACCCCCTCGAGCGACCTGTGCAGCTCCCGGAGCAGCCGGGTCTTCCCGACGCCCGGCGGAGCGACCACGCTCACGGACGCCCCCGTCCGCTCGGACACCGTCCGATCGAAGAGCTCGCGCAGGAGCGCGAGCTCTTCGATCCGGCCAACGAGCCTCATCGGCTCGGGGCCGCCTTCCCGCTCCTCCCGCTCACCGAGCACGCGCCAGACCCGCACCGGCACGGCTTTGCCCTTGGCGACGAAGGCGGGCAGAGTTTCCACCTTGAACCGATCGCGGACCGCGCGCAACGTCTCCTCACCGATCACCAGACCGCCGGAGGGAGCCACCGCCTGCACCCCGGCTCGCCGTGTTCACCACGTCGCCGGCGACCGCCTCCCCCACCTGCGGACCGCGCCCGGCGGTCACGACCGCGTCGCCGGTGTTCACGGCGACCCGCACGGACCCCGCCGCGACCGTGGACAGCAGGTCCAGCGCCGCTCGTACGGCGCGTTCGGGATCGTCCTCATGCGCCACCGGTGCGCCGAACACGCCCATCGCGGCGTCGCCGATGAACTTGTCGAGCGTCCCGCCGAACCGTTCGATGGCGGCCTTCGCCGCCGTGTGGAACGGGATCAGCGTCCGGCGGACGTCCTCGGGATCGGCCTCATCCGACCGTTCCGTGAAGCCCACCAGATCGGCGAACAGGACGGTGACGACCCGTCGCTCCTCGGCCTGCGCCGGCTCGAGCGACGCGCCGCAGGCCATGCAGAACCTCGCCGGCTCGGGATTGTCCGTCCCGCACGTCGAACAGACAGGCACGCGGCGAGTGTAGGCAGGCGCGCCGCCGTCAACGCCAGAACGACGCCGAACCGTTCACCCCCTCGCCCGTACCCCCACAGAACCCGGAAGGAGAACGCATGCCTCGCATGATCCCGCTCGCCCTCGTGGCCGCGCTCGCGCTGGCCGCGTGCTCGAACGGCACCACCACGACACCACCGGCCGCGGGCGGCACGTCCGCCTCCGGCTCGTCCGGCGGGACCGTCAAGGTCGCGAACTCCGCCCGGTACGGCTCGATCCTCGTAGATGCACAGGGCAATGCCCTCTACCTCTTCGAAGAGGATACGGGGGCGACCAGCGCCTGCACCGGAGCCTGCATCGCGACCTGGCCGCCGCTCACGGCCACCGGGTCGCCGAACGCCGGTGCCGGCGTCAACGGGAGCCTCCTCGGCACCGCGAAGCAGGCGGACGGTTCGAACCAGGTGACCTACAACGGCCACCTGCTCTACCTGTTCACGGGCGACCCGGCGGCCAGCGACACCACCGGTGAGGGCGTCGAAAGCTTCTTCCTCGTGTCATCGACCGGCGACAAGGTCGCCCAGCCGATGGCGACGAGCAGCAGCAGCAGCGCGTACAAGTATCGATCTCCCAGGTCATGGCGATGCTGCACGAAGAAGTGTGACAAGAACGCCCGTTCCGCTTGACGCCTCGTAGCCCGCGACCGTAGGGTTCCCACTGTCCTGATCGGATGGAACCGGGGACGGGGGAAGGCAAGGGACGCTAGCCGATACCCCGGGGTCCCGGACTGGCCGCAAGGTTAGTTCGTCCGGAACTGTCCGACCGGGACACTTTTTCATGTCTGGGCCTCTTTTCCTGTCGCTGGACTTCCTGTACACGCCCAGCCGCGACGTCGCCGCCGACCTCGCCGTCTTCGAAGATGTCCTCGGCGCTCGCGTTCGTTTCTCGATCGACGGGATGGGCACGCGGGTCGCAGCCGTCGAGCTCGCCGAGGGCGCGCCGCTCATCCTGCTCGCCGATCACCTGGAGGGCGAACGCGCGATCGCCGTGTTCCGCGTCGACGACCTCCAGGCGACGATGGAGGATCTGCGATCGCGTGGATGGGATCCCGTCCAGACCTTCGAGATCCCGCACGGCCCGTGCTGCTCGTTCACGACCCCCGGCGGCCACCGGATCGCGCTGTACCAGCTGACGAGGCCCGAGGTCGCCGAGCACTTCGAGGGACGTCGCGACTTCTGAGCCGCCGTCCTGCGATGCTCGGAGCGATGACGAGCCTCACCCCTCGCACCCTCCGGAGCGCGGCACGACGGCTCGCCGAGGCCGATCCGGTGCTCGGGGCGTCGATCGAACGCTTCGGTCCGCCACCGCTCTGGGCGCGCGACCCCAGCTACGCCACGCTCGTCCATCTCATCCTGGAGCAGCAGGTGTCTCTCGCCTCCGCGCAGGCCGCGTTCGATCGGCTCGTCGTCGCGATCGGGGATCCGACCGCCGCGGGGTTGCTGGCGCTCGACGACGTGCAGCTGCGCGCGATCGGGTTCAGCCGGCAGAAGGCGGGCTACGCCCGCGACCTCGCCGTCTCGCTCCTGGACGGTTTCGATCTGGAAGTTCTCGCGGGCCTGCCCGACGATGCCGTCCGCGCGAGGCTCGTCGGGCTCCGCGGGATCGGGCGATGGACCGCGGACGTCTATCTGACGATGTGCCTGCTGCGGCCCGATGTCTGGCCTTACGGGGATCAGGCGCTCGCGACCGCTGCGATGGAGGTCGCGGGTCTGCTGCAGAGACCCACGTTCACGCAGCTCGGCGAGATAGCGGAACGCTGGCGGCCGTACCGAGCCGTCGCGGCGCGGATCCTCTGGCACCACTACCTCCGGGTGCGCGGCCTCCCGGTCGACTGAGGAAGCGTTCGAGATGAACCACCGCGTTACGGGACGCCGGGCCTCCGAGGAGCCTCTTCGAGGGGGGCCGGCGCGTGCCAGACCGCTTCGACGTTGTTCCCGTACAGATCGTTCACGAACGCTGCGTAGTAGCGGTCCGAGTACTGCGTCCAAACGCCGGGTTCACCGCGCATCGTCGCGCCGTTGCTCATGGCCTCGTCGAAGAAGAGATCCACAGCAGTGCGGTCTTCCGCCGCGAACGCCACATGTGAGGCGGTGGTGACCGGGTTCCCCCGGTAGATCGCGAAGTCGTCCAGGTCCTCGGCGCCGTAATGGACGCCGTCGTCTTGGACGCGCAGCTCCACGTACCCGAGCGGAGCTAGCGCCGCCGTGTAGAGCCGCCGGCTCGCCTCCAGGTCTTCGACGACGAACAACACGTGGTCGACGATGATCCGCCGTTCGGGCATGTCCTGAACCTACCCCTCCGATGCGGGACTTCGAACTCAGGGATGAGCTCGGGCTCGGTACGAGGATCCCCGACGCCGCGGCGAACTCACGGATGGGTTCACGCGCTATTCGATATATCCGAGGCCGCGGAGGTGCTCCTCCATCTCATCGGCCTCGGTGTCGGTGACCTCCGCCTCGTTCGCGCCCATCCCCGGGATGCTCGAAGCAGAGGCCTCGCGCGAGACCAACTCCGCCGACGATCCCACGATCTCGTGTAAGACGCGGCCCGTCGGCTGCACCGCCGTGGGCGCGCCGAGCGCCGCGACCAATGTCGGCGCTATGTCGATCAGCGCCGGCGGCGACTCGAACGGCTTCACGTCCGGCCCAACCGCCACGATCGTGCCCTCGATCCTGTGGTCGCCGCTCACCCAGTCGGCGTCCTCGAGCGCGGTCTTCGCGTGCGTGAGCGAGTAGCCCTCGTTCGGCACCATCAGGATGTCGGGCGCGGTATCAGCGAACCGACCCTTGAAGATCTCCTCGCGCTTGTAGATCTCCTTCACGGGCGTCTTGCCCGTCTTCGGGTCGACGAAGGATCCCAGCCGGTCCAGTAGCTCGTCGCGAACCTTCTCGTAGTCGCCGGGATCGACGATGCCGTCGATCTCGCGCCCGGCGAGGTTCACCGACACGCCCTCGCC
>Ga0066710_100004706_pt1 | contig 12173 bp, 6 predicted proteins | sample GraSoiAngelo_159_FD_79666 | JGI IMG/M metagenome (GOLD analysis project Ga0066710, IMG submission 79666) | Grasslands soil microbial communities from the Angelo Coastal Reserve, California, USA - 14_1009_16_40cm | ecosystem: Environmental > Terrestrial > Soil > Grasslands | place: USA...
GCGCGCCGCGCCGCCGCCTCCAGCATCGGCAGGTGGATCGCGCCGTCGATGTGGCCGTCGATCCACTCGGAGTATTCGCGCACGTCGATCACGGCCACGTCGCGTCCCTGCTCGAGCCACTCGGCGAGCTCGGACGCCGTGATCTGTGGCACCGTCTCGATCGGGAAGCCCTCGCTGCGCCACTCGATCATGCCCCACTGCAGGAAGCCGCTGATCTCGTCGACGCCGACGCGCGCGAGCGCCTGCACGGCGCGGTCGAGATCGGACGGGCCCTGCGCCAGCAAGAGGAGCGGCGCGCCGCCCGGCACCATGCCCGCGACGCGCTCGGCGAACTGCGGGCTCTCGATCCACACGTTGACGGCGCCCGCGATGTGCATCTCGCCGTAGGTCCCGGGATCGCGCAGGTCCAGGACGATGGCGCCGCGCTGCACCGCGTCCCACGCCTCGCGCGCGGTGAAGGGCCGCGGCTTGGCCGCGACGAGCGAGATCAGCCCCTTGTTCTTGCCGACGATCTTCTCGAACGATGGGGGCTTGGGCGGCAGGTCGCGCATCAGGAAGTCGACGAACGCCTGCCGGTCGCGAATCTGGAGCGCGGGGTTGAAGCGGCGCTCGAAGCCGATCGTCGAGCCCGACTTCGCCGACATCGCGCGCCCGCACGCCGAGCCGGCGCCGTGGGCCGGATAGACCTCGACGCTGTCGTCGAGTGGCAGCAGCACCCGCTGCAGGCTCTCCCACGCGTCTTCCGCCGCGCGGGCGCCGCCGAGATCGGGGCGGCCGACCGAGCCGACGAACAGCAAGTCGCCCGTCAGGACGAACCACGGGGCCTCGCCGCGGGACAGGTCCGACACCATCAGGCTGATCGAGTCGGGCGTGTGGCCGGGCGTGTGCGCGATCTTGAAGCGCACGGTCCCGATCAAGAGCTCGTCGCCATCGCTCACGTCCTGGTGCTCGAAGGCCACGCCGGCAGTTCGATGAACGAGGATCGGCGCCCGCACGGCTTCGGCCAGATCACGATTGCCCGAGATGTGGTCGGCGTGCGTGTGCGTCTCGAGGATGTGGCTGATCGTGAGGCCCTTCTTGGCGGCGAGGCGGAGGTACTCGGGGACACGGTCACGGCCGGGGTCGACCACGAGGGCCCGCCCGGCCTCGGTACAGCCGATCAGATAGGAGAGGCAGCCCGATTCCTCGTTGAGAATTTGTTGGAAGATCATCGCCGCCTATTCTACGTCGGAGAGGTCCGACGCCCTAGTGCTTCTCGGCCTTCTCTCGCTCGGCCTTGGCCTCCTTGATGACTTTCTCGCCGAGGAAGGACGGGACTTCTTCGTAATGAGAGAACTCCATCGAGTAGCCGCCGCGACCGCCGGTCATCGAGCGCAGGCTGGACTCGTAGGTCAGCATCTCGGACATCGGCACCACGGCGCGCACCGCCGCGGTCTCGCCGGCCGGCTCCATGGCGACGATCCGTCCGCGCCGCGAGTTCAGGTCGCCGATGACGTCGCCGGCGTGGTCGGCCGGGGTCGTGACCTCGACGTTCATGATCGGCTCGAGCAGGATCGGCCGGGCGTCCATGAACACCTTCTGCAGGCCCATCGAGGCCGCGATCTGGAACGCCATGTCCGAGGAGTCCACGTCGTGATAGGAGCCGTCGTAGAGCGTGACCTTCATGTCCACGACCGGGTAACCCGCGAGGATCCCCTTCTTCATGCAGTCGCGCACGCCCTTTTCGACCGACGGGATGAAGTTGCGCGGCACGGCGCCGCCGAAGATGTCGTCGACGAACTCGAACCCGCCGCCGCGCTGCATGGGCTCGACGCGGAGCCAGGTGTCGCCGTACTGGCCGCGCCCACCCGTCTGCTTCTTGTACTTGCCCTGGCCCTCCGCGCGCCCCTTCACCGTCTCCTTGTAGGGGATGCGCGGCGGCAGCAGGTTCACCTCGACGTTGTACTTCCGCTTCATCCGCTCGACGACCATCTCCACATGCAAGCTGCCGACACCCGAGACCAGGAGCTGCTTCGTCTCCGGATCGAAGTGGTAGTGAACGGTCGGGTCCTCTTCGGCGATGCGCGCCAGCGCGTTCGAGATCTTGTCCTCGTCGCCGCGCGTCTTGGGCTGGATCGCGAACGAGATCGCCGCCTCCGGGAACGTGATCTTCGGCAGCGCGAACGGCTGCGCCTCCTCGGTGAGCGTGTCGCCCGTCTGCGTCTCCTTCAGCTTCTGGGCGACACCGATCTCGCCCGGTCCGAGCGTCTCGACGTTCTTCTGCGTCTTGCCCTGGAGCCACGAGACGTGACCCATCCGCTCCCGCGCGCTGTGCCCCGGATTGAACAGGGTCGAGTCGGCCCTGAGCGTGCCGCTCATGACGCGGAAGAGCGACAGCTTGCCGATGTGGGGGTCGCTGAGGGTCTTGAACACCAGAGCCGTCACCGGCGCCTTCGTGTCCGCGGGCCGGGTGGCCGGCTGCTTGGTCTTGAGGTCCGTGCCGGCGACCTCGCCGCGGTCGGCCGGGGAGGGCAGCTCGGCGACGATCAGGTCGAGCAGCGCGAGGACGCCGATCGATTTCGACGCGGCGGCGCAGACCACGGGCATCAGCTTGCCCGCGGTGATGCCCGCGCGGAGCGCTTTCAGCATCTCCGGTTCGCCGAGCGAGCCCTCCTCGAGGTACTTGGCCAGCAGGTCGTCGTCGGTCTCGGCGGCGGCCTCGACGAGCTTTTCGCGGTACTCCTTGGCCCGGTCGGCGAGCTCGGCGGGAATATCGCCCTCCGTGCCCTTGCCGCCGGCGAAGGTGACCGCCTTCATCTTGACGAGATCGACGAAGCCGCGGAAGCTCGATTCCTCACCAACGGGCAGGTGCAGCGCGACCAGCCGCCCCTTGAGCCGACGGCCGAGCGACTCGAAGGTGCGGAAGAAGTCGGCGCGCTCGCGGTCGAGGCGGTTGACGACGACGACCCGCGGCAGGTCATACTCCGTCGCGAACTTCCACACCTTCTCGGTCTGGACCTGGACGCCGGCGACCGCGTCGACCACGACGACCCCCGCTTCGACGACCCGCAGGCCGGCGCGCGCGTCGGCGATGAAATCCCCGTACCCCGGGGTGTCGACCAGGTTGATGTGGTGGCCCTTCCAGTCGCAGTAGGCCACCGAGGTGTTGATCGAGATCTTCCGCTTGATCTCGTCGGGGTCGAAGTCGGTCGTGGTCGAGCCGTCGTCCACCCGGCCCAGGCGCGTGACGGCGCCGGCGGCGAACAGCATGGCTTCGACGAGTGAGGTTTTGCCGACGCCTCCGTGACCCACGACGCCGACGTTCCGGATCTTCCCGATCTCGATCGCCATCAGCAGGCCTCCCTAGAACGAGCGGTGCGGTGGGGCAGATGCTACCACCGAAGGCCTGAGGCTGTTAAGCCCCGACCGTACGCCGGACCTGAGCGAGGATCTCCTCTTCGGTCCCGGCCAGATCGGTGGGCTTCCCGAGCGCGGGCGGCTCGTATTTGAGGCCGGCGCCGGTGAAAATCAGCATGATCTCAGCGTCTCTTGGGGCCTCCCCGCGGTCCCGGAGCATCTCGAGCGCCGCGACGAGCGCTGCCGATTCGGGCGCGGTCCAGATACCCTCCGTCCTGGCTATGAGGCGCTGCGCCTCTTGGATCGCCTGGTCGCCGACCGCCAGGGCGCCGCCGCGGGTCTCGCGCAGAAGGCGCAGCATCTGGCGCCCCGCGAAGGGTGACGGCACCCGCAGGCCAGCGGCGTGCGTCGTCGGATTCTCCCAGGCGGTCGTGGTCTCGGCACCGGCGGCGAACGCCTTCACGACCGGCGCGCAGCCCTCGGCCTGCACAGCGAAGAGGCGCGGAAGCTGACCCGAGAGCCAACCCATGGCTCGAAGCTCCTCGTAGCCCTTCGGGATACCCACGAGCCCGGTACCTCCGCCGGTGGGATAGAGAAGGATATTGGGCATTCGCCACTCGAGCTGCTCGGCCAGCTCGAGCCCGATCGTCTTCTTCCCCTCGAGCCGGTAGGGCTCCTTGAGCGTCGAGAGATCGAACCAGCCGAGCTGGGGGGAAACCTTCGCCACCACCCGCCCGGCGGTTGCGATCGAGCCCTCGATCGTGAAGACGCGGGCGCCGGCGATCTGAGCTTCGGCGACGGCCGCCGAAGGCGTGCCGCGCGGCACGATGACGATACACGGCAAGCCGCAGCGTGCCGCATAGACCGCGGCGGCCCCGCCCGCGTTGCCGGCCGAGGGAATGACGAAGCCCTTCGCGCCGAGCGTGCGCGCGCGCGTGATCGCCATGCCCAGGCCGCGCGCCTTGAACGATCCGGTCGGGTTCTGGCCGTCGTCCTTCGCCCAGAGCTTTCGGATGCCGAAACGCGAGGCGAGCCGCGGCAGCTCGAGCAGCGGCGTGCCGCCCTCGCCGAGCGTCACGCGTTCCTCGGCGTCGTCGACGGGCGTCAGCTCGCGAAACCGATACATGCCGGGGGCCCGCTGCCGGAGCCCGTCCTTCGTGACGCTGGCCTTCACGCGCTCGAGGTCATAGCGCACCGCGAGCATCTGGCCGCACTTCTCGCAGACGGTCAGCAGGCGCTTGGCGTCGTGGCGGGCGCCGCAGATCGTGCACTCGACGTGGCTGACGAAGCTCATCGGGCTCTCCTCGTCCCGTAAACTATATCCGTTCACTCCATCCGTTCACTCGAGGGTCGCGAGCTCGGTCTGCGCCTGAGCCAGCCAGTACCTCATGTCCATGGCTCGGTACTCGGCGAGCGCGGCCGTCATCTCGGCCCGCGCGCGCGAGGGCTCGCCCGCGCGGCGGTGCGCCGCGCCCAGGCCGAGCCGGCAATGAGCGAGCACGGGGCGCATCTCGCGCTCCGCGGCCAACGCCATCGCAGCGTCAAAGGCGGCGCGAGCGGCGCCAACATCCGGTAACCCGCGTCGCAGGGCGATCTCGCCGACGAGACGCAAGGTCCACGCCTCCCATCCTCGCTGCCCGTGCTGCCGGCAGAGCCCGAGCGCCCGATCGGACTCGCGGGCCGCGTCGTCGACGCGGTCGGCCAACAGCTTGGCCTCACCGAGGGTCGCGACGACCAGAGCGTGATCGTACGCGAATCCGATCGAGCCGGCGTGACGGTCCGCACGCTCGAGCATCGCGACCGCCTCCTCGAGCCGCCCGGCCAGCGCGTAGGCGCCTCCGAGCGAGGTGGCGGTGCGGGAAAAGTAGACGGCGAGGTCACCTCCGACTTCGCACATCGGCAGCCCTCGCTCGAGCACTTCGATCGCCCGCGGGAGATCGCCCTTCACGAGGTAGAGCCGCCCAACGCCGAGATGAGCCCAGACGTCACCGTGCCGGCCGAGCTCCGCGGCCGCCACTGTCAGAGCCTCGTCGCTCCTCCGGATCCCCTCGGCGAATTCTCCCAGCTCGGCGAGGGCGAGCACTCCCCAGATCCGAGTGAACGAGAGATTGTGAATCCGGTCTTGCCCGGGAGGCAGCTCCTGGACTGCAGGACGGTCTCTCGCGCCGATCGGGTGCGGCGACGCTCCGGCCGCGAGCGCATCGTTCTCGCGCACGGCCTCCATCGCCCGCCGATAGTCGCCACGCGCGTAGAGCGCCCGTGCCCGTACGACGTTGCTCGCGAAGTGGGAGCGGGAGTCAGACAGCTCGATCGCGATCGCGCGCGCCTGGTCGGCGTTCTCGGTCGCGCGCTCGAGGTCCCCGAGCGAACCCAGGTTGTAGGCGAACCGACCGAAGACCCGGCCGAGCCGGCGTCGGTCGCCGAGACCCCGCGCGAGAATTTCCGCTTCGCGAAGCCCATCGATGCTCTGTCGGAACTCACCGAGCCCCATCAGCGCCGTTTCCTTGTGCAGAATCGTGTCGATGACACGTTCGGCCCGGCCTCGGTCCTCGGGAAGACTGGCGAGGCTGCGGAGCGCCTCGTTGAAACAGGCGACGGCCTCGCGATTGGCCGCACGCTCCCTCGCAGTGAAGCCGGCGTTGCCGAGGTGACGCGCAGCGGAATCCCACATGTCGGCGTCACGGTAGTGCAGCCCAAGAGCCAGGGAGTGCAAGTCGAGGTCTCCGGCGTAGAGAGCTTCGATCCCCTCGGCGACCCTGCGATGGATCAGCTTGCGCCGTGGCGCGATGATGCGAGCGTACGCGACCTCGCGGATCCGGTCGTGGGTGAAGTCGAACCGCTCGCCGCGCCCGTGCAGGACGCCGCGACGCACGAGCTCCTCGACACCGACCGCGGTCTCTTCCTCCTCGATCCCAGCCGCCCGCTGAAGGAGCGCGAACTCGAATTCGCGGCCGATGACCGCCGCGACGGCCGAGAGAACCTGCCCGCGCTCGGACAGTCGCTCCAAACGTCGGCCGACGATCTCTCGAACTCGCTCTGGGATCGCGAGTCCTGACCCGTGAGCGACCCACGTTCCCTCAGCGTGCGCGCGCACGGTCTCTACGGCGACAAAGGGATTCCCCTCGCTCGCCGCCCACACGTGATCGGCGAGCCGGTCCAGGGCGACCTCATCGCCGCTTCGCCCGATCACTCGTACGAGTCGTTGCGTGTCTTCGCGGGACAGGGGGCCGAGCGCCAGGGTCGTCAGGCGGCTCTCGCGCCTGAGATCGGCGAAGGCCTGCCGAAGAGTCGGGACGTCGGCCAGCTCCTCCTCGCGAGCGGTCACCACGAGGAGAAAGGGCTGGTCGACCAGCCGGCGCCCGACGAACGCAACCAGACGGGCGCTCATCTCGTCGGCCCAGTGCAGATCCTCGAGCACGCAGAGCAACGGCTGTCGCCCGGTCAGATAAGCGAGCAGCTCGGTCACGCTCTCAAAGATCAGGCGCATATCTGTTGTGGCCGCCGCGGGCGCGGCGCCCCCCAAGATGTCGGGCACGAGGCGCGCGAGCTCTGCACGGACCGCGGGCGTGAGCCGCGCCGGCAGCTCCGCGTCATCGGCCAGATGGCCGGCGCGAAGCGCATCGACCCAGGGCCCGAATGGCAGGATCTGCTCCGACTCGTACGAGCGCCCGATCAAGACTGCCATCCCGCGACGGGTCGCGTGGTCCGCGAGCTCGCCGACGAGGCGGCTCTTCCCGATTCCCGCCTCTCCGAGCACCGCAACGACCCGACCGGTCCCGCTGGCCGCGCCGGTGAGCTCCGCGCACAGCTGCTCGATCTCCTGCGAGCGCCCGACGAGCTCTGTCTCGCCACTCGCAGGCTGCCGTTCGACGAGGTACGCCGTCGCTCGCGCCCACGGGCCTGTCGGTGTGACGGATCGGCGCGGCCGTTGCCGAAGAATCTCCTGGTAGAGGACCTTGGTCACCGCCTCCGGCTCGATCCCGAGCTCGCGCTGGAGCACGCGGACACAATGCTGGTACTGGCGCAGCGCGGCCTCGCGCCTGCCGGTGTCGGCGTAGAGCCCCATCAGCGCCCTGTGGACCGCCTCCTGGAGCGGATCGAGCGTGAGGAGCTTCAGCGCCGTCTGCACGGCCGCATCGGGCGATCCGCCCTTTCGATGGTGGACGAGGAGGCGGGCGAGGACTTCGAGGGCCAGCTCTCGCAGGCGCTCCCGTTCGCTCACGAGCCACTCCTCGAAGGGCGCCTCGGCGAGCGCGAGTCCGGCAAGTAGATCGCCCTGGTAGAGCCCGGCGGCCCGCGTCAGGGCCTCAGGCGTTCCAGTCGACGCGGCCTGCTCGAAGGCCGCGACGTCGGCGTCCACGTGAGCGGGCTCCAGCCGAAGCGTGTCCGCTCTCTGATCCAGCGCTTCGGCGTCCGCATCTTGGAGCGCCTTGCGGACGACGAACAGCGCTTGGCGCAGACTTGCCCGAGCCGATTCCTCGCGGATTCCGCCCCAGAGGAGCGCGGCGAGCTTGTCGCGTGGGTGAGCTCGGCCGAGCGGAAGAGCCAGGTAAGCGAGCATCGCCTGCGCCTTGCGGCTGGGCACACTCAGAAGCTCGCCGGCCTGGTTGCGGGCCTGGAAGCCCCCGAGCAGGGTCAGTCGCAACTGCGGCATGCCGCCTCCGGGCCCACACCCTATCACTTCCCGCGTTGATGCGGGATTTGACGTTCGCGGTGACGGCCGGCAAACGCTTGGCACAGTAAAACGTTGGCGTGATGGAGCCGGCCAACGCGCTGAAGACCTTCGTCGTTCGCGTCGCACGGACGAGCGCAGGACGACTCAGGGGGACTGTCGAGCAGGTCAGGACCGGCCGCAAGGAGCTCATCCAGACCGTGGAGGACATCGGCCGTGTCATCGCGGCCATGGCTCTCCGCAATGAGGAGGACACCATGTCGCTCAAGGGCAAGCACGCGCTGGTCACGGGAGGATCGCGGGGCATCGGGCGCGGGATCGCGCTGAAGCTGGCCGAATCGGGGGCCAGGATCGCCATCCACTACTACGTCAACCAGGCCGCCGCTAAGGAAACCCTCGAGCGAGTGCGGAAGCACGGCGCCGATGGGTTCCTGGTTCAGGCCGACGTATCGCGGGCGGAGGAGGTCCGGCGGATGTTCGGAGAGGTGCGCCAAGCGTTCGGGACGCTCGACATCTTTGTCGCGAACGCGCGGCCCGAGGCCGCGACGTTCTATCAGAAGCCAATGGACATCACTCTCGAGGCGTGGGACCACGCCATGGACTCTCAGGCCAAAGCGTTTCTGGTCGGGGTGCGCGAGGCCGTCCCGCTCATGAGTCCGGGTGGCCGCATTGTCGCCATCACCTACGCCCCAGGGGGCCAGAAGGGGACCTGGCAGCCGTGGGTCGCCATGGGATCGGCCAAGGCCGCGCTGGAGTCACTCGTTCGCTACTTCGCCGTGACCTTGGCTCCTCGCGGGATTACGGTCAACTCGGTGAGTCCGGGTCTCACGGACGACAGCGTGCTGAACAGCTTCCCGCAGGCAGCGGTCGATGCGGCGCGGTCCTGGCACGCGAGCGGCTGGACTCCGATGGGACGTATGGGCACGCCGACGGACATCGGCAATATCGTCGGGCTCCTCTGTTCCGCCGACGCGGGCTGGGTAACCGGCCAGCTGATCCACGCCGACGGTGGCGCCTCCCTGGTGGACACACTGCTGCCCCTCGAAATGCAGCGAGGCTAGAAGCGGAAAGGGGTCAGGGGGACCCTTCCGGGTCCCCCATCTTCAGATCGTCTGACGCATGGCCGTCCGCGCCGGCAAGGTCATCCCGCGCTCCTCGGCCATGTGCGCGAGCTCCTGCGGCAGCGCGAACCGCACGTCCTCCTCGACCACGTGCACTTCGCGCACCGCGACGCCCTGCCCGCGCAACGCTTCGACCGTCTGCGTGACCAGCACTTCGGGTGTCGAGGCGCCGGCGGTGATGCCGACGCGCCGCGCGTTCGCGAGCCACTCCTGGCGGATGTCGCCGACGTCGTTGATCAGGTAGGCGCGGGTGCCGGCGGTTCGCGCGACTTCCACGAGCCGGATCGCGTTGGAGCTGTTGTTGGAGCCGATCACCAGCAGGAGGTCGACGTCGTTCGCCAGCCGCTTGACCGCCGCCTGACGGTTCTGCGTCGCGTAGCAGATGTCGTTGCGCGACGGCCCGACGATCTTCGGAAACCTCTGGCGCAGCGCCTCGATGACGTCGCGGGTGTCGTCCACCGAGAGCGTCGTCTGGGTCAGGTAGGCGATCTTGTCCGGATTCGGCACCTCGAGCGTCGCGACCTCGTCGACGTCGGCGATCACGAAGATGCGGTCGGGCGCCTCGCCGAGCGTGCCGATGACCTCGTCGTGGTCCTCGTGGCCGATCAGCACGATCGAGTAATCCTCTCGCGCATAACGGATGGCCTCGAGGTGCACCTTGGTCACTAGCGGGCAGGTCGCGTCGATCACGCGCAGACGCCGCCGCGCGCCCTCGGTGCGCACCTCGGGCGAGATGCCGTGGGCGCTGAAGATCACGGTCGCGTCCTCGGGGACCTCGTCGAGCTCGTCGACGAAGATCGCGCCCTGCTGGCGGAGCGTCTCGACGACGAGCTGGTTGTGGACGATCTCACGACGGACATAGACCGGTGGCTTGCAGACCGACAGGGCCAGCTCGACGATGTCGATCGCGCGCTCGACGCCCGCGCAGAATCCCCTGGGACCGGCCAGGAGGATCTCGGTGATGGGTGCTTTCATGGCGCTCCTCGTCTCATCGGTATCGCGGTTCATCAAGCGTAGTATGACACGCTCGCACGTTCACGCTCGGATCAGCACCTTCAACGCCTCGCCCTTCGCCATGAGCGCGAGAGCCTGCCCGACTTCCTCGAGCGGCATCCGGTGCGAGATCAAGCTGTCCGGTACGAGCGCGCCGGAGGCAAGAGTCTCCACCGCCCGGCGGATCATCTCCGGCGTGTGATGGAAGGCGCCGAGCAAGGTCAGCTCCTCGTAGTGCGTCCGCCGCGTGTCCAGGCGGATCGTGGTGCCCGGCGTGCAGCCGCCGAAAAAAAGCACGCTGCCCCCTCGTCCCACCGCGTCGACCGCCTGCTCCCACACTTCCGGCCGGCCGGTCGCGTCCACCGTGACCTCGGCGCCGCGGCCGCCGGTGATGTCACGGATCGCCTCGACCACGTTGCCGGCGCTCGAGGCGTCCAGCCAGCGCGCGAAGCCGAGATTCTTCAGGCGCTCGAACCGCCAGCCGGCCTTGCCGACCATGACGACGCGTGCCTTGCGCGAGGCCGCCAGCATGCCGAGCAGACACCCGAGCGGACCGTGGCCGAACACGACCACGGTCTGTCCGGCCTCGACGCGGGCTCGCTCGATCGCGAGGAGCGCGCAGGCCAGAGGCTCGGCGAAGGCGGCGCGCTCGGCGGGGAGCGATCCGACCAGTGGGACCACGTTGCGCGCGACCAGGCGCGGCGGCAGCAGGATGAACTCGCCGTAGGCGCCGTTGACGAATAACAAGTCTTCGCAGAGATTCGGCCGTCCGGCCAGGCACGACGGGCAGCTCCCGCACGGCGCCGAGTTGCCGGCGACCACGCGATCGCCCTCGCGAAATCGGGAGACTCCCGATCCCACCGACGCGACGGTCCCGGCGAACTCATGGCCGAAGACCGTCGGCACCTTCGGGATCATCACGGGGTGCCCTCGGCGCAGGGTCTTCACGTCGGTGCCGCACGTCAGCGCGGCGTCGATGCGCATGACCAGCTCGCCGTCGGCCGGCGCCGGCACCGGCAGATCCTCCCACCGCAGATCGCCGGGCCCGTGGAACACCATCGCCCTCACGGCGTCACGTACACCTTGAGCGCTTCGCGCCGTCGCATGAGGTCGACGCCGCTCGCGAGCCGATCGAGCGGCACGCGATGCGTGATCAGCCGGTCGACCTCGATGGCTCCGCCGGCGATCAGGCGAAACGCCTCGCTCAGATCTGCCGGAGACGACGAGTAGGTCGCGGTGATCGTCAGCTCGCGGTGATAGAGCGTCTCGAGCGGTAGCGGCAGCGTGTCGCCGGCCCCGCCCGCGAAGTAGTGGACGGCTCCGCCGTCGCGCGAGATCGCCGCCGCCCACGGGAGCACGGCCGCGCCGCCGCCCGTGAGCACGACGTGGTCGGCGCCGCGGCCCGCCGAGATCTCTCGCTGAGCCTCCGCGGCGGCCTCGAGCGTTCCGGCGGCGGCGGCGCCGAGCCCGCGCGCGAAGACCGCGCGCTCGGCCAGCGCGTCCGCGCCGACGACCGCCGCCCCCGCGCGCTTGAGCAGCTGGACGAAGAGGCAGCCGATCGAACCCAGGCCCACGACGACCGCGGTGTCGCCCGGCTGGACCCGGGCGCGCCGGACCGCGCGCAGACAGCAGGCGAGCGGCTCGACGAACGACGCGGCCTCGTCGCTGACGTGCGGCGGGACGCGGAACGTGGCATGGCGCACGTTGGGAGCCGGGACGCGCACGTACTCGGCGAAGCCGCCGGGGTCGAGGTTCGAGGCCTTGAACGCGGCGCACATCGAATCGCTGCCGCGCCGGCAGTAGTGACAGTCGCCGCACGGAACGTGGTGCGCCGCCACGACCCGATCGCCGAGCGCATACGACGACACGCCGCGGCCGACGGCCGCCACCTCCCCGACCACCTCGTGGCCGAAGACCGCCGGGACCTTGGTGGCGGGATCGACGATCTTCGCGATGTCCGAGCCGCAGAGACCGCAGCCCTTGAGGCGCAGCAAGAGCTCGCCGTCGCCGATCGACGGCCGGGGCCACTCTTCGGCGGCGAGCCGTCCGCC
>Ga0066710_100004709_pt1 | contig 12171 bp, 12 predicted proteins | sample GraSoiAngelo_159_FD_79666 | JGI IMG/M metagenome (GOLD analysis project Ga0066710, IMG submission 79666) | Grasslands soil microbial communities from the Angelo Coastal Reserve, California, USA - 14_1009_16_40cm | ecosystem: Environmental > Terrestrial > Soil > Grasslands | place: USA...
CAACCGTGAATCCTTGCATAGCCATAGAGGCTCCCTACCCGCTGGGGCGAGCCGAGGGGTGGAGCCGGCGCGATCGAGGCCGGTCCCAGGCCTCTAAGAGCCGCGCGTGGCGGGGTGCTCGCCGAGATCCGGAACGCCGGCCATCGGAGTCGAAGCCTCCGCGTAGGTGCGCCTGGGGATGCGGCCCGCCTCGAACGCAAGACGGCCGCTGTCGACAGCGGCGCGCATCGCGCGAGCCATCTTGACGGGATCCTGCGCTCTGGCGATCGCGCTCGCCATCAAGACGCCCTCGCAGCCGAGCTCCATCGCTATCGAGGCGTCGGAGGCGGTTCCCACCCCGGCGTCGCAGATCACCGGCACGCCCGCCTGCTCGACGATGATCCCGATGTTGTAGGGGTTGCGGATGCCCATGCCGCTTCCGATCGGGGCGCCGAGAGGCATCACGGCCGCGCATCCGGCCTCCTCGAGCCGTCGCGCGAGCACGGGGTCGTCATTCGTGTAAGGAAGGACGACGAAATCCTCGTCGACCAGGGTCTCGGCAGCCTCCAGCAGGCCGGTGGCCTCCGGCAACAGGGTACGGTCGTCGCCGATCACTTCCAGCTTGATCCAGTCGGTCTCGAACGCCTCGCGCGCGAGCCGGGCCGTGACAACGGCATCGTGTGCCGTGTAGCAACCAGCGGTGTTCGGCAGGAGGAAGCATCCGGTTTCCTCCAACACGTCCATGATCGACCCCGGCGCCTCTGGATCTATCCGGCGCAGGGCGACCGTGGCGATCTGTGTCCCGGAGGCGACGATCGCTTCCTTCATCACCCCGAGGCTCCGGAAGCCCCCTGTGCCGACGATCAGCCGCGATTGCCACCGGCGGTCGGCGATCGCAAGACCGGCGCCGCTGGAGTCTCTCTCGAGGCTTCGGTCGATCGTCATCCCCCCTGGATCGCCGTGACGAGCTCCACCTTTTGCCCGTCCAGGAGCTCGGTGCCCTCCCAGGCGCTTCGCGGAACGACCTCGGCGTCAACGGCGATCGCCATGCCGCGCCGCCGATCGTCGGCAATGCCGGCGCGACTCACGAGCTCCGCCACCGTGGTGCGCTCCGGAACCTCGCGTTCCTCCCCGTTGACGATCACCTTCACGGCTCCAGCCGTTCCCCGACTGTCGCGGTCACAGACGGGGTGGGACGAGCGAAGCGCTCAGGCGAGAAGCTTGCGAAGCGCGGGGGCAGCTCCTGGCCCGTCAGAAGCTCCGCGACGGCATCGGCGGTAACAGGCGCGAGGAGAATCCCGTTGCGCCAATGCGCCGTCGCCCACACCAGACCGGGGATGTTCCCTCGACCGATAACAGGTTTGTTGTCGGGACTGGCGGGGCGAAGGCCGGCCGCCGTCTCGACGAGCTCCAGCTCGGTTACGCCGGGCAGAACCCGGTACGCGGCTCGGAGGAGGTCGAACACGCCGCCGGCCGTCACCCGCGTGTCGGGTCCTCGCTCCTCCACCGTCGCGCCGACCACGACCTCGCCGTCGTCGCGCGGCACGACGTAGACCTCGGGCGTCCGCACCACCCGCCGGGCAATCGGCGTGCGGCCGGCGCCGGCCAGGCGGACGATCTGCCCCTTAACCGGCCGAACCGGAAGCCGGCTGTCTGCCGGCAGACCGAGGCTGGCCGCTTGCCAGCCGGCGGCCACCACGACCTGCTCGACCGACACCGCCTCCCCACCGTCGAGCTTCACGCCGCTCACGGCGCCGGAGCGAACGCTGATGCCATCGGCACGAGCGCGTCGCAGCTCGACCCCCGCCTGATCCAGCGCTCGAACCAGGGCGTTCACGAGCGAACGGGGACGGACCTGGTGGTCGAGGGCGGACTTGATGCCGCCCACCACTCCGGGCGCGAGACCCGGCTCGAGGTCCCGGCATTCTCGTCCTCTGAGCCATTCGGCCTCCAGCCCCAATCCGATCTGGAACCCGTGCAGCTGCCTGAGGAGCTCGGCATCGTCGCGATCGAGCGCCACCGCAAGCGTTCCGGAGGGGCGGTAGTGAGCGTCGATCCCCGTCTCGTCTTCGAGCTCGGCGACGAAGTCCCGATACCTGTGGGCGGACTCGAGGTTGAGCGCCAGGAGGTCCTCTTCGCCGAAGGTCGCCTCGGTGACGGGCGCGAGCATTCCGGCGGCGACGCCGGTCGCGCCGCTTCCGGGAGATGCCGGATCGAGCACCAGCACTCGAAGACCGCGCTTCGCGGCACGCCACGCAGCCGACAACCCGATCACGCCGGCGCCGATCACGACGGCGTCGTAGTTGACCTTGCTGCCGTTTCTGCTGGACGTAGCCATCTTGCCGCTTCATTCGGCGGCGGCTGTACCGCCACCTGGAGAGGCGGGTGGTCTCCACGTCCGCTCATCCCTGCGCCGGCATTACCCGGATCAGGTTCAGACGGTCGGCGACGACCAGCCGCCCTCTCAGCCCGGTCCGCCGGGCTCCCGTGCCTTCATCGTACCCGACCCGTGGTCCGGCTTCGGCCCGTGCCGCTCTTCGAGGCCAAGAGAAGCTCGAGCAGCGCCTTCTGTGCATGCAAGCGGTTCTCCGCCTGGTCCCACACGACCGAACGATCGCCGTAAAGAAGCTCCTCGGTTATCTCCTCGCCAGGGTGGGCCGGGAGGCAATGCATCACGACGGCCCGCTCGCCTGCAACGGAGATCAAGTCGTCGTTGAGCTGATACGGCGCGAGGAGGCGCCTGCGCTGGGCGGCGTCCGTCTCGTCGCCCATGCTGACCCAGACGTCCGTGTACAAAGCATCGGCATCTTTTGCCGCCTCTCGTGGATCGTCCGTGACCCGGACGGAATCACCGGCCTCGGCGACGACAGCCTCGTCCGGTCGCAGCTCGGGCGGCGTCGCGACTGCCACCTGAGCTCCTGCCATCGAACCCAGGAGCATCAACGAGTTGCAGACGTTGTTGCCGTCACCCACGTATGCGACGCGCAGTCCATCGAGCTTCTTGAAGCGCTGACGAAGCGTCAGGAGGTCGGCGAGGACCTGACACGGGTGGTGGAGTGGAGTGAGCGCGTTTATCACCGGGACCTGCGCATGGCCTGCGAGCTCCTCGAGCAGAGCGTGGTCTCCGATTCGCACCACCATCGCGTCCACGTAACCCGACAGGACGACTGCGGTGTCGCGCAACGACTCGCCCCGCGCGAGCTGGAGCTCGTCGCTTCTCAGAACGAGGGCTTCGCCTCCGAGCTGTGCCACTCCGACTTGGAACGAGACCCGCGTCCGGGTGGACGGCTTCTCGAAGATCATCAGGACGGTTCGGCGGCGCAGCGTGTGCGCGGTGCCCCGGCCACCTGCCTTCTTGAGCTTGCCGGCTCGCTTGATCAGCTCGAGCAGATCCTCGTGCGTAAGCTCTCTGCCGGTTATGAAATGCCGTGGCGTACTCAAGGGCTAAGAACCTATCCCACCCGACCTTGCACCCCGGATAAAGGTCATGGGAGCGGATCCAAGCGCAAGTCTGACCATCCTCTGCTGGAACCTGTTCCACGGGAGAGACGCTCCACCAAATCGCGCGCTTCTCACGTGGCGCTCGCGGATCTTCCGGACGACGGAGGACGACGGGGAATATCTTCAGGTCAACCGTCAGCTGCTGGAGGAGTTCAGCGCACTCATCGCCGGAGCGGACTGGTCAGCCTGCCTGCTTCAGGAAGTGCCTCCCTCGTGGGCTGCGCCGATCGCCGAACGGAGCGAGGCGAGCTTCTTTCGCTCCCTCACCTCGCGGAATCAGCTTGCGCCGCTGACGCGCGGGCTTGGCCGGTGGAACCCGGATCTCATCGCCTCGTGGGAGGGCGGCTCCAACTTGACGCTCGTCCGCAGCCCATGGCAAATCGTGCCGGAGAGCGAGCGGGGGTTGCTCCTGAATCGTTTTCCGGTGCGTGGCCTTCGGGAGCGGCGGTGGATGAGCTTCCTTCAGGTCCAAGCCGAGGGGCAGGAAGCGCCGAGGCTCTGCCTCGCGAACCTGCACGCGAGCACCGGTCGCCGGGGGGCCGAAAAGGACGTGCGACGCGCGGCCCGTTCGGCGTCTGCCTGGGCGAACGGCCTTCCACTCGTGCTCGGCGGTGACTTCAACGTCCGCCCTCGCTCCTCGACGGTTTTCGACGAGCTTCAACGTGATTTCGGGCTCACTGCGCCCACGAACCCAGCAGCGATCGATCACCTGCTCGCCCGTGGCCTTCGCGTCACCAGACCGCCGTCAGAGTGGCCGCCCGACCGGCGCGACGTGAAGGTGATCCGGGACGGGGGCACACGCCGCATCAGGCTTTCGGATCACGCGCCCGTCGAGGGAACCTTCGAGATACCGTGACTCCCCGCAACGCTCGGGAGAGGCCCGCAGCACCGCGATGCGCTATTAAGTACGGACGATGGCAAGCCGCACGAGCACCGGGAGCGGTCGGCGCTCCCAATCGACCTCTCGACCCAGGTCGGAGAAGAAACAGTCTTCCAGGACGGAGACGGTTGGAAGAAACGTTGCGGCGATAAGGGACGTCGTCATGAAGTCCATGCTCGCGCCGCTGAACGCCGTGCTCCTGACCCGACGGCACATCGAGGAGGTCGTGGAGGACGCCGTCAGGCGAGGCCGCATGACACGCGACGACGCCCAGCAGCTCATGCAGTCTCTGTTGCAGCGCGGGGCAAAGCAAACCGATGACTTCCTCACGGACCTCGAGCGTCTGCTCGGACGAGGCCGCCTGGTAGATCAAGGAGGGCCGGACTCGCGCAGGCAGACCGGTGGGCGGACGCGCTCCCGACGCCCGGCGTCGAGCCTGCCGATCCCGAACTACGACGATCTCTCGGCGGCCGGGGTGCTGGAGCAACTCGGCGGCCTCACCCCCGCACAGCTTCGGAAGCTCCGGGACTACGAGCGCCGGCACGCGAACCGGAAAACGGTTCTCGACGCGATCGAGCGAAAGATACGTTAGAGGCCGCGTAGCCCGCGAAGCGGGCGCAGCGGACTCACATCACTTTAGGTGTCCGGCGAGCGCCAGCGAGCCGGTAGATATTCCGTGTAGAGGCCCGCGAAGCGGGCGCAGCCGATTCACGCACCAACCTCGTCCAGCATCACCGCGAAGTCGAGTCGCTCTCCCGTCATCTCGGCTAGCAACTCGTCGGCATCGAGGCGCTGGCCTTCTCGCCAGAGCGACCGCAAGTAGTCACCGGCCTCGCGACGGTCGAACCAGTCATCACCGAAGCGGCCGTGCAGCGCCCGCCGGAGCTGAGCCTCGAATGCCCACGCCCTCAGATAGTTCGCGACGTAGTAACCGCTGTCGACGTCAGCCAGATACATCACTGCCGGCCATTCGAGTTCAACCGCCTGACCCATCAGACTCGCGTAGAGCGCGGGCATCGACTCGAGCGGACGCTCACCGCCGAGCAGCTCGAGCTCGTAAGCGAGTTTTGCCGAATAGCGTCTGAGGAAGATCAGCTTGCCGGCTCTCGTGTAGCTCAGATACTCCGCCACGTCGTCAGCCCCGAGCAACCGGCGTAGCCAGCTCGGATCCTCGATCAGGTGATCGAAGAGGAACGCGAACGCCTCGGTCACGGAGTTGTCCCCGAGGTGACGGAATTCGAATGGCAGGGTTGGATCGACCCCGGCGTAGTGCTCGGCGTGACCACCTTCGTGGAACAGCGCCGAGAAGTCGTCGCGGCCTCCCTTGCGCGGCACCACGAGATAGACCTCATCCGGGACTCGCACCGGCGCGCAGAAAGCGCGCGGGCTCTTTCGCGCTCGCTGATCGAGGTCGAGCTTCACGTTTGGCTGTGAGCGCAACTCGATGCCGAGCCCCTCGAGCGTCTGCTCGAAGGCCTCCAGCAGGCGCTCCGCCGGGAAGGTTCGGTCGTAGCTCTTTGCCCTGAAGAAGAAGGGGAGGTCGGAGCGCCGCAACCGATCGAAGCCGAGTCCCGTGTGTGATCGAAGCTCGGGTTCGACCAGCGCTCGATAACGCGTTGAGGTCACTTCAGCAAAGGCCAGCGTCTCGCGCTGGAGCGAGCCCAGGTCGATTCGCTTGAGCTCTTCGTACATCGCCCTGGTGCTGTTCCACCCGAGGTCGAGCGAGATCGCGTGCGTTCGCTCGAGCACCTCGCGGTGAAGTGGGTTCAGCTCGGCTTCGAGCAGCTCTAGCCGCGCCCGCTCGATCACGAAGCGCCGAGCCGGATCGGGCTCGTTCGCCTGCACGATCGTCGCCTGCCTGAAGGGGACGCGCTCCCCGTCGAAGCTCACCTCGAGCGCCGCTTCTCTTTCCGCCAGCGCCGCGGCCTCGGCCTTCGTGGCATGCCCGATCAGGCCGTCGACCGCGAACTCGAGCAGGTACCGGCAGCGTCTGTGCTCGTCTCCTGAGTGTGCGCCGGCGGCCAGCTCACGGAGGTCTTCCACTTTCGAGCGCTCGAACAGCCCGCGATGGCGTTCGTAGATCGGCTCGATCTCGAATGCTTCCTTGTGACCGGCGAAGTGCAGGTAGTACTCGCGGTCGAGCGCGCTCACGAAGCGCTCCGCGTCGGTCGAGTACGCGTCGAGATCGATGCTCACGGCCCCGGCAGCATAGAGACGCTGAGCGCTCCCCTAGCATCACCGTCTGTGAGCTCGGAACGCCCGCAGGTAACCGTGTTCGGACCCCATCCGATTCTGGCGATCACGGTCGAGCGCCGCGGCGCATCCGACGACGACATCCACGTCCATCCGGGTGGACAGGGAGTTTGGGTAACGCGGATGGCAGGCGAGATGGGCGCGCATCCAATCCTGTGCGGTTTTTGCGGCGGCGAGACCGGCGCGCTCCTCGGACCGCTTCTTGACGAGCTGCCCGGCGAGCGCAGACTCGTCGAGACCGCCGCGGCGAGCGGCTGCTACCTGATAGACCGGCGCTCGGGCGAGCGGGAGATGATTGCGCACGCCTGGAGCGAACCTCCCTCCCGCCACGAGACCGACGATCTCTTCTCCCTGACCTGCGCCGCCGCTCTCAACAGCCGGGTGCTCGTCGTAACGGGCCCGGTGCCGTCGGATGCGCTGCCGCTCGACTTCTACGGCCGGCTCGTGACCGATTCTCGTCAGCTTGGAACCAAGACGATCGTCGATCTTTCTCCGCCCCGGCTCAACAGCGCACTCGAGGGAAGGCCCGACCTCGTGAAGCTGGACGCGTGGCAGCTCGGGGAGTTCGAGGGCGGTGACGTGTCCGGGCCGGCCAAGCTTCGAGCAACCGCCGAGAAGGTCCTCCAGCAAGGAGCACAGACGGTCATCGTGACTCGCGGCGGAGAGCCTGCGCTCGTTCTGCAAGACGGCCGCGCCTGGGAGCTCGTGCCTCCTCGTTTCACTGCCGGAGCCACCGAAGGGAGCGGCGATTCGATGGTGGGCGCGCTCGCCGCGGCCTTTGCGCTCGGCCAGAGCTTCGAGGACTCGCTTCGACTCGGGGCGGCGGCCGGCGCCACGAACTTCCTGCGCCATGGCCTCGGGACCGGCTCGCGCGAGGTGGTGGACGAGCTCCTCGAGCGAGTGGAGCTGCGCCAGCTCTAGACAACGTCTAGGAGGGTCTAGCGAAACTCGCTAGGCCAGTCGGAGTGCGGTTTCCACAGTGTTCTTCCATTGCCGTACCTCCATTTCGCGCCGGTATTACCCCACTGTCGAGGCTCACGTCTGCCACAGCACGCCTATGCCTCCCCAGTCGTGAGGCTCAGCGATGAACTCGACGTGCTGATAGGCGTCCTTGACCTCTCCCCATAACTCGGACACGTCCGAGTCGGGGTGCGGCAAGATGTCGTGTAGAGCGATAAGCCCTCCCGCCCTGACGAGTGGCCCGTACATATCGAAGTCGAGTCTCACACCTTCATAACTGTGATCTCCGTCGATGAAGAGGAAATCGAGCCGCCGATCACCGATTGCGCTTTTGACCGTCTCAAGGGTTGAGGGCTGATGGGAGTCCGCCTCTACGAGGTGAAGCGTCTGATTCTCTTTCGGAAACCGGCGACGCATCCGCGCGGTCAACCCAGCCGGATAGCCGTCCTCGAAGTAGCTCCCCAGATCCACGCTCACTATCACGGCCTCCGGCTCCGCAAGCTCGCACCAGCAAAGAAGGGTGCCACCTAGATTGGTCCCGATCTCGACAACAGCACCGGGCCTCTGCTTCTCTACCAGGACGAGGAGTTGGGAGAGTTCTTCGGACTTCTGGAGCGCACGCCGCTCCAAGGCGCGCTTCGCAAGGGGATGCACGCGTGTCAACTGAAGATCGGCAGGCGGGGGAGTCGTCAGGAGACGCGCTCGGCGTCGCCTTCGCTATTCGTCGGGAGCTTCTTTAACGAGACCCGGCTTCATGGCCTGAAGGACTGCCAGCATTTGATTCCAAGCCTCTTCATTTACAGGAAAAGCTGCCTGCAAGATCGCCCATTCGCCGTGAGAGAGGGGAAGTTGAACCGCTCGCGGCTTCGCGGTCTGACCGCTTTGCGGTAGCGGCGGAGCGTGGGGCGTTTCCGGGGTTACGGTCAAGCCACTCTGACCGTTATCGATGGTCTGGGATTCCTCACCATTCTCGGATACGGTAGCAGTACCAGGGGTTAGCCCCGCGAAGCGTAGGGTCCGCTTGAACTGCTCAAGGAAGTCGTCCACGCCGCTGGAAGTGAAGTGCTTGTCCCTTTGCAGCGTAAAACGCAGATTGGCATCGGAAGGGAGCCCCGCCGAGTATTGCTGCCACAGTTCGGCATGGATGGAAGGTAAGAGTGCGGCGCGTCGGATGGCATCCTGCCGTTCTGGCGATTCCTCCCTCTCATCCAGCAAAATCGTCAGAGCAAGGTCTGAGAGCCTTGCCCTCCGATTCGTGCCCGAGCCTTCGTCCACTATCAGCCCAAACTTCTTGAGAGCTGAGATCGTCGTCAAACCCCCGCCGCTGTTCGACTTGTATCCCCAATGGCTCAGGATCGTCTCCACCGCCGCGGAATTCCGCTGCTCACGCTGCCATAGCGTTAGCGCGCGGCTTATAGCGGTCTCCAGATCGACGCCTGGATAGTTCGGACTACGGGCGCGTTTGGGCTTCTGGACTGGAGCCTGTTCGTTCATCGTGAGCTAAAAGATAGCAGGCACGTCCCCAGGGCGCATCTATTGCTCGGAAATCTTATTGCTCCTGTATCTCCCAGGAAGGAGAAGAACTGATAGACTCCACTGACCGTCGATCAGGAGGCTGATGCAATGAGAAGAGAACAACCGGTCGAGAGTCCTCATCAAAGCCCTGACCTCGACCGGTTGCTGTCCTTTCCGGGTGGGGTGTGGCCGTAGGGGCCAAGGTCTTCCCACCAAACCTATGCCGCATCGAGCTACTCCCGTCGTGCCGTGGCTACCTGACGAACAATCCACCCACGGTACGGCGGGAAGATGCGGAACTTACTTAATGCTAACTCTTTGAGCTTTCTCCTGCAAATCTTGCAAAAGCGGCCCTCGCGTAGCGCGAACTACCGAGGGCCTGGACCACGGAGGTTTGGACTCCATGGCCAGTCAGACCGTAGCACGGCGGAATGTCGCCGCCGAACTGGCAGCACTACTCGATTTACCTGAGATCGGCAGCCTGATAGGGGAGCTTGAGGCTACCCGCTGGACGGGCCGCCCCGGCTACCCGCTCCGAGCAATGGTTGGCCTGGCTCTCACCAAGAGCCTTTACGCGATCCCGACTTGGACTCGCGTCGTGGGCCTCGTTCGGGAACACGCCGCGCTACGAGCGGCCATCGTCGGCGACGGGGAGGTGCCGAGCATCTATGCCTGCTATCGCTTCACGGCCAAGCTCCGGGCCTTTAAGCCTCTTCTCGATGCCTGCCTTGACCGCGTAACCGCCAGCCTTCGCGCCGAGATGCCCGAGATGGGAAGGGACGTGGCGATTGACGGAAGCGACCTTCCCGCTTACGCGAACGGCCAGAAATACGTGAGCAAGGGCGGTCGTGAGCGCGAACGCTTCTCGGACCCGGACGCTTCATGGGGTCACCGATCCGCTGTCTCTACGCGCAAGGGTGGAGGCTTCTACGGCTACAAACTCCATGCGGCCGTTTGCACCCGCACCGGCCTGCCATTGGCATGGAAGGTGGCGACGGGCCGAGCGAACGATTCCATCTATGCAACGGCGCTGATGGAAGCGTCCCGCTCTCGTGGTTTCGCTGTCGATACCTGTGAGCTGGATATGGCGTATGACAACGGCCCGATCTACGAGGACTGCGAGGCTCACGGGTGTCGCCCGATCATTCCGCTTCGTGAGACTGTCGGTGTCAAGCGCGGCGAACACAAGCCGCCGACTTGCGAACACGGGGAGTGGCGCTTCGCCGGGTCCGATTACGAGCGCAAGGCGTCCAAGTGGCGCTGCCCAACCGGAGAGTGCAAACCTGCCTCTCGCTGGATCAAGGCTGATCGGCTCCACCCGCTGATCCCGCGCCAGTCGCCCCGCTGGTGGAAGCTCTACAAAGGCCGCGCCGCCGTCGAGCGTGAGTTTGGCCGCTTGAAGAACGAGTGGGCGCTACTGCCGCTCAGGGTCCGTGGCTTGGATCGAGTCCAGCTTCACGCTGACCTGACCATCCTCGCCAAGCTCTCCTGCGCTCTCGCCCGGGCGCGAGCCGTTCCCCTCGCGGCTTAGAAGCCGCGATATAACAGTCCGTATGAACCGCTGGCTTCGACTAACGGTCGAGGCATTCCTTGTTTGGACGCTCCCCATGGGCATCCTCTATGGCTTTTCCTGGGCATGGCCTAGAGGACTCGGTTTTGCGCTCTTCGCAGGAACCTTCCTGACTCTCGCGTGGCGAAGGTATGAGCGAACCCAGTTTCGCTAGTGGTTTCGCCAGGCCCTCCTAGGAGACCGGAGGGACCGATGCGAACGGCGGGATCACCGGCTCTCCGCGCAGGATCGCCGCGGGCCCGTCGATAACGATCCACCCCAGGTATGGCTTCAGGCGCTCGACCTCACTGAGGCGGTCGCGTCCCTCGGAGAGCCGAACCGGACGCCCTGCACGCGACGAGTGGGCATCGGAGCCAAGCAGGTGGACCAGGCCCTCGGCGGCGAGCTCGAGCAGGAACGGAGCAGCGGGGCCCTCCGCGATCAGCGCCGCAGTGACCTGGATGAGCGCGCCGCGGGCGACCAGGGTCTCGAGCTGCTCGCGAAACCGCTCACCGGGATGCCGCTCGGGGTGAGCGATGACGCAGCGAAAACCGCGTTCGGCGAGCTGCTCGACGGTCTCCACGGTCGGGTCGCCAAGCGGCCCCGGCCTGGGCTCGATCAACAGCCAGAGCCCGTTTCTCCCGAGCGACAGCTCGCCGAGTTGGTCGTCGTCTGTCCGCCCGACCGCTTCCTCCGCGATCTCACCACCGCGCGTAACGCGAACGCCGATGCCCAGCCGCTCCAGCTCCTCGTTGACGGCCGACACCCGCCCCTCGAGCTGGTCCACCCGGACGTCATGGTCACTGCGGATGTGGGGTGTCGCGCAGACGACGTCGATTCCGTCCGACTCCGCCTGGCGCGCCATGCCGACGCTGTCCTCGAGGTCGATCGCGCCGTCGTCGAGCGCCGGGAGGATGTGACAGTGGAGATCGATCAATGACGGCCCTAACCAGCCCCGGCGCCAACTCCACGCCTCGGCTAGTTGAGCCGCTCCACGAGCATCGCCTCTCCCTGCCCGCCTGCCACGCACATGGTCTCGAGGCCGATCGTCTTGTCGTCCGTCTCGAGCTCGTTCAGCAGCGTGGTCATGATGCGCGCGCCGGTCATTCCGAACGGATGACCGAGCGCAATCGCACCGCCATGGGGGTTGAGCTTCTCGAGAGGGATCCTGCACTCCGCCATGATCGGGATCACCTGAGCGGCAAACGCCTCGTTGAGCTCCACGATGTCGACGTCTTCGATTGCCATCCCGGCCCGGTCAATGACCTTCTTGATCGCGCCGATCGGGGCGACGCCCATGATCTCGGGCTCGAGCGCCGCGGTCGCCGCCGTGACGATCCGTGCCCGTGGCCTCAGTCCCAGCTCCTTCGCCTTCTGATCCGACATGACAAGCACTGCGGCTGCGCCGTCGTTGAGCGGACACGAGTTCCCGGCAGTGACCTTGCCCCCCTCCTTGAACGTCGGGGGCAGCTGCGCGAGCTTCTCCAGGGTCGACCCGGCCCGCGGCCCGTCGTCCTTGACGACCTCCGTGCCG
>Ga0066710_100004710_pt1 | contig 12170 bp, 11 predicted proteins | sample GraSoiAngelo_159_FD_79666 | JGI IMG/M metagenome (GOLD analysis project Ga0066710, IMG submission 79666) | Grasslands soil microbial communities from the Angelo Coastal Reserve, California, USA - 14_1009_16_40cm | ecosystem: Environmental > Terrestrial > Soil > Grasslands | place: USA...
CGGACTTGAACCGCTGACCTGCTGATTACGAATCAGCTGCTCTACCAACTGAGCTACGCCGGCAAAAAAATGCTCACCCTTGTCGGGTGAGCAATAGTTGTAAAGAGAAAAAGGATCGAAAAAACCTCGCCAGCAACGAGGTTCCAAGCTCCAATGCACCTAAATTTAAATAGGGGGTCTGGGCTTGTCAACGAATTAATTTGGACGTTTTCAAAGCGTTCAAGCGATTATGGTTACTAAGTGCATCTGGAATGTTACGCTTTTACTCCTCCAGCTGCTTATGGATAACGCCTTTAGTTAGTTTAAGTTGGATAATTTCCATGTCCTCGGTCCGATCAAAGATCCGGTCCGGGTAACGAGCCTTCACAAAAATCCGAAGACCCCCAAAACTGATGCCGGCGACAATGGTGAACAGCAAAGCGATCCCAATGAAACCGAAAATCGTGAGAATCATGTCCGGAAAAGAAATATCGGGTCGTGGTTCATTCCACGTGACCTGCGATTCATAATTCACTCCATCCAGAATTGCGCTCGCTACCCCAGGATCACGCGATCCACGGACCAACGCGACAAGTGGACCGACGCGTTTTCGAAGCCCCGGATCGATGGAATCGCTTGCTTCCCAATGAAGGGCGTATTTCTGGGCGACCTGCTGCGTTGGATAAAGAAGAAGCACGAGGTGTGCGGATTTGCCGCCAACAAGATAGTCTGCAGTTGCGATTTCAACGCTGTCTTCAAACCCCAACAACCGCCGGTCCAGACCCAGTTCCGGACCGATGCCGGTTTCATCCAGCACATACTTCTCCGATCCCTGAACCAGATTTTGCGGAGGCAGATGGCTGGACACCGGCGGTTTTCGCGATCGCCCGAAAATGTTTTCGGAGATGGCCCGCGCCAGGTCATCTGTCGCCGGGCCGCTGCCTTCCAGCCACACAACGTAATTCGATTGCCAAAAAAATGTCCGGTTCGCGACGCGAAAGCCTTCAGACCCGAACGGCACAGACGTGAAGCCCGGCTGATTAATATTGCGATCCAAGGTAAAGAGGCCATATGCGGCGCTGGCGTCAATCATCTCATACAGCGTCAGCCGTACGATTCCTTGGGGACCACGCCAGCTCTGGGTGGTCGCGCCGATCAAGCCATAATGGTTTATCGCAGAGGCGCGATTTCCCGCGAGTTCCTCAATATTCTTTTGGGTGTATTGGTTGGGCTTGCCGGCAGGGGACCAACTGGGATTTTCAGCCACCGCTCGGAGGAGGGACTCCCGCGACTGGCCCTGTAGAGCTGCTGTCAGCAACAATGCCAACAGCAGGCTCCAGAACCATTGTCTTGTCATTTCATTTCTCTTGAGTGCGGACAATCCAGAAGTTTCGTTAGGGCCGGCAGCCACCCACTCCAAGTGTGGTTCAAGCGCTGCCTTTACTCCTGGCCTTTGTCGGATGATTTCGGAGCTTTCAGGCTACTTAGAGACTCCGCATACGATCTTACACCGTCGAAGAGAGACTCGGCAATTGCCTGGCGATTTTGAGGATTCTTGATGAGGCGTTCCTCCTGAGGATTGCTGATGAAGCCGATTTCCACTAGGACCGAAGGCACATTCGCGCCGATCAGTACGACGAAGGGCGCCTGTTTCACCCCGCGATCCATGCCTGCACCCTTGCGCGCTGCCATCGCGCGTTGAATATGCTGCGCCAGTTCACGTGATTCTTCGACTTTGTCGCGCAACATGATCTTCTTTACGATATCCTGCAACTCGTGAACAGAACGTTCGGAAGCCGCGTTTTCACGAGAAGCTGTTTCGAGCGCTTCACGCGATGAGCTGAAGTTTAAAAAGAACGTTTCCACTCCGCGCACCGAACGAACACGGCTGGAATTGGCATGTATGGAGATGAATAAGTCCGACGCCTGCTCATTTGCCAAGGCAGTGCGCGTCTCCAGGGGAACAAAACTGTCGTCACTGCGAGTCATGACGACCTCCGCCCCCAGTTCGCTTTCGATCAGTTGCTTGAGCCGCACGGCGACATCGAGCACCAGTTCCTTTTCGCTATATCCATTCGGTCCGACGCTGCCTGTGTCGTGGCCTCCATGTCCGGCATCAATGACAACACGGGAAAGCTTGAGGCCAAGGCTTCGGATCAGCGACCGGGCTCCCGCAGTTGGGGCCTTGGCGGGTGTAAAGGTTTTGTTATCTGCGTCGGCCGGTCTGTCTTCGGTTTTGACGGGTGGAGTGCCTGACGGATTCGCCACGTTCCGCGATTCAGGCCTGACGGGGACGGCCGAGGCCGCAAGTGCAGGCGGGTTCGAGATTACCGGCGCGGGCTGTGACTGCGACACCGGCGGTGTTTCCTTACTGGGAATGTCGATCACGAGCCGATCCGGATCCCGTAACATAACGCTCGTGACCCGGCCAACCGCGCCAACATCGAGCACGACACGAACGGTCGTAGCGTCGTACTGCGCGACACGAATCTGTTCGAGCAAGGCGGTTTTAACCAGCCACTGCTTTCCAACCAATACCGTGTTCAAACGAGCCGGTGAAATGTCGATGAAAACCCGGTCCGGGGATTTTGCCGTTCCCCGATTGAAAGCCATTTGTCCGGTCAGATCAACCACCACTCGAACCGAGTTGCCCGTCTCCCAATAACGGATGTTGTCGACCGCACCGGTTTTCTGCTCGGCTACACCCTGAAGCCTGGACAAATCTTTTTCGGCAACGTCTTTGAACGGCGTATCCGGATACTCGCGTACCAAAAAGGTCAGCGTGCGAATTGCAGCCTGTTTGTCATGGTTTTGCGCGTAAAGGCGGGCGACTGCCATCAACGCATTGTCTGCATATCCGGTGTGAGGCGTAATCCGGTACACACGCTCATACGCATTAATCACCCGTAGGTACGCTGCGCGGTTTCGTTCCGCATCCGGCTTCATGTTGAGTTCGGCCTCGAGTGTTTCGGCCGAGAGGTACGCTTCGCGCGCCTTGTGAAGAAGCGACGAAAGCTGTGCCGGCGCCTCGGTGGTCAGAAACCAAGCAGTTAGAACCGCAGTAAGCAAAACTGCGTTGATTTTCATCAGTTAGTTCGGAGGCTCGATATTGGAGAAGTGCACCACCCCCCGCTCATCACGGCTTCGATAAACCTGGGGCGGTTCCTCTTTCACCGGCTCCGCCGCCGTCGCACTTGCGACGATTCCTGGCGCTGGAGCTACAGGAGCCATCGGAGTCATAGAAGCCGCGGGAGCCATCGGAGCTAGTAGTGCGCGTGCGGACTTCGTCTTATACATCGCACGGATTCTTCGAACGTAATTTGTCGTTTCGGGAATTGCAGGAATGCGTCCCAATCGTTGCACAAGGTTCTCACCGGCATTGTAGGCAGCCAGCGAAAGATCAACATTCCCCTTGAATTTTTCCAGCAGGAACCTCAAATACCGCACACCACCATCCACGTTCTGCTGAGGATCAAAGAAGTCGCGCACTCCAAATCGCCTGCCCGTTTCCGGGATTAACTGCATCAAGCCCAGGGCGCCCTTTCTGGAGACAGCCCAACGATCGAAGTTCGATTCCGTCTTCATCACTGCCAATACCAGAGCCGGATCGACACCGTGAGTTTGAGCGATCGTATCTACCATTGTCTTCAGAGGCACCGGCACTTCCTTATTGAAAACATCTCCAGGAAGCGCAGCAACCGGGGCAGGCGTGTTGTTGACAAGATTCGTAAAAATGATCTTGCCGTCCGGATTGACAAAAGCCTGAATTTTATCTTCAGCGAAAGACGGACTTGTCTTCACCACCAACAGGAGAATCCACACGCCCAACCATTTCAACCATCGCCTTTGCATTACGGCCACAATCTGAGGTGGTTCAAGCGAGAAACTCAGACACGATATTGTACACAGCTTGTAAAGCATGTTCTAGCTTTTCGGAATCCTTTCCGCCTGCTTGAGCAAAGTCAGGTCGTCCTCCGCCGCTGCCGCCCACCAGTTCGGCCACCTTCTTGATGATCTTTCCGGCGTGGAGCCGTTTCTGAAGGTCCTCAGAAACGACGGCCACAAGCGAAGCCTTCCCGTTCGATGCTAACCCGAGGACGACGACTCCGGAACCAATTTTTGAGCCCGCATTTTCAGCGAGTTCGCGGAGCATCGAGGGGTCGACACCCTCGACTTTCCGCGATACGACGGCGACACCTTTAACATGGCTCGGTTCTGCGACCAGGTTTCCAATTTGGGACTGGGCGATCTTCCTTTTCAAGCTTTCGAGTTCATTTTCAATCTGCCGCTGCTGGTCCATAAGCCTGTGGATCGCTCGCGGGATTTCCGTTCGTGGAGCCCGGAGAGCCTGGGAAAGCTCATGGAGAAGGTTCTCGTCCTCCTCGAGTCGAAGATAAGTTCCGAATCCGGTCAATGCTTCGATTCGCCGGATTCCCGATGCAATGCTCGATTCGGACACGATTTTGAAAAGACCCACATCGCCGGTCATCCGGGTATGCGTGCCGCCACAGAGTTCGATGCTGACCTCCGGAATGGAAACCACACGGACTTGCTGTTGATATTTTTCGCCAAAGAAAGCTAGCGCTCCTACCGCTATTGCCTGGTTGAACTCCATCAGTTGAGTCTGGACGGGCAGGTTCTTGAAAACGATCTGGTTGATCTTTTCTTCGATCTCTTCAATCTCCCGGCCGGTCAGCGGCGCAAAGTGAGTGTAGTCAAACCGCAGGCGGTCGGGCTCAACCAGGGAGCCCGCCTGCTTCACGTGGGTTCCCAATGTTTCGCGCAACACGGCGTGAAGAATGTGCGTGGCTGTATGGTTCGCTGCGATGCGGCGGCGGCGTTCTTCGTCGACCTGCGCGAGTACTTCATCGCCGATATCGAGCTTTCCAAATTCCATCCGGACTTTGTGTACGACCACGCCGCGGACGGGGGAGTACGTGTCTTGAACCTGAGCGATGGCCTTTGGCGAAGTCAGGCTGCCGGTGTCGCCCACCTGACCGCCGGATTCGGCGTAGAAGGGAGTTTGATCCAGAACCACCTCAGCAGCGGTTCCATGACCCTCGATGCTCTGTCGAAGCTCACCATTAATGATAATTCCAATGACGCGACCGCTTGAACGGACGGCCTGATAGCCGAGGAACTGGGTTCCTCCCCTTTCGACGAACTTCTGATACAGAGGAGTAACAGCCGTTTCGTCACCCTTCCAACTCTGCCGTGCGCGCTCACGCTGTTTTTTAAGTTCGGCTTGAAAGCCCTCCATATCGAGCTTCATGGACTTCTCGTCTGCAATCTCCTTGGTGAAGTCGAGAGGCAAGCCGTAGGTGTCGTAAAGCTTGAAGATTTCAACTCCCTGAATCGTGTCCTTTCCGGACTTCGCCGCCTGCTCGATCATTTCCTCGAGCTTCTGCAATCCCACCGTGACCGTCGCGGCGAAGCGCTCTTCTTCGGTTTTGATGACACGTGCCACATACTCCCGCGTGTTCAATAGCTCCGGGTATGCTTCTTTCATCATCCCGGCGACATAGCCTGAGAGTTCATAAAGGAAAGGCTGCTTATAGCCGAGCAGTGTGCCCTGGCGGATACCGCGCCGCATGATCTTACGAAGCACATAACCGCGCCCCTCATTGGAGGGCATGACGCCGTCACTGATGAGGAATGTTGCAGCCCTCGCGTGGTCGGCAATGATTCGCAATGAAATATCGGTGGCGCTCGAGGCCCCGTATTCCACGTTGAAAATCTCACAGGTGCGATCGATGATCGGCCGAAGCAGGTCGGTTTCGTAATTGCTGTTCTTGTCTTGAAGAACGGAAGCCATCCGCTCCAGTCCCATCCCGGTGTCGATGGAGGGTTTGGGGAGCGGAGACAGATGTCCGTCCTGATCGCGATCGAATTGCATGAAGACGAGATTCCAGATCTCCACATACCGGCCGCAATCGCATGGAAATGCGCAGTTCCGGTGGCCGAGCTCGCTTGCGTCAGGACCTATGTCATAGTGGATTTCAGAACACGGTCCGCATGGACCGGTTTCGCCCATTTGCCAGAAGTTATCCTTCTCATCCAAACGGATAATGCGGTTTCTAGACACACCCGAGCCGGTCGCCCAAATCTCTTCGGCCGCATCATCTTCGCGGAAGACCGTGATCCAGAGCCGGTCGACAGGCAGCTTGAATTCATTTGTCAGCAGAGTCCAGGCGTAGTCGATGGCTTCCTTCTTGAAGTACGCGCCGAAGGAGAAATTTCCCAGCATTTCAAAGAATGTCTGATGGCGGCGTGTGTGGCCCACGTTATCCAGGTCATTGTGCTTACCACCGGCACGAACGCACTTTTGTGCGCTCGCCGCCGTCTGATAAGACCTGGACTCGCGTCCGAGAAAAACATCCTTAAACTGGTTCATGCCGGCGTTCACAAACAGTAGAGTCGGATCCTGGGCCGGAATTAAAGAGGAACTCTGAACGATCGTGTGGCCGCGGTCCTCAAAGAACGTGAGGAATCGCCGGCGGATTTCGTTGCTATTCATGAAGGTGGTTTATTTCCTCTCGAATGGACTCCTCATCGTATCCAAGACGAAGCAGAGCTCGAAAAAGACGAGCACCATCGCGGGATTGAAGCGGGAGACGCAATTCCCAGTCCTTCAATTTAGCCGTGAGCGCATCCTTAAGCGAGGGCCAGTCGGTCTGAGACAGAACTTCGTCGGTGAGCGCGCTTGAAACTCCACGTGTCAGCAACTGCTCACGCAGAAGCGGCACTCCTCGATTCTTGCGGTTGGCCACATAGTTCTCCGCAAAACGGCGGTCGTTCAAAAACTGCCTTCGAACAAGTTCGTCGATGACCTCCTGCGGCGCCGATCCAAATTTCGCCTCAAGTTTCTCGCTCAGTTTCACGACAGTGTAATCGCGAGCCCGTAGAAGTTTGAGAGCGTGAAGATAAATCTCGTTCACGCGCTTCGTGCCTTGGTGTCTTTGTGTTCCCGATCCTGCCGCATTCACATGCTATGATACGGCCTCGTGCGGAAGTTCATCTTCAGTATCTTTCTTACTCTATCCGTAGTGGCCGCCTCGGGATGCGGTTATCGTCTCGCCGGCAAGAATCTCAACAATGGTGAGGGTCGCACGGTTGCCATTCCCACGTTTGCGAATCGAACAACGACCTATCGGATTGAGCAGCGGCTTACAGAAGCGGTACGGCGGGAGTTTGTCCGGCGGACCCGATTCAAGGTTGTGCCGGTGGAAGCCGGCGATCTAGTCGTTACTGGTGAGGTCCTGAGTTTCACTGCGGTACCCATCATTTTCAATCAGCAGGGGCGCGGTTCGTCTTATAGCATTCTGGTTGATTTGAATGTCCGGCTCACCGATACCATGACGGGGATGGTCCTGTTCCAAAATGACCGTTGGACATTTCGTGACGTGTTTGAACTCGCGCAAAACTCCAATGAGTTCGTGCTTGAGGATACCGCAGCTACCGACCGGCTGGCACGCCGCTTCGCGTCTTCGTTGGTAGCATCCGTGTTGCATTCAAAACCGTGAAGTTCTCCGAATTTCGACAGACTCCGCCTAAACCGGACCAAAACGTTTTCATTTTCGTGTGTGAAGACGATTTTCTTGTGGAGGAGTCCAGAATCGAATGGCAACGGATCTTTGGAGGAAGCTGGATTTTTGCGAAATGTGCGGCGAAGGAGTTCGAGGAGATTCCTGCGGGCCGCCTCATGGATGATGCGTTAACGCCTTCCTTATTTGCTCAGAATCGCGCATTTATTGTGACAAGTGCGGACAAACTCACCAAGAAGCGGGTGGAAGAGTTAAGTGCGCTTCAAAAAGTCGCCAATTCTTCTCTCAAAATCGTCCTTGTAATGGGCGCGCGTAAATCCATCGACATGGCGAAGGCTTTTCCTGTCATCGAAATTGACGCGCTCAAGCCGGCTGATGTTGCCCGATGGATAGTGGACCGTTACAAGCTCACTCCGGAGGTTGCACGATACCTGGCCGACAATGTTGGGACCGATCTTTATCAGCTTCACAGTGAGATCGAGAAATTGAGGACTTACGCCGGTGATGCACGCCCAATCGAATGGCGCGATGTCGATGTTCTCGTTCTTCGCTCCGAACAGTTCAGCCCGTTTGCGCTAGATGACGCGATTTTGGGGCGCGATTGCAAGAAGGCCGCGCAGGTCATTGGCGCGATGTTGGACGAGGGGGTGGAACCGCTGATCGTCTTGTCTCGCATCGTGCGGGTCTGGCGGCAGCTTTTTGTCGGAAAATCGCTTGTTGGAAAAAGAAGCGCAAAGGATGTGGCCGCTGCCGTACTGGTGCCGGTCTGGAAAGCATCCGATTTCGCGAGCTCGTGCAAAAAGTTCGACTGGAAACAAATCGCTGGCGGTTTTCGCGTGTTGCTTTTTGCCGATCGCGCATTCAAAACGTCGACGCCAAATCCTGAGGGCTATTTCGACGCGATGCTTTGGAAACTGATGGGCTAATTCGGGGACAGACGTTTTGAATCGTAATTAGGTGATTTATACGTCTGTCCGCGAATTAGCCCCGTGACTAAGCCGCCAAACCGTTCACGGTTTTCGTGAGGCGGGATTTATACCGGCGAGCCGTATTCTCCTTGATCACGCCCTTTTGCACCGATTTATCGATCAAGCTGAATGTCGGGGGCAGAAGCGTCTTCGCATCGGCCGCTTTTCCTGCGACAATCGCGGCCCTCAATCTCTTCATCTGCGTCCTCAGCTTATGCCGGTTCATCTGGTTGATCAGGTGTCGGCGCTGGCTCTGCCGGTACCGTTTGATTGCCGATGGATGGTTTGACATCGAGACTCCTTAGGAAAATCAAGATGATACCAGCGCCCGGAGGCCCCGGTCAACGCGTCTAGTCCCCATGTTATAATCTTCTTAGGTTTATAACGAAGAATGAAGAAAAGCATCCGCATCGGCGACGGGATCGCCGAGTTTTTCGGAACACACGACGGCAACATTAAATATCTCGAGTCCCTCCTAAAAGTCCAAGTTCACATCGACGGAGAAAACAATATAACCATTGATGGCGGCGACCATGATGTTCAGTTGGTCGAACGTCTCGTGGAGGACTACGCTCAGTTGCGCAGCGAGGGTGTGAAGTTTACCAACGGCGATTTGAAATCCATCATCCGCATCATTTCCGAGGACACCTCGCAGAGCTTGAGGGGCGTGGTTTCCAGCACGAAAAATCTTCAGGCCGGGAAACGAAATGTCGCGCCCAAGACGCTCAATCAGAAGCTGTATCTGGAAGCGATTGAGAAATACGACATGGTTTTCGGCATCGGACCGGCTGGTACCGGCAAAACCTACCTCGCCGTCAGCATGGCCGTCCGCGCTTTGTTGGAGAAGAAGATCAGCCGCATTGTCCTCACGCGTCCGGCAGTTGAGGCCGGCGAACGGCTTGGGTTTCTTCCGGGAACGCTGCAGGAGAAAATCGACCCCTACTTGAAGCCTCTCTATGATGCGCTTTATGACATGCTCGACGTTGAACGGGTGGATCGTCATTTGGAACGAGGTGTCATTGAAATCGCGCCGATCGCTTTCATGCGCGGCCGCACATTGAACGATTCATTTGTCATTCTGGATGAAGCGCAGAACACGACCCCGGAACAGATGAAGATGTTTCTGACCCGAATCGGCTACAACAGCAAGGCGGTGATTACCGGCGACATCACACAGATCGACCTTCCGATCGGAAAATTATCGGGACTGATCGAAGCTCGAAACGTGATCTCCGGCGTCGAAGGAGTCTCTTTCATCCACTTCAATGAACGAGACGTCGTACGGCATCCTCTCGTGCAGCGGATTGTCAAAGCTTACGAAGCCTACACAACACAGAACACGGCACGCCAACAGCCGTTGCAATTCGGACAGCCGGCAAACGGCGAGGCCTAGGCGCCGCATTCATTATGGAGCCTGCATCTCGAAGCTATCTTGTCATCAACCGTCAGCGCAAGCATTCCATCGACGGGGCTGAGGTTCGAACGTTCATCGCCTCATTGTCGGCGAACCTGGGGGTTGAAGGACTTCCATTTTCCGTTGTTTTCATCACGGACGGCCGGATTCGCAAATACAACCGGGAATATCGCGGCTTGGACGAGCCCACGGATGTACTTTCATTTCCTGGCGAGGACGGATATCTGGGCGATATTCTCATATCATCGGAAACTGCATATAATCAGGCACGCAAATCGCAAACGTTGACCTTTGAAGTGAATGTTCAGCGCCTCATCCTGCACGGACTTTTACATTTGATGGGCTACGACCACGCAAGCGACAACGGAGAGATGAAGGCTCTCGAACGCCGTCTGCGCCGAAGGTTCCAATGCTAAGTGGAACTGAAATTCTTATTGCTGCCTTCTTCACTACCGCTCTCTTGTTAATGTCCATCATCGATGTCGCGTTCACGAGCGTGAACAAGGCTTCGGTGCGCCGGCTGGGCGATCATCCGGACGCAAAAGCGGCCCCCGCGCTTGCGGCCCTGCTCAAGACCCGGGCCGAGGTTCTGATGTCGATTCATATCGTGATCCAGATGCTGCTCGTCTTCGGCGCTATACTGCTGTTCGGCGCATTGGAGCGCAGGAACATCCCATACGTTCCTTCCGTGCTGGGTACAGTCATCCTGATGATGTTCGTCATCTTGGTTTGCCGCCATTTGATTCCTCGAATCATCACGATGCGGAACCCTGAGATCGTGTTCTTGAGACTGTTTCCAATCTTTAAGGTCGCTCATTTCACGTTGCGGCCTTTCTCGCGGCCGCTCACAGCAGCATTGAATTACTTCCACCAATGGGAAGAAGAGATCGAGCCAGCGACGGAAGAGGAAACTTCAAAGGATGAAATCCAGGCCTTCATAGAATCGGGTCAGGAAGATGGAATTCTCGAGCGTGGCGAGGGCGAGATGATCCAGTCGATTGTTCACTTTGGTGATAAGGTCGCACGGGAAGTGATGACACCTCGCATGCAGATTGTGGCCGTTGATATCAACTCGCCGGTGGAGAAGCTGCTGGAGTTGATTACGGCTAAGTGTCACGCGCGCATTCCCGTTTATCGGGATGACCTGGACAATATCGAGGGAATCGTGCATGAACGTGATTTCCTGCGTGTCTATCAGAAAGGCGACAAGCTCGAGAGCTTTCGTTCACTCGTGAAGCCGGCCTACTTTGTGCCCGAAACCAAGCCAGTCGATGATCTGCTTCAAGAAATGAAGAAGAAGGGCGACCAGTTGGTAGTGGTTGTCGATGAGTACGGTGGTATTTCCGGCTTGATTACGATGGAGGATTTGATCGAAGAGATTGTTGGCGAGATCCACGATGAATCGGAATCGGATGGGGAAAAAGTCGTCGAAGAGAGTAAGGGTGTATTCGTCGTGCCGGGAAGCCTCGAGTTGGGAATTGTTGAGGAGAGGCTCGGCACGCCGCTGGTCCCGGCCACGGAGTGCACGACCGTGGCGGGCGCCGTCATCGAGCTTTTTGGCAGGCTGCCTTTACCTGGTGAGAAAATCGAGTGCGGCGGAGTTGAAATCGAAGTCCTCGATGCGGACCGCCGTCGAATCCAGCGTTTGCGTCTAAAAACGCTTGTTCCCAAGCGGATGACCAGTTAGGAGGGATTATGGAACACAAAGACACAAAGACACGAAGACACAAAGAAAGGCCGGGAAGTTCCTATTGCGGCCTTTCTTTGTGTCTTCGTGTCTTTGTGTCTTTGTGTTCGTTCCCGCAATGAAGTCCGGATTTGCTTCCATTGTCGGCCGCCCGAATTCCGGAAAATCCACGCTTCTCAATCGCCTTGTTGGCGAGAAAGTCTCTATTGTTACGAACAAGCCTCAGACGACCCGTCGTGTTGTCAAAGGGATCGTGACCAGGCCGGAAGGCCAGGTCGTGTTCCTCGACACGCCGGGTATTCACAAACCAATTCACCGGATGAACGAACGGATGATGAGATCCGTCCGCGGCGCGGTGGCCGAGGTCGATCTGATCCTCCTCATCGTTGATGTCTCCGCTGCCTTTGGTCGCGGCGATGCGTTCACGCTTGAGCTGTTGAGCCCAGTGAGCACGAAGAAATTTGTGCTGCTCAATAAGATCGATCGGGTCCAAAAGAGCACTCTTCTTCCCATAATTGAACGCTATTCCAAGAGTAGTTTCGAAGAGATCATTCCGATTTCCGCGCTTACCGGCGAGA
>Ga0066710_100004711_pt1 | contig 12170 bp, 11 predicted proteins | sample GraSoiAngelo_159_FD_79666 | JGI IMG/M metagenome (GOLD analysis project Ga0066710, IMG submission 79666) | Grasslands soil microbial communities from the Angelo Coastal Reserve, California, USA - 14_1009_16_40cm | ecosystem: Environmental > Terrestrial > Soil > Grasslands | place: USA...
GGGGGAAGTCGGGCGGCTCGGCGTCCGGCGCGCCGGCGCTCAGGACGAAGAGCGGATAGCCGCAGCGGGCCAGTGCGAGGCCGAGCGCCATGAGCGCCACGCAGGGCGGCCGGGCGTCCGGACCGGCCAGGATCTCTCCCCGGCGCACCGTGGCGAGCGCCACCGCGGCCGCGGCGGTGATGGCCGAGACGAGGGCGGGAGCGAGCGTGCCCTCGGGTAGCATGGCCAGCGGCCGCAGGTGGAGCGCGTACTGGTGCAGCAGCCGCGCCCCCACGGCGAGGGGCCGCCAGTCGAGGCCCATGGCCCCCTGGTACGACCCGGTCCCCAGGAACTGCCACAGGATGCGGGCCGCGGCCAGCCCCACCATCCCTTCCCACAGCGCCATCCAGACCCAGAGCCGGCGCGGCTTCTCGGCCGCGGCCATCCACAACAGCAGCGCGCCGGCCGCGAGCAGCGGCAGCACGCTCTCGTAGCCGAGGGTGGTGGCGAATCCAACCCCCATTCCGGCGGCGAGGCCGAGCGGGCTCCGAGCCGGCCAGGACTCGACGAGGAGCAGCAGGGCGAGAAGGGACCCGAAGGTGACGCCCGCATAGCCGATCGACTCGACGAGCTGCAGCCGTACCGGGTCGCTGGGGGCCCAGGTGAGGCTGAAGGCGGCGGCGAGGAACGCGATCGGGAGGTGCCGCGGGATGAGCCGGCGGCACAGCCGGTAGAAGAGAAGCGCGCCGAGGAAGAGGTAGGCGGCATGGAGGAGGCGGAAACCGAGCCAGCGGTGGGGAAAGAGCAGCGGCGCCGGCAGCGCCCATACCAGCTCCAGCGGACGGCGCGCATAGGGAAACGACACGATGCCGCGCGAGGTCAGCCAGAGGATCAGCCACTCGTCGTAACCGCCGAAGTTCGAGACGCGCGCCCAGCGGACCTGCGACCAGAACACCCCGGCCAGGCCGGCGAGGACGGCGAGCCCGGACCAGCGGCGGGCCGGGCCGGCGTGGCTCATCGCAGGCGGGCCTGGAACGTCCGGGCCGCCTCGGTCAGGTCATCGGCCCCGAGCAGGGCCGAGATCACCGCCACGCCGTCGGCGCCCGCCTCGACCACGGAGCGCGCGTTCTCCGCCGTGATGCCGCCGATGGCGACCAGCGGCCGCCGCGTCCGCTGGCGCGCGCGGCGCACGATCTCCAGCCCGACGACGGGATGGGGATCGGCCTTGGTCCGGGTGGGAAAGACCGGACCGATTGCGACGTAATCGACCGGCTCGTCCCGCGCGGCGTCGAGCTGCCCGAGGCCGTGCGTCGAGAGGCCGAGAATCGACCCGGACGGCAAGAGCCGGCGGACCTCACGCGGCGGCAGGTCGTCCTGGCCGACATGCACGCCGTCGGCGCCGAGCATGCGGGCCACGTCGGCCCGGTCGTTCACGACGAGGAGCACCCCGGCCTCACGCGCGGCGGCCGCGGCCTCGGTGGCCAGCGTGAAGAGCCGGCGGTCAGGGAGACCCTTGGCCCGGAACTGCACGATCCGGACGCCGCCCGCGGCGACGGCGGCCACCGCCGTCCCCACCGCCCGGCCGCCGAGCAACCCCACGTCGAGGACCGGATACAAGAAGGGGCCGGACGGCAGGGCGAGCGCCAACTCAGGATCCGGCGGCGGCGACCTTCTTCGGCGGCTGGAACCGGTCCATGAAGCGCGTATCGAAGCGGCCGGCCTGGAAGTCGGGATCGTCGAGGATCCGCCGGTGGAGGGAGCAGTTGGTCTTGATGCCCTCCACGACCAGGACGTCCAGGCAGCGCCGCATGCGGGCGATCGCCTCCGCGCGATCGCGGCCGTGGACCATGAGCTTGGCGATGAGGCTGTCGTAGTAGGGCGGTATCTCGCACCCGTTGTGGATGAACGTGTCCACCCGCACCCCGGGGCCTCCGGGCAGGTTCAGATGGCGGACGATCCCGGGCGAGGGGGCGAAGGTGACCGGGTCCTCGGCGTTGATGCGGCACTCGATGGCATGACCGTCGAAGGCCAGGTCCTTCTGGGCGAAGGAGAGGGGCTCACCCGCGGCGACCAGGATCTGCTCCTTCACGAGGTCGCGGCCCGTCACGAGCTCCGTGACCCCGTGCTCGACCTGGATCCGGGTGTTCATCTCCATGAAGTAGTAGTTGCCCGAAGCGTCGAGCAGGAACTCGATGGTGCCCGCGTTGACGTACTGCACGGCCCGGGCGGCGTCGACCGCCGTCTGGCCCATGCGCCGTCGAAGCCGCTCGGTGACCACGGTGGAGGGAGACTCCTCGACGAGCTTCTGGTGGCGGCGCTGGATCGAGCACTCCCGCTCGCCCAGGTGGACGACGTTGCCCTTGCTGTCGGCCATGACCTGGATCTCGATGTGGCGCGGCGCCTCGACGTACTTCTCGATGTACACGTCGGGCACGCCGAAGGCAGCCGCCGCTTCGGCCTGGGCCGACCGGAAAGCGGGAGCCAGCTCGGCGGGATTGCGCACGATGCGCATGCCCCGGCCGCCCCCGCCCGCGGAAGCCTTGAGGATCACGGGATAACCGACGTCCCGGGCCACCTTGACCGACTTCTCCTCGTCCTCCACCACGCCCGGCGAGCCGGGGATCACGGGGACTCCCGCGCGCGCCATCGACTTCTTGGCCCGGCTCTTGTCGCCCATGAGGCGTATGGCCTGGGGCCCGGGCCCGATGAACCTGATATGGCACGCCTCGCAGATCTCGGCCAGATAGCTCGACTCGGACAGGAAGCCGTAGCCGGGATGGATGGCGTCGGCCCCGGTGATCTCGGCCGCGCTGATGATGGCCGGGATGTTGAGGTAGGAGTCGACGTTGCGCGGGGGGCCGATGCACACGGCCTGGTCGGCGAAGCGCACGTGGAGGCTGCCGGCGTCGGCCTCCGAGTAGACCGCCACCGTCTTGATCCCCAGCTCCTTGCAGGCCCACATCACGCGCAGGGCGATCTCGCCCCGGTTCGCGATCAGGATCTTCTTGAACATCAGGGAGAGGAGGGGGCCGGGGCGCGAGTCAGGGCTCGTGTTCCCTTGCGTCCGGCCGCCGCAGGCGGAGCGTTTCTCCTGTCGCGAGCGTTGGATTCATTCCAACGCGAGCGCATGGGTGATGTCCTGCGCGTAGCCGGAGGCGGCGGCATGGCTTTTCAATCCGGCCGGATGTCGAACAGGGGCTCCCCGTACTGCACGGGTTGCCCGCTCTCGTGGTAGACCTTCACCACCTCTCCCTCCACCTCGGCCTCGATCTCGTTCATGAGCTTCATGGCCTCGATGATGCAGAGAACCTGCCCCACGCGCACGTGGTCGCCGACGCTCACGAAAGGCGGCGAGCCCGGGTCGGGGGTGCGGTAGAAGGTGCCCACGATGGGGCTCTTCACGACCACCAGGCCGGCCTCGGCCGGGGTCGGGACGAGAGCAGGCGCTGCGGCCGGGAAGGCTCCGGCGGTCACCTCGACGCCGGGCGAGGGTGCGGGCGCAGGAACGGGAAGCACGGTCGGGATCAGGGGGGCGAGGACCGCCGGCGCCGTGGCGTGATTGGACGAGGCGGCGGCCTTGCGGATCCGCAGCTTCATGCCCTCTTCCTCCAGCTCGAACTCGGTGATCTCCTTCTCCTCGAGGATCTGGAGGATCTCCTTGAGCTCCCTGAGGTCCAATGACTCTCCTCCGCGCAGTGGGGCGCGTCCCGAGCTCGCAGAAAGACCCATTATTCGCCCCGGCTCGAGAGCTTGTCAAACAACAGCGCCGCGGGCGCGCATCCATTCGCGAGCGACCGGCGGCGACGATTCCCCTAGATGAACTCCTTTTCGAGCGCCAGGCCGGCCAGGCGCAGCGCGAAGCGCGCGCGCCCCATGAGGGCGCCGGGGGCCAGGCCGGCGAAGAGGAAGTACTCCGGCGTGATGGCCACGAGCAGCGCGGTCATCTTCTCGGTGACCACCGTCAGCTCCTGAAGCTGACCGAGCCCGGTGTCTCCCGCCACCGCGACCCCCGACTTCAGCAGCGCGGTGTACTCGGCGGCCACCGACTCCAGGTTGGACGCCGGCCGGACGACGAGCTTCTCGATGGGAATGCCGTCGGTTCCCATCACGATCAGGACCTGCGTCTCGGGCACGCGCGCGGCCACCTGCTTCAGGGTGTCGGCGAAGGCGGTCACCCTCTACTCCTTCCGCAGGGCGGTCAAGAGCCCTTCGAGCCGCGCGATCGTCCGCTCGATGGCCTGGCGGCGGGCGGCCGCCGGATCGCCCGGCCCGCCGCCCTCGGCGGCGCCCCGTGTCTCCTCGTCCTTCAGGCGCCGCTCGAGCGCTTCGAGCTCGTCGAGCCGCGTGCGGGCGCGCTCGTTGTCCGGCTCGCGCTGGAGGAGCTGGCGGTAGACCTCGATGGCCTTGTCCGTGAATCCCTGGTTGAAGTACAGCTCGGCCAGCGTCGATGACGTCAGGTCGCCTGCTTCGGGCTCCGTAGCCGGCGCGGGAGGAGACACCTCGACCGGCAGCGGCGGCGCGGGCTCGGGAGGAACCGGCGCCGCCATCGGCGCCGGCGGGACCGGCACGGACGGGATCGGCACGGGTGGCATGGGCGCCGGAGGCACCGGCGCTGCGATCACGGGGGAAGCAGGAGGCGGCGACTCCGGCGGGGGCATCGGGGCCGGCGAGGCGGGCTGGGGCCGCCAGGGCTCCGGCACCACCGACGGTGCTCCGCTGTCGGGACCGAGGTCGAAGTCGAACTCACTCGGAGTCACGGACGGCTCGGCGGCGGCCGCCGGGGCGGCCGGATTGACGGGAGCCTCGTACGCCCTCTCCAGCTCGAAATCCTCTTCGGCGGCCACGAGCGGGATCGGCGGAGGCTCCGGCTCCGCTTCCGGCTTCGGCGGCGGAGCGGCCGGCGCGACGGGGAAGGTCATCGGGCCCATCACCACCGTCGACTCCGGCGAGGGAGCGGGCTCGGGCGGGATCGCGATCGTCGGCGCTTCGTGGGGACGCTCGAGCCCCATCGGCTCGCCCATCCGGGCGGGGCGGGGCGGCGCAGTTGCCGGCCGAAGAGGGCCGGGCGCCGGTGGCGGAGCCGCCGGAGCGGAAACGGTCGCGGCGGGAACGGCGGGCCCCGTCTTGAGCCTGGCTTCCAAGTCGCGCAGATGGGCGGTCACCTGCTTGTCGCCCGGGGCGAGGGCGAGCGTGGCCTTGTAGCGCTCCCGCGCGCCGGCGAGGTCGCCCAGGCCCTCCAGGCACTCTCCCAGGAAGCGGCTGGCCAGGATGTTGTCGGGGGCGCCCTTCAGGACCGTCTCGAACTCCGTCCGCGCCGCGTCGAGGTCGCCCGTGTCGAGCAGCGCCCGGCCCAGCGTCATGCGGGCCGAGGGGTAGGCGGGATGCTTCTGGAGGCCCTGCCGGCAGACCCGGATCGCCTCCTCGAGCTCGCCGTCCTTGCGCAGCTCTTCGGCCAGCTGGGCGAACAGCCGGGAGCCCGGGTCCCGGTCGAGCCGCTTGCGGAGATCGTCGATGCGCGGGTTGCCCGCCACGGTCCCTCAGAAAACTATGGTCCCAGGCCCTGCGCGGGCCTGGGACCTTCGAGTTCGATGAGCGAGAACCTCCTACTGCACCGTGATCACGGCCTGGCACGCGGCCTGGGCGCCGTTGTTGTCGGTGACCACATGGGTGACGGTGTAGCTGCCGGCCCGGCTGTAGGCGGTGGCCGCATCCGGGTGATCGGCCTGGCGACCGTTGCCGAAGTCCCAGAAGTAGCGCACGATCGTGCCGTCAGTGTCGAAGGACGTCGACTGGAAGAGCACGTTCGTATTGACCCTGACGACGCAGCCCCCGCCGCCTCCGCCGCCGGACGGGGTGGGGGTGGCGGTCGGTGAACCCGACGGTGTCGGCGTGGCCGTCGGTACGGGGGTCGGCGTCGGCTGGGCACAGTTGCCGGCCGGAATCTCCACGGTGAAGCGGCACGTCGGTCCGGCGTTGCCCGGATTGGGCGCGAACAACCTCGGCTCGGCCGACCGCAGCTCGATCCGGACCTGGTGGTAGCTCGCCCCTGCGAAGTCGTTGCCGACCGGCCGCGCGCTGACGATGACGGACTGGTTGGCGGTGGCATCCGTGCGGGCGGGTGCTTCGTAGACGATGGCGGCGACGCCGTTGGCGTCCGTGCGCACGGTGGCGCCGGTGCCCGGACCGTTGCTGGTGCGGAAGTCGCCGATGTCGGCGAAGCGGCCGGTCGAGTCCGCGATGGCGAAGAAGATGTCACGGCCGGCGACCGGCCGCCCGTTCTGGTCCCGCAGCGTGGCCTGGATGAGCGACGTGCTGAAGCCATCGGCCGTGATGACGTCCGGGGTCGCGGTGAGGGTCAGGTTCTGGCCGAGGCCTGCGGGTCCGTCGAGCTGGGGCAGCCGTACCTCGTCGAGGCCGCAGCCGGAGTGACCCAGCCCGACCGCCAAGACGGCGGCAAGCCCAACCGCGTACGGGAAGAATCGGCGCGCCAACATCATCCTCATGACAACCTCTTCCTAACTAAGTGGTGCCAGCGAAGTCGGCGAAGTTGATCTGCAGCGTGCCTTTCGCTTCCACGGCCTGGCCCGCTGTCGTGTGGCCACGGACGGTGATCTCGGCCATGACCGTCAAGACGAGCTCCCCTCCCAGGAACGGGCCCTGGGCCGACCCCGCGGTGTCGGCAACGAGATTCTTGAGCGGCGGCTCGAGCTTGGCCTGGTGGCGGACGACCACGATGGACACCTGGCCCGTTCCCGGGGCGGGAATGATGGTGCCCAAGGCTCCCGTGATGCGGTAGGGGACGTCCACGCCCTCCTGGTTGCGGCCGTCCGTCCGGAAGTAGCGCACCTCGTACTGTTCGAGCTGGACGTCATTGACCCGGAAGAGCTTGTCCGAGATGGTGGGGTTCTTGGACTGCACGTCGAAGTTCAGGATGGCGTTGTCATTGAAGAGAGGGGTCACATCCGAGTTCAGAAAGTCTCCGCCCGTGCCGTTCCCGCCGCCACTTTGGCTGGAGACCTTGGTGATCCGCAGGTACACCGAGGCCCGGTCCTTCTTCACGTAGTCGGGGACGCAGGCGCTGAACGCCAGCAGGCACGCGACGGGGATCCACGAGCGCTTCATGACCTTCCTCCGCATATCCCTACCCCTTGATGATCCGAGGGGTGATGAAGAGCAGCAACTCGTTGTTCGTGCTCGTCACGAACCGGTTGCGGAACAGGTAGCCCAGGATCGGAAGGTGGCCGAGGAACGGGGTCGAGGCCTGGGTCGTCTGCTCGTTGCTCTGGAAGATTCCACCGATCACGGCGGTGGCGCCGTCCCTGACCAGCACCTGCGTCTGGGCTGACTGGGTGTTGATCGGCGGGATGCCGTTGACCTCGTTGGCGAAGTCCGGCGTGTTGTTCTCCACGGACAGGTCGAGGATCACCGTGTTGGCCTCGGTGATCTGGGGCGTGACCTTGAGCGTGAGCACCGCATCCTTGAAGGTCACCGTCACCGTGTTGTTGGCCACCGTCTGGATCGGGATCTGCACGCCCTGCTTGATCTCGGCCGAGTGGTTGTTCTGCGTGGTCACCTTCGGAGTGGACAGGATCCGGCCGCGGCCCTGCCGCTCGAGGGCGGTGAGGGCCAGGTCGAGGTTGAAGTTGCCGAGGATGTTGCCGAGCGAGAGGCCGATGCCGGAGTTGAAGCCGGAAGCGGGCAGGTTGACCGCGTAACCTCGCTGAGGCGTCCCGATCCCCGCGTTCTGGCCGGCGAACCCCTGGTCGGCCGCGATGCCGCCCGTGCTCGGCACCCCCTGCCCGTTGATCACCATGGAGTTGGGGAAGATCAGGCTCGTCGTGTTGCCGTAGAGCGGGCTCTGCACGCGGTTGAACCCCCACTGGATGCCCAGGTCCCGCGTGAAGTTGCGGCTGGTGACCACGATCCGGGCCTCGATCTCCACCTGCGGGGTCGCCCGGTCCAGCTCGGCGATGAGGTCGCGGGCCTTGGCGATGTTGGCGGGCAGGTCGGTGATGATCATCGTGTTGGTGCGGGGGTCGAGCGTGATCGTGCCCCGGGCGGAGAGCGCGACCTTCTTGACCGTCTCCGACATCTCGGTCGCCTTCGCGTAGGACAGCGTCTTGTTGAAGACCTCCAGGTTGCCGGCGAGAGCCTTCTCCTCCTGCAGCTTCCTCAGCTCCTGCTCTTCCCGCTGCAGGTCGGCCAGCCGGGCGATCCGGATGACGTTGCCCTCCAGCGTGTAGCCGAGGCCGTTGGCCTTCAGGATGAGGTCGAGGGCCTGGTCCCAGGGCACCTCGTTGAGCTTGAGGGTGACCTTGCCGCTGACGCCCGGGTTGACCACGATGTTCAGCCCGCTGATGTCGGCGAAGAGCCGGAAGATGTCCTGCAGGTGGCCGTCCTTGAAGTCCAGGCTGATGGGATGGCCGGTGTACACCTTCTCTCCCGCTCCCACGGTGCGGGGCTGGAAGGTCTCCGGCGGCGCCGCCGGCGCGGCGGGCTCCTGCGGATCGGGGACGGGGGCGGGCAGCAAGGGCGCGGGCGCGGGCAGCACCTGCGGCGCGGGAGCGGCCTCCGGAGCCGCCGGTGGAGGAGCTGACTCGGGAGCGGCGTCGGTCTCGGTACGGAGGGCGGCCAGGGCGGCGGGGTGGGGAGCTTGCCCCTCGCCGAACACGACCTTGAGGCCATCGCTTCCCTCGACGATCCGGTAGGGAGCGCGGGCCGACAGGTCGAGGACGAGCCGGGCGACCTTGGGCGACGCGGCGCTGAACTGCGCCAGCCGCACCTTGCGCACCGGGTCCTGATTCACCTCCATGTTCCGGATGGGCGCGCGGCTCACCACGTCGACGAAGTCGATCACCAGCCGGTCCGGGTTGCCGAGGAAGAAGTCCTGGTAGCGCAGTGTGCCGTCCGCCTTGATGGTGAAGGCGAGCTGTCCCGTCTCGCTCCCCTGGCTGACGCCCAGGATGCGCTGGGCCTTCGGTCCGCTGGCCGGCCGCCGCGCCGGAGTCCCGGTGGGAGCGTCGAGCGCCTTCAGCTCGCTCGCGGCGACCGCCTGCCACCGGACCTTGCCGGCCGGGGCCGGCTCGGCGGCCGGAGGAGCCGCGGCCGGAGGAGCCGCGGCGGGGGGCACCGGGACCGGCGCGCTGGCGGCCGGCTTGGCCGAAGCGTCATCGGCCGTCTTGGCCGGGGGTGTCGCCGGCCGAGCGGCCGCTTCGGCCGCGCGCTCGAAGACGAGGTTCAGGCTCTTGTCCTTGGAGAAGATCTGGTAGGGGACCAGGCTGGCCAGGCGCACTTCCAGCCGCGCCAGCGTGCGTCCGTCGGCGCGCGCCATGCTGGTCACCCGCACCGACTCGACCTCCTTCGTCCCCACGTTCACGCGGGTCGGGACCCGGGAAGCGTCCATCTCCGGGATGTCGACCACGAGCGTGAGCGGGTCGGGGCTGTAATAGGTGTAGGCCAGCGGGCCCGTGCAGTCGACGACCAGGCGGGTGGAGTGATCGTTGCTCTCCTGCCGGATCTCCGAGATGGCCGCCGGGCCCCGGTCCTGGGCCGATGTGGGCGCCCCGATTCCCGCCGCCAGCAGCGCGGCCGGCAGGAGTGCCCAAGCCAGCTTGGCTCTCATTACCTCGCCTCCTCGGACGGATACAGAGTCTTCTTCACGTCGCGGCTCTTGACGGTCGACAGGGGGTCCGTCACCTCCTGCCGGAAGGTCACCGTGGTCGCGTCGATGGCCGTGACCACGCCGTCGAAGAGGCGCTGGCCGACCCCGACGAAGTACGACTTGCCGTCGGTCCCCAGCAGCATGGCCGTGAACCCCTTGGGCGTCTTGACGATGCCCTTCAGGGCTACCTCCTGGATCAGGAAGCCCTCCATCCCGGGCCGCCGTGTCTTGGGCCCCTGGTCCGGCGACACGGGCTTGAGTAGGCTGACGAACGGATCGCGGCGTCCCATGGGGCTGTAGGTGTACCCCTCGGGCGCCCCCGTCTCCTGATCCACGATCGACTTCAGGGTGTCCGCCCGGGCCCCCGGCGAACCCGCCGGAGCAGGGGAGGGCGCGGGCGCCTGGGCGTGCAGGGACGTCGCGACAGCCGCTCCCCCGAGGAGCAGGATGAGCACGAGCCTCGCCCGGCGAGCGCTCATCAGCGAGCCCCCGTCGCGCCGGGCGGCCGGGCCGGCGCTGGTGGGGGCTCGACGTACACGAAGGTGGTCGCGACACAGGACGCGGAGATCGTGTTGCTGACCGTCTGGTCGGTCCTCGAGCTGACCTTCAGGTTGCCGAGGTTCACGAGACGCGACAGGCGGCCCACCCGGTCGAAGAACATGCCGAGGTTGTGGTAGCTGCCGTCGACCGCCATGTTGATGGGCCATTCCTGATAGAAGTCCCGGTTCACCACGGCCCCGGGCGTGAAGTTCCGGATCGTGAGGTTGGACTGGGCGGCCAGGGCCTGTACCTTCCGCATGAGGTCCGGCGTCTCCTTCTCGGGAGGCAGGATCCGCTTCAGCGTCTCCAGCTTCGCCTCGAGCTGGGCCACCTCGCGCTGGAACTCCTGGAGCTTGTTGGCCGTCACCTCCAGGGCGCGGATCTCCTTGCGCAGGGTCTCGAGCTGCTCGGTCTTCTGCCTCTCCTCGTCCAGCGCGCCCGAGAAGTAGAAGTAGTAGAAGGCGACCGCGATGACGGCCGCCGCGCCCAGGGAGACGCCGAGCTGGCCGACCAGCGAGAGCTTCGTGAGTGCGTTGTCCGCCATGGCTTCCTCTCCCCGCCTAGGGCTTCATCGGCCCGGAGCCCGGGATCGGCTGACGGGCGGCGGCCGCCGCCTCCTTGGCCGCCACCTCGGGGCTCTTGAACGTCGCCTGCAGGTTGAATGTGATGATGTTGTTCGCTTCCGCGCTCGAGACGAGGTCCACCAGCGGGAACCACCCGCTGCGCTGCAGGGCGCTGATGAAGTCGGCGACCGACGTGAGCCCGCTGCTCTGGCCGCCCAGCTTCACGATGGGGCCGGTCTGGTCCATGCTGGTGAGCCACACGAAGTCGGGCAGGTTCTTGGAGATCTCGTCGAGCATGTGGACGGGCGCCGACTGCTCCGCCTTGAGCCGCTCGATGAGGTCCACCTTCTGCTGGAACGTCCTGCGCTTGGCTTCCAGGGCGTCGACCTGGACCTTGATCGCCTGCAGCTCCCGCTGGCGCTGCTCGGCGGCGGCGATGTCGCTGTCGAGCTTCTTGATCTTGGTCGACTCGTACCACCACAGGGCCGCGCACACCACGAGCGCGCCGCCGACGAAGAGGGCCAGGAACAGGTAGACCTGGACCGCGCCGGGGGCGACGGACACCGCCCGGGCCTTCTTCTTGCCGGTCGGCCGCTCAGGGGCGAGGAGGTTGACGCGGATCATCGGTCCCCCACCTTTCGCGCCGCCAGCCCGACGGCGATCGCGGCCGAGGGGCCGATGTCGCTGATGAAGTCCGGGTCGAATTCACGCGGGTTGTAGGTCACGCTGTTGAAGGGGTTGAGCAGCTCCACCCCGGCGTCGAAGCGGTCGGCCAGCAGCTCCTGCAGGCCTTTCACCTTCGCCGTACCCCCGGACAGGAACATGCGGTCGATGCGGTCCTCGGAGCTGGTGGCCTTGAAGAAGTCGAACGTCTTCTGGATCTCCAGGGCGATGTTCTCCGAGACGGCCTGCAGGATCGGCGGCAGGCTCTCCGGGTTCGCCCCTTCGACCCGGGTCCCCTTCTTGAGCGCCTCGGCTTGATCGAAGGACAGGTTCAGGTCCTTCTGGATGGCGTCGGTGTACTGGTTGCCCCCCACCGCGATGTCACGGTTGAAGATGGACGTGCCGCCCTTGATGATGTTGATGTTCATAATGGACGCGCCAACGTTCAGCAGCGCGACGACGCGCCCGGCGTCGATGCCGTAGTTCACCTCGTAGCAGTTCTGGAGGGCGAAGACGTCCACGTCGACGACCTGGGGGTTCTTGCCCGCCTGGCTGATGGCGGAGGTGTAGTCGCCGATCTTGTCCTTCTTGACCGCCACCAGCAGGACGTCCATGTTGCCGCCCGAGCCGCCGCCCTCGACCACCTCGTAGTCCAGCGAGACGTCCTGGATGTCGAAGGGGATGTACTGCTCGGCTTCCCAGTGGATCGACTCGGCCAGCTCCTCGGTGGTCATCTGGGGGAGGCTGATCTTCTTGACGATCAC
>Ga0066710_100004714_pt1 | contig 12168 bp, 13 predicted proteins | sample GraSoiAngelo_159_FD_79666 | JGI IMG/M metagenome (GOLD analysis project Ga0066710, IMG submission 79666) | Grasslands soil microbial communities from the Angelo Coastal Reserve, California, USA - 14_1009_16_40cm | ecosystem: Environmental > Terrestrial > Soil > Grasslands | place: USA...
CCCAGGCGCCTGAAGCCGCGCCCGAGGATGGTCTCGTCGACTTCCTCGTCTACCGCCCGCGTCCCGGCGGTCGCCGCTTCCGGATCCTCCGGACCGATCGGGGCTTCCGCATCCACGGCGACGTGCCCGCGGACGAGGCCGAGCTAGCTGCAGCCCTCAAGGCCGCCGGCGCCCGTACCGGCGACGAGGTCGAGGTCGACGGCGAGGTCCTCGAAGTCCAGTGACGACTGGGCTGCTCGGGGGCACGTTCAACCCGCCGCACTACGGGCACCTCGCCCTCGCCGATGCTGCAAGAGAGCACTTCGATCTCGACGATCTCGCCGTTCTCGTCGCGGTGCGGCCCGGGCACAAGGAGGTGGAGCTCGACGGCGAGACCAGACTGCGCCTTGCGCGCGCCGCCTTTCCCGACTACGACGTCGAGCTCGACCCCTACGAGCGAACGGTCGACCTGCTCCAGGCCGGACGCTGGCGCGATCCGATCTTTCTGGTCGGCGCAGACGCGTTCTCCGAGTTCCTGATGTGGAAGGAACCCGACACGCTGCTCACGCTCGCACGAGTCGGCGTCGCGACGCGGCCCGGCTATCCGAAGGAGCTCCTGGACCACGTACTCGAACAGCTGACGCGCCCGGAACGGGTGGAGTTCTTCGAGATCGAACCCGTGGCGATCTCGTCACGCGACATTCGCGATCGCGTCTCGGGTGGCGAGCCAATCGATGCGCTCGTGCCCCCCGCGGTGGCGGAGCTGATCGAATCCCTGGGGCTTTACCGCACCGGCTAGCGGCTCCGGCCGCGGCTACACTTCGGCCTGTAACCGGAAAGGATCTGAAGCCCCACTGACGTCTCTCGATCAAGCACGACGTATCGCCGGCCTCGCGCAGGAGAAGCTGGCGCAGGACGTGGTCATCCTCGACATGCGGCCCGTCTGCTCCTATACCGACTACCTCGTGCTCTGCACGGGGCAGAACCCGCGGCAAACCGCCGCGATCTACGACGAGGTCAGCCGGGGGATGAAGCACGAGACGCGTTTGCTGCCGAGCTCCGTCGACGGTCAGCGCGAGGCCTCCTGGATCGTGGCCGACTATCTCGACGTCGTCCTCCACGTCTTCACGCCCGAGGCGCGGGGTTACTACCGACTCGAAGAGCTGTGGGGCGACGTGCCCTCGGTCGAGTTCGCCACCGCTTAGCTACAGGACGTCTGCAGCCGAACCAGCGCCTCGCAGGCGGTGCTCCGAAGCTGTTGGAGATATGCGTCCGCAGTCGGTGCCCTCGCAGCGATCACCGGCGCGGCCCGTCGCAGTGCGGAGGCGGCCGCCGCGAGCGCGCGGCGTCCGTCCGGGAAAGGACCGCGCGCCTCGACGATCAGCCAGGAGGGAAATGCGTGCGTGTCGACCCGGGCCCGGCGTAGCCCGGCAAGGGCGTTCTCGCTGACCGGCTCACGCAGCGGCAGAGAGACGAACACCGCGAGGACCTCGTGAGTTCTGCGGGCCGCGCGCGCCAGGGCGACCGGCTCGCGCGAATAGCCGTGAGCCTTTTCAGTCGCCGGCAAGGCGGCGAGAAAGACGGGCGAGTATGGGAAGAGCACGTCACCCGGAGCGACGTGCTCGCCGAGCCACGCGGCAGGCGCGGCGAGCGCGCTCGGTTCTCCCGTCGGGATCGTTCGAGGCTCTGACACTGCGGAGGGGGCAAGCAGAGCTGCGGCGCCGACCACGACGACGGGGACGATCCGCGCTTTCGCCGGAAGCAACAGCGCAAGCCGCGCCACACCGGCGGCGACGAGGACTGCCCAGAGCGGGAGCATGAAGATCAGGTGACGGGGTCCGAGCCGGTCGTTGACCGAGTCCGTCGCGCTCGCAAGAACCAGCGCAGCTGGAGGCGCCGCAAGCGTGAGACACGCGAATGCAGCGAACGATGGCCGTCTGCGCGACAGCGTGAAGGCACCGAGTGCGGCGAGGACAGTGAAGCCGGCGAGCAGTACGCCGTGGCCGCCGGCCGCGCCGCCGAGCGCCCGCAAGGTCGCGTCCCCCGCCGACGTTCCGCTCTCCATTCGCAGTCCTGCCTCGGGTGCGTAGCGGTCCGAGAGCCGGAGGTCGGCGAGGACCAAAGGAACCGCGAGCAGGCCGACGGCCAGGACGGGCAGGGCCGCGCGAAGGTCGCGACCCCGCCAGAGCCAGAGGGCGATCACCGCCTCCGCTGCAAACGGGAAGAGTCCGAACGGATGAACCGCGAGCGGCACGAGCGATCCCACCGCCGCCGCGAGGAACGCTCGGCGGTCCGGGCGGTCCAGAGCTCGGACGAAGAGATCCGCAGAGAGTGCGCTTGCGCACGCGAACAGCGAGTACATGCGCCCGAACGTTCCGTAGATGGCCAGCAGCTGCGACGTCGCTGCGAGCGACGCCGCGGTCAGGCCTGCGAGGAGACCGGCGACCCGCCCCGCGAGGTCGTAGCACAACGGCACCGTCGCGAGCGCGAACACGACCGAGACGGAGCGCAAGGCCTCGGGGCTGCTGTGAATCGAAAGCGCGACGTGCGCGAGCACGAAGTGCAAGGGCGCTCCGCCGCGGTCCAGCACGACCGTATGCAGGAGTTCGCCGAGCGGCCGTGCGGAGATGAGCCCCGCCACCGCTTCGTCCTCGTGCAGCGGTTTGTCTGCGACGTCAGGAAGGAGTCGAACGAAGAGGAAGGTCATGACCCCCGCGAGGGCGAGCGGCGGCGCCAGCGTCGTGGCGGCGCGCAACTCGTAGCGATCGACCGCAGTGGTGCTCATGGCGGCTGACGGTACTGGAGCTAGGCCGGATCTTGCGCCGGCGGACTCAGACGCGATGGAACTCGCCTCGAAGTTGCTTTCAGCCGTCCGTGTGTTTCAACTGCGATTCCTGCAGCTGAGCCCGTTCGAGGGACAGCTGCCCGGAACAGACCTTGGCGTTGAGCTCGTTCTCGGTCGAGTCCACCTCGGAGGCGCGGGGATACGGCTCCGGCCAGAGGTTGCGCGGATCGGTGGGATGACCGCCGAGCTCGAGGCTGATCAGGTGGTCCTCCTGGTAATCGTCCAGGGCGCCGCCGACGCCGTATTCACGCATTTGTTTCCGTTTCAGGTCGTTCGTGTACGAGGTCGGCGGCCGGATCGTCTTCGTCCATCCGTGCACGCAGACGGTCGTATCGATGTTCGCCTGCGTCACGTCGGGGTTGAGGACGCCGGGCGTGCGAGTGAGATCTGCATGGTATGGGCCTTTGGATGAGGATCCATGCGGCAAGACGATCGCGATGGCAAGCAGCAGCAATGCGATCCCGACGAGCGCGGTGCGCGGCGACATGCGCTGCAGGGTGCGCACGGAGTGGCTTCACTGCAAGCTGTCCCATCCAGACACGGCCCAGCCGATTCCGTTGCTAGCTTCGGCAACATGTTCACGACAGACCAGAAAGGAACCATTGCCGAACTGACAATCGCGCGTCACGCTGCAGAGCTCGGCATCGGTGTGGGCCGCATAGACGATCGAGCGCTACGACTTGATCTTCGATCTTCGACCGCAGCTCGTGCGAGTCCAATGCAAATGGGCGAGTCGCTACGGAGATGTGATCATCGTGCGCTGTTACTCGAACCGTCGGAACCGAGATGGTCTACTGAGAAGGCTCTATTCGGCGGATCAGGTTGATGCGTTCGCCGCCTACTGCTTGGACACGGATCGCTGCTATTTCTTGCCGCTGACAAAGTTCGGGGGACGAGGCAGTCGTCCAGCTGCGGCTTGCGCCAACACGGAACAACCAGGAGGCGGGGTGAACTGGGCCAAAGACTTTGAATTCGCCGCTACACTTGGACGCTTCGGGGCCATAGCTCAGCTGGGAGAGCGCGTCTCTGGCAGGGACGAGGTCGCCGGTTCGAGCCCGGCTGGCTCCACTCCTTAAGCGGGATCGCCGAGAGCGGCGACCTCGCGCCGCTCCGCCAGCCGCTGTAGCGCCTGCGCCTCGATCTGGCGCACCCGCTCGCGCGTCAGGCCGAGTTGCCGTCCGATCTCCTCCAGCGACTTGGGATCGGGATCCCCGTCCATCCCGTAACGTAGCTTGACGACCTCGCGCTCGCGTTCGGGCAACGTGTCGACAGCCGTGCGGACCGCCTTCTCCGCGAGGCTCACGTGCACCTCCTCCGACGGCTCGACTTCCGCGCCGGCGATCAGGTCGCCGAAGCTCGTCTCTCCCTCGGTGCCGAGCGGCCTGTCGAGGCTCGTCACGGCGCGGGCCGCGGAGCGCACTTCCTTCACGTGCTTGACCGAGAGCTTGGCCGTGGCGGCGACTTCCTCGTCCGTCGGGTCCCGCTCGAGCCTCGCCATCAGCTGGCGCTCCGCACGCGAGATCTTCTGCTCGCGCTCGACGATGTGCACGGGAATGCGGATCGTGCGCGACTTGTTCGCCACACCGCGCTGCACAGCCTGTCGGATCCACCACGTCGCGTACGTCGAGAACTTGTAGCCGCGGCGCCAGTCGAACTTCTCCACCGCACGGATCAGGCCGATGATCCCTTCCTGGATCAGGTCGAGCAGCGAGATGCCGTGTCCCTGGTACTTCTTCGCGATCGAGACGACGAGCCGGAGGTTCGAGTTGATCATCAGGTCCTTCGCGTACTTGTCGCCGCGCTCGATGCGCTTGGCGAGCTCGACCTCCTCGGAGGCGGTGAGGAGCTTGTAGCGGCCGGCTTCGTTCAGGAAGAGCTGAAGGGCGTCGGTCGTCGCCACCGCGAGGTCGCCGTTGACGTACGTGTTCTCCACCGCGTCGGGTCGTGCGCAGTCGTCGGTGAGAGCGATGCCACGCTCCTCCAGTTGCTCGAAGAAACCCGTGGTCTGATCGTCGTCGAGTTCGGCCTCCTGGAGGAACTCGCCGACAGCAGAAAGGTTCAGGCAGCCGAGCTCCTCGCCCTGTTCCAACAGCGCCTGTAGGCGCTCATCGACGACCATTTGGGCCTCCTCCCCAATTCTCCGGCGGGCCTAACTCGAGTTTTGCACTTCTGTTGCAGAGACGTCATCCAGGCGTCCTAGTTGGCCCCGTACCGTCGGATCGATCCCGACCAGGAGGAGTCCCATGCGCCGACCATCCTTCCGGTCGCTCGTGGGGGGAGCGGCCGGAATCGCCGCAGGCGTCATCGCAGGCATCGGCCTGACCTCGCTGTCTGCTGCAAGTCCGCCTGCCCTCGGTTTCCACATAGGCCTCGAGGCCGGCCATGTCCCGCCGGTGCTCACCCTGCCGGGCGAGCCGGTCCGATTGAGGTACGCCATCGTCTGCAGGCCGCGTGATGACGGGGAACCTTGCGACGGCTCCGGCGAGGTCTACGTTCGGGAGGGGCAGGGCGGGTCGTTTCAGCAGCTGGCGCTCACGCGCGACGCCGACTCGTACGCCGGCCGTTACTTCGTCGACCTTCCGCCGTCGATCGCCGGATCGGAGCGAGGCTTCTCCTATTACGCCGTGCTTCGGGACGACTCCACCGGCGCAACCGTGACCGTCCCGTCGGGCGGCGCCGCGGCACCGCAGCGGAGCCTGCCGCTTCGACAGATGATGGGAATCGATCTCGGTGTCCACTCCTTCGGGCAGACGCAGAAGCCCGACGCACGAGCGGTCGATGCTCAGTGGGGGAGCGACGTGGGTCAGGCGGGGCTCGCCGGCTCACGCGAGCTCGGTTTCGTCGGACCTTCGGCATTCGATGTCGACGCCGGCGGTCGGGTGACGCTCCTCGACCAGGTGAACCGTCGCGTCGAACGCTGGACGCGCGGCCGCGCCGAGGCGACGCCGGTCGCGGTGAGCGGCGGCCTCGCGGACTTCGTCGCCGAGCCCGACGGCACGCTGGACGTGCTCGAGCCGCCCGACCGCCTCACGTCGGCGCCCGTCCTCCGGAGCTTCCGCCCGGACGGATCCGCGCGGTGGACGCAACAACTCGCCGACCGCACGTGGGCGAAGCTCGATGTTGGTCCCGAAGGGCCTGTCGTGCAGCAGCAGCCGTCCGAGCAATGGCGACCGGTTGCGGAGCATGGCCTGGCCCTCGGGCGCGCGGCACAGGCCGTGCGCGGGCGGACGGGAAGGCCCCTCGCGAACGGCCGGGACGTGGTCGTCGAACGTCGCGGCCGTGCAGAGATCCGGATCGCCGAGGTCGCGGGAAACGCCGTGGTACGCAGTTGGCGCATCGTGGGCACGACGCCGCTCGGCGAAGTGCAGCTCGTCGAACCACTCGGGAGCCGGATCGTGCTGGTCGCGAAGGCGTACACCGAGGATCGCAGCGAAGACGTCGTGGTCGTTCTCGATCGGACCGGGATCGCGCAGAGCTTCTCGGTCGACCCGCACGAATGGGCCGAGGCTGCCGCGCTGGCGCGCTTCCGCCTCGCCGGTTCGTCCCTGTACCAGCTCGGTTCGGCTCCTTCCGGTGCGTTCGTCGACCGATTCGATCTGGAGGTGGAGCGATGAAAGCGTTTCTAATGGCATTCGGCGTCGGCCTCGTACTCGCCGCCGCCAGCGGCGCGCAGGCGTATCACCGCTTCTGGGCGGGCTGCAATTACGACGCGCCGACCTTCATGACCACGATGACGCGCGACGCGGGGCAGGACTATTCCAACGCGGCGCGCTACGAGGGCTACCAATGGGGTGGCGGCTGCTGGAACTACGACGACGTCGACTCCTATCCGTATGACGCACCGGGCGACGCATCCACACACGGCGAGGGCGGTGACTGCTCGGGGCTGACGTTCAAGACGTGGCGGGAATCCACCGACCAGTGGCGTGACGGTCGCTACTACTGGCGCGCGCTCCGCAACGTGCACGGGCCGTACACGGCCGGAGGGTTCAAGAGCGGCCAGGGTGCCCCCAACCACACCGTCAACAAGTCCACGGCCGGCGTGATGGACGCCTTTGCGAGCGACACGCACATCGGCATGGTTTTCTTCCGCACCCTCTACGGCGGCGACCAGATCGTCGAGGCGAAGTGCGAAGCTTGCGGGACGAACATCTTTTATCGCACCTACCGGAGCGATCCGAACTACGGGGGAGTGGGGAGGTGGGGTTGGACGGGCTGAGGCGCGCGGTCGTCATCTGGGTCTTGCTCGTCGGCTGCGTGGCCGGATGCCACGGCGGGGATGGACCGCCGCCGCATCTCCTCTACGGCGAGGCCGCGGCCGAGTTCGAGCCCGCGCCGCACAGTGTCTTGTCGGTCGGGCGCGTCCTGACCGGCACCGCCCTCGGGCGACGCTTCGCCCTCTGTCGTCCGTCCGGAGTCGCAGCCGACACGCGGGTGGTCGAGCGAATCGGCGTCTTCGCGGAGAGCCTGACGTTCGCCGACCCGCGCAACGAGACCGTCTACGCCTGTGACGGCGGGATCGACCCGGCCGGCGAACGCCATCTTCCCTGGTGCGGTGGCTCGGCAGGGCGGCTCGTGGCAGGACAACTCCTCGATCCCCGGCTCGACGTCGTCTGTCGCGATCGAACGGGCCGGCCGCTCGCGTACGCGTGGGTCGAGCCCGCAGCGGGCGCGCACTGGATCGGCGTCGACCAGGGTAACTACACAGAGATCTACGAGGCGCTCGGCGAGCTGCCCGTGCGGATCGCCACCGGCAGGCGGATCGACCTCGCGCGCTCCAGCGCCACGTTCGTCGTGACGCACTACGACTCCCATGGAAAGCCGCTCATCAAGGCCAGGCTCGAGGCCAGGGTTGCCGGGTGAGTTCCGGGGTACACTCGAACCGCCGTGTGGGAGCTGATCTGGCTCATGGTGATCATGAAGATCCCCATCCTCTATCTCTGCTGGGTGGTCTACTGGGCGATCAAGGCGGAGCCGCGCCCCGATCAGCCCGCCGTGCTCGTGGCCGCAACCGACGACTCCGATCCCACGCCCTGGCGCCCACGGTCGCAACCGCGGAGGCCGGGCCCGCACGGCAGGCCCGCCCGGCGATATGCGCGCACACGCAGGGCGACGGTCAAGGCGTGAGCGTCCCTCGCCTTCGGCTCGCTCCCGTGAGAGAAACCATGTTTCCCTCTCATGGGGCAGAGGCTGCCCAATGAGCGTCACGCCCTACGGGCGTAGCCGTCCTGCCGAGACGCTCGCAGGGTTTCTCGCGGCGGTCTCGATCTTCGTCTGCCTCACGGGTGTGGCGTACAGGCCGCTGAGGCTGATTCCGTTCGGAATCCTCCTCGCGCTCATCGCGATCGGAATCGGTGGTCGCAGCGAGCGCCTGGCCACGGTTGCGGTCGCCGTGGGGGCGGCGTCCTTCGCCGTCGGCATGGCCGTGGCCGTGGTCACGAGCCACCCCCTCTGGTAACTACCCCCGCTGCTACAAAGGCAGTAGTGACTGACGTCGACGGCCTCAACTCGGGCTTCGCCCGAGACCTGCTCGAGGAGTACCTCGAGAATCCGGACGCGGTCCCGAGCGAGTGGCGCCGGTTGTTCGAAAGCGGCCAGAGCGACATCGTGGCCACCCATCCCGGTCTTGCACGTCTGCTCGAGACCCTTGACAACGGCCACCCGGCGCCCGCCACGCAGCCAGAAGTCGCTCCGGCGACCGCCGAGCCGGTCTCCGACGAGCTCCTCGGCGCCGTCGCCGCCGCGATGGCTCTGATCAAGGCGCACCGCATGCACGGCCACCTCGCGGCGCATCTCGATCCACTCGGCTCCGAGCCGCCGGGCGATCCCGCGCTCGAGCCCGAGCGGCTCGTCCCAAGGCTCACGCCCGAGCTACAGGCGCTCGTGCCCGCAGCCGTCCTCCGTCTCTACGTCCCAGGCGAGACCCTCGCCGACGCGCTGCCGCGCCTGACCGAGACCTATACCGGAACGATCGCCTACGAGATCGAGCACATCGCCGATCACGAGAAGCGCGTGTGGCTGCGGCAGGCAATCGAGTCCGGCAAGTACCGCATGCCGCTCTCGGCAGACGAGAAGAAGGATCTGCTCGCACAGCTCTCGCGCGTGGAGGCCTTCGAGCAGTATCTGCGCCGCGCGTTCCTCGGTCAGAAGCAGTTCTCGATCGAAGGGCTCGACGTCATGGTGCCTATGCTCGACGAAGCGATCGAGCTCGCTGCGGAAAACGGGGCGCACGAGGTCGTGATCGGCATGGCGCATCGCGGGCGTCTCAACGTACTGGCGCACACGCTCGGGCTCGGCTACGACTCGATCCTGCGCGAGTTCGAGGGCGAGCGCACGATCGACGCCGTCGTCGCCACCGATGAAGGCGGTACCGGCGACGTCAAGTACCACCTCGGCGCAGAGGGCACGCGCTCGACACCGACCGGGGACATCACAGTCACGCTCGCCGCCAATCCAAGCCATCTGGAAGCGGTCGACCCGGTCGTCGAAGGCCGAGCGCGTGCGGAGCAAACCGACCGCTCGACCCGGTACGGCTTGCACGATCCGAACGTCGCGCTACCGGTCCTCATCCACGGCGACGCCTCCTTCCCGGGTCAGGGCGGCGTCGCGGAGACGCTGAACCTCTCCGCGCTCGAGGGCTACTCCACCGGCGGAACCCTCCACCTCATCGCCAACAACCAGGTCGGGTTCACGACCGATCCGAGCGAAGGCCGCTCGACCCGTTACTCGAGTGACCTCGCCAAAGGCTTCGACGTCCCAATCATCCACGTCAACGCGGACGATGCGGAGGCCGCGATCTCATCGATCCGCCTCGCGCTCGCCTTCCGTCGGCGTTTCGAGAGCGACGTCGTCGTCGATCTCGTCGGCTATCGCCGCCACGGCCACAACGAACAGGACGAGGCTGCCTACACGCAGCCGCTGATGGTTGCGCAGATCGCGGAGCACTCGACCGTCCGTGAGCAATTCGCGCATCGGCTGGTCGAAGAGGGCGTCGTCACCCCGGAAGGGGCGGAAGGGCTCGTGGATCAGGTGCGCATCGAGTTGAAGCAGGCGCACGAAGCGCTCAAGGCGACCTTCGGCGTCCAGCACGCGCCCGAGGGCAACATCCCGTTCTCGAGCGGCGACGGCGTCGTCACGGCCGTTGCGGCCGACCGTCTGCGCGAGCTCAACGCGGAATTGCTGCGAGTGCCGGAGCACTTCACCGTGCACCCGAAGCTCGAGGGCCAGCTCGAGCGCCGCCTGCAGGCGATCGAGGAGGGCGGGATCGACTGGGGCCAGGCCGAGGCGCTCGCGTTCGGCTCGCTCCTCGTCGAGGGCATCCCGATCCGGCTGACCGGCCAGGACACGCAGCGAGGCACGTTCTCTCACCGCCATGCCGTCCTGCACGACGTGCGGACCGGGGAGACCTTCACGCCACTCCAGAATCTCGACGGAGCGGGCGCCTCCTTCGAGATCTACAACTCGCCGCTGTCGGAATATGCCTGCCTCGGCTTCGAGTACGGCTATTCGGTTGCCGCCTCCGAGGCGCTCGTGCTCTGGGAGGCGCAGTTCGGCGATTTCGTGAACGGCGCCCAGATCGTCATCGACCAGTTCATCGTCGCCGGCCTGGCGAAATGGCGTGAGACCACGCGGCTCACGTTGCTGCTCCCGCACGGCTACGAGGGCAACGGGCCCGAGCACTCGAGCGCCCGGTTGGAGCGCTTCCTGCAGCTCGCCGCGCAGGAGAACATTCGCGTCGCCAATCCCTCGACATCCGGCCAGCACTTCCACCTGCTCCGCCGCCAGGCCCTCGATGCCGCCGGCCGGCCGCTCATCGTGATGACGCCGAAGGGGCTCCTGCGCTTGAAGCAGGCCTCCTCGACCCTTGCTGATCTCGCCGAAGGCTTCTTCCAGCCGGTCATCGACGACTCGGGCGCGGCGCGGCAAGACGTAACGCGCCTCGTCGTGTGCTCGGGAAAGGTCTACTACGACATCGTCGGACACGAAGAACGCGCGCAGGCGGGGAACGTCGCCGTTGCCAGGCTCGAGCAGCTCTATCCGTTCCCGGTCAAGGCCTATGCCGAGCTTGTCGCTGGATACCCGAACCTCCGGGAGGTCGTGTGGGCCCAGGAGGAACCGCAGAACATGGGCGCCTGGCGGACGATCCGACACCGCCTCGAGGCCCCGTTGAAGGACCTCGGCATCCCACTTGCCTACACCGGCCGTCCGTGGCGCGCTAGCCCGAGCGAGGGTTATCCGACGGCGCACCTGCGCGAGCAGGACCGCATCGTCCGAGCCGCGCTCAGCTCGTCAGGCTAGCGCCGCCGCGCGCGCGCCCGCGCGCGGGCCTGCAGCACACGCGACGCAACCTTCGGCCCGTGCTTGCGCGCCACGTTCAGGATCTGCTTGCGCTGTCGAGGCGGCAGACGGCGCCAGATGTCCCAGGCGGTCAGGGCAATGCCGACGGGGCCGAGGCGTCTGGTGAGGCGAGGGCGCATGCGCGGCTATCCTCGCACAGGGTTTAGCCCTTGTGCCCTTTGGCCTGGCCGTTGCCGCCCCCGTGCCCGTTGCCCTCGCCGCCGCCCTTGCCATTACCCCCGCCGTTCCCGTTGCCCTGACCCTGCCCGTTGCCGTGCTCCGTGGAGGCGTCGGACTCGGTCGGGCCAGACGTTGAGGTGGGCGCCGGCGCGGCGGGGGCAGCGGGTGCTGCAGTGCTCGTTGGCTCTGCCGTTTCAGCCGCCGGGGGTGGCCTATTCGGGTTGCCCTGATCGTGCCCCTTGGCCTTCCCCTTGGCCTTCCCCTTGCCCTTCGACTTGTCGGTGTGCGGGTGCTGCGTGCCGCGAGTCGTCGCACGGCTTGCCGTAGCCGGCTCGGCGGGCGGCGTCGCCGCCGCCGCCGACGTCGACGTGAGCTCCCGGGTCTCCACTTGAGGCGCGGGCTCGGGTTTGGGTTGCGGCGTCGGTCCGGGTTTGGGCTTGGGCGCCGGTCCGGGCCTGCCGGTGCCGGCCTGCCGCTGCGCGGATAGCGGGAAGGTGGAGCGGTTTCGGTCGGGCGGAGCCAGGAGCGTCCGCTGCGCAACTGCCGAAGAAGTGGTGACGGCCCGGTCAGTTCCGATCCGGCCCGGCGTCCCGGAGGATGCCGGCACGCGAATCGTCCGCTGGAGCGATGACGGGGGCGCGAGCACCGAGCGACCGAGGTCGTGTGCCGAGCCGAACAGGGCCGGCATCCCGACCGCGAAGGCTATGGCTCCCGTCATCAGCGCGGCGGCTAGGACGCGCGCGCAAGTTTCCCTCATGTTTCTCCCCTGGCTTGTCGATACCTCTTTCAAGGGATGTATCGGCACGGGGAGAGGAAGACTTGAAGGG
>Ga0066710_100004715_pt1 | contig 12167 bp, 9 predicted proteins | sample GraSoiAngelo_159_FD_79666 | JGI IMG/M metagenome (GOLD analysis project Ga0066710, IMG submission 79666) | Grasslands soil microbial communities from the Angelo Coastal Reserve, California, USA - 14_1009_16_40cm | ecosystem: Environmental > Terrestrial > Soil > Grasslands | place: USA...
ACTACGTTTGGGCGAACCATCACTATCCCGATTTCGCTGCCGCTCAATTTTCCTCACTGCGGCGTCCTGCCTTGGAAGGTGTGCGCCTGCGTACCGGTGTGGTGTTCAATTGGGGTGGCGCACCGGCAGTGACGCCGACGGTAAGTTGCTCGGTGCAACCGACCGAGGTCATGGTGGGCGAGCCCATCACGGCAACGGTCAGTTCCAGCAATTTCAACCCCAAACACAACGTGACCTACAGCTGGAGCGCGACTGGCGGCAAGCTGACCGGTAAAGACACGACCGCCACCATCGATACCACTGACGTCGCGCCCGGCACGTATACCGTGGCGGCTCACGTCACGGACCCCAAAACCAAGAAAAACAATGAGGCCAGTTGCTCCGCCAATTACACCGTCAAGCCGCTGCCACCCAAGAACCCTCCGACGATCAGCTGCTCGGTGAATCCGACGAGTTTGATCGCGGGAGCCCCGGCCACGGTTACCTGTAACGCAACCAGTCCGGACGGCGTCCCTGTGACGGTTTCCAATTGGACTCCGACTGGCGGCACGATCACCGGAAGCGGCAATACCGCGACTCTTGACACCAAGGGAGTCTCACCTGGCTCGATCACGGTAAGCGCCACGGCAACGGATTCGCGGGGGCTGACCAGCCAAGCCTCTACGCAACTGTCGGTGGAGAATCCACCACCCCCGCCACCGAATCCTGAGCTTCGGGCTTTGGAGGCGCGGTTAGCACTGCACAGTGTTTACTTTCCCACGGGTCAGCCGCCGACGAACAAACCGAATGCGGGTCTGGTCCCGAGTCAGCAGAAAACTCTGCTCACCTTGGCGACGGACTTCAAGAAGTATCTGGAATCCAAACCAGACGCGCACCTCGTTCTGGAAGGCCATGCCGATGTGCGCGGCTCGGACGCCTACAACCAGGCACTCTCTGAGCGCCGCGCCACACGCGTGAAGAGCTTCCTGGTCGAGAATGGGGTTCCAGAGGCGAACATCGAGACCATGGCATACGGCAAGCAGCGCAACCTCTCGGTTGACGAAGTCAAACAGGCCATCGAGAACAATCCTGATCTAAGTCCTGAAGAGCGGCAGAGATCGCTCAAGAGAATCATGATCCTCAAGTGGGCCAGCAACCGCCGGGTTGACATTACTCTGAAGTCCGGTGGCAAGACCGAAACCTCAGTCCGCCAGTTTCCGTTCAATGCGGCAGACTCCCTGACCTTGATCGGCGGCAGGGAAGCCGAGGCCAAGAAGCCAGCCAAGAGGAAACCAGTGCGAAGGCAGCCGGCGCAAAAGAAGCCGTAGTCGCTTCAGATCAAGAGAAGCCGTCGCGGAGAGCGGGCCCGCTTTCCGCGATGTTTTTTGTTCGCGGAAGGCCGCCTGGCCTGAACTAATCGGTTCGTGCAGAGAGACTGCCCGAGTTTTTCAGTAACAAGCAGAATCTACACGGCAGACACTTCAGTGCTATCCACAAGTGATTGATTCTATGGGAATGTTTCTGGTATCCGGCTTGCCACTTACAGGTCCGAGAGGACCGCGCGAGCATGCCCCTGATGCGCACATCCCGACGGCTGCATGGTTGTGGGCTGGCCCTAACGCTGCTGTTTTTGGGTTTAGCCACCGCCTGCTCGCGTCGCTCCGGCTTCGAGGCCGGGAGAAATACCCCGTCGCGTCAGCAGCAAGAGGTTCCTTTCCATCAAGAAGCTGGCACTAGTCCGGCGGATAGCGGGATTGGGGATAACCATACTTCGCCACGCCGCCCCAGGAATGAAGTCGATCTACCCTTCAAGTTGCCGGCTTCTCAGACATTAACTGCGGGTACATTGCTAACGGTGCGTCTTGAGGCCCCGATTGTCACGGCCAAGCCGGGTCCCTCTAAGACTTTTACTGCCATGCTCGACGACCCTGTCACGATTGACGGGACCACAGTATTGCCACACGGAGCCATCGCAAGAGGACGTCTGGTGTGCTCCCAAGCTGCACTGAAGCGTGGGACCGGCTATGTTTGTCTTACGCTGGAGTCGATTGCGGTCGGTGGAAAGACCATCCCGCTGCAGACCTCAAAGTTGTTCGCCAAGGGAAAGGTTGAGGCGTCACAAGGATCTCCTAGTGGCCACACCGCACCCATGCACGCACCCGCTGCGGTCCGGATTGCGAAAGGACATCGCTTAACGTTCCGCCTCACGCGTGACGTGGTTCTTGGAGCCGGCGGGGAAGATATGTCCGATAACTCGCCGTCGGGCAGCAAGTAGAGCGAACCAAGCTACCCAATCCGGACGCCTGCAAAAAGACTCCCAAAATGCGCGTAAAAAGCCCCCGCGCCCGATGGCGGCAGCGGTCGAAGCATGCGATCTCCACTAAGGCTTACAGGAGAAATTGCAACCAGGTATTCGGGAGCAAAGCTTGTCAGATTGTCGGACCTCAGCGACGACGGCCGGGGATTCTTTCAGAAGGATCATGGGGACAGCTGCTCCGGTTTGGTGAAGGTGCACTTCTACGGCGACGGTAAGCCAACCCTGGCTTTGGTTCTGATTGCAAGAAACGGAGCGAAAAAGAAGGCGAAGCTTGTGCTGGCTCGCGATGTCGGAGGACGCTGGGAAACTCGAATAGTGGACACTGCAGACGCATCTCCAGTGCCGGTCGTCTGGAGCCAGCCCCCGGAGAGTACCGGGACGTCTATGGCAAGAAAGAGATTCGAGCAACCAGCCCAGTCATGGTTTTTGCTGGTTATGAGTCATGGGCAATCCTTTACGCATGGACCGGTAACAAGGTGACCAAAATCTGGCTCCGAGACTGACAAGACACGACAAGAGACTGGGACAGACAAAACAGGGGGACAGACGGGATACCCCGATTTTCCCGAATTGGACCCGCGCGCACAAGCGATCAATCGCTTCTAAGTTCCTCCCCAAAAAAATACTTTCTCGATCTCACCACCGAGACACAGAGTCACGGAGGAAGCAAAAGGAAAATAACTAGTTTGAGATTTTCTCTGTGTCTCTGTGGTGAAAAAGCCCTTCGTCGCGTGTTATGCTCCCGCTTTCGTCCCAGCAGGAGGAGCATGGCTTTCTCGCGCCGTGATTTCGTAAAGACGTCCGTTCTAGGAGCAGTTGCTGCCGGAGTAGGAACACTAGCTCAAGGCGAAGAACTTGCCGCGCAACAGCACGAGTCGCAATCCAGTTCCTACAAGCGGCCAATTATCATCGCGGCGCACAACGGCTTCAACTACATCGAGGATCCTTATACCTTCCTGAAGAATGGCGGGGACACGCTCGACGCCGCGTTGCGCGTGGTGAAGGGTCCCGAAGACGATCCCAAGGACACGAGTGTCGGCCTGGGTGGACTGCCGAACGAGGAAGGTGTCGTCGAGCTGGACTCCTGTTGCATGCACGGGCCGACGCGGCGTGCAGGATCAGTCGGTGGCATGCGCAACATCAAGAATGTGTCGCTGGTGGCCAAGGCCGTGATGACCGATACGGGACACGTCATGCTGGTGGGAGAGGGTGCTGAACGCTTTGCCGTTGCCAGGGGCTTTCCTCGCGAGAACCTGCTGACCGACCATTCACGCAAGATCTGGCTGCTGTGGAAGGAGTATCACTCCAACAATGACTGGTGGGGGCCGGGTCTTGCAGATCCGCGCTGGCAGGCGCCGCAGGAGCAGCCGGAGGGCAAGCCGCAGTCGGAGTTATGGCGAGAGCGTTTCTTGCGGCTCGAAGAGCACGCCGCGGACCTGGGCATAGCGCCAGAGCTGCGGCGCGAGGCTGTCTACAAAGTTCTGTTCCCGCCCACGGGAACCATTCATTGCTCAGCGCTGAATGAAAAGGGCGAGATCTCCGGTTGCACGACCACCAGCGGCTTAGCCTACAAACTGCCCGGACGCGTGGGTGATTCTCCGATTATCGGTGCGGGCTGCTACACGGATCAGGATGTGGGCTCGGCCGGCGCTACAGGGAGCGGGGAAGAAAACATCAAGGTCGCCGGCGCGCACACAATCATTGAGAACATGCGCCACGGCATGACTCCTAAGGAAGCCGGACTGGACGCCTTGCAGCGCATCGTGCGCAACTATAACCACGACATGAAAAAACTGCAGTTCGTGGACATGGTTTACTACGTTCTGCGCAAAGACGGAGCGTACGCAGGGGTTTCGCTGTGGACAGGGTATGAGGCCAGCAAGCCGCACCAGATTGTCGTGCACGACGGCACGCGGCGCGTGGAGAACACCACCCCTGTGTTTCAAGCCTTCTCGCACGATTTCCCACCTGAGCCGAAATTGCCGGCGGAAGTGAAGAAACAATTCGAATGAGTGCGTCCCAATCGCATCGGGGTCACCATATTTTGGCCGAGCAACTCCGAGAGAGAGTTCACAAGTGATTGGTAGGATTAGACTTACGCCCCATACTTTGGTAACGCCTCCAAGTCGCCGGAACCGCACCGGTTGGGTCGCGGGGGCGGTGCGGTGGAGGTTAGAATCAGATTGACTTAGGTGCGCTTCGCAGCATCTAAATGGGTGTATGCAAAGTCTTCCTGCCTGCAAGCCGAGCTTGCAAATCGACTGTGGCGGTGGGATGACAAAAGCGGACTTGATTATGGCAACGAAAATTCCAATGGCTACGAAGATCCCGGCGACAAAGATTCCCTAGGGTGTGACTGAGGACACACTTACCCTCCTTCCTCTTCTCGTCCAGCAATATAATCCTCGATCTGCTGCGGAGTGAACCGCCCGTCAGTTGTGAGAATCTGTGTGAAAAGTTTCGCTGATTTGCGGTTCGAGGCTCAGTTTGTCTCGCACGTCGTACCAATACTTGTACGGCCGATTGGATTCGTAGTCCAGAGCAGCAGCGAAGCCTTTGAGAGCTGCGATCACCTCAGGTATGCTCACTTTTTGTATTTGAATTACTGTCTGGAATAGACTCCAGGCGCTCTCGATAACCGCGTCGTTGTATGTTACAGCGGTGCCGACGATCTCAAATTTCGTCTTGAATGCTGCGTAAGTTTCGATCTCCGCGATCGCGTCAAGCGATGAAATGGCAGCCAGATGAAACGGGGCATCCTCGTCGTTACCGAGCAGTGTCTCGCGAAAGCGCTGCCAGCACTCGGCCGCCAATTTTTCTCCCCGCAGGTCCTTGAAGTAGAAGCCTCCGGTATCTTTTCTTGTTTTGGCCATGCGTTTTCCGCAGAGCAGCAGGTAATAGAAGGCTACCTTGGGATTTCCGTTTGGGCTGGACAAGGTCTCCAGACTCTGCGCCAGCCGCTCGGAAGCAAGGGAAAGAGGCAAGTAGCACTCGGCAGCGTACTTGTGACTGACGAGCAGCATTTGCTTCCAGGTCTCAGCACGAAGCGCGCGCTGTCTTTATGCATCTGCTGTGCGCTTGTCGCGGCGTGTTGCAAGCCAATTCAAGGCGAACAGAACCAGGGCTGGAATGCCGAGAAATTTAATGACAAAATCTGTGCTAAAGGCCCAAAGGGCCTGCCCGGTGCTCCGCACTTGAATGTCGCCAAGACTTACCGACTGAGCCGAGCTTGGCGAGTTTGACCCCGAGACGACGCTCCAAACTATGGTGACGGGAAGAGATGCAGCTTTGTGCCCTTGACAGCCTTCAGTTCGCCCTGAACGCTGATGCTTTGGCCTGGAGACAGCGCATCCCAGACCAGACTCTTGAATTGGGAAAACTGGCTGCCGGTCTGACAAAGATCACTCTGCCCGGGCGGCGAGGGCAGCACGCAAATCTTCTCGAACTGATATTGCGGAGGCAATGCCAACAGGCGTATCGATCGAGCCACGGCGGGAGGAACGGTTCTCGCATCCGATTTGTTCCTGATCATAAGCGTGAACTGGACCAAGTCTCCCTCTCCAACGGCGCGGGAGGAGAGGGAACCTGTCGCGGACAGGTCGGCTATCGACGGCTGGGCCGGCGGGGCTGACACAGTTCCACTCTTGCCCAGCAAAGGGCAGCACAGGATCAGCGCAATGACAACTACTCTAATCATCTATTGTTTTGACCGGTGTTTTTTCGGCCAGCTAGAAGAACCTGACCTTCACATCCGGTCCCTTGTCCAAATGGATGCTTTCGACGAAGCGGACTTTGCCGGTGCGAAGGGCCATGATCACGGACGACGTTCGCGTACCTTCGCCGAAGAAGCGGACGCCCTTCATAAGCGCGCCGTCGGTGACGCCCGTTGCGGCGAAGATGAGTTGCTTGCCGGGGGCGAGGTCTTCGGCTTCGTAAATCTTGTTCTTGTCCTTGATGCCCATGCGGGCGAGACGTTCTTCCTGATCGGGCTTTACCACCAGGCGGCCGAGCATGTAGCCGTTGAGGCAGCGGATGGCGGCGGCGGTAATTACGCCTTCGGGCGCTCCGCCGGAACCCATGACGGCGTGCACGCCGGTGCCGATCACGGCTGCGGCTATGCCGGCGGAAAGGTCGCCGTCGCCGATCAGGCGAATGCGGGCGCCGGCGGCGCGGATGTCGTCGATGAGCTTTTCGTGGCGCGGCCGGTCGAGCACGATCACAACCAGATCCTCCACGTCGCGCTCCAGTCTCTTCGCGATGTTTTTCAGGTTGTCGGCGACGGGGGCGTCGAGTTCGACGGCGTTCTTGCACGAAGGGCCGATGACAATTTTCTCCATGTAGCAGTCGGGAGCGTTGAGCAGGCCTCCGCGTTCAGAGGCGGCGAGCACCGTAATGGCTCCCGGCGCGCCGGTGGCGCAGAGGTTAGTGCCTTCGAGCGGATCGACGGCGATGTCGACTTCGGGAACCTCGGTGCCATCGGGAAATTCGGCGCCGACCTTTTCGCCGATGTAGAGCATGGGCGCCTCGTCGCGCTCGCCCTCTCCGATGACGATAGTGCCGCGCATGGGGATCGAGTCCATGGTCTGCCGCATGGCTTCGGTCGCGACCTGGTCGGAGAGCTTGCGCTCGCCCTGTCCCATGGTGCGGGCGGAGGCGATGGCCGCCACTTCCACCACGCGCAGGAATCGCGATGCCAGGTCGCTTTCGATGTTTTCTCCGAAACTGCGAGCCTTGCCTTCAGGGCGAGTTTGCGTAGCCATAAGAGCCTCCGGTCATCATAAAAAGATCGTGATGAAAAGGTTAAGCGCCGGGTTGAGACTATAGCGCAATCACAGCTAGATGGAAATACTTGGTTCGACCGATCGGAATCGGTCATAGTGGGAAACTGGCCCGCATGGTATTCTCACAACCCTGCTTCGGAGAAGCTCACCATGAATGCCCGCCGACTGAGTATTCTCTGCATCACCACCTACGAGAAGGGGCAGGAATTCATGCGCGAGTGCAAGCGGCAGGGGTGCCGCGTGCTACTGCTTACGGCGGAGAAGTTGCGCGATGCGGACTGGCCGCGCGAGAGTCTCGACGACACGTTCTATCTTCCGGAGAACCTTCCCCTGCATGACATCGTGCAGGCGGTGACACATCTGGCGCGCACGCAGAAGCTGGACCGAATCGTCGCTCTGGACGAGTACGACATGGAGACGGCTTCTACCTTGCGCGAACACCTGCGCGTGCCGGGAATGGGACTGACTACGATGCGTTATTTCCGTGACAAGCTCGCGATGCGCATGCGGGCTCTCGACCGCGGAGCGCGAGTGCCGGATTTTGTTCCGGTGGTGAATCGTGACGACATTCGCTACTACCTTGAACATGTGCCGGGGCCTTGGGTGCTCAAGCCGCGTCAGGAGGCATCGGCGATTGGGATCAAGAAGATTCATGCTGCGGAAGAACTGTGGCCGGTGCTCGAGCAGTTGGGCGATAAGCAGTCGTCATTCCTGTTGGAGAAGTTTTTGCCGGGTGCGGTGTTCCACGTCGATTCGGTGGTATCGGAGAACGAAGTCGTTTTCGCCAACGTCAGCAAGTACGGCAAGCCGCCCATGAATGTGGCGCAGGGCGGGGGAGTGTTCACCACGTTCACGGTGCCGCGGGACAGTGCAGACGACGCCGGCTTGCGGCAAATCAATCGCGAACTTATTGTGGCCCTGGGCCTGGTGCGTGGCGTGGCTCATGCGGAATTTATTCAGGCGCATGCGGACGGTCACTTTTACTTTCTCGAGTGTGCGGCGCGCGTGGGTGGGGCCTACATCAATGAAATGGTGGAGGCGGCGACGGGCTTGAATCTGTGGCGGGAGTGGGCGCGCATCGAAGTCGCCGGCGGCGATGGAACGTATCAACTTCCTCCGGTGCGCGAGGAGTATGCGGGCGTGATTCTTTCTCTGGCGCGGCAGGAGGATCCGGATACTTCGGGATACAACGAGCCGGAAGTATGTTTGCGGATCAAGAAACATCATCACGCGGGATTGGTGCTGCGATCGATGGATTCGCAGCGGGTGCAGTCGCTGCTGGAGAATTACGCTGGGCGCTTTTCGGAGGAATTTCTGGCGGTCGCTCCTCAGCGGGACAAGCCTACGGCTTAGCTCGTCCGGTTGCGGACTCGCCATACGGGGAGACGCATGGCAGGTTCCCCTCGGCAGGTGTTGTTTGCTACCGGCATTTCGCGGGCGAGAGCCTGCCCTGAGCTTGCCGAAGGGTGCCCGCGCCACATCTGCATCTGCTACCATTTGCGGATGACTACTACTGCGACGACTGCGGAACGTTCTGCGACCAGCGAACGCAAGGAACCTACCTATCTTTTTACCGAGAAGTACGTTGCGGACAAGAGCGAGATCGCGCGGCGGTTCATCGAAACCCGGGCGCGGCTCAACGGCAACGTCGACAAGGCCAACAATTTTCTGGTGAAGCGCTTCTACAACATCGATCACAACACTTATCTGGAAGGAGTGCTTCCGGCCAAGACGAAAGAACTGATGGGACTGGTAGCCTCGGCGTGCCTACGCTGCGACGATTGCATTTTCTATCACGCGATTCAGGCTTATCGCCTGGGCGTGACCCGCGCCGAACAGGAAGAGTCATTCAACGTGGCGCTGGTGGTGGGAGGCAGCATCGTCACCCCGCACTTGCGGCGGGCTTATGAGTTGCTGGAGGAGATTTACGGGTGACGACGTTCCTCAGGGGAGGGACGCTGGATCGGCCTCCCCCGGCGTTCCAGATTCTCTCTCGCGCACTTGAGGCGATGCTCCAAGGCAGCCTTGAGCCTTTCTTGAATGGTTTCGGAAGAATAGTGCCTTCCTCGTTGGAGCGGCGCAATAGCGGAATACAGTGGCAGAATAACGACCTTGCCAGTTTTCTTCTTGACGAATGAAAGCGCACGGAAGTGCAACGCAGGAACTGCGATACAGAGGAGATTCCGGTACCGAACTTTAGATTGGAGAAATCGCGCGAGCACAGCATGTTCTGCGCTCGCGGACGAACCAATCGAGAGGCTTAGCAGAACAGTTTTCTTCGGTTTCTTCTGAATCTCGGCGATTCCGAGAAGGCCATTTCCCCAATCGAGAAAGTGAAGCCACCCACCACGGTACTCGGTCGCATCGGCGAAAGAATCAAGCTTGGATAGATCAGTCAGATGGAGCGGCAGCCTCCAACATCTCCGAGGTCTACCCATGTCCGGCTGAGTTTTGGCGCGGGACGGAGCACGCTCCCGTTGAGCATGATATCGACGAACATGCGGCAGGTGCCTTGCTTGGAGATGCAAAGCGGTCATTTCCGAGAGGCGCGCCCGGAACCGATCCAAAGGCGGATTGGCATTAGACTTCATTTGTGCATTCTCAAAACTGTCCCGGAACCGTGGTGAAGAATTTTGAAAGCCGCCACCGCGAATGGCCTCCGGTAACCGGTGGGTTGAGAAGCTCGGAGTACGAGTACTGGGTCGAGCTTCCGTCCCCGGGATCACCGACAATGAGCGTGTCCGTCCCGGAATAGCCGTATGCAACCATGACATGCACCAGGTCAGAATTTGACTGATCAGCTACTTGGACCACAACCGCGCAAGACTGATCAATCTGTTGCGTAATAGTGTCAAAGTCGCTCGACGAAGGCACTTGTCCTTGGGAGCTGCCTGTTAAAAGGCCGTAGTCCTGAAGCGCGTCTCCGACGGGCCCAGTCCGATTACACACGCAGCTCGAGTTCTTGGGCACGCAGCGGTTGCCCGCGTCACAGCATCCCGGGCTGGGATCGTGTGGGGAAAAAGCCTCTTGGTCTATTACTTCACACTGCTTCGGCTGTTGGGCCGACTGCGCGAAAGCCGCGATTGAGGACACTACAGCCGCCCAGCACCACTCCGAACACTCCTGCGCCTGAATGCTGAATGGCAGTGGATTTTGTGGCATGACGTCTCCCTATTTACGGTTTCGTGAAGGTAATTGCAATTCCTACCCCCTTCGTATAGGACTTCGTAACTTGAACACTGCTTATGTCCGACGGGACCAACTCGCCCACCTTAAATCCTCCGGCTAGGTTTGATTCGGTTCCGATATGAAGCCCAGCCGTGAGAAACATAGTGCGAAAGAACGACAGACTTCCACCCATCAAGAACTCGGCCGAAGATCCACCGGAGTTTTGCCCTTGAATATTTCCCGATGCTCCAGCGCTAGCGTGAAACGCGAAACGATGATCCATAGACTCCCAGAGGCGGACGTGAACAAGGGCTACCGGGAGCGGATGGATGGTGGAGTCTGACGTTAATCCGAATTTGTTTACGGAGGTATTGTTTGCTCCGCCAGCACTCTTAATGATGGCAAACTCGCGGGCAGGAATGGTACTAAACTCGATCCCCGCGGAGACAGCAAACGGGCTTGCGCACGTGAGGCTGAAAAAGTTCTGGTCCTGGTGGGCACTGGGAGTATTGAAGTTTCCTGACAGCGTTAAAGACTCGTCATAGAGCGTGATCGAAGCTGCAGTTGAACTTGATTGGTTGAATATGTTGTTACAGTTCAGTTGCGTCGAATCGATAAAAAATTCGGTTAAATCCAGCTGAAGGAGCTGGGCTTCGGTAGTGTCCGTTCGTAAGCCAAGCTCCTGAAGGCGGCTGTCCCAGAACTTGAGAATTGCTATGTTCTTGGTTAGGTCGGTCTCGTCCGGACTACCGCATTTATATCGGTTTGCCAAACTTAGGGCCCTGTCAACGTTGTCCTTGTTAGCGCCAGTATAAAAGGTGGTGTCCGATTGATAGCTCTGCAATGTTGCAAGAATGCTTCCTGGAACTGGACTTCCCGGAGTGGCCGGGCAAACGCCAGAAATAAGATCAGTGGGAAGCGATTGGAATTGCAATGTTTGGGAGAGCTTCAATGCCGGTACCAGAGACTTGTATTTGTCCTTTAGGGCGCCCTGAGCGAAGGTCTTTCCTGGTCCAATGTTGCCGTCGAGGAAACTAACCAATCCTGAGACATTTTTGACGCCATCCGCAACCGTCCCAGCACTCTTGTCGAGTTGGGTAAGCGATGGCAAGATTGTGCTTGTCAGCAAGTCCGTGCTGGTTACTGCGCCAGGCTGCGCCGTAGGCGCGGAACCCGTGAGGAGCACGCCGCTAAGGTCAACCCCTTTGCTGTAGGTTGTTTGAAAATTGACCGACAGGTTGAATCGCAGGCGGTTGTAATGGACCTGTACACAAACCGGCCCCTCCGTGCTGCGGCCTGTGTTCGTCACATCACCGTTTGGGTTAATGTAGAAGTCTTGAACCGGCGTGCCTGGGGAACAAGCTGTGTTTGACGTAGCCGATTTTCCGAACAGAGGTGAAGGTAGAAGAACTCCAATCAGCAATGCCAGCAAACAAGCGCTGCAAGAAGCTTGCCTTCGACCTCTGCGGGTAATGCCTACGTCTTCCCAAGTCATATGGTTTCTCCGAATTTTGAGCTGAAACCGTGTCGACCGAAACGTGTTGCCGGTTAAACCCTTGCATCTTTCCGACCGCCTTCACGCCGGGCGCCCCCTTTTTCTGAGGCCAAAGTTCTTGTCGGACGCTACGTACCCTTCCTCTTGTCCGTCATCAGCTGTTTCTGTGTATTCACTGCACGAACGATGTCTAACGCGCTATTCCAAAAACCAGAGCCTCCGCTGGCCATAGCACCGAATACTAGGTACCACCCAAACGAAATCTGACCGGCATCCGAGATGCTCAGTTGCTTGGCGAGCGGCTCACGCACCAGGTAGCTCACCAGTGTGCCTGCGACGATTGTGACATTCTGAACGGATGCTTTGCGAAACTCCTCTGTGGTCCCAGTTTTGTCGACCGCTAACCAGCATGATAGACCCGTAAAGC
>Ga0066710_100004716_pt1 | contig 12166 bp, 10 predicted proteins | sample GraSoiAngelo_159_FD_79666 | JGI IMG/M metagenome (GOLD analysis project Ga0066710, IMG submission 79666) | Grasslands soil microbial communities from the Angelo Coastal Reserve, California, USA - 14_1009_16_40cm | ecosystem: Environmental > Terrestrial > Soil > Grasslands | place: USA...
GAGTTCGTTTTTCGTTGTGCTGATAGATGTGCCGATAAAATTACTGAAGTTGTGTTAAAAGATTTTGCTTTAGGTTAGGCCAAGTTGCTTTTTAGTTTTATTGGGAAGTTTTTCTTTTACTAAAGCGTAAGATTGTTCCAGGTATTTTTTTCAGTCTGCTTTTTTCATTTTAGTGATATCTTCAGCTAAAACCCACTTGTGTTTGGCAACGTACGGCGCAGGTTTAAACCCCGGCCAATGCGACATTTCTTCGAATTCCTCGTCCCTGACCTTAAAGGATGCGCTGACAGGAGATTCATCGAGTGCGAGTGCGCAAAACATCTTTCCGCCAATTGAAAATACAAGATCGTGCTGCCACTTTATATCTTCTGTTACGCCCTTTAATTGTCGGCAAATCGATCTTATACCTTCAACATGCATGTACATTTTGAATTAGGATTTAGAAAATATGGTCTTCTCGTCGCTGGATCTGTTTGTTTAGCTTCAGCCAATTTTTTCATTTGCCAATATCTTCATTCCACAATCCAGGATTTGCTTTGATGAAATTCTCCATCATTTCAATACATTCATTGTTGTTGACAACTACTACTTCAACTCCTTTTTGAATTAGCAAAGCCTCTGCACCCATGTACGTTTTGTTTTCACCGATCATGACCTTGGGAATTCCATACAATAATATAGCGCCTGTGCACATGGGGCAAGGGGATAGCGTCGTATACAAGAGGCTGTTTTTATAAATTGAAGACCTTAGTCTGCCAGCATTTTCTAAAGCATCCATTTCTGCATGCAGTACAACGCTTCCCTTCTGAATTCTTTTGTTGTGGCCACGCCCAATTATTTTGCTGTCATGAACAAGCACTGACCCGATAGGGATGCCACCCTCCTGGAGTCCTGCTTTTGCTTCGTCTATTGCTGCTTGTAAATAATCATCCATGGTCCGATCAGGATTGGGAAATTAACTTGACTTATTCAATGCGCTGTCGGGCTGGTACCGTTGGTCAGCACTTTGGCTCTTATCTTTATCATCATTTTCTGGTTCCGCCCACAACACATCCACAAAACTTCAACCGGTAGCTGTTGCCATCATAAAACTTTTTCATTCCTTCAATCACAGCCGTTCTAATTTTCGATAGTGTTTCATCAGTTTGACGTTTCAAAAAGGCCGCTGTCCTTACGCCAGCATTCATCTCGGTTTCAAATAAAAATTCCGCCGAGGGAACTATCCATTCAACAAGATGATCCGTGAAGCTGATATTGTCAAATCCATTTTTCGCCAGGAGCTCCGTAGTTAATTTTTCGTCGCTGAAATAGTAGCTGGGTGGGGCTTCTGGCATATTCACATCCTGATCAGCATACTTCATAATGCTGCTGAACATTACGCTTGCTGCCGGGCTTTTCTCCGGCCCTGCCCACACCGTGAATCCAAATCTTCCATTCTTTTTCAAAACTCTTCTTGCCTCTGCCATTGCTCGTTCTGGTTTTGATAAGTGAAGCATGCCGAAATTCATCACAGCAACATCAAATGACGCGTCGGGAAAGTCAAGAGCCTGGGCATCGCCTTCAACAAATTCAATATGCGGATATAATTTTTTTGCCAGCGCGATCATTGATGAAGAAAAATCAACTCCTATGGGAGTCGCTTTCATGGAGTAAATTGCCTGCGAAACATAGCCCGGGCCGCATGCAATGTCCAACGCTTGCATGCCGGGCATAATCTTGACTGTATTTAATAGCGGTTCTATAAATTGCCTGGTAAGGTTTGCCCATGATTTATCATAAAGATCTGTCACCCTCGTCCACCCTTCGTATTCGAGTTTTGAAAAATCGTCCTGTAAAATATTGGGCATAGTAGGACAGAATATTTGTACTGAAAAATGGCCTTCAATAATCGATCACCTGCTCTTCAATTGTTTCAGGGATTGCTCTCCACTCGTATTGCTGGTTGCGCAGCTGGGGCTCAAAGCCGGCTTCGCGAATCGCGTCCTGAATTGTTCTGTACGTAAACCGATGCGGAGCGCCTGCCGCGCTCACCACATTTTCCTCGATCATGATAGAGCCAAAATCATTGGCACCTGCATGGAGGCAGATTTGCGCCGTTTGTTTACCGACCGTCAGCCAGCTGGCTTGAATATTTTTTATGTTGGGCAGCATGATACGGCTCATCGCGATCATCCGGATATATTCTTCCGGCGTAACTAAGTTATGCACGCCTCGAATTTTAGCAAGCAATGTGTCCACGTCCTGGAACGTCCAGGGGATAAAAGCCAAAAATCCTTTCGAACTCACCGGTTTTCGGGATTGCACCTCCCTGATTCTTACAAAATGCTCAAAGCGTTCCTCAAGTGTTTCTACATGACCAAACATCATGGTGGCCGAAGTGGTAATGTTTAGCTTGTGTGCTTCATGCATAATGTCCAGCCACTCCTGCGCACCACATTTTCCTTTGCTGATCAATCTTCGCACACGGTCAATTAAGATTTCCGCCCCCGCGCCCGGCAATGAATCAAGCCCTGCATTTCTTAATGCGATCAGAACCTCACGATGAGTACTTTTTTCAAGCTTGGTAATATGCGCTACTTCCGGTGGGCCAAGTGCATGAAGTTTGATCGCAGGAAATTCCTGTTTTATTTGTCGAAACGTATTCGTATAAAAATCTAATCCCAATTCCGGATGATGACCCCCCTGCAGTAATAATTGATCGCCGCCATATTTGATCGTTTCCGTAATTTTTCTGCGATAGGTCGGCATGTCGGTGATGTATGCTTCGGGGTGGCCTGGGACACGATAGAAATTACAAAACTTACAGTTGGCGATGCAGACATTTGTTGTGTTTACGTTGCGGTCGATCTGCCAGGTGACTTTTCCATGGGGCACTTGTTTTTTTCGCATTTCATCGGCGACAAACATCAGGTCCGCCAATGGAGCTTTTTCGAAAAGAAACACGCCTTCCTCAGCGGTAAGAAATTCAGAATCCAGGGCTTTCTGAAACAATGCGGATAAGTTCATATTTTCTTATTCCAACCCCAAATTTACACCAACAAGCCAACCAATGATAAAAAATGGTGAGTGGCTTTGACTAAGAGGTCAATTCGCCTAAATTTACAGCCGTTCAAAAGATCAGGTCGTTTGCATCTTTTCAGAGTAAAATCTTGTCATTGAATTGAACCTTCCACCATGAGGAAAAAAATGCTGCCATGTTTTTTTGCTGTCGCCCTGTTTTGCAGCCGGCTTGCCGCGCAGGAGGAGTTTATTGAACCGCCATCAAAATTTTTAACTCGTATTCATTTTCTACAGTTAACAGGTGGCGTGGTGTTGTTGCAGGGTCAACTGGTAGGGTACCCCGATACTTTAAATTTTATCCTTGACACGGGAAGCGGCGGCATTTCGCTTGATTCTACCACAGCCAGGTATTTGAAATTGAAACCAATTCCTAGTGACAGAACCATACGCGGCATTGCCGGTATTCGGATGGTCAGTTTTGTCAACAATCAAAAATTAAAATTGGGCACTCTTACGGTTGATAGTCTCGACTTCCATATTAACAACTATGACATACTCACGGCTGTCTATGGCGAGCGCATCGATGGGATTATTGGCTTTTCAGTTTTGAGAAGATTTATTTTCAAGATTGACTACGATAGCTCGAAAATTGACATCTATTCAAAAGGGACGTTGAAATATCCCAGGGGAGGTTTCTTATTCAGGCCGCTGATTGCAACGCTGCCTATACAGGCCGCGAGAGTGAAAGATAGCAGGACTATTCAAACTCGTTTTTTATATGACATCGGCGCCGGGCTATGCATGATGCTTTCAAAGGATTTTATTGAGGACAGCGCCTTGCTGTATAAAAAAAGAAAACTGTTTTTTAAAGAAGCTGAAGGCCTGGGTGGTAAAATTGATATGCAGATGACGGTGATCAAAGAGGTAAAAATGGGACCATACCGTTTTCGCAATGTGCCTGTATATATTTTTAAGGATGAGTACAATGTTACCTCTTACCCATTTCTTGGCGGTCTCATCGGTAATGATATTTTGCGTCGCTTCAATTGCATCTTAAATTATGATAAAAGAGATTTTTATCTTACGCCCAATTCTCATTACCTAGAACCGTTTGATTACTCCTATTCCGGTATTGAATTATATTTCATAAATGGAGAAATTACAGTGGGCGATGTGGCCGATGGTTCACCTGCCGCTGCCTCCGGCCTCAGGGAAGGTGACGCGGTGGTTGCGATCAATAAAGTCTTCAGTCAGAATATTACGCAACTGAAACTGGCCCTGCAAAACACGAACGAAAAAATAAAGATGATCGTTAGGCGCAAAGGTGAGTTGATGGTCTTTGAATTTAAAGTGCGTTCGATATTTTGATGAACCGCTGCTTTCTGCTTTTCATCTTCTTATCTTCTTCCTACCTTTACAAACTTTTTTATCAAATGGTTGTTCTTTTGGAAGTATGATACAATTCGAAAAATTTGTTCTGCAAAATGGCCTGCGTGTCATCGTTCACCAGGACACGTCTACGCCGCTGGCTGTTGTGAATGTAATGTATGACGTTGGCGCCCGCGATGAAGATCCTGACAAAACGGGTTTTGCTCATTTGTTTGAACACTTGATGTTTGGGGGCTCGTTGCATGTTGAATCTTATGACGAGCCTCTACAGATGGCTGGTGGAGATAACAACGCTTATACAACACAGGACCTCACTACCTATCATGTGCAATTGCCCTCCGAAAATATTGAGACGGCCTTTTGGCTTGAAAGTGACAGGATGCTCTCGCTTGCCTTTAGTGAAAAGAGTCTTGATGTTCAGCGCAAGGTAGTGTGTGAAGAATTCAAGGAGCATTACATCAACAAACCTTATGGCGATGCCTGGCATAAGATCCGGGAGTTGGCCTACGAGGTGCATCCCTATCGCTGGATGACGATAGGAAAGGAATCGTCACATATTGAGAATGCAAAGCTGGGGGATGTGAAAGATTTTTTCTTTAGATTTTATCGCCCGATAAATGCCGTGCTCGTTGTGGCAGGAAATGTAACACTGGAACAAGTCAAGACCCTTGCAGAAAAATGGTTTGGCGATATCCCTCCCGGTGAAAAATACCAACGCAATTTGCCTCAGGAACCGGCACAGAAGAAGGCAAAAAAAATGGAATTGAAGGCTGATGTGCCGTTGGATGCATTGTATAAATGCTGGCATATTGCTTCCAGGTTCGACAATAAATATTATATCACGGATCTCATCACCGATATTTTGAGTGGAGGAGGATCCACAAGGCTCTACCAATCATTGGTAAAGGAAAAAAAATTATTTAGCAATATCGAGTGTTATCATTTTGGCAATTTCGACAATGGCTTGCTCAGTATCGAAGGGAAATTGGTCAAGGGGGTAAAAATGACGGAAGCAGAGAGAGCGGTAAATGATGAATTGGAAAAGATAAAAAACGAGTTAATAAGTGAAACAGAATTGACCAAAGTAAAAAATAAAACCGAAAGTACTATTGCCTTTGAAGATATGGCCGTGATGAGCCGGGCGATCAGCCTTGCCTTTTATGAATTGTTGGGCGATGCAGAATTGATGAACCGGGAATTAGACAAGTACAATGCTGTTACGGCCAGCGATATTTTGGACGAGGCCAGGAATATTTTCCGCGAAGAGAACAGCAGCACATTATATTATTATTCAAATAATAACTGACAAGTGATAACAGTAGCAAAGACGGGTATTGACAGAACGGTAGCGCCTAAAATTATAGATGCAGTAGATCTTAATTTGCAGCTTAAGCCATATCGGAAATATATTTTAAAAAATGGTGTGGAAGTATTTGCGATCGATGCCGGCGCTGAGGATGTCATGATGGTCGAGTGGGTACATTATGCCGGTAATTTGTATGAAGAAAAAAATTTCGTGGCATCGGCGACGAATTTCATGTTAAAGAATGGTACATCCACGAAGACGGCCTTCCAGATCAATGAGCATTTCGAATATTTTGGTGCTTATCTTAACCGAACAGCATATAACGAGACCTCTGCCATTACATTGCATACTCTCACCAAACACGTTGGAGAGTTGCTGCCTGTTGTTCGTGAAATGCTTACCGAGTCTATCTTTCCCGAAGAAGAACTGAACACTTTTAAAAAAATCATGCAACAGCGCCTCTCGGTGAATCTCTTAAAATGTGATTTTGTGGCACAGCGTCTTATTGACGCATATTTATATGGAGAGCAACATCCCTACGGCCGTCTCAGCAGGTTCGAGGATTACGAATCATTAACCCGGGAGCAGTTGGCAGAGTTTTATAAACAATACTACTTACAGGGAAAATTTCTCATTTTCGTGGCGGGCAAGCTTCCCGAAAACCTGGAGGAGTTGCTCAATAAAAATTTCGGCGATCTTTCCAACAAAAGGCCCGAAGGAAAAAATTTCTTAGTGAGGCCGGCGCCAGAAATGAAGCAGCGCATTACCAACGACCCCAATGGCGTGCAAGGTGCGATTCGTATCGCTCGCCATTTTCCGAATCGTCATCATCCCGATTTTTTGAAGGTGCAAGTATTGAATAGTTTGTTTGGTGGTTTTTTTGGGTCAAGATTGATGGCAAATATCCGGGAGGACAAAGGGTATACTTACGGCATTCACAGCTATATTCAAAATCATATTCAGCAAACAGCCTGGATGGTGAGCACGGAGGCCGGCCGGGATGTCTGTGAGCCGGCTATAAAAGAAGTTTACCACGAAATGAAAGCATTGAGAGAAGAATTAGTGGACGAAGAAGAGTTATTGCTTGTTCGAAACTATATGATGGGCAGTATTCTTGGTGATCTTGACGGACCATTCCAGGTTATCGCACGATGGAAAAATATTATTCTTAACGAACTGGATGAGTCTTACTTTTATAATTCCATCAATACTATAAAGACCATTACAGCGGAAGAATTGAAACAGTTGGCTGAAAAATATCTTCAGCCTGAACAGTTTTATGAATTAGTGGTGGTATAGTTCTTGATTGATTTAAACAAAATAAATCATGAGATTCCTGATCCGCATTATCGTTATTGCCGCCGTTTCCTTTGGCCTGGCGCACGTACTGCGAGGAATACATATTGATACTTTCTGGACAGCCATTGTCTTTGCCGCTGTACTTGCCATTTTAAATATTTTTATAAAACCGCTGATCATACTTCTTACCCTTCCCGTAACTATTCTTACTCTCGGGTTGTTTTTATTTATTGTCAATGCGTTGGTCGTGCTTCTTGCCAGCAAGTTTGTGCACGGCATCAGCATCGACAGCTTTGGCTGGGCGCTTTTATTCAGCTTGATTCTATCCTTCGTTGGCTCCATACTCGAAAGAGAATTGGAAAGGGAGAGGAGACCACTGTTGTAAGGAATTCGTTAAGCGTCAAACGTGAAACGTGAAAATCTGAAGGGACAGTCTTTTCACTTTTGACGTTTCACATTTCACGTATCTTAATTCTCCAGCAAAAACGATAACGTGTGGCCGATAGCAATTTTGCCTTAGGTTTGCACACATGAATTTCGATCGCAGGAATTTTTCCAACGAGCAGTTGATACATTTTTATCGTCGGCTTTTATGGCCCAGAATGATCGAAGAAAAAATGCTTCTCTTGTTGAGGCAAGGGAAGATTTCAAAATGGTTTAGTGGCATTGGGCAGGAAGCGATCGCGGTGGGTGCTACGCTTGCATTAGAAGAGGATGAGTGGATCATGCCGCTGCATCGCAATCTCGGCGTTTTTACTTCACGCAACATGCCTTTACACAAATTATTTTTGCAGTGGCAGGGAAGCAAAGAGGGGTACAGCAATGGAAGAGAAAGAAGTTTTCATTTCGGCAGTAAGGACAATCACATAAGTGGAATGATATCACATCTTGGTCCTCAGCTGGCAATCGCCGATGGAACGGCGCTTGGGTGTAAACTAAAAATGCAGGATAAAATTTCTCTTGTATTCACAGGCGAGGGAGGAACCAGTGAAGGCGATTTTCATGAAGCCTTGAATGTAGCTGCTGTCTGGGACCTTCCTGTAATTTTTCTGATTGAGAATAATGGTTACGGATTAAGTACGCCCACGGATGAGCAATACCGTTGCATCACGTTGGTTGACCGGGCAAAAGGATATGGTATGGAGGGTGTGCAGATCGATGGGAATAATATTTTAACGGTTTATGATACGGTTAAAGGTGTGAGAGAATATTGCATCAAGAATCAGACGCCTTATTTGATCGAGTGCCTCACCTTCCGCATGCGCGGGCATGAAGAGGCAAGCGGGACAAAATATATCCCGCAAAAACTTTTTGAGATATGGGAATTAAAAGATCCTGTAATTAAGTATGAAGAGTATTTGAGATCAATAGGCTTGCTGAATGAAGAGGAAATTGAATCGATAAGAAATGAATTCAAACAAAAAATTGAGGATGAGCTACAAATAGGATCTGGTGCAAGACCCATTGTTGCAGATCCGGAGGAGGAATTGGAAGATGTTTATGCGAAGTCATCGGTTACCGAACGCTTGCGTCTGGCGAAAGGCGCAAGGGACAAGGCACAAGTTCTGGACAACTCGAGACCTACTCACCACCTGCCTACTGCGCCTTCGCTGGAGCTTCAGCGGAGCAAGGCCGGACAGGCAGGCTCACCACTCACCACTCACGATCTACGATTTGTAGACGCGATCAAAGAAGGTCTTTACCAATCCATGCATCATCATCCCAACCTGATTTTAATGGGACAGGATATTGCAGAATATGGAGGAGTGTTTAAGATCACAGAAGGCTTCGTGGAGGAATTTGGAAAGGAAAGAGTAAGAAACACTCCGCTCTGTGAGAGTGCGATCTTAGGAGCGTCGCTTGGTTTGAGCCTTGAAGGATTTAAAAGCATGGTCGAAATGCAATTTGCCGATTTTGTTACCATGGGTTTCAACCAAATCGTAAATAATCTTGCAAAAATTTATTATCGCTGGGGACAAAATGCGGATGTGGTGATTAGAATGCCTGCGGGTGCCGGCGTTGGTGCGGGTCCTTTTCATTCGCAAAGTAATGAAGCCTGGTTCGTGCACACCCCCGGTTTGAAAGTTGTCTATCCATCAACCCCGATGGATGCGAAAGGTTTACTGATTGCAGCCATAAACGATCCTAACCCGGTAATGTATTTTGAGCACAAGGCTTTGTATCGCAGCACAAGCGGTCCCGTGCCCGGGGACTATTATGAAATTGAAATTGGCAAGGCCAGGCATGTAAGGGAGGGTGATGAAGTTGGCATTATAACCTATGGTGCCGGGGTGCATTGGGCCGAAGACTATGCAGCGGATCATCCTGAAATCTCCATTGACATAATCGATCTCCGGACATTGTTGCCACTAGACTACTTTGCCATTCGCGAAGCGGTTCAAAGAACCGGCAGAATTTTGATCCTTCATGAAGATACATTGACCGGTGGTATTGGTGGAGAGATTGCCGCATGGGTCGCTGAACATTGTTTCGAAATACTCGATGCCCCCGTAATGCGCTGCGCTTCGCTGGACACACCTGTTCCATTCTCTATCGAGTTAGAAAATAATTTTTTGGCAAAAGCGAGATTGGATGAAAACATTCAGAAATTGATAAATTATTAAGTGAGGGAACTGTTTATATTTTCAGTTATTTCCTTTTGCAGTAGATCCATACGTTTCCTCTTAGAATTAAGCAATGCCATTAATTACCAAAATTCGACCCGTGCTACCCGTGGTTGAACCGATAGGTCAGTCAGAACGCATTCCCATTCTTGACAGTTTGCGTGGCATTGCAATTTTGGGGATATTGTTGATGAACATACAGGGTTTTGGGTTACCGCATTTACTCGTTTTTGACGTATCGATATTAAACGAGACAGGTCTTAATTATTATGCCTGGTACATATTTGGACCAGGTGTATTTGAAGGAAGTATGCGTGCTATATTTTCTATGCTTTTTGGAGCAGGTACAATTATTTTTATTAGCCGACTGGAAATAAGAATGAAACACCTTAAGCCTATTGGAATTTTCTTTCGGCGGCAAGTATGGTTAGCATTCTTTGGCTTGCTTAATACTTATGTTTTACTCTGGTCATGGGATATTCTTTTGCCTTATGCTATTTGCGGTTTATTGGTTTTGCCATTCAGACGTTTAAAACCTAGATACCTATTGCTGGCAGCCAGCATAGGTTTAGTTCTTATTACCATAAATGAAAACTTGCAATTGTATACACAAAAAGCAACTATTTCAAAGGGAGAAAAATTGACTGCTATTGATACATCGATCAGAAAACTTACAGCGACTGACAGAGACGATCTCGCAGCCTTAAATAAAATCAAGCAGCAGTCAAATCCGGAACAAAAAAAGAAAAAAGTAGAAGAACAAATTGCCGAGGTAAGGAGAAGCTATGTTGGTTTATTTAGGTACAGACGAGAAGTAAGAACAGACGAAGAAGCAAAATCTATGTATAGTTTTCTTACCTGGGATATTTTGTTGTTTATATTTTTGGGTATGGTTTTTTTTAAAACCGGCATTTTTCATGGCGAGGTAAAAACAAGATTCTACTTATGGCTGGCGGTACTCGGGTTGGGTATTGGCATACCGTTATCGTATTTGTATTTAAAACCTGATTTGCAGTATCACTATAATCATTTTGAAATAATTAAGAACAGGCAGTTTGCGTTCTATGAATTACAACGTTTGGTTCATTCACTCGGAATATTTGGACTGATTATGGTAATTTATAAATCCGGCCGGTTCAAATGGCTTTTTACAATCATGAGACCCGTAGGTCAAATGGCTTTTACGAATTATTTGATGCAATCGTTGTTGTGCGGATTATTTTTCTATGGAGTAGGATTTGGCATGTTTGGTGAGTTGCACCGTTTTGAATTATACTACGTGGTGGTGGTCGTCTGGCTCATTGAAATTGTCTGGAGTAACCTGTGGTTAAAATATTTTCGTTTTGGGCCATTCGAATGGACATGGCGAAGCCTTACATACTGGAAACTTCAACCAATGAAAAAAAGTAGTGCACATTCGGCGTAAATATCCTCGTTTTTTTGCCACGGAAATTGGTTTTGTTTTTCTTTAAAGCTCTTCTTAAATTGTATAACCTCTTACTCACTACCCGTCTTCGTACTCTCTGACCATCACAGCTTAAAATCTTTTTATGCGACCGAAACTTTTGCTTGGCGTCTTCTTTCTTTCCATTTCTGCATCGTCACAGACAAAAACATACTGGAGTCCTGAACAATGCCTGAAAATGAAAAACATTTCCGCTGTTCGCCCTTCACCGGACGGAAACAAAGTGCTTTACACGGTTCGGGAGGCGGTAATGACTGATGATCGCAGTGAATATGTTAACCAGGTATTTCTTTGCAACGGCGACGGCAGCAACACCATTCAATTGACAAAGGGCGATAAAAACTCTTTCAATCCAAAATGGAGTCCGGATGGCAAGCGGGTTGCTTTTGTTTCGGCGCGGGACGGGAAAAATAATATTTACTTGTTGCCATTGGAGGGAGGAGAAGCCGAAATGGTCACAGATGCAAAAAATGGGGTGAATAATTTTGAATGGAGCAGGGACGGCTCAATGATCGCTTATACCATGACAGACGCATCTAGTGACGAGGAGGAAAAAAATAAGAAAGCAAAGAATGACTGGTATTTCTATAATGAAGAATTTAAACAAAACCGTCTTTATGTCCTTTCGCTGAATAAAAAAGATACTGGTGGCAAAAGAATGTCAAAACTCATTACCAAGGGCAACAGGAATGTGATATCATTCAACTGGAGTCCCGATGGAAAATGGCTGGTTTACGATCATGGAAGATCTTCGATGGTCAATGACAATATCTATAGCGATGTTGCTATGGTGAATATTGAAACCGGCGAAACAAAAAATGTGGCCAACACAAATGCCGGCGAGTCGGATCCGCAATTTAGTCCAGATGGCAAATGGATCGCTTACGTCGTGTCTGATGAACCGGTGGTGTGGGGAGGAAAAAATTGGGTGAACATTGTATCGGTAACGGGGGGTCCCCCTAAAAAACTTGCTGCTACACCAAATGATCTTAGCGGGATAATAGGATGGAGCGAGGATGGCAGCCATATTTACGCCGGCGAGAGTAACAAGACCTTGTTCAGCATTTATAGTTTGGGAACCGA
>Ga0066710_100004718_pt1 | contig 12164 bp, 13 predicted proteins | sample GraSoiAngelo_159_FD_79666 | JGI IMG/M metagenome (GOLD analysis project Ga0066710, IMG submission 79666) | Grasslands soil microbial communities from the Angelo Coastal Reserve, California, USA - 14_1009_16_40cm | ecosystem: Environmental > Terrestrial > Soil > Grasslands | place: USA...
CCGATCGCGGCGAAGGAGTTCCGGCCGATCGAGCGATATGCGCCGGGCGTGGTCGACCGGCGATCGGTGAAGGAACCGCTCCAGACGGGGCTCAAGGCGATCGACGCGATGATCCCGATCGGCGGCGGGCAGCGCGAGCTGATCATCGGCGACAGCGGGACGGGCAAGACCGCGATCGGCGTCGACACGATCATCAATCAGAAGGGCGAAGACGTCTTCTGCTTCTACGTCGCGATCGGCCAGAAGCGCTCGACGGTGGCGCAGGTGGTCCGCGTGCTCGAAGACGCGGGCGCGATGGCGTACACGACGATCGTCGTGGCGTCCGCGTCCGAGCCGGCGCCGCTCCAGTACATCGCGCCGTACGCCGGCGTCACGATGGGGGAGTACTTCCGGGATTCGAAGCGTCACGCGCTCTGCATCTACGACGATCTCTCCAAGCACGCGACCGCGTATCGGCAGCTCTCGCTGCTCTTGCGGCGGCCGCCCGGACGCGAGGCGTATCCGGGCGACGTCTTCTATCTCCACTCGCGGCTGCTGGAGCGCGCGGCGAAGCTGAACGACGAGCTCGGCGGCGGATCGCTCACCGCGCTGCCGATCATCGAGACGCAGCTCGGCGACGTGTCGGCGTACATTCCGACGAACGTGATCTCGATCACCGATGGGCAGATCTATCTCGAGTCGGACCTGTTCTACGGCGGCGTGCGGCCGGCGGTGAACGTCGGACTGTCGGTGTCGCGCGTCGGCGGGTCGGCGCAGGTACGGGCGATGCGGCAGGTCGCCGGCAAGCTCCGGCTGGACCTCGCGCAGTATCGCGAGCTGGCGGCGTTCGCGCAGTTCGGCTCGGATCTCGACCGCGCGACGCAGATCCAGCTGGCGCGCGGCCAGCGCATGGTCGAGATCCTGAAACAGGGTCAGTACCAGCCGTTGCTGGTGGACAAGCAGGTGGCCATCATCTTCGCCGGGACGCAGGGGCTGCTCGACGACGTGCCGGTCGACGCCGTGCGTGAGTTCGAGACGTTCTTCTACGGCTGGCTCGAGCGCAAAGGGGCGCAGATCTTGAGCGAGATCCGTGAGCGCAAGGAGCTGAGCGACGCGCTGCGCGAAACCCTGACGAAAGCGGTCACCGACGCGAAGACGGAGTTCATGGCCGCGAAGGGCGTCAAGGCCGCATAGCCCTCTCCCATGCCGACGCTTCGCGATATCCGTCGACGGATCCGGTCCGTCGAATCGACGCAGAAGATCACGCGCGCGATGAAGCTGGTCGCCGCGGCGAAGCTCCGGCGCGCCCAGGAGCGCATCCTGTCGGCGCGGCCGTACGCGAACAAGATGGCGGAGCTGCTCTCGAATCTCGTGAGCGCGGCGGGTGCGGACGAGGCCCCGCATCCGCTCCTCGAGCAACGGCAGGGCCCGCGACGCCAGATCGTGATCATCACCGCGGACAAAGGGCTCGCCGGCGCCTTCAACTCGAATGTCCTGCGCCGGTCGCTCGACTTCATTCGCCAGTCGAACACGACCGAGGTGACGCTGGTGGTCGTCGGCCGGAAGGCGCGTGACTTCTACCGGCGGCGCGGCTTCACGGTGAAGCGCGACATGATCGGGTTCTGGGATCGGCTAGCGTACAGCCACGCGCAGGAGCTCGCCGACTATTTCATCGCGCAGTACCTCGGCGCGGAGGTCGACGAGGTCCACCTGATCTACAACGAGTTCCGCTCGGTCGCCGTGCAGCGTCCGGTGCGCCAGCAGCTCCTGCCGATTCCGCGTGTCGAGGACGCGGGACAGGCCGGCAGCGCCGCGCCGGCGGTCGACTACATCTACGAGCCGGGTCCCGAGGCGATTCTCGGCGATCTCCTGCCGCGCCACGTGCGCATGCAGGTGTATCGCGCGCTGATGGAGTCGCTCGCCGGGGAATACGGGGCGCGGATGACCGCGATGGAAGCGGCGACGAAGAACGCGAAGGAAATGATCGACCTGCTCACCATCCAGTACAACAAGGCGCGCCAGGAAAAGATCACGAAGGAGCTGCTCGACATCGTCGGCGGCGCCGAGGCGTTGAAACAAGGCCGTGAGTGACCCAAAAGGAGCGGAGGCATGAGCGCAGGGAAGATCGTTCAGGTCATCGGCCCGGTCGTCGACGTCGAGTTCGAGGCGGGCCGCCTCCCCGCGATCTACAACGCGCTGGAGGTGCAGGGCATCGAGAACAAGGACATCTTCTCGTACTCGCAGAAGCTCGTGCTGGAGGTCGCGCAGCACCTTGGCGAGAGCCAGGTGCGGACGGTCGCGATGGCCGCGACCGAGGGCCTGTCGCGGGGCATGACGGTGAACGACACCGGCGGACCGATCAGTATCCCGGTCGGCACGGGAACGCTCGGCCGCATTCTCAACATCATCGGCGAGCCCGTCGACAAGGGGCCGGCGCTCACGACGACGAAGACGTACCCGATCCACCGTCCGGCGCCCGCGTTCGAGGACCAGTCGACCAAGGTCGACATGTTCGAGACCGGCATCAAGGTCGTCGATCTCCTGGAACCGTACACGAAGGGCGGCAAGACGGGGCTCTTCGGCGGCGCCGGCGTCGGCAAGACCGTCATCATCATGGAGCTCATCAACAACATCGCGAAGCAGCACGGCGGCATCTCGGTGTTCGCCGGCGTCGGCGAGCGGACGCGCGAGGGCAACGACCTCTATCACGAGATGAAAGAGTCGGGCGTCCTCGCGAAGACGGCGCTGATCTTCGGGCAGATGACGGAACCGCCCGGCTCGCGCCTGCGTGTCGCGCTCACCGGGCTCACGGCCGCCGAGTACTTCCGCGACGAGGAAGGCCAGGACGTCCTGCTGTTCATCGACAACATCTTCCGATTCACGCAGGCCGGCTCGGAAGTGTCGGCGCTCCTCGGCCGCATGCCGTCCGCCGTCGGGTACCAGCCGACGCTCGGCACCGAGATGGGCCAGCTTCAGGAGCGGATCACGTCGACGAAGAAGGGCTCGATCACCTCGGTGCAGGCGATCTACGTGCCGGCCGACGACATCACCGACCCGGCGCCCGCCACCGCCTTCGCCCACCTGGACGCGACGACCGTGCTCTCGCGACAGATCGCGGAGCTCGGGCTCTACCCGGCCGTCGATCCTCTCGCCTCCACCTCGCGCATCCTCGATCCGGCTGTCCTTGGCCAGGAGCACTACCAGACGGCCCGCGCCGTCCAGTCGATCCTCCAGCGCTACAAGGACCTTCAAGACATCATCGCGATCCTCGGCATGGAAGAGCTCTCGGACGAGGACAAGCTCGTGGTGGGGCGCGCCCGGAAGATCCAGAGATTTCTGTCGCAGCCGATGTTCGTGGCCGAGGCGTTCACCGGGACGGAGGGACGGTACGTCAAGCTCGCCGACACGGTGAAGAGCTTCAAGGAACTGGTGGACGGCAAGCACGACGAGTTGCCCGAGCAGGCGTTCTACATGGTGGGCGACATCGGCGAAGCGGGCGACAAGGCCAAACGGCTGCGGGAGGCTGCGTAGTGCCTCTCAGCCTCGAGATCGCGACGCCGATGAGGCTCGTCGCCACCGAGACCGTCGACGAGGTCGTGGCGCCGGGCAGCGAAGGCTACTTCGGGGTGCTGCCGGGCCACGCGCCGCTCCTCACGACGCTCGGCATCGGCGAACTGACGTACCGGATCGGCCGCGATGAGCGGCATGTGGCCGTGTCGGGCGGCTTCGCCGAAGTCCGGAACGACAAGGTCATCGTACTTGCCGACACCGCCGAGCTCCCCGAGGAGATCGATCGTGCACGTGCCGAGCGGGCCCGCGAGCGCGCCGAGCGGCGCCTCACGGGCCGGTCCCAGGAGGATGTCGACTTCACGCGCGCGGCGTCCGCGCTGGCGCGCGCGATGACCCGACTGCAGGCCGCCTCTCACCTATAGGTTTTCACCTGCCCAGCCGGCTGGGCATCCTGTAAGATTTTTCTGGCGGTGAGCGCATCTCGCGCTCCCTAAAACCCTACTGATTCAGGGCCCCCACAGTGGCACGACGATTGCCGTTACCCCGGCTCATGGTAACCGTCCTGATCGCCGATGACGAACCATGTGTGGTCGAGCTCGTCAGGATCACGCTGGAGGACAGTCGAGTCCGCGTCCTGAATGCCTTCGACGGCGCCACGGCGACCGCGCTGGCCGACGCCTTCGAGCCCGAGCTCATCCTGCTCGACGTCGAGATGCCGGAAATGTCCGGGCTCGAGGTCTGCCGGCGGCTCCGCAAGGATCCGCGCTTCTGCGCAACGCTCATCATCATGCTGACGGCCTCTGCACAGAAGGAGGACGTGGAGCGCGGCCTCGCGGCCGGAGCGGACCACTATCTGACGAAGCCGTTCTCGCCGGTGCGGCTGCTCTCGCTGCTCGACGATCTCATGCCGCGCGTGGCGTTGTGGCTTCCCCAGTGAGCGACGTCACAACGCGAGGAGCGGCAGACACCGCGACCGCGTATCGGCGGCTCAACGCGGCGTACGAGCAATCCCTCCGGTACGCCGAGGACGTGCGCCGGCTCTACGTGCAGCAGCAGCGGGGGATCTGCCAGTCGCTGCTCGGGCTGGCGAACGCGCTGGAGGCGAAGGACCCCTACACGCGCGGTCACTCGGACCGGGTGAGCCGCTGGAGCCGGCGGCTCGGGGCGGCGCTGGGGCTCGGCGCGCGTGAGATCGAGGTCATCACGCAAGCCGGGCTGCTTCACGATCTCGGCAAGATCGGTGTGCCGGAAACGGTGCTGAGGAAGGCCGGTCCCCTCGACGCCGCGGAGTGGGACGTGATGCGCCGTCATCCCCTCATCGGCGCCCAGATCCTGGCGCCGCTCGACTTCTTCGCTCGCGGGTCGCTCATTGTTCGACACCACCACGAGCGGTGGGATGGCAGCGGCTACCCGGACGGTCTCACGGGAGACCTGATTCCGCTCGGCGCGCGCGTGGTCGCCGTCGCCGACGTGTACGACGCGCTCACCTCGCTGCGCCCGTATCGCGTGGCGTTCACGCCGGCGGCGGCGCTGGCGTACCTCGTGCGGGAGGCCGGACGAACGCTCGACGAGCGCATCGTGGCCACCTTCGTGGCGCTCCATCGGAGCGAGCCCACCGACGCGGAGTGACGCAGGCCCGAGCGTCGCGCGGTCATGTCGGCACGACCCGCGGGGCGTCCGGCGTACGCACGTGGAGCATCGTCCGGCCTGCCGTGCCGTTGCTTGCCGGGACACCGTGGCGGCTTCTCGGCGCGCTCGGGCTCGGCCTCGCGATGACCGCCGCGCTCGTCTTCGAGGGCTGGCTTCCCCAGGTGGCGTTGCGCGTTAGTGCGAGCACCGCGGCCTATGGCGGCATGCTCGCGACCGCACTGGGCTGGGCGGCGGCGGGCCGTGCGCGATCGCCCGGTGGACCTGAACCCGCCACGGCAGTCCTCTTGATCGGGATCGGCGCGCTCGCGAGCGCGGTAAATCCGCTCGGGGCGGCGCTGTACCTGGCGACGCCCGCGTGGATGGCCGTCGGGGCGGCACGCGGCCGGCTCGTCGGCCTGGGACTCGGAACGCCGGTTACCGCGCGCACCGTGGTGCTCGGGCTCCTGGCGGGAGCGTTTCTCGGCGCTCATCTGCTCGTGTGTGCGTCGTTGACGTTCGACTATCGCGTGCGAATGGACGTGGGCCATGTGGCCGGCGCGGTGGCGATTGACGCCGGCGCGCAGGTGCTGGCCACGGAGTGTCTCTTCCGTGGCGCCCTCCTGAACCGCCTGCTACGCGAACGGTCGTTCGCCGTGAGTGCCGCGTGGTCGACCGCCCTCTACCTCGTCCGATACCTCGTCGATCCCTTGTTACCCGGCGCCATCGAGATCGTGGTTGGCATGCTGTTCTACGTCTCACTGCTCGGCGTGACTACCGCGTGGCTCTTCTGGCGCTCGGGCTCGCTCATCCCTGGCGGGCTGGCGGCGTTCCTCTTCTGCGTCGCCTATCGGCTGCTCGCCGTTCCGTGATGTTCGGCCGGGCGCGAGTGGAGCGCCAGTCCCGGGGGTCGATCGGCATCCTCGCCATCGTGCCGCGACGCCGACGTCGCGGCCGGACATCCACACGGCCGCGCCACGAGGCGACGCCATGGTGACGTGGACGATTATGCTGAGCGCCGCACTGGCGAGCGTCACCTCGATCGTGGCGCTGACGGGCGGCGCCGGCGCGATCGCCCGGTACGCGTTCCTGGTTCCGATCGTCGCCGGCGCCGCCCGCTTCGGCTTCGGCGGCGGGCTCGTGACCGCGGTCGCCACGGTGCTGCTCTACGCGCTCTTCGTCTTGCCGAGCATCGAGCGGCAGGGGTTCGACCGCGCGGCGGCGGAAGGGCTGGTGACATTCGTCATCCTGCTCCTCGGCGGGACGCTGACCGGGGCGCTCACGACCCGGGCGAGCCGCGAGCGCCAGCGCTACGACGCCGTGCTCGCGATCCAGCGAGCGCTCGCCGACGAGGACGATCTCGAGGCGGCACTCCTCCGCGTTTCTGACGTCATGCGCGCGCTCTTCGCCGCGCACGAGGTGGCACTGACGATCAGGGACGGCGATCGATGCGTCGCCGGCGGCTCCGCGAGCATCGCCCGACACCCGGCGACCGGATCGACGCTGCAAGACGGGACGCCGCGATTCGTGTCCGATGTGGGCGGCGAAAGCCGGCCGCGTCGTCTCGTCGCGGTCCCGGTCGCCGCCGGCCGCGAGGCGATCGGGGTCGTTGCGGTGACGCGGTACGCCGATTTCGCGCCAGGCGAACGCACCGCGTTGCTCACGCTCGGTGCGTGCATCGGGCTGGCGCTCGAGAACGCGCGGCTCGTCCGCCGACAGCGGCGCTTCGCCGAGGAACTGGCCGACAAGATCGCGCGCGCGACCGAGCGGCTGGCGGAGACCGACCGCGCGAAGTCGATGTTCGTCGCGACGGCGTCGCACGAATTGCGGACGCCGCTCACCGCGGTGCGTGGCTTCAGCGAGCTGCTCGCGCACCGCCGCTTTCCGCCGGCCGAGGTACGCCGTCTGGCGAGCCTGATCCAGCACGAGAGCGAACGACTGGTGCGCCTCGTCGACGATCTTCTGGACCTGTCGCGGCTCGAGCGTGGCCTCGCGCCGCCGCTCCGGCGAGAGCCGGTCGACGTGCGAACAGTGGTCGAGAGTGTCCTGGACACGTTCTCCGCGGCGGGGGCGCCTCACCGCTTCGTCGTCGACTGCGCACCGGGCGTGCCGGCGGCGGACGTGGATCCCGACGCGCTCGACCGGATCGTGAAGAACCTGGTCTCCAACGCCATCAAGTATTCGCCACCGGGGGCGATCAGGATCGCCGTGTCGGCGGGAGACGACGTGCTCATGATCGAGATCACGGACCGTGGGCGCGGAATTCCGATGGAGGCGCTGCCGCACGTGTTCGATCCGTATTTTCGAGCCCCGGGCGCCGCGGCGACGACGCGTGGCGCGGTGATCGGTCTCGCGGTGGTGAAAGCGCTGGTCGATGCGCACGGCGGCGCGATCGTGGTCGAGAGCGCGCCCGAGAGCGGCACGCGCGTTCGGTTCACGCTTCCCGTGAGCCGGGTCGGTGACCCCGCGCCGTCGGACGCCATACAGGTGTGGCACCATTCATGGGATGCCGGCAGCGACCCGAAATTTCCAAGTGCCGCTTCCCGAGTCGACCGACCGCTGTCTCCGTGAGGCCGCCAGACGGGCAGAGCAGCCAGCGACGACGGCGGCGCGAAATGCGATCGAGCGCTGGCGGCGCGAGCTACGCCCGGTCGCTGTGCACAACGCGATCGCTCTGTATGCGGCGAGTGCCGCCGGAACCGCCGCGGATCTCGATCGCGCCCTGGAGGTGCGGCGCTGGAGTGGTGGCGACCACCCGGCGGCGGCCGCTGCGCCAGAGGTGACGCGCAAAGGTTGAGCAAGTCGTGCGAGCCGTGTAGCATACCGAGCCGTTGCCCATCGCACACGAATACCGACAATCGCCACCGCGAGGAGGGCCGATGGGAGTGAATGCCGCCGAGCGGCTCATCGTCGCGCTCGATCTCCCGCATCACGATCCCGACGGAATGATCACGGTCGCCGACGCGCGCGAGCTGGTCCGGCTGCTCGGCGACACCACGACGTTCCTCAAGATCGGCTGGCCGCTCTACATGGCCGGCGGCCACGTCCTGATCAAGGAATTCAAGGACCAGGGCCGGCGCGTCTTTCTGGATCTGAAATTCGGCGACATTCCGGAGACGGTGCGACGTCTGATTCAGGTGGCCGTGCGGGACGGCGTCGACTTTCTGACGCTGAACACCACCTTTGATGCGGTACGCGCGGCGGTCGAAGCGGCGAAGGGATCTCCGCTGAATCTGCTGACCGTGACCGTCCTCACCAGCGCCGACGACCGCGATCTGGCGGAGCTCGGCGCGCGCCGCTCGGTCGCCGACATCGCCCTCGAGCGCGCGCGGCGCGCGCATGAGGTGGGCTGCCAGGGCATCGTCTCGTCGGGGCGCGAGGCGAGGGCGATCCGCGACGCGACCGGCCCGGACTTTCTCATCGTGACGCCCGGGATTCGTCCGGCCGGAACGTCGGCCGAGGACCACAAGCGCGCCACGACCCCGGGAGATGCCGTCCGCGACGGCGCCGATTACCTCGTCGTGGGCCGCCCGATCACGCGGGCGCCCGACCCGCGCGCCGCCGCGCTCCGCCTCGTGGAGGAGATGCAGCGCGCATTCGACGCGCGCGCGCGCTGACCCTCGTCGATCGACGAGCGGTGCGTTGACACTCCGCGTGACCGGCGTGTAGTCTCGACCGTCATGTCCCGCCGCGATCAGATTGCCGAGCGGATGGCGCAGGCCGTCGTGAAACGGCTCGCGGGAAAGAAGATCGCCGACATCAAGGACGAGGCGGCGGCGCGCGAAGCGGTGCGCCAGGTGTTGCTGCACGACATCGCCGCGGAAGAGCAGCTCGACGTCGACGCGCGCAAGCTCCTGCTCGAGCACGCCAAGTTGATCAAGGAGTCCGCGGCGGACTACCGCCAGCTCCTCGGCAAGGTCAAGGAGAAGATGGCCCGCGAACGAGGGTTCATCATCTGATGCGGATGAGCCGCGAGCGCATCTTTCATCTCGCCGATCTCATCGTGAAGGAGCTCGCGTCGACCGACGGCGTCACGTTCAAGGCACCCGACGACGTCCGGCCGGAAGTGATCCGCGCGCTGACGGAGGAGTCGAAGCTCGAGGAGTCGATCGACACCGAAATCCGGAGAATCCTGTCGACTTACGCGCGCCCGGCTCCCGAAGGCAGCCGGGAGTGGGAAATCCTCTACCAGAAGACGCGCGAGGAAGTGTTCAAGCGCCGGTTCCGTCTGTGAGCGGGGCGCCGCTCGATCTGTCGGTCGTCATTCCGGTCTACAACGAAGAAGACAACCTGCCGCTCCTCATGCCGGAGCTGCGCGCCGTCCTGGACGGCCTCGGGCTCGCGTACGAAGTGCTCTTCGTCGACGACGGTAGTCGGGACCGGAGCGCCGAGATCGTCCGCGGATTCCGTGAGGACGATCCGCGCGTGCGGCTCGTGCGGCTCAAGGCGAACGCGGGCGAGACCGCGGCGACCGACGCCGGGTTCAAGGCCGCGCGCGGCCGGCTCGTCGTCACCATGGACGCGGATCTCCAGAACGATCCGCGTGAGATCCCGACGCTGCTCCGACCGCTCGATCAGTGGGACGTCGTCACGGGATGGCGCGTCGATCGCGCGGCCGGCGATGCGTGGATCCGGAGAATCTCGTCGCGCGTGGCGAACCGGGTGCGGAACGCGGTCACGCGGGAATCCATCCAGGACAGCGGCTGCACGTTTCGCGCGTTCCGGCGCGAGTGCCTGCGCGGGCTCACGCTCTACCGCGGCTTCCACCGCTTCGTCCCCACGCTGTTGAAAATGCGCGGGTATCGCGTCCTCGAGGTCCCGGTCAGCCATCGTCCGCGGCGGTTCGGGGTCTCGAAGTACGGCGTCATGAACCGCGCGTTCGTCGCCACCGCCGACCTCCTGGTCGTGAGGTGGATGGGCAAACGCCTGCTGCGCTACGAGGTGATCGAGGATCTCGGCGGCCAGCTGCTCCCGGAGTAGTCGATCGTGAACGTTCTCCTCGTCGGTCTCGGCCGCTGGGGCGAAAAGCACGTGCGCGTGCTGCGCGAGATCGGCGCGACGTTGTGGGTCGCGGACGTGTCCTCCGATCGGCTGACCGCTGCCGTCCGGCAGGGCGTCGATCCGTCACGCGCCGTCAGCGACTATCGCGAGGCGCTGCCGCACGTCGAGGCCGTCGACGTCGTGACGCCGGCCGAGAGCCATCTCGGCATCGCGACGACGGCGCTCGCCGCGGATCGCCACTGCTTCGTCGAGAAGCCGCTGACCGTGACGTCCGCCGACGCGGTGACGCTCACGACTCTTGCGCGCGAGCGGGGCCGCGTGCTCCAGCCCGGTCACGTCTTTCGCTTTCACCCGGTGACGAAGACGCTGCGCGCGGCGCTCGACGCCGACCGCATCGGGCGCGTCCGCTTCGCCACGGCGCGCTTCTCGGGCTTCAAGCGTCCGCGCACCGACGTGGGGGTCACGCACACGGACGCGATCCATTATTTCGACCTGTTCGCGTACCTGCTCGGCCGTCCGGCGACGGCGGTCGATGGCCTGCAGCGCGACTATCTCGGACGCGGCCTCGACGACGTCTCGCTCTCGATCGTGCACCACGGCGACGTGCCCGTCATGGTCGAGGCGAACTATTTCGTGCCGGGCACCCATCGCGAGTGCGTGATCGTCGGGGAGCGCGGCAGCCTGGTCGCGGATTACGGGAACGGGACGGTGACGCTCCACGCGGGCGAGCACGTGCAGCGCGGCGCCCAGTGGGAAGCGATCGACGCCGGGAAGGAAGAGCTGACCGTGAGCGGGCCCGAGCCGCTCCGCCTCGAGCTCGAGTCCTTCATCGCGGCGTGCGACGGACGGCAGGCCGTCGCCGTGTCGGGCGAAGACGGCATCGCCGCGATCCGCGTGGTCGAGGCTGCGGCACGTGCCGCCGCGCTCGGCAGTCGAGTGTCACTCTCGTCGGTCGATTCCCGCCAGTAGCCTCGTTCGTTCCTTCGTTTCGCTGGCCAGGCTGACGAGCCGCGATCTGGTACGATGACGCGGCCAACGGCCACGACAACGATGATTTCCGGGCGATTTCCGAACGACGCGCTCCTGGTCGGCACCGACTGGCTCGGCGACCGGATCGGTGATCCCGACGTGCGGATCGTCGAGGTCACGCCGCCGGGCAGCGGCTACGTGTTCGGACACATCCCAGGCGCGGTGTACCTCGGCCTCGACGACGTCTTCACCGGACGCGCGACCGGCGTCCGGCGCAGCCTCGGTCCGCTCGACGAAGTGGCGAAGGTGCTGGGGCAGCTCGGGCTCGGTCCGCATCGACACGTCGTCGTCTACGATGCCGTCGGCGGTGCCGAGGGAGCGCCGGTCGTCTGGCTGCTCGACTATCTCGGATTCGACCGCGTGAGCCTCCTCGAGGGCGGTGTCGAGCGCTGGATGGCCGAGGAACGACCCCAGACCACCGAGATCCCCAAGCTGGAGCCCGTGACGTTCACGCCAAAGCCGCTCGCGGATCGCCTCGCGACGGCGGACTGGATCGCCGCGCGTCTCGGCGGGAAGAGCCCGTGCATCGTGGACTGCCGCACAGCGGCGGAATTCTCCGAGGGCCACATCCCGGGGGCGCGCAACCGATCCTGGGATCGTACGCTGAGACTCGATGCCTACCAGCGGTTTCGCGACGCTGACGAGCTCGCCACCGAGTTCACGACAATCGGCGCCACGGCGGACCGGGAGATCGTGACCTATTGTCAGACGGGAGCGCGCTCGGCCCACACGTACCTGACGCTGCGGGTGCTCGGCTATCCCGGCGTCAGGAACTATGACGGCTCGTGGGCGGAATGGGGCGGCCGGGCCGACGCTGAAATCGAAAGCTGAGGCGTCAGGCCAGCAGTCGATGGCGCTCGGCGGCGGAATCCGATGCTCTAACAAGTAGTTAGAAACTCGCGCGCCCGTCGCGGTCAGCTCTCGAATCAGGGAATATACGTACCTTGTGCTTAATCAGCCGTTAAAGTGAGCGTGGCACCATGGGTTGTTCCGAGAACAGTCCGTAGGCGAAGCGATGC
>Ga0066710_100004719_pt1 | contig 12163 bp, 8 predicted proteins | sample GraSoiAngelo_159_FD_79666 | JGI IMG/M metagenome (GOLD analysis project Ga0066710, IMG submission 79666) | Grasslands soil microbial communities from the Angelo Coastal Reserve, California, USA - 14_1009_16_40cm | ecosystem: Environmental > Terrestrial > Soil > Grasslands | place: USA...
GCCCAGGCGGCGTTGCTCGCTCCTTACAGATCCACGGGCGGGATATGCGCGTCGCTCGCGCCTTGCCTGGGCCGAAAACTCCTCGCCGCAAACGTCACCGGATTTACGCCCATGACCACTTAGTAGGCAGCGTGATTTTGTTTGAGGACCAAACCGTATCGGCTCCGTCGAGGCGACTCGCTTGAATTCGCGCCGGTTTCGGTCGGGACTTCGTCTGGCGCAGATCTGCGGCGGCCCTTCGCGAGCAACTCGGCTTCGGCTCGCACCCAATGTTCGAGAGCGCGGCCCGCGGGCCGTCCCTCTCGTTCCCAGATCAGATAAGCGCACCGCTCGATGTGTTCGCGCGCTTGTTTGGATTTCGTTTCAGCGATCCGTTCCATCACAAGATTGTTGTTGAAAACTGTTCTCCGGTGGGCGCGGCCTGGAGACAGTGAATCAGGGCCCGCTTGCCGTTGTGAAATTAAATCGGCCTTAAGACTCGAGGTCAAGCTTTTGACCGCAGATGGGGCAGGGCCACATAAAGCTGATCATTCATGGCGTTGGCGCGGCTAGGGCGTCGGATGCAAGCATTACGCTCTTCCTGGAAAGCCTCCTTTCGCTTTTGTAAATGCATTGGGACCATGAACCGATCCGATTCGGACCGCGGGCGGTCCGCGCCCGCAGCGGCCACGCAAGGACGAGGGCCTCGGTGATTTTTCCGCGGTGCCGGCGCGGGCCACGCGCTGCGACCGGGGACCGGTCGCGGTCCGCCACTTCGCCCCGCTCGACCCGCAGACGACGGCTGGTTCATGGAGAGCCCCCTTTCGTTTTTTCGCATGCATTGGGATTCTGAACCTGATTTGCATAGTCGTTGAATGACCAATGACGAATGACCAATGACGAAAGAAATCCGAAGCCCGAATGTCCAATTGCTCTGAGTTGTGCTGTCGCTGGTTTTGTCATTCCGATCTTTGAAGAGGCCACGCGAGTACTATTCGCCAAGAAAAAAGATCGGTTCAAGGCGTTTGAAAAACGGGTCCATGTTTGGCCCAGGGACATTCGCAGACACGTCATCCGACTCATGAAGGAGACGATAAGGAGCGAAGAGATGCCTTGTGAATGACTCGGCGGTTGGGCACGAAAAAGCTCCGCGATGATGCCCTGCTTCGAATCGTTTCGGCGCCCAATGATTCCAGGCCCCGATCAGGAGGTGATTCCCAGACGCCTGCGAATACTTGCAAGCACTTGAGCGGGGAACTGGGCGAGGTACATGAAGTCGCAGCCGATTTGCACCCAGTGAACCCCCAGTTCCGCAGCCCGGAGCGCATAGTCCTCGTCCACCCCCATTCCCATGCCGACATAAAGACCGGCCTTACGAGCCTGGGCGATGATGTTGGTGACGGCTTTGAGCACTTCAGGATGATTGACCGTTCCCATGTGCCCCATCGAGGCGGCCAGGTCGTAAGGACCTACCACGATGGAATCCAGGGAGGGAATCTGAAGGATCGCCTCCAACTCGCGGCAGGCCTCGACCGTTTCGATCTGCACGGAGACGAACAGTTTTTTATTTGCCTCCGCGGCATATTCGCCCGGCTCATACTCCCCGTAATTCGAAGCGCGGCGCGGGCCGAATCCGCGGTCGCCCAATGGCTGGTAACGGCAGGAGGAGACCACTCGCCGCGCTTCGGCGGCCGAACGCACCTGGGGCACAATGAGCCCGGACGCGCCGGTGTCGAGCACGCGCTTGATCATGCCGACCTCGGAGGTTGGCACCCGCACCAGGCCCGGCACGTTGACGGCCCGAGCGGCGATGAGATGGGCCTGGATTGATTCCAGGCTCATGGGACTGTGCTCCAAATCGATCCAGAAGAAATCGCTCCCGTTGCCCATGCACTCGGTAACGGCCGGGTCGGAAAAGGTGATGCTGGTGCCCAGGCAAACCCGTCCTGAATCCAGTTTGGCCCGGAACGCTTCGATGCTCTTAAACATGGTCGGTTTGCCCCCGCGCGATGCTGTTTCAGCCGGCTAAGAAAGCATCGGTCAGGTTGATCACTTACAAACGCTGTACCTGAGCACTATAAATATGAATTTGATTGCTGAAAAGCACTTTTCGCAATCCCCCCATTGACAGGCCACGGTAGATTCAAGATAGCGCGGAAGTTGACGTGAGGAGGCTCACTTTTAAAATGCCGATGAAACAGAGCCTCCTTACGTCGGCTCCTACAGATTCTTGAACCAAGCCTGATTGACAGGCGGTTTCCTTTTGGCGAAGCTTTTTTCCATGAACCCTGCTCCATCGACCATCTCCCGCCTCTGGCTCGTTCTGGCGTTGCTCTCCGTGATTTCCGGCGCCCACGCCGCCGATCGGAACGCGGCGCCGCGCCGGATGACCGCGGCGGACATTGACCGGTGGATGGCCGAGCTTTCCAATTGGGGTCGTTGGGGCAAAAACGACGAAATGGGAGCGATCAACCTGATCACTCCTGAAAAGCGGAGACGAGCGGCGGGCCTGGTCCGGGAAGGGTTTTGCGTTTCACTGGCTCACAACGTGGAAAAGGAGAAGGCGCCCGACAATCCCTCGCCTTTCCGACATACGCTGAGCCATACGGAAACCGGCATGAGCGACACGTATGAGGTCACCTATCACGGCATGGCCCATACGCATCTGGACTCCCTTTGTCACATGGCTTATCGGGGTAAAATCTACAACGGTTTCCCCTTCCCTGAGATCACCGCTCAGGGCGCGGCAAAGTGTTCGGTCATCCAGTTCAAGAATGGGCTGTTCTCACGAGCCGTTCTCATGGACGTTCCCCGTTTGAAAGGGGTGCAATCTCTGGAGCCCGGCACGGCCATCTATCCGGAGGACCTTGAGGCCTGGGAAAAGAAGGCCCGCACCAAGGTCGGCAGCGGCGACATCGTTCTGATTCGAACGGGGCGCTGGGCGCGGCGTTCGAGCCAGGGGCCTTGGAGTGAGAATAAATACGCAGGCTTGCATGCTTCGTGCGCCAAATGGCTGAAGGACCGTGATGTTGCCGTGCTGGGCAGTGACGCTGCGAGCGATGTCTTTCCTTCCGGCATTGAAGGCGTGGAGGCGCCGGTCCACCAATTCATGCTGGTCTGCCTGGGTGTTCCCATTCTCGACAATCTGGAAATGGAAACACTCAGTGAAGCGGCCAATGCCCGCCACCGCTGGGAATTCCTATTGACGGTTGCGCCGTTGGCGGTCCAGGGCGGGACCGGCTCTCCGATCAATCCCATCGCCACCTTTTAGCGGGCCCGCCCGCCGCGGGGCGGATTCGAAAAAACGCGCAATTGTCGCCGCCGAGCACCGCGTTGGTTGTAAAGGTTACAAGAGAGGTTTCAGGCGAGCAGCTTCGTGATCAGGTTTCCCTGCACATCAGTCAGCCGGAAATCGCGACCCTGAAAACGATAGGTCAACTGTTCGTGGTTGAGCCCCAGCAAATGAAGCACTGTTGCGTGCAGATCATGGATGTGACAGGGATCCTCGACCGCGCGAAAACCCAATTCATCGGTGACTCCGACGGAGCAACCGGGCCTGACCCCGCCGCCGGCAAGCCACATGGGGAATGCGTCGATGTGATGATCGCGGCCGACGGAAGCAGTTTTGTCAATTTGCGCCATAGGAGTGCGGCCGAATTCGCCGCCCCAGATGACCAGAGTTTCATCCAGCATTCCGCGCCGTTTCAGGTCTTTGACCAAGGCGGCCGAAGCGCGGTCAACGGAATGGCACATGCCGGGCAGGTTGGCCTCCAGATGGGAGTGGTGGTCCCAATCCCCGTGGAACAACTGAACGAAACGCACGCCCCTCTCCACCAACCGGCGGGCTTGCAGACAATTGCGGCCAAAGGAAGTTTGGGCCGGATCCACGCCGTACATGTCGAGCGTTTCTTTGCTTTCGCCCGTCAGGTCGAGCACGTCCGGAGAGCTGGCTTGCATCCGGAAGGCCAATTCATAAGCCGCCACCCGCGCGGAAATCTCCGGATCGCCCGTGTCGGCGAAGCGCAACTCGTTCAAACCGCTGATGGCATCAATGGTCCGGCGTTGGTCGGCAGGGCCGATCCCGGGCGGGTTGGTGAGGTCCAAAATCGGTTCACCAGTGGAGCGAAGGGGCACACCCTGGTAAGCGGCTGGCAGAAAACCGGGGCCATAATCGCCGCTCTTGGAACGTGGAGAACCGCCGGACTGCATGACCACAAAACCGGGCAGTTCACGCGACTGACTGCCCAGACCATAAGTGACCCAGGCGCCCATGCTCGGGCGGCCGGCCTGGCGCCATCCGGTATTCATTTGCAACTCGGCAAAGAAATGATTGGTGTCATCCGCCCTCAAGGTCTTGAGGAAGGCGATGTCATCCACAATGGATGCGGTGTGAGGCATCAATTCGGACACATACGCCCCGCATTGTCCGTGCTGAGCGAACGGCCATTTCGATCCCAGCAGTTTGGGTTGCTTCTCGGTGATCTGGGCGAACTTGACGCCTTTGATCAGTGATTCCGGCACCGGCTCACCCTGCCGTCGGTTCAAGGCGGGTTTATACTCGAACATATCCAGATGACTGGGCCCGCCCACCATGAAAAGGAAAATGACATTTTTGGCCCTGGGCGAAAAGTGCGGCGGCTTGGGCGACAGGGGATCGAGATGAGTGCCGGGCGCCAGCGCGACGCCCGCCCGAGCTTCGGATTTCATCAAAGATGCCAGTGCGACGGCGCCCAGACTCAAGCCACAGGCGCTGAGGAACTGCCGGCGCGTTTGTTGCCAGGGCGAAAAGATCGGGTTCATAAGCCTTACTCCCGCGTCATGAATTCATCCAGGTTCAAGACGGCGCGCGACACGGCCATCCAGGTGGCGAATCGGCTGACCGCGACCTCCGGCGGACACGCGTTGGCCGCAACCGATTTCGCGCGCTCCGGTGCGGTCGAATAGGCCGCCATCTCCTCCAGGATCAGCCGGGAGAGCAATTCCTGCTCAGCCGGTTTGGGTTCACGACCCAGGCAGCGTCGAATGATCTGGCGGATGGCTTCCGCGTCGGCGCGGGGATTTTCTCGCAGCGCGCGAGCGGTGAGTGCCCTGGCGCACTCGACGAAAGCGGGATCATTCAACAGGGTCAGGGCCTGGACCGGAGTATTGGAGCGGCCGCGCCGCGTGCAGGTAGCAATGGCGTCCGGCGCGTCAAAGAGCGTGGGAAAAGGATGAGGCGTCAGCCGCCAAAACCAGGTGTAGATTCCGCGCCGATATTGGTCCTCTCCCTGGCTTACTACCCACTCGGCTTTGGTTGCCCGGCCATCCAGAATACCCGGAGGTTGGTAAGGGAATACGCTTGGACCGCCGATCCTCGCCGAGAGCAGACCGCTGACTGCCAGAGCCTCGTCATGAATGACCTCGGCTTCCAGGCGAATTCTCTGTTGTCGCGCCAGCAAATGGTTTCGTGGATCTTGATTTTCCAGATCCGGACGGTTCATTGAAGACTGCCGATAGGTGGCGGAGGAAACGATCAAGCGCTGCATGGCCTTCAAACTTCGGCCTCGAGTCCTGAACTCGCAAGCGAGCCAGTCGAGCAATTCCGGATGGGTGGGCGGCGGCGTGTGAACTCCAAAATCATTTTCCGTCTCCACCAGTCCGGATCCGAAATAACGCATCCAGACCCGATTCATTTCCACCCGGAAGGTGAGTGGGTTCTCGGGCGCCACCAGCCACCAGGCCAGATCGAGGCGCGTCAAGTGGTCGGCCTTCGGGATGGGCGGCAAAAAGGCGGGCACATCCGGCGAAACGGGATCGCCCGGTTGATCCGGATTGCCGCGGATGAAGATATGGGTCTGGCGTGGTGAGTCCACCAGGATCGGCACGATGGGCAGGGAGGCGATCTGGCCTTTGATCTCGCCGATGGAATTGGCCAGATCGACGCGTTGTTTATCGAGACCGAGCCGGGCGTCGGTGATGGTTTTCTTTTCGTCTTCAGAACGCTTTTCGGGCGGGGTCTCGAGCGCCTGCCGCGCGGTGAAGGGCAATTTGGCGAGTTGGCCGTCATCGAGGTTGGCTTCCCAAGCAGGCAGACTGTTTGTCAGCGCGCTCTCACGCTCGGCCAACTGTATTTCCAAGGCATGAAGCCTGGCTTCGAGGGCCTGGCGTTTCTCATTTTCCTGGGGGGTGGCAACATCGAGATTGGTGGTTTCGGCCTCGTTGAAGAAGGCGTACCATTGATAATACTCGCGATTGGAGATGGGATCGGTTTTGTGGTTGTGACATTGGGCGCATCCGACGGTCAGACCGAGAAAAACCACGCCGGTGGTGTTCGCGCGGTCGATGATGGATTCCCACCGTTGCCCGGCGTCGAGCATGTTGTTGGCATGAAAAGCGGTGGCGATGCGTTGTCCGAGGGCGGCGCCGGGCAGCAAATCACCGGCCAGTTGTTCGATCGCGAATTGGTCGAATGGCATGTCCTGATTGAAGGCGTCGATGACCCAATCGCGATAGCGCCAGGCGCTGCGTGGATAATCCATCTCGTATCCGGCGCTGTCCGCATACCGGGCCAGGTCGAGCCAATGACGCCCCCAACGTTCACCGTAATGCGGCGAAGCCAGATAGGCATCAACGCGTCGTTCGTAGGCGCCTGGCCGGTTGTCCGCCAGAAAAGCATCCACCTCATCGGGCGTTGGCGGCAGGCCGAGCAAATCCAGTTTCAGCCTGCGGATCAATTGTCCGCGGCCCGCTTCCGGCGACGGTGAAATGTCTTTGCTCTCCAATTTGGCCAGCACAAATGCATCGATCGGATTGCGGACCCACTTTGTATTTTTCACCCGGGGCACCTGCGGGCGCGCAATTGGTCGGAACGCCCAGTGAGCGGCCTGGGGAGGATTCCCATCATCCAAGTCCGTCTTGCGATCGGCCCCGGAGGGCAGTTCCGGCGTTGCGAGACCGGATGGGGCCGCTGCCCAAATGGACGGACCGTGAGCACCGAGCAGCAACACGAGAACGCCGGCGATCCACAGCCGTTGCCTCGCTCGGCGCGCTGTCAGGCAAACGAAATTGCAGCGGCGACTGCGGTTCCAGGGAAGTGGCACGGGCGTCCCGCCCGTGCGAAGCGTGCAACCGACACACGGGCGAGACGCCCGTGCCGCTACCGTCTGAAAACCAGACTGCCGGAGTCGAACGCTAGACACATACGGAGTTCGGCGCTGCGGTGGCGGCGTCCAGATTCGCCGCCCACCAGGTACCGGAAGTGATTTTGGCTTTCGTTGCACCCGAAAGAAAGAATTATTGGGCGACACGGTAGTATGCCTGCGTGCCCGACGGCTCGACGTTGAATGGACTGTGCGAATCCGGGATCGTAACAAATGTGCCGGTTACGCTGTCGGCGCGCTGGAGGACGCCACCGCCACTCCAGGTGATGAGGAGGACGGTACCGGACCGCGTGATGGAGACCGTCGGTCCCAGTAACGCACTCTCGGGCGGCCCAACCGCAGTCGGCACCAAGCTGGGATTGCTGGTCAGCAGCAGCTTGTCAAAGGCGAAACCGTCCTCTCGCATCCAAACGTTGATGACGTGCAGACCGGGTGTCGGGACCACGATCGTGCCACCACTGGTACCGATTGGTGTATTCCCCCAATAGTAGCCCTGTCCCAATGGGAATCCCGTGAAGAGGGTGGTCAACGTGCCATCAATGCCAACCAGGATCGAATCATTCGCACTCGGCCCGGGCGCGCTGTCGCCCGCGCCGCGGACCCACACACTGTAGGATCCAGCGGCCACAAAGAAGACCTTGTAATCCAGTTCCGGTCCGCTGGGCGTCGAGCCGTGATTATTGCCCAGATTGGGAGTGGCCTCCATCACACCGGCGCCCGAAAAAGTGGTGTTGACGTTATTGTTGGTCAGAGTCAGTGCCATGGGCGCATTGGTAAACAGCCACATGTTGCCGTCGGGTGTAGGTCCAAGGTTCTGGTTGTAATCCTCCGCTTCCAACACCAACAGATGATCCGGGCCCGAATCCTGGAGCCGCACAAGATCGCTTGGAACGAGAACAACGATCTTCGAGTCGGCGGCGATAGAATTACCAACCAGATCTTGAACGCCGTTTACGGTCAGGACATTGGTCACCGTTGCCGAAACAGGAGAGGTGGTCAAGCGCACGGTCACGCCATCGCTGTTAAGACTGGCCGAACTAACAACGACCCCGTTGTTGATAGCGTACGCGTTCGCGTTTGTGGCTGTCGAGGTGTTGAGCGGTTTGGAAAACCTGACTGTAACCACGGTGCTGCTGAGGAGATCTCTGGTTGCCGAAATCAATGCGGGTGGCACCGCGTCCACAGTCAGGAGAGTCGGATAGCTGGCGATGCTTCCCTTCGAATTGCTGACCACCACCACATATCTCCCCGCGGAATTAACGGTAGTGCCGGACAAAGTCAGCGTTGCGCTGTTTGCCCCCGGTATGCTGACGCCATCCTTCTGCCATTGATAAGCCAGCGGCGTCGTGCCGCCCGCGACGACGCTGAAATTTATCGTGGCGCCGGCGCCGGCGGTCAGGCTTTCCGGCGGTTGGGTGGCGATGATCGGGTCGGTTTGTGTGAAGACCGTGAACTTGATCCCCTGGAAGTCGCCTTCGTTCAAGTCGAGCCGGAAAGAATCTCCCGGATGATAGGTGATATTTCGCAAGATGTTGGCGCCGCCGTCCCCGTTCTCGAAGCTCATTGGGCCATCAGAAGAACCGACGGCATCGTTGACCGGGCCGCTGGTCAGCAGCGTGGTGTCGTTCATCCAGATGCTCCAGGTGCCGCCGCGCCCGAAGTGTCGAAGGTTCCAAATGCCGCCCGCGATACTGGCCACGCCGCCTGGATCGCCGGCTGCGGCGGTCCATAGCACGCTCGAGGGCCCGTGGGTCATGATCGTTCCGACCGGGGCATCCTTGTTGCCATTGGGGGTATTGTTGAGGGTGCCGTTATCGACTCGCCTGGCGTAGCCGGCATGGGCCCCGGGCGTGCCGCCCTGCCACCCCGGTTGGCCAGGACCAAAGTCCGGTTGGTTCCAGTTGGGAATGTAAAGCGACGGCAGGATCACCCCGCCAAAGACGCCGTTTTGATTCGCAGTGAGGAAACCTTCGCTGTATTGCCAGTCGTGAGTGGTCGGATTGGACAACGAGCTGAACTCATTGTGCAAGTCGTGAGCGTAACCCTGGAAGACCGGAATTGGCGGATTGACACTCAGCATTGCCGCGGTCGAGGTGAGGGTGTGACCGAGGGTATTACTGACCACGCAGGTGTAGGCGCCTGCCAGATTGGTGGCGGCGGCCAATGCCAGGACCGATGCGGTTTGTCCGGGGAGGTCTCTGCCGTCCAACTGCCATTGATATGTAATGGTTCCCAAGCCACCCGCAGAGACGGCGCAAAAGACCCGCTCTCCGCTGTTGAATATCCCGCCTGCGGGCATCCATGAACCGGTGGCGGCATTGGTCACCTGGAAGTTGGGCTGGGAGCTGATGAACAAATCAGACAAAACGGTCAAGTTGGCCGGCGGGTTTGTGACCGAGCCTTTGGCGTTGCTCACCACCACGGCGTAGGGCCCTGACTGATTGGTCTGCACGCTGGGCAGAACCAAGGACGTCGCGGTCGCACCGGGAATATTGGTTCCACCGTATTGCCACTGATAGGTAAACGGCGCGGTTCCCGCAGCCGTCACGGTGAAGGTTACCGTGGTGCCGGCCTGCACGGTCTGACTCTGCGGCGGCACGGCCATGCCGGGGTCAGAGAGGACGTAGATGGTGAATTGCCAACCGACGAAATCGTCTTCGTCGGAATCAATCCGGAAGGTATCCCCCGGCGCATAAGGAATATTTTGCAGGGCCGCCGGACCGGCGCTGCCTCGCTCGAAGCTGTAGGGCGACTTGGAGCTTCCAGCGGCATCGTTGATGGTACTTTGCGTCAGGGGAGCATTCGTCGAGTTGTTCCCGTCATTGTGATAAATCCTCCATGTGCCCGATCGACCAAAGTGACGCGAGTTCCAAATGCCCCCGGCGAGACTGAGCGTGCCCGAGGGAAGATAGCCGGGAACGACCCAAACCGCGCTGTTCCGGTACCCAACGATGGATAGGAGCGGAGCATCCTTGTTGCCATTGGGAGTGCTGCCGATAGTGCCGTTGTCAATCCGTTTGGCCCAACCCGCCCAGGGACCAGGAAGGACACCAGCCCAGCCCGGCTGTCCGGGCCCAAAATCGTCCTGGTTCCAATCGAGATCAAAGTTGACGAGGGGCGAGCCGCCGGGATTGATGCCGTTCTGGCCGTCGAATGCGAGTCCTTCACAGTATTCCCAGCCGGACGGGCTGATGGTCGTGTTCGTGTCAAACAGAGCCGCAAGGTCGTAAGCGATTCCTGGAAAGACAGGAATCTGCCCAAACACGGTAAAGGTTGCAGGCTGGCTGGTGATGCTCCTGGTTCCGTTGCCAACCACCACCGTAATCTGGCCAGTCAGGTTGGTCGTCGCGTTGGTAATCGTCAGCATGGCGGTGGTGGCCCCGCTGATCTGGGCGGAGTTGGTCAACTCCACGTCGTTCAGCCGCCATTTATAGGTCAGCGTTCCGACGCCGCCCGCGGAAACGGAGAAACTGGCCGACCCGAGATAGCCTACGGACAGGCTCAACGGCGGGCTGACGATGTACAAGTCAGGCAGCCCGACACCCGCCGGCGTACTTGTGATTTGCCCGGCGCTATCGCTCACCACCACGGTATAAACGCCGGAGTTGGCGGCGCTCAGATTGGTAATGGCCAACACGGAATTGGTTGCGCCGCGGACGTCGCTGCCATTGAGCTTCCATTGGTATTTAACAGGTGTGACGCCCCCCGCCGTCACGCTCAAGCTGGTGGAACTCCCCGGCGGGAGCAGGAGGCCGCCCGTTTCATAAACGGCGGGCGACTGGGGCTGACCGATAATGTACGGGTCGGTGAACGTGGTCACGCGAAAATTCAGTCCCTGAAAATCTCCCTCCAGCAGTTCGAGCCGAAAGGTATCTCCGGGAGCATAGGCGATGTTCGTCAGGGGGGCGGCCCCGGGGACTGCATTGGTGAAATCGTAGGGTGCGGCGGAAGATCCGACTGAGTCATCCACGGTGCCGTAGGTGATCAAAGTCGTGTCGTTGTGGTAGAGGTTCCAAGCGCCGGAGCGGCCGAACTGACGAAGGTTCCAGAGACTGCCGTTGATGTTGGCGATGCCCCCCGGATCGCTCGGTGGAATCTTTAAAAGAACGCTCGTCGGGCCGTGCGTCATGATCGTTCCGACGGGAGCGTCCTTGTTGCCATTCGGCGTATTGCCAATGGTGCCATTGTCAATCCGCTGGGCGTAGCCGGCGTGGGCCCCGGGAATGCCGCCTTGCCAGCCTGGTTGGCCCGCGCCGAAGTCAGGCGCGTTCCAATTCGGAACAAAAACCGTCGGCGTGATCACGCCGCCGCCGTTGCCGAGAGACTCGCTGTACTGCCATCCGGTGATGGACGGGTTGGCGTAGATGTCGAATTGATCGTGCAGGTCGTAAACGACACCCGGGCTGGGCTGAGCCCGGAGGGAGCCGGACAGCGCCAGGCAAACCAGTGGACCGGCAAAGAATCTCTTTTTCATGCTTTTCCTTGAGTTGAGCATCGTGCGCACGGTTCAATTTGCCTTATCAACGAGGCATCCGCCCACCCGCCGCGTTCAGGGCGACTCGAGCCGCGTATCTGTTTAGCGTAGCGCAGATTTCTAATCTGCCGTATCGCCGATTTGTAATCGGCAGAACGTTGCTCGCAGGCGGCAGGTTAAAAACCTGCGATACAGCAGACTGCAAGTCTGCGCTACGGGCGCGTCCAGCAAGCAAAACACATACCGATCCGCCTTGCCCCGCATCTGATTTTCTCGAGGCCGGCAAAACGAGCGATGGGTCGATCGTGTGAGCGGGAAGAGTCTAGCGAGTGGAGGCAAAGACGCAAAGAAAAATCGATAACAAATGTTCAAAACACAACTTTGATTGCTAAAAAATAATTGCCAAAACACCTGGCCGGCGGGTAAAGTGACGTCGAATCAGCAGGACGCGGCGCCGGCATCAGCGCGCGTATGACCCGTCGCCGGGAAGGGATTCGAGGCCGTTTAAAGCGATATCCACCGATTATGAAGACCACCGAGGACGCGAGCGCGGAAGCGATCAAAATCCTGA
>Ga0066710_100004720_pt1 | contig 12163 bp, 7 predicted proteins | sample GraSoiAngelo_159_FD_79666 | JGI IMG/M metagenome (GOLD analysis project Ga0066710, IMG submission 79666) | Grasslands soil microbial communities from the Angelo Coastal Reserve, California, USA - 14_1009_16_40cm | ecosystem: Environmental > Terrestrial > Soil > Grasslands | place: USA...
AACACCGCGCGGACGCCGGCGCCGTAGCCTTCCCGCACGCGCTCGAGCTCGGAGAGCGCCTCGAAGCTCGATCCGCGCACCGCCAGCTCGACGCGCGCGTCGGCGAGCCGAGCCTCGGTCTCGGTCAGCCGACGCGCCTCGTCCACCTCCAGCGCCTCGAGCCGCTGGCGCTGCTCCTCCAGTGTGACGAACTCGGCGGCGACCCGGTCGCGCGCGACGGTCAGCGCGGCCTGCTCCGCAGCGAGCCGCTCGGCCTCCACTCGCGCCTGGGCGAGCTCGGCCGCGAGTCGTTCGGCGCGGCGCCCCAGCTGGATCTCGCGCTCACGCAGCTCGCCGGCGCTCCGCATGAGGTCGACGCGCTCGGCGGCGAGCCGCGTCTGCTCGAGACGCAGCGCTTCGGCGTGATCGCGCTCCAGCGCGAGGGCCGCGCGTTGGCGCGCGAGGGCGGCCTCGAATTCCGCCGCCGCGCGCGACCGCTCGGCAGCGAGCTGCTCCGCGTCGCGGAGTGCCCCGCGGACGCTCTCGCGCTCGCCGACGATCGACGACTGGCGCTCCGTGGTCGACCGAACCTCCTCGTCGAGGCGCACGCTCTCCTCGCCGAGCTCGCGGATCTGGACGCCCATCTGCTCACGACGCTCCAGGAGCCTCTCGAGCTCGCCCTGCACCTTCGAGACCGCCTGGCGGAGGTCCGACAGACGATGCTCGCTCTCCTGGAGGGCTTCCCGCGCCCCGGCCTCACGCGCCGCCAGGGACGCCAGACGCGTTCGCAGCTCCTGCTCGTGGTCCCGCAGGCGCACGAGCTCGCCGGCCAGGCGCTCGCCCTCGGCGGTGCGTCCCGCGTAGTCCGCGGCGACCAGCGCCAGCCCCAGGTCACGCTTCTCCGTCTGGAGCACCTTGTACTGTTGCGCCTTCTTGGCCTGCCGCTCGAGTGAGTTGAGCTGACGACGCACCTCGTCCATGACGTCGCGCACGCGCACGAGGTTCTGGCGGGCGGCGTCGAGCTTGCCCTCCGTCTCGTTGCGCTGCTGTTTGTAGCGGGCGATTCCGGCCGCCTCCTCGATGAACACGCGGCGCTCGTGGGGCTTCGCCGTGAGCACGTGGTTGAGCTTGTCCTGGTCCATCACCGAATACGCACGCGGGTTGGCGCCGGTGCCGGCGAAGAGGTCGAGGATGTCACGCAGGCGGGAGGAGTTCTTGTTGAGGAAGTACTCGCTCTCCCCCGTCCGATAGAGACGCCGGCTCACCGACACCTCGGTCCACGGCACGGAGAGCACGCCGTCGTTACTGAAGGTGAGCTCGACCTCGGCGAACCCGACCGGCTTGCGCGACCCGGAGCCGTGGAAGATCAAGTCCTCCATGCGCTGCCCGCGGAGCGATTTCGCGCTCTGTTCGCCGAGCGCCCAGCGGACCGACTCCGAGATGTTGCTCTTGCCGCAGCCGTTCGGACCGACGATGGCGGTGATCCCGGGCATCACCTTGAGGACGGTCTTCTCCGCGAACGACTTGAAGCCGTGTAGCGTGACGGACTCGAGGCGCATGGGGTTTTCTAGCACGGGCGACCCGATACAACCAAAGAAAAAAGCACCAGCCGTGGGGGTGCTGGCCCCGTACAGCCCTAAATGTCGCCCTTCACGCCTTCAGGTAGTGGCACTTCTTGTATTTCTTCCCGGAGCCGCAGAAGCACGGATCGTTACGCCCGATCTTTTCCCCGGTCGGCGTGCGGGCGGCCGCCTGGACGCGCGGCGCCGGCGCGCCCGCGCGCGCCGGCTCGCCCGCCAGCTGACCGCGGGACTCGCGTGCGTCGGCCCACGCCGTCATCGCCGGCAACTCCATCGGTGCGTCGCGCACGATCTGGACCTTGAAGAGTCGCTCGACCACCGCGGCCTTGACGCGCTCGAACATGTCCTCGAAGAGGTCGAACGCCTCCTTCTTGTATTCGGTCAACGGGTCGCGCTGGCCATAGCCGCGGAGCCCGATGCCCTCCTTGAGGTGGTCGATCGACAGCAAGTGATCCTTCCACTGCGTGTCGAGGACGATCAACATCTCGTGACGCTCGAGCGCCTGGAGCAGGTCGGGGCCGAGCTCGCGCTCCCGCTCCGCGAAACGCGCCTTGACCGCGTCCTGCACCAGCTCGTCCAGCCCCTCGCGCGAGGCCACCTCGGCGTACTGCGCCGCCGGGATCCGCGTGTCGAACTGCCGGTGGAGTGCCTCGGTGAGCCCGGCGAGATCCCAGTCCTCCGGGTGCGCGCCGCGCGCGGCGTAGGCGTCGAGCGTCCCCACCGCGAGCTCCTCGATCCATTCGGCGATCGTCTCGGCTTGACTCTCGCCCTCCAGGATCTGGCGTCGCATCCCGTAGATGACTTCGCGCTGCTTGTTCATCACGTCGTCGTACTCGAGCAGATGCTTGCGGATCTCGAAGTTGTGGGTCTCGACGCGCTTCTGCGCGGTGGCGATCGCCCGGGTCACGAGCTTGTGCTCGATCGGCTCGCCCTCCTGCATCCCGAGACGCTCCATGATCCGCTCGACGCGCTGGGAGCCGAAGATGCGGAGCAGGTCGTCCTGCAACGACAGGTAGAAGCGCGAGGAGCCCGGGTCGCCCTGCCGCCCGGAGCGTCCGCGGAGCTGGTTGTCCACGCGGCGCGCCTCGTGGCGCTCGGTGCCGACGATGTGCAGGCCGCCGCGCTCGACCACCCGGGCGTGCTCGGGCTCGGTGACCCGCCGGGCCTCCGCCAGCGCGGCCGCGCGCTCGTGCGCCGCCGCGGTCGCGGGGTCCAGACCCTTTTTCCGGAGGATCTCCTTCGACAGGAAGTCGGGGTTGCCGCCGAGCAGGATGTCGGTGCCGCGCCCGGCCATATTGGTAGCGATCGTGACCGCGCTCTCGCGGCCGGCCTGGGCGACGATCTCGGCCTCACGCTCGTGGTACTTCGCGTTGAGGACCTCGTGGCGGATTCCGCGCTTCTTGAGGAGGCTCGAGAGCACCTCGGACTTCTCGATCGACACGGTGCCCACCAGGGCGGGCTGCCCCTTCTGGTTCCGCTCGATGATGTCTTCGACGACGGCGTTGAACTTCTCGCGCTCCGTCTTGTAGACGACGTCCGGGTAGTTGACCCGCCGCAGCGTCCGGTTCGTGGGGATCACCGTCACGTCGAGCTTGTAGATCTTGGCGAACTCCTCCGCCTCGGTCTCCGCGGTGCCGGTCATGCCGGCGAGCTTGTCGTACATGCGGAAGTAATTCTGGAAGGTGATCGTCGCCAGCGTCTGGTTCTCGCGCTCGATCCGCACCGCCTCCTTGGCCTCGACCGCCTGGTGGAGCCCGTCGGACCAGCGCCGGCCCGGCATCTGGCGTCCCGTGAACTCGTCGATGATGACGACCTGCCCATCCTTGACGATGTAGTCGACGTCGCGCTTGAAGAGCGCGTGCGCGCGTAGCCCCTGCTGGATGTGGTGCAGCATGGTCATGTTGCGCGGGTCGTAGAGATTGTCGACGTTCAAGAGCCGCTCGCAGGTCGCGATCCCCTCCTCGGTCAACGCGACCGCGCGCGCCTTCTCGTCGACGATGAAATCGCCCTTCTTCTCGGCCTCGACCTCCGAGAGCTTCCCATCGACGATCGTGGCCGCCCGGCGGAGCTTCGGGATGATCCGGTCGATCTTGTAGTAGAGGTCGGTCGACTCGTCGGCCGGGCCGGAGATGATCAGCGGCGTCCGTGCTTCGTCGATGAGGATCGAGTCCACCTCGTCGACGATGGCGTAGTGGAGCTCGCGCTGCACCAGCTCGTCGAGCGTGAACCGCATGTTGTCGCGGAGGTAGTCGAACCCGAATTCGTTGTTCGTCCCGTAGGTGACGTCCGCCCGGTAGGCCTCCTGGCGCGTGCACGGCCGGAGCGAGGTCAACCGGATGTCCGACGTCACGAACGCCGGGTCGTAGAGGAACGACGCCTCGTGCTGGATGACGCCGACGGAGAGCCCGAGGGCTTCATAGATGGGGCCCATCCACTGCGCGTCGCGCTTGGCCAGGTAGTCGTTGACCGTGACGATGTGGACGCCGCGGCCCGTCAGCGCGTTCAGATACGCCGGGAGCGTCGCGACGAGCGTCTTGCCCTCGCCCGTCGCCATCTCGGCGATCGTCCCGTGGTGGAGCACCATGCCGCCGATGAGCTGGACGTCGAAGTGGCGCATCTCGACCGTCCGACGCGCCGCCTCGCGGCACACCGCGAAGGCCTCCGGCAGGACGTCGTCGAGGTCCTCGCCGCCTTCGATCCGCTTCTTGAACTCCTCCGACTTGGCGCGGAGCCCGGCCTCGTCGAGCGGGACCAGCGATGACTCCAGCGCGTTGGTCGCCTCGACGATCGGCATCATCCGCTTGACGTCGCGCTCGTGCTTGGTGCCGAAGATCTTCTTCAGCAGGACGTCGATCATGACGCGCTCATTATACAGGGCGCGTACGTGGGGCCGGCCGTCCCAAGAGCTCGCGGGCGTGGCCGCGCGCGGCGTCCGTGACCCGGTCGCCGGCCAGCATGCGCGCGATCTCCTCCACGCGAGTGTCCGGGGTCAGCGTCTCCGCGGCGACGCGCGTTCGCCCGCCACGGACGCTTTTCGACAGCCGGACGTGCTGCGCCGCGCGGGCCGCGATCGGGGCCAGATGCGTGACGCAGAGAACCTGACGCCCCTCCGCGGCAGTGGCGAGCTTCTGGGCGACGACCGCTGCGATGCGCCCTCCGATGCCCGAGTCCACCTCGTCGAAGATCATCGTGGGCACGCGGTCGGCGCGAGCCAGGACGCCCTTGAGCGCGAGCATCGTGCGGGACAGCTCGCCGCCCGACGCGACCCGTGCGAGTGGGCGGACGTCTTCGCCCGGGTTGGTCGAGAGACGGAACTCGACCCGGTCGAGCCCCCGCGGCCCGACCTCGTCGAGAGGCGCCCGCTCGACGGCGATCTCGAAGCGGGCCCGCTCCATTCCGAGCTGCCGTAGCTCGCGCGCCGTCTCTCCGGCGAGGCGGTCCGCCACGTCGCGCCGACGGTCCGCGAGCGCGATCGCCGCCTCGGTGAGCTCCGCGTGCAGCTCGCCCAGCATCCGCTCCTGCTCGGCCAGGATCTGCTCGTGACGGCCCAGGCGCTCCAGCTCGACGGTCGCGTCCGCGCGGAACGCGAGCATCGCCGCTTCCGTGTCTCCGTACTTCCGCTTGAGGCGCGTGAGGACATCGAGCCGTTCGTCCACCGCTTCGAGTCGACCGGGCGCCACCGCGATGCTCTCCCGCAGCGACCGGATCGCCGCGAGAGCGTCCTCGACGAGCGCTCCGGCGCCGTCGACGGCATCGGCCGGAGCCGTGAAGGCTGGATCGATCCGCGAGAGCTCGCGCAGGTGGCGCGCCGTGCGTTGCAGGCGGCTCATCGCCGAATCCTCGTCCTCGTTGAGGACTCCCGCCGCCTCCACCAGCCCGGCCGCCAACCGCCCGGCGTGCTGGAGACGCCGCCGCTCGGCCCGCAGCTCCTCCTCTTCGCCCACCCGCAGGCGCGCCCCGTCGAGCTCGGCGAGCTGAAGGCGGAGGAGGTCCTCGCGCTGGGCCCGATCGCGCTCGGCTGTCCGCACGCGCTCGAGCTCGGCCTTGGCCGCGCGGTGCTTGGCAAACAGGTCGCCCACGCGGTCGCGGAGCTCTTCGGCGTCGGCGAAGCGATCCAGCAGGTCGAGCTGCCGGGCCGGCTCGAGCAGGCGCTGGTGCTCATGCTGGCCGTGGACCTCGACCAGGTGGTCGCCGAGGCGCTCCAGCAGCCCGACGGTCACCGGCGAGTCATTGACGAACGCGCGGTGGCGCCCGGAGCGGGCGAGCTCGCGGCGCACGACGAGCTGGCCCTCCTCCAGGCCGAGCCCTGCCTCGTCCAGCACCGCCGCCGCGGGGCCCCGCAGCTCGAGGTCGAACACGGCCTCCACGCTGGCCGTCTCGGTGTCGGTGCGGATCACGTCGGTCTGCGCGCGCGCCCCGCGGATCAAGAGGATCGCATCGATGAGCATGGACTTGCCGGCGCCCGTCTCGCCGGTCAGCACGTTGAGTCCGGGCCCGAACGCTGCGGTGACGGCGTCGATGACGGCGAAATTGCGGACTCGGATCTCGCGGAGCATCTTGCCCGATGCTAGGTCAGACCGACCGCCACCTCAAGTGGTATCCGAGCGAATACGGCGCTAACGCTCACCCCACTTGAGCTTTGTGCGAAGGACGGAGAAGAAATCCTTCTGGGGGAAGCGAACGAGGCGGATACGGGAGGCAGCCTTCCGAACCTCGACCGTGTCGCCTTCCCGGAGCCCCACGCCCACCTGGCCGTCGACCGTCGCCATGACCTCCTGGTCGGCCAGGAGGGTGACCTCGATCCGATCCGTCCCGGGCAGTACGATCGGCCGGTTGGTCAGCGTGTGCGAGCAGATGGGAGTCAGCACGACGGCGTCCATCGTCGGGAACAGGATCGGGCCGCCGGCCGAGAGCGAGTAGGCGGTCGATCCGGTCGGCGTCGAGATGATGAGGCCGTCGGCCCGGTAGGCGGTCGCGTGCCGGCCATCGACGGACACCGAGAGGTCGATGATGCGGCTCATCGCCGACTTCGTGATGACCACATCGTTGAGAGCCGCGTACTCGCAGAGCGCTTGCCCGTTTCGGATGACGCGCGCGGCCAGGAGCATCCGCTCCTCGATGGCCATCCGGCCCTCCAGGTACGCCTCCAGGGCCGGCAGCATCTCGTCGAGCGTGGTCGCCGTGAGGAACCCGAGCCCCCCGAGGTTCACCCCAAGCAGCGGCACGCCGAGGTCGCCGACCGCCCGGGCCATCGAGAGGAGGGTGCCGTCGCCGCCCAGCACGACGAGCAGATCGACCTGCGCCGGCAGCTCCGGCTTGCCGGCCGAGGCCGGGGCGCCTGCCGGCACCAGATCCGCGGTCTCCTTCTCGAGTACCGCGCCGAGCCCGCGGGCGGCGAGCCACGAGAGAAGCTGGACGATGACGCCCTGAGCACGGGGCGCGTCCGGCTTGGCGACGATGCCGACGCGGGTCACGCAAGCGCCTCGACGCTCCGGCTGATCATCGACTCCAGATCGCTGGCGGTGCGGCCGTGCGTCGAGAAGTGCAGGAAGAACTCGTGGTTGCCTTTCGGGCCTCGCAGAGGTGAGGCGGTGACCCCCAGGACGTGCCAGCTGCGAAGCACCGCGTAGCGGGCCAGGCGCTGGACCGCCGCCCGGTGCTGCGCCGGCTCGCGGACGACCCCGCCCTTGCCGACGTGCTCGCGCCCGACTTCGAATTGCGGCTTCACGAGGGCGACGACTTCCCCGCGCGACGCCAGGACGCCGAACGTCGCGGGGAGGATCTTCTCGAGCGAGATGAAGGACACGTCGATCACCGCGAGCGTCGGCTGATCACCGAAGACCCGTGGGTCGAGCGCGCGGGCGTTTGTGTGCTCCATGACGACGACACGCTGGTCTTTTCTGAGCTTCGGGTCGAGCTGACCGGTGCCGACGTCGACCGCGTACACGCGCGCGGCGCCGCGCTGGAGGAGACAGTCGGTGAATCCGCCGGTGGAGGCGCCGACGTCCATGCACACCCGCCCTGGAACCTTGATTTGGAAATGGTCGAGCGCGTGGACGAGCTTCTCGCCCCCGCGACTCACGTAGGGGGTGCGCGCCCGGACCTCGACTGCCGCGCCCGCCGCCACCATGACGCTCGCCTTGTCCGCGCGCTGGCCGTCGACGAACACCTCGCCCGCGAGGATAAGACGGGCCGCCTTTTCGCGGCTGTCCACCAGCCCCTTGTCGACGAGCAGCCGGTCGATCCGGACCCGCGGAGCGCGCTTCATTACGTACCTCATTATAGGCGACCGACCCGCCGGGGCCGCATCAGAAACAGCAGGATCATCCCGGCCAGGAACCCGCCGATGTGGGCGAACCACGCCGTGCCTCCCGCCCCGCCCCCGGTCGCCACGCTGACCGTAATGAGCCCATTGAGGAACTGGACCACGATCCAGAAGCCGAGCACGATGATCGCCGGCCAGTGAACGATGCGGACGAAGAACCCGAAAATGAGGAGCATGAGCACGCTCGCGTACGGGAACAACAGGAGGTACGCCCCCAGCACCCCCGACACGGCCCCGCTCGCACCGATCATCGGGACGGACGAGCCGGGGTGCACGGCCGTCTGCGCCAGCGCCGCCGCCACGCCCGATAGCAGATAGAAGGCGAGAAAGCGCCCGTGCCCGAGGGTGTCTTCGACGTTGTCACCGAAGATCCACAGATAGAGCATGTTGCCGGCGACGTGGAACAGCCCGCCGTGGAGGAACATGGACGTGAAGATCGTCGCGACCGGGTGCGGGAACTCGCCGGGCACGGGGCAGGCTCCGGTGAGCCGGCACGGCGTCGCTCCGAACTCGAAGACGAACGCCTCCGCGGCCCGCGGATCGCCGCTCATCCCGACCGACACCTGGTAGAGGAAGACGAGGACGTTCAGCCCGATCAGGCTGACGGTGACGTACGGGATGCTGCCGCTCGGGACGTCGTCCTTGAGCGGAATCATCCGCGGGTCGGCTGGAGCACGACGATGGTCGGGCGCGTCAAGTACCGCTCGGCGACCCTCGCGAGGTCCTCCGCGGTCACCGCGTCGATCGCGCGCGTAAGCCGGTCGGGGAAGTCCCATCCCGCGCCCACGATCTCGAAGAAGGCGAGGTACCACGCCTGGCGCGCGTTCGTGCGCCGGTCCATCGACAGCTGGCCGCGGACATACGCCTTGGCGCGGGCCAGCTCGTCGGCACTGATCGGCGCCGAGCGGGCCCGCTCGAGCTCGCCCAACACGCCCGCCTCGGCCGCGGCGGCGCTGGCGGGGGCCGTCCCCAGGTACGCGACGAAGAACGCGGGCCCGGTGCGGAACGGAGGGACGACCACACCGGTCGAGTAGGCAAGCCCACGGCGGTCGCGAAGCTCCACGAAGAGGCGACCGGCCATACCGCCCCCCAGCGCCGCGCCGAGAACTCGTACCGCCGGGTAGAGAGGATCGGACAGCCCCGGGCCAAGGTAGCCGACGAGGATCTGCGCCTGCTGGGCGGGGCGCTCGATGACCCGACGCTCCCCTGCCGGCGCGGGAACGGCGAGCGCATCCCGGGTGTCCGGCGCAGAGCGAGCCATCCGCCCGAAGAGGCGCTCGGCGACCTTGACCACACGCCCACGGTCCACCTGACCGCTGACCGCCAGCACCATCCGCTCGGGGCGATAGATCGCCCGGTAGTGCGCGCGGAGGTCGTCACGCGTCAGCCGCTCGATGCTGTCCTTGAGCCCGAGATAGTGCCGTCCGTAGGGATGAGCGCCATAGAGGTTCCGGATGAGAGCATCGAAGGTCAGTGAAAAGGGCGCGTCCGCGCGGGCCTTGATCTGGCCGAGGAGCAACCGCCGCTCTCGCTCGACCTCCTCCTCTTGCAGCGCCGGCTCCAGGGCGACCTCGGCGATCAACGCGAGCAACGTCTCCCAGTGGCGCGCCAGCGCCTGGCCCCGTACTTCCGCGGCCTCGACCTCACCGCCCGCGTCGAAGGTGCCACCGATGTCTTCATAGCTGGTGGCGAGCTGCACGGCCGTTCGCTTGGCCGTGCCGCGAAGCATCGCGCGGTGCAGGAAGTTGGTGATGCCGGCGGTCGTCTCCGTCTCGAAGCGCGAGCCGGCCCGCACTTGGAGCGAGACCGCGACCACGCCCACTGCAGGGTTCTCGCGGACCAGCACCGTCAATCCGTTCGGGAGGACGTGTCGCGCCACCGGCTGCTCCTGGGCCGCGGCCCCGGCGGCCGCGAGGACGACCGCGAGGAGCGCCCAGCCCGGCGGCAACCCGCGCCGCCTCATCTGGCCGGTGGGACGAACGCGAGCCGCCCGTAGCGCTCGGGGTCCAGGTAGCGCCGGGCCGCCAGGCGGACCTGCTCGGCGGTGACCGATCGCAGCCGATCGATATACGCCAGCTCGTCCTCGAGCCGCCACACCGTCTCGGCGTGGCCGAACTGACGGGCACGACCCTCGGCGGTCTCGCTCCGGAACTCATGCTCGGCTTCGGCCCGCGTGATCGCCCGCCGGAGCTCGGCGTCCGTCACGCCCTGCTCACGCATCCGCTGCACCTCGGTGAGGATTTCTGCCTCGGCGCGGGCGAGATTCTCGCGCTCGAGCTGAGCCGTCACCGTGATCACACCACCGGTCTCGAGCGCCGCGTAGTCGGAGCCGACCGAGTTGACGAGGGCGAGTCGCTCACGGAGTGACTGGGGCAATCGCGAGGAGCGCGACTGCCCGAGGATTGAGACGAGCAGGTCGACGGCCGGAGTGTCAGCGTGGTTGAGCTTCGGGCCGAGCCATCCGACGCCGAGATAGGCGAGCGCTCCGGGCCGCTGGACTTCGAGCTTTTTCGGGGTGAGGCCCGTCGGCACGGAGCTCGGCAGCCGCTGGAAGCCGCTCCGGGGCAGCCGGCCGAACGTGCGCTCGGCCGCTCTCAGCGTCTCGGCCGGGCTCACCGGGCCCACGACCACCAGCGTGAACGACTCGGGGACGTAGTGGCGGCGGTAGAACGCGAGCAGCGTGTCACGCGTGAGCTTCTGGATGATGTCGGCCGTGCCGAGAACTGGGCGGCCGTACGCGTGGCTGTCGAACACCATGCCGTAGAGCTGCCGACTGAGGTGGCGTTGGGGAGTGTCTTCGGTGAGCCGCATCTCTTCAATCACGACCTTCTTCTCGAGCTCGAGCTCGGTCTCGTCGAGGCTCGAGTTGACGCTGATGTCGGCGAGCATCTCGATGGCCGCGTCGGCTCGGGGCGCCGGCAACACGGCATAGTAGAAGGTGAAGTCGTGAGAGGTTCCGGCGTTCATCCGTCCGCCGACGCCCTCGACCTCGCGGTCCACGAATCCCTTGCCACGCGTCGTCGTCCCCTTGAAGAGCATGTGCTCGAGGTAGTGCGCGAGGCCGAGCTCCGACGCGGCTTCGTCGCGGCCGCCGGCGCGTACCCATAGTTGGACCGCGACGACCTCGCTGGAACGATACTCTTGAACGAGAACGCGCACGCCGTTGGGCAACACGTGGCGGACCGGAGCGCGAACGTCCGGAGACGTTTGGGCAGCGCGCATGAGCGTACAGGCGCTCGAGGGCAAGCCGATCAACAATCCGAGTAGAACAGCCAGCGGCAGGCGCATACGGTGAGTCAGGCTATCACACGCCGGGAACACGGGCAGAATGCCGCACCCGACGCTCCGATCGGCTCGGACACAACGCCTCGTGACCACCCTGAGCCATGTGAATAAGTGGCTTATTTTGCTGGTCGTATCTGATTCGATCGACCTGGCATCAGGGTTGCGATAGTTCACCCCCGAGAGTTCCAGTACCGATCGACCTCAATGCCGAGGGGGTGACACAAACGCCAGGGTCGTCGTCACTGTGAGAGGGTACATCCAACCACTTCAACCAAGAGGAATGGGACAGCTGATGAAGAGATTTTTCGCAGCAATCATGAGCGCGGCAGTCTTCGCGGCGCTGGCGCCTGTCGTCGAGGCGCAGTCGCAGTGCCCGACCGAGGTCGGTCAGGCTCAGGCGATGTTGAAGAAGGTTTCGAAAGCCCAGGATATCCAGGCGCCCCGGTCGCTCGCCGGCGCCCGCCAGGATGTCCAGGCCCCGCGGACGGGCCAGGACGTTCAGGCGCCGCGGACCGGTCAGGATGTCCAGGCTCCCCGTAGCGGTCAAGACGTTCAGGCGCCGCGCAGCGGGCAGGACGTGCAGGCCCCGCGCGGGCAGGATGTGCAGGCCCCGCGTTCGCTAGCGGGCGCTCGTCAGGATGTGCAGGCCCCGCGCAGCGGGCAGGATGTGCAAGCCCCGCGCAGTGGTCAGGATGTTCAGGCGCCGCGCAGCGGGCAGGACGTGCAGGCCCCGCGCAGTGGTCAGGATGTTCAGGCGCCGCGTAGCGGCCAGACCGCGAAGGACGCGCAGCAAGCGCCACGAAGCGGGCAGGACGTGCAAGCCCCGCGGAGCGGCCAAGATGTGCAGGCGCCGCGCAGTGGCCAGGATGTTCAGGCGCCGCGTAGCGGCCAGACCCCGAAGGACGCCCAACAGGCACCACGGAGCGGGCAGGATGTGCAAGCCCCGCGCAGTGGTCAGGACGTGCAGGCGCCGCGTAGCGGCCAGACCCCGAAG
>Ga0066710_100004721_pt1 | contig 12163 bp, 14 predicted proteins | sample GraSoiAngelo_159_FD_79666 | JGI IMG/M metagenome (GOLD analysis project Ga0066710, IMG submission 79666) | Grasslands soil microbial communities from the Angelo Coastal Reserve, California, USA - 14_1009_16_40cm | ecosystem: Environmental > Terrestrial > Soil > Grasslands | place: USA...
GCCAGATGCGTGAGCAATTTCACCGCGCCACCCGGCGGCGGCAGTTTATCGTAGGAGGAAAGCGGAATGAGCACTTCATAGCCGACGCCATGGACCGCCACGGTTACCTGGGTCGGCAACGCTTCGACCAGTTTGCCCTCAAGAAACGTGATCATCGGCTCCTGCAGGCGGAGAAATCACTTTGACGCGCCGCTGTTCTTGGTCTCCTCCGGAGCCGAACCGGACGCTGTTCCGGTGTCCGTGTCGTCGGTCGGCGAGCGGCCGTCCTCCTTGATCACTTCGCGCACTGCCCAAATGGCCATCACCAGCAACGCAACCATCCAGACCAGCACGACCCAAAACAGAATTTTATCGAGCATAGCTTTGTTTCAGAATGTTCCGGCAGGATGCCGGAAGCACGCTAAATCTTCTTCGGCGCACTCAGCGTGTAACGTCCGTTTTCCTGCGCGTGAGTGAGCGCGAGCGCCAGCGCGTCGGCGGCGTCGGGCGCGGGCGCTTTGGGCAGAGCCAACAATCGCTGCACCATTTTGGCGACCGCCAACTTCTGCGCCGCGCCGTAGCCGACGATGGCCTGCTTCACTTTGCGCGGCGCGACTTCGTAAATCTCCAGGCCCGCTTCGGCCGCTATGACCAGCGCAGCGCCGCGCGCTTCGCCCATCGTGAGCGCCGTCCGCAAATTCTGCGCGTAGAACAGCCCCTCCACCACGCAAACGGTCGGCCGCTGTTGCTTCACGACGTCACGCAAAGTCTGCGCGATTTTCACCAGGCAACGCGACTGTTCCCAGCTCTGCGGACAAACAATCGTGCCGTGCGCGAGCGTTTGCGGATACGGTTTGCCCACGCGAATGACGCCGTAACCGGTGCCGCGCAGTGAAGGGTCAATGCCCAGAATCACCTGGTTCGTTGGCACGCGCAGGCTGCTGGCGAAGACCGGCGTCGCCGCCCGCCGTCCGCCGCTGACGCGGTTTTGCATCTGTTCAAACTGTTGCGGCGTGATGGGCACAGCAGGAGAGTGCCAAAGAGCCTGAAGGAAGTCGAGTCTGGAGGCGACAGAAGTGACAGGCGAGAGTCTAATGATTCAACCCGGATTCAGTCGATGACCGGTAAATGCCGGAAAGCTCGACAGGGTACGGCGAGACGATGCGGTAATAAAGGGACGGGAGATGAGCGACAGTGGAGTCCTCAAATTCGAAGGAACCGTCTTTCATTCGGCTTGCCGTGCCGACCGTCACCCAACGGATCAGGTTGCTTGAAGACTGAATGAAGTAGGTCGGCCCCGCGTCAGCCGCAAACTGAATGCGGAAGTGCCGATCCAAGTTCTGTCCTGCGGAAATAATCTTTGGCCGCCCTGCGGGACTGCTCACGGCGTCGATGATCGCCTGGGCGGCTTGGATCAAAGTGCCCGCCAGGACCGGATCAACCGGCGCGATTTGCGCGCGGACTTTGTGTTGGAACGCTGCTAGGTGGGCTGCCCCTGCGCGCGTCCGCATCCGTTCAAACGATGTGCAGGCTGATTGCAAGCGGTTGACCAAGGGTCGGTGTTGGTGAGTCGCGATCTGCGCCCCTTTTAGCAAAGCAATAACTTCTTCCACCGCCTCGCAGGCGGTGATGACTTCAATGGTGATATCGTCGGTGTTTGTGTCAGTCCCGTCACTGACCTGCAGGCGGATCTCGTGCCGTCCGACCGCCAGATCACGGGTCGCCGCGACGGAGGTCGCGAACGGCACGACCGAACCTTCCTGGAACCAAGCGTATTGCAGCGGGTCGTGGTCCGGATCGTAGGAAAGCGTGCCATCGACCAGGACAGACGCGTTTTCGTTGTTGGAGGAAATGATCACCGCGTCCGCAGTGTTAGAGGAAATGACCACTGCTGGCGCTGCGCGGGCCACAGCCACGGGTGGGCGACCGATCGTAATGGTCACCGGGGAAGCAATCGACATCGCGCCTCGATCATCGGTCACGTTGGCGGTGAAGACATGAACTCCAGGCGGGAGACTGTTGACGGTGAGGTTGAACGGTCTGCCGCGGAGCACCCCAACCAGGGCTCCGTCCACGTATAGCTCGATCTGCGCAATGGTGACATCGCTGTCAGCGGCAACGCTAAACGGGATGCTGGCGCTTGTGCTGAATTTTGCGTTACGGATGGGGCTGGTGATGATGATCTCCGGTGCCGAACTGCTCCGTGCCCGGGCGGTGTGCCTTGCATCGCGCTGGAACATCGGCCATGGGCTTTGAGCAGGCGGACTTGTTCCTTTCAATGCGTAAAAAGTGTCGGCGGCGGAGCTCACATACACCGTTCCGTCAGCCCCGATGGCCGGACTGGAGAATCCTCCCCGGGTCAAAATTTGCCAAAGAGGCGTTCCGGTCGAATCGGCGGCGTAAAAAGTAAACCCGATGGAAAAGTAGATCGTCCCGTCAGCAGCGAGGCCGGGAGCAGACGCCAGACCTCCGATGTTGGCATGCGGATCATAAGTCCACTTGACAGCTCCATCCGTGTTAAAGGCGTAGAGTTTCAAGTCGGTGCCCGAGGTAAGAAAGAGGGTACCGTCGGATCCGATTACGGGTGGAGATGCGCCTTGGGAGTAATCCGGCCCGATAACGGACTCCCACTTTTTCGTGCCGTTCGGAGTAAAGGCAAAAAGCTTGTTCGGAAAAATTGAACCAACGACATAAATCGTTCCGTCATGCCCGATTGCAGCGGCGATCTTTTCACCATCCATGGGGTGGTCCCATTTTTGGCTGCCATCGGGGTGGAGTGCGCAAAAGCGGTCGTTCTGCACTCCAAAGTATATCGATCCATCCGGACCGAGAACGGGGGACGTCACCAGCCCGCGGGCCTGGAACTGCCAGCGTAGCCGCCCGTCGGGCTCAAGGGCATAGAGAGCAGACGCACCGACATAAATGCTGCCATCGACTCCGATCGCCGGGACCGAGGCAAATACCCACTCCCCCAGGTTGAAGTCCCAGAGTTTCGTTCCCGCAGGATCGAACGCATAAATTTTTTGGTCCGACGATGTCGCGTAAATCGTCCCATCCGCTCCAATGGCTGGTGAACCCCAGATCTCGCCTCCCAAGGCATAAGTCCATTTGACCGTGCCGTTTGGATTGAGTGCAAAAAACTTTCCGGGGTACCCTCCTACGTAAATCGTGCCGTCCTGCGCCAGTGCTGGCGCAGAGCCGTAGTGATTTCCCGTCGCGACCTCCCAAAGTCTGGTGCCCGGTGGTTGACCGATCGCGTTCACGACCGTAAGCCACAAAAGGACCAGATTATTTCGACCACACATTTTCATAGGTTCCCCGACAAATCCGAAGCCACGTCGTCCACGAGTTCAATACGCTCGCGGAAAGTCAGTTCTTTCAAAGAGGCCGAATGACGCCGTAACTGGTGCCGCGCGGTGAAGGGTCGATGCCGAGAATCAGCATTGCCTCGCACGGGTAGTGTCCTAATTTGGCCCTCGCCCTTCGCGACGGGTGGGAATCGCGAGTAGAAGACCAACGACAACAAAAAATATGCCTAGTTTAGGAATAGTCATTTGTCATTTTGCTTTTCCATCACTATCAATGTTACCTACCATTAAAGAGACTTGTTCGTACCCCGCTTTCACCTTTTTAGCCAATTCAGCATCCCTTGTAAACCAGTCCACAAAATACATCCGATTTTCAGGCAAAGACAGATAATCTGAATAATCCTGAAACATTTCAAGTAACCTAGTATGTAGCCTTTCACAATCGCGCGGGGGATCGGCCAATTGTTTCATGTCTTTGACTATTATCTGTTTCATTTCTTTCATTCCTGTTGTGTCTTCCTCTAAGAGAAGTTTCCCAGAATGCTCCCAAAAAAGTGAATCCATCTGTTCCGAAGTGAATATAGGATCGGATTTGTTGTCTTCCAACATTTTAGCCGCCCCTTTTCTTATCATTCCGCGCTTTAACGTCTCCGTAAAGATACAAACAGGCATCTCGGAACTCACCTGCCGGGCGAGTTTTTTGTATTCCAAGCCAATAAGAATTATTTGTTTCGGCTCTTCTGTAGTGGTGCTTATTTCCGGTTGTTTGGTTGCTACAGATTGTTGTGTCGCAAGCTGCTGATTATTGGTTTCATTCGCTGCTTCTGCGATTTTAGCGGTGGACTCATTCGCGGCTCCGTCGGTTTTGGCGGGCCGCGTGTCTTGACTACATCCCTCAAGAACCATCAAAGTACTACATGCAACAAGGAACAAAAATGGGGACGCTTTTATGCCATATGAGCTTTCGTGTTTTTTCATATTTCGTTTCTCGCGTTCAAGGTGTTGAGGACAGCGGGAACACAAGGACGCTACTCGCGAGCAATTGTCATGCCGCGTCAGCAGAAATTCCCAAACCACGAGTCGCAAATACTTAGATGCGATCAACGTAATTCCATCACCAGTCTGCAATAGAAATAGCGACTATATGCATTGCAAACACAAGGCACGACACACAAGCTGTGTAATTCTTATCGTGCCGCCAGATCATAGTCGCCCTATTGAATACAAAGACGAGATTTGAGCTCTGATCAGGTTAATCCCAATCGCACCGTGCCAAGCACACGCCCTCATTTTTCAGAAAATCACCAGAGCGAATCGCTGACACTCTCTTTCCCGTCTGCATGGAAGTTGCGATGAATATCGCACGTCACAACTTTCTTCAGCTTCCGCAGAGGAGCATGGCCTACGTACGGTTCGTCGTCGGATCCGGGATTTTAACTAATCTGTGGTGCCAGGACTCGGTCGGTTTGGCCGACTCCTACGGGGCGACGAGTTTTGAGATTTCCAGACTAATGACCGAGAAGTATCTTGCTCAAATATCCCGCCACTTTTCCCAGAAGGCGATGATTGCGGATATTGTCGTCTGGCAAGAAGAGATTGACCACTTCACACGCTGTCCATCGAACCCCGCGCTTGCCGATGCGTATTCCACCGGTGCGCGGCTTCCACTTCACGATATTGTCCGTGAGCTTTACGTCGTGCGGTCTATGACGATGGTTAAGGATCTTGGAAAAGGGTCCGCTGCCGCACTTCAGAAGACGGGTTTCACGCTGGCGTTGCTTATGCCCGCTTGCTGCAGCCTGAGACGGCAGACAACCGCGGACATGGATAGAGCAGGCGACGAGCGGATCGTTGCTGGCTTCGCTGCATCTGTACTCGCTAATTGGATGTTCTTACAGACGAGTCTTCAAGAGGCGTTCAGGTGATGTCAGGGGTATTCGCGAATGCTGCCCATGAAGAGCGACCAATGGACGGCGGTGACGCTTTCGGCGGTGTCTGGAGTGCAACCTGAGCACCGGATCGTCCACAATGCCTTCGCAAGCCATCGTCTAAAACGGAAGACTCATCGTCTCACTGTCTGCCGTCAGGCGCTTTCATCGCCGGATCACCCACAATTTCTCTTACGCTGCCGTGTGTTGATGTGTTACTTGATTCCGTGACGCCTCAGATTAGGCTACCGCTTTATGTTTGGTCGCAAATACAACCCGCAAGAAATCGCAGAACATCTTCGCACCTGGATTGCGCATGGACAGGCAAGAGACTTAATCGGTGGCTACTTTGCCTGCGTGCGCCCGGATGAGCTTGAATGTACCCGCATAATGTTCAGCTTGCACATCTTCCCGATTGCAGCGAGCTACGGCATTGCAGAAGCCAAGAACGACGCCAGATTGATAGAGGCTGTCCGGCAAGCGCATGATCTGTATCTCAGTTGCTTCCGAGATCGAGACCAAATCGTAAGGTTAGGCGACTATGTGATATGGCGGGTTGAACGCGAGGCGGTCGCATCGGTTCTCCGAGAGGAGTGCTGCCAAATCATTGGTCCCTCGACATTTGACGAACACGCGATTAAATACGGCATGTTGTTGCGTGTCGTTTCAGAGATCCGAAAGAGAACATTCGCAACTGACATATTGCTCGGCATGTCTCAGCCGACAGGCGACTCAAAAAAAGAGCTAATGTCTGCATGCGAATCGCTTGGGATAACTTTCACCAGACATGTTCTCAAGATCGACCTGAGTGATCGGCGACTGACCAGTGATCAGTTCGAAAGATACCAGACGAGTCGCGGCTTCGCCGCCACCTTGCTGATGCAAGGCCTTTTTACTCTGAGCGACATGTTCAAAACGTTGAGACTCTAAAAAAGTGGGACGAGCGAATCCCGACAAACGGCCTCGAGAATTTCAGACGCGCCGCCCGCTCCTCTTTTCCATTCCGGGCGGACGTTCCGTTGCCACATTGACGCTCCACTCCATTTTCAACGCTGGGAACAAACGCCCCCGCCGTCGAGTCCCGGCAGGGACGACCGAAGCACATGATCGTGGCGCGATTCTTTCGTCCCTTCGGGACTTGGCTTGGCTACAGATCGGAGTCCCAGCGTTGAAACGCTGTACGTGTTCAGCGCCCCAACCAGGATCGCGGCAGGCGCGCGGGATGCATCCCGCAGGAACGTGAGCACCGCACAGACGCGCCCGTAAAATTCCAAAGCCTCCTTCGCTCACCAACACACGACGGAGGTCGCGAACGGCACGACTGAACCTTCCTGGAACCAAGCATATTGCAGCGGGTCGTGGTCCGGGTCGTAAGAAAGCTTGCCATCGACCAGGACAGACGCGTTTTCGTTGTTGGAGGAAATGATCACCGCGTCCGCAGTGTTAGAGGAAATGACCACTGCTGGCGCTACTCGGGCTATGGCCACCGGTGGCTGACCGACCGGAATGGTCACCGGGGCCATCATTATTACTCTTGGTAAGAGACTTTGGCGCGGCCCCCGGATACTTTCGCGCGAATGAGTTCGCGGCGGGTCATTGTCGTCGGCGGTGGAGCGGCGGGATTTTTCGCGGCCATCACTTGCGCCGAAACCACTCCAGGTGCCGAGGTGACGGTATTGGAGCGCGGTCCGCAATTCCTCTCCAAAGTCCGCATCTCCGGCGGCGGTCGCTGCAATGTCACGCACGCCTGCTTCGATGCGCGTGAGTTGACCACCCGGTTTCCGCGCGGTGAACGGGCGTTGCTGGCTCCATTTAAGACTTTCCCGGCGAGCGATACGGTGGCGTGGTTTGAATCTCGCGGCGTGAAGCTGAAAACCGAGAGTGATGGCAGAATGTTTCCCGTCAGCGATGCTTCCCAAACGATCATTGATTGTCTCCTGCGCGCTGCCAGAGCGGCGAAGGTAAGGCTGTTGCTCAATCGCGGCGTGGAACGAGTGGCCAGGCGCGCGGAGGGCGGGTTTGAATTAGCGCTGTCGAACCGCGACACGCTCATCTGTGACCGCTTGCTCTTGGCCACCGGCGGATGCCGCGCCCCCGCGTCAGGACAACTGGCCGTCTCGCTCGGTCACACGTTGGAGCCGCCCGTGCCATCGTTGTTCACATTTCACATCGAGACCCCGTGGCTCCGCGAGCTGGCCGGGATTTCCGTCGAGTCGGTCGAAGCGTCAGCGCCGGGCGCGCGATTGCGCGAACGCGGCGCGTTGCTGCTGACGCACTGGGGCTTGAGCGGGCCGGTGATTCTGCGCTTGTCGGCGTGGGGGGCGCGGGTCCTGCATGGATTGAATTACCGGTTTCCACTTCATATGAACTGGTTGCCGCGCCTCGGGGCGGAGGCGATTTCTGCCGAACTTCATTCGCGGCGACAAAGGCAACCCGCGCGGTTCATCGTCAACACGCCGATCTCGCCATTGCCGGCGCGCTTGTGGGAACAACTGGTTCTGGCTGCCGGCATCTCGCGCGACACGCGATGGGCAGCCCTTTCTCGCGCGGCCCAACACGGGCTGACTCAACAATTGATTCGCACCGAATTCCAGGTCACGGGGAAGAGCTTGAACAAGGACGAATTTGTCACGTGCGGCGGCGTGCGTTTGAGCGAAGTGAATTTCAAGACGATGGAAAGCCGGATTTGCCCCGGCCTCTATTTTGCCGGCGAACTGCTCGACATTGACGGCATCACCGGCGGGTTCAATTTCCAGGCGGCGTGGACGACCGGATGGATTGCCGGACACGCGCTGGCTGCGAGCGTGGCGCCCCGTTCAGATTGAGCGGCGAGAAGTCGGAGGCTGCCCGGAAACGCGCCGGGCTGGTTATGGCGCAGCCGCTTGCGGCCGGATTTGGACGGCACGTGGCGCGCCAAAACCAACTGTTATCCGAGAGGGGACAACGGACCTGAAAAGATTTTTGAAGAAATCGGTTGCTATTCCGCCAGAATAGTCCATGTTGCGCCCGCTGTTAGATAGCTTGTCAATCCCACGGCATGGAAATCCTCAGGTGAACTTGTTTCAGTGACGATTTGAAACCCGATGGTCGGGAACAGTCTGGTGAAGGCAGTGTTAGTCGCACAGTAAAACATTACATGAGTACAAAATTGTTTGTTGGAAATCTTTCCTTCAACACCACCGAGAACGATCTCCAGGACGCCTTCGCGGCCCACGGCACGGTCGTCGAGGCCAACCTGCTGATGGACCGCGTAACGGGTAAACCGCGTGGGTTCGGCTTCATCACGATGAGCACGCCGGAAGAGGCGCAGAAGGCCATCGACTCCCTGAATGGCACGGAGTTGGACGGCCGCGCCCTCACCGTCAACATCGCTCGCCCGCGCGAAGAGCGTTCGGGCGGAGGCGGCGGAGGCGGCCGTCGCGAATTTGGCGGCGGACGTGGCGGCGGTGGCCGTAATCGCTACTAAGCGTTAGCGCGATATTATCAGGCGAGGTTCGGGGAAACCCGGCCTCGCTTTTTTCATTGGCGGCGCCCCTCTCCTGGTCGGCGGGATTTCGCTGCTTTCCGTCAGACCGATTGTCCGCGTACTGTGACAAAGAGACACCACACTATAATGACAACATTCATGAACGCCCATCGCCTTGTTTTCACCTGTTTGGTTTTGCTTTCGCTCGTCGCCCGGGCAGATCGCCTGGTGCTGGTGGCGGGCGGAGGCGCCAAGGAAGATGGAGCCCCAGCCACACAAACGAAACTCGTCGCGCCCTTCGGCGTGGATTTCGACGCCGCCGGCAATCTGTATCTCGTCGAGATGGCGGGAGGTGAGCGCGTTCGGAGAATGGGCCGGGATGGTGTGCTCCACATTATTGCGGGGACTGGCACGAAGGGTTTTGCCGGCGATAACGGAGCGGGCAAGGAGGCGCAGTTCAACGGCATGCACAGTCTGGCCGTCCTTCCCGACGGAAACTTGTTTCTGGCGGACACCTGGAACCAGCGCATTCGTCAGCTTGACGCCAGGAGCGGCACAGTGAGCACCTTCGCGGGGACGGGCGCAAAAGGCTACAGTGGCGACGGCGGACCAGCGAAGCAGGCGCAATTCGGCGGCCTTTACTGCGCCTCGCTCGACCCGCAGCGCGAGAACCTTTATCTCGCCGATCTCGACAACCGCCGCGTGCGCGCCATCAATCTGAAAACCGGCCTGGTACGGACTGTCGCCGGCAACGGTGAGCGTGGCGTTCCCAAGGACGGAGTCGTGGCTGTTAACGCACCATTGATGGACCCGCGCGCAGTGGCGGTGGACCGGGAGGGCAACGTCTATGTGCTCGAACGCGAGGGCCACGCACTACGCGTCGTCACACCGAACGGTTCAATCAAGACTGTGGTCGGCACAGGCGCGCGGGGCGATTCTGGCGACGGTGGCGAGGCGCGCAATGCCACCATGAACGGTCCCAAACACCTGTGCGTAGATCACGACGGCTCGGTTCTGATCGCCGACACGGAGAACCATGTCATTCGCCGTTACACACCGCGCGATGGCCGGATCGCTCGCGTGGCGGGCAGCGGGCGCGCGGGCGCGGGCGGCGTCCCGGGGCCTGCGTTGGAGGCGGAATTGAACCAACCCCACGGAGTCGCCTTCGGTCCTGGTGGCCTGCTCTACATTGTGGACAGCAGCAACCACCGGGTGTTGCGTCTCGAAAAATAGTGTGGTTTACCGCGATGGGTCTATCAGCACTGTGAACCTACAAATCGAAAACAAAACGGCTCTGATCACAGGTTCGACCAAGGGGATTGGCTTCGCGATCGCCCGCCTGCTGGCGGAGGAAGGAGCCAAAGTCATCGTCAATGGCCGCAACGAAGGTGCGGTCAAGGAGGCGGCGGAGACGATTGGCAAGCGCGCGCGCGGGGTGGCGGCGGATGTTTCAACTGCGTCTGGTTGCGCCGCGTTGGTTCAGCAGGCGCCGGATGCGGACATTCTGGTGAACAATGCCGGTATTTTTGAGCCGAAGGCGTTCACCGAAATTCCCGATGCGGATTGGGAACGCTTTTATCAGGTGAACATCATGTCGGGCGTGCGGCTCACGCGGGCGTATTTGCCCGGCATGCTCGCGCGCAATTGGGGCCGGGTCGTGTTCATTTCCTCAGAGAGCGGCGTCCAGATTCCCGAGGAGATGATTCACTACGGCATGACCAAGGCTGCCGAACTGGCGCTCGTCAACGGCATCGCGCGGCTCACGCGCGGGACGGGCGTGACTGTGAACGGCGTGTTGCCCGGCCCGACCGCATCCGAGGGCGTGACGGAATTTGTCGGCCAACTGGCGGCCAAATCCAGGCAAACACCGGCGGAGTTCGAGCAGGAATTTTTCCGCAGCGTGCGACCCACTTCTTTGCTCCAGCGCTTTGCCACGGCGGACGAAGTGGCTGCCCTGGTTGCCTATACGTGTTCGTCCCTGGCCAGCGCCACCAACGGCGCGGCCTTGCGGGTTGATGGCGGCGTGGTGCGCGGGACGATTTAGAACAAGATTCGCCAACTTCGCGTTGTTCTGCGGACTGTTGTTCATCACGGTGGCGGGAATCCGCTTCGCCCCCATCGCGCATCGGCTGCTGCACAAGTTCCATCCGGAAACTGAAGAAAAGAAAAAATTGTGAAAGAAGAAATGGCTTCGCGGCCGATTGATGCACGAGTGACCATCGGACACGTCCACCTCAAGGTGGCGGACTTGGAACGGGCGCTCCGGTTTTATTGCGGCGTGCTGGGATTCGAGGTCACGCAACGCATGGGATCTGCCGCGGCGTTTATTTCCGCCGGCGGATATCATCATCACATCGGACTGAACACATGGGAGAGTCGTGGCGGTTCACCGCCGCCCCCCGGCACGACCGGGTTGTATCACCTCGCGATTTTGTATCCCACACGCGCGCTGCTGGCCGACGCGTTGCGTCTCGTGCTTGCGGCACGCATTGCGCTCGAAGGCGCCTCCGATCATGGCGCAAGCCAGGCGATCTATTTGCGCGATCCGGATGACAACGGAGTGGAGCTATACTGGGATCGCCCCAAGGAACGGTGGCCGCGGGCGTCCGATGGCAGTCTCGCCATGTTTACGCACCCGCTCGATTTGGATTCGTTGCTCAAAGAAGGAGTAAAAACAACCTGAATGGCACTTAGCGTCACAGTCGCGTTTGGCGCCGGCGGAGATCGCGGCGCGGCGGGAGCAGTTCGAGCTCGAGTATCGCGAAGCGCTGGCCGCGCTGGATCGGCGCTGTTTTCGCCGTGCTCACGGCTGCACGACGCGATAGAAGCGATTCAGATTCTCTGCGGTGTGAGGCTCGCGAATGGTGACAGACCTGGACTGACATGTTTATCACGGAGCGCGAGGTAACTCGCGCGAATGACAAATTCGCTCGTCTGAACTTCCATCACGGTTCGGCTGAACTCGCCCACCTCGCTAGCTGGTGGAAATGCCAGCCATAATCAAAATCACAAGAGCGAAGCATGCCATTCGCATTTTTTCTGGCTCTACTGGCCTTCCCGCATCGCTCAATCGCCAATGCGCCGTAAGGGCGGACCACATGGCCCACAACCGCCTCAGTACACCCTATTGTTGCAATAATTGGTACCGGGGTTGCGATTTGAGTCTTACGTGACAGGCCATTGCTGATGAATTGTGCCTCTAGCGAACGACCACTGGAAATGACCGTCTGTCGAACACTCGAAACGCCCATGCCAGCCTTTTGTCGCATATGCAACAAAAGGCTGGCATGGGAATTTTATGCAGCGGTAGGGTACACCTTCTCGAGCAGTTAATTCAGTTCTCCTCGCGAGCCGGGAAAACCGCCATTCGGTTGCCGGACTGAAATCGCGGCCAGACTTGTTGCAGGGGTATGTTCCGGGGAAATAATTCTGCTATCCAAACGCCGAGCACCCCGGCAAGGAAGATCAATTCGCAACCCGGC
>Ga0066710_100004722_pt1 | contig 12163 bp, 13 predicted proteins | sample GraSoiAngelo_159_FD_79666 | JGI IMG/M metagenome (GOLD analysis project Ga0066710, IMG submission 79666) | Grasslands soil microbial communities from the Angelo Coastal Reserve, California, USA - 14_1009_16_40cm | ecosystem: Environmental > Terrestrial > Soil > Grasslands | place: USA...
CGTTCAGCGGCCAGGTGGGCAACGACCGGCTCGAGTACGTCGGATACGGATTCAGGATCTGGATGAGCCGTCCGGCCCGATCCCCCGGAGTCGTTCCCGGAACCGCGTTGCCGTTGACGTTCACGAACAGGTTGTTCCGGATGAGGACGTTCTGCAGTTGCCCGCTCGGGTTGATGTCGTCTGTGACGAGCAGATTGAATCCCGCGACGCTGTTCTTCAGCACATTGTTCGTGAAGGTGACGTCGTGGATCGAGCACCACACACAGCCACCGCTCTGATTCCGCGGGGTGAACACACGATACCGAACCCTTGCTGATCGGCCTGGATCCAGTTGTTCTCGAACACGTTGCCGTCGACGGTCACGCGCTCGGCGTTCTTCAGCTCGAGGAGATTCTTGATGCGCCACTTCTTGCCGAAGGGCGTGCCCGACTGCGTCGAGGTCTCGGTCGTCCAGGCCGGCGGCTTGAAGAAGTAGTTCCCGGTGATGGTGATGTCGCTCGGGATCAGATTCGAGATGGTCGGGTCGCCGCCTCCCGACATGAAGTTCTCGCCTGATCCTTCGAGATAGTTGTTCTGGATCGCGAACGGACCCTGCGCGTTCCAGATGAGGATCGCCCGTGCGTCGTTCGCCGTGTCCTTGAAGTCCTTGAAGTACGAGTTGCTGACGACCAGGTTGTTCGCGTTGCCCAGGAGACCACACTTGCTGCCTTCGCCGGTCGACCCGGCGAAGTAGCTGCGATCGAACGTGATGTCGGCGGGCAGCGCGCTGTCCGCCCCTTCCGTTCCCGTCCCGAGCCGGACGAGCGTGCTGACCCAGTGGCTGGTGGAGAACTTGATTCCGACCAGGTTGTAGCCGCTCGCCGCGTGTCCGCTGATCAGCTCGGTGGCGAGAACCGGACTCCCCGATCCCGATGGCACCTCGAGAGACGGCATGAAGGTGTCGTCACTTCCGCATGGCGCGATCCGGCAATCCGACGGGCTCACGCGCCCGGACGGCAGCGACGCGAGGTCCTGGCTCTGGATCGTGATGCGCTTCGCCGCAGTCCGGTCGTAGCCCGACTTGTAGCGCAGGATGAAGTTCCCAGAATAGTGCGTTCCGGGCTGGAGCGTGATCACGGCGCCGGGGGCGGCGCAGTCGATCGCCTTCTGCAGCTCGGTGCTGTTCACCGGAGCGAGCGCCAGCGGATCGGAGCAAAGCTGGCTCGAGCCGCTCGAGAGCGTGGTCGCGCTGGCCGTGTTGGAATATGCCGACCCGGCGTTGCCGTTGTACGCCCGGACCCGGTAGTAATACGTCGTGGCGGCGCTCAGGCCGTGCTGGGGTAGGACGTGGCGGACGACGCAAGGGTCGCGATGACGCTCCACGGACCTCCCGGCGATAACGCCCGCTCGACGGTGATGGCCGTCACGCTGGTCGTCGCGTTGTTCGTCCAGTGCAGATCGATCTCACTGGAAGAGACGGCAGTCGCGGTGAGGCCGGACGGAGCCCTCGGCCTCTTGGCCGCGGCGGCTTCCGATGACAGCACCAATAGGAGAGTCACGAGCAGCGCCAGGCCTGCGGTGATACGTATCGACGGCAACTTCACCTCCACATTTCCACTGCGTACTCGGACGGCGAACGGTGGCGCCACGCCTGGAGCAAAAAGCACGCCGCATCCGAACGTCGCGACATTGGCGGCGAATGCAAATCGTTCTTTGTCACCGGGATGACAGGTTGCTGTTTCACGCCGGACGGTTCGAATCAGAAGACGCCGACCGCACGCGCGTCCTGGCGCGTGGGGTCGGCGTCGCACAGCGCGATCGCGGCTATTGGCCCGAGGTCGCGGCGCTGACTTTGCCCTCGAGGACACCCCAGTCGGCGCCGATGCCGACCGCCGTACAGGTCTCGTAGACGACGTTGTACCTGGGTGCACTCATGCTGGCGGGCACGCCCGTCACGAGGTCGATTGGATTCGAGCCGTCGCAGGACGATTCGAAGGTGTACGAGCCAAAGAACGACGAGCCGAGGGGCGACGGGCCGTAGGGGAACTGGTTGCCGTCCGGGTACATGCCCGCTCGATCCTGGCCAGCGTCGAAGAGCACGTTTCCGGCGACCCGGACGTCGCATGGCGACGAGACACTGGACCCGCAAACGGCCGCAGGCCTGGAGGGCTGCTTGAACCACGTTTCGAGGCTGGGATCTCCAGGATTCGTGCCATTCCCGGAGATACCGCAGTCGTTACCGGCCGTGCACGGATTGTGGCGCGCGACGTTGTTGGTGAAGAAGAATCCGCTCGCCGGATCCCAGGCCGAGAAGGAATCTTACCGCGTCGAGAAGGCGGTGTTGTGGTCCATGGTCACGTTCATCGGCCCGGTCGGGTTCGCCTTGCTCGAATAGTTCGGCCACGGGTTCAGGAATTGAACCAGACGGCCGGCGCGGTCTCCCGCACTGGTTCCCGACGGCGCCGCGGTCGCGTTGATGTTGACGAAGAGATTGTTCTGGACGGTGACGTTCGAGAGCTGCCCACTCGGATTGATATCGTCGGTGACCAGCAGGTTGAAGCCCGCGATGCTGTTCTTGACCAGGTTGTTGGCGAAGGCGACGTTCTGGATCTTGCACCACGGACAACCGCCGCTCTGATTCCGCGGCGTGAAGACGATGGCGAACCCCTGCTGATCCGCCTGGATCCAGTTGTTCTCGAACACGTTCCCGTCGACCACGACGTTTTCGGCGTTCTTCAGCTCGAAGAGGTTCTTGATACGCCAGTGCTTTCGAAATGAGGCGCCGCGTTGCGTGGACGTGTCCGTGGCCCATTGCGTCGGCTTGAAGAAGTAGTTCTGTGTGACGCAGAGACCGGCGTACACCGGCCCCTGACCGAAATCGGCGGGGCACTCCGGACCGCTGCCGACGTTCATGCCCGGTACGAGCTGAGAAATACTCGGATCTCCACCGCCCACGATCATGTTCTCGCCCGACCCTTCCAGGTAGTTGTTCTTGATCAGGAACGGGCCGGCGGCGTTCCAGATGATGATCGGCATCGCGTCGTTCGACGTGTCCTTGAAGTCCTTGAAATAGGAGTTGCTGACGACGAGAGTGTTCGCGTTCGCGACGAGACCTTGCTTGGTGCCTTCTCCGGGCGAGCCGGCAAAGTAGCTCCGGTCGAAGGTGATGTCGTATGGCAGCGCCGAGAGTGTCGTCTCCGATCCGGTCCCGAGCTGCACCAGGTGATTGACCCACTGGTTCGTGAAGAACTTGATGCCGGTGAAGGTGTACCCGCTCGCCGCAGAGGTCCCGCCGACGAGCTCCGTGCTCACCACCGGATTGCTGGAGCTTGAGGGGACCTGCAACCACGCCATGGAGGACTCGTTCGAAGGATTCACTCGCCCGGAAGGCAGTGTGCCGACCGCGTCACTCTGGATGGTGATTCGTGGGCCGCCAGGCGACCTGGACGTGTTGCGCAGAATGAAGTTGCCGGCGTAGATCGGGCCACCGTTCACTCGTGCGGTCAGCGTAATGGTGGCGCCCGGCTGGGCGCAGTCCAGGGCCGTCTGGAACTCGGCGCTATTCTGCGGGGTCCAGCTCGAGGGAAGTGGAGAGGGGCAGGTGATACTGCCACCACCACCGCCACCCGGTCGGCCGGCACCTTCCGAAGCGGACACCAGCGCCAGAACGACTGCAAGACACACGAGGCCACGCTGCATGGACCTGTACCTCCTGGTCTTCAAAAATTGATCGGACAACCGACGATGTTTGCCTTGCCTGCCGCCGACCGGCCGGCACAGGAGCAAGGAGCAGGCCGCAGCGAAAAGCTCGAGATATTCAGGAAATGAAGATCTTGCTGTGTCAGCGCATCCGACACGCGGTGTTGCGAGCGCAACAGGCCGTTCAGGGGTCAGCGCAACTTCGATCGTGGTTCAGCGCTGGATGGCCGGAACCCATGCCGTCGTGCGGCCGCCGATCGTCTCGTGCCGGATCGTCTTGCCGCGCGCGTCCTTCGACGTGCCGCGGCCCTTCTCCCAGCGATAGTGAAAGAGCCACGCGCGCGGGAACCGATCGCTGTTCGCCCCCGCCTGCACCGCGGTTGTGATGATCATGATGAGAGCGCGTCGCACGCGTCGCGCTTCTTCGGGTGAGAGCGTGCTGGCCCGGCGGCGTGGATCGATCCGCGCCTGGTACAGCACCTCGTCGGCGATCCAGTTGCCGACGCCGGCGGCGAACGCCTGGTCCAGCAGCACGGCCTTGATCGGCGCTCCCCGGGCGCGAAGCATCTCGACGAACGGTGCCGGCGGGGGCACCGAGAGCAGCGCGTCGAATCCGAGGAGGGCGATCGGCGGCTCCTTCGCGGGATCGTCGCGGAGCCGGATGCGTCCGAGACGTCGCGCATCGGCGACCACCAGCTCGGCGCCGTTGTCGAGCGTCAGGCGGAGCTTCGCGAACCGCGGCGGCCAGCTGTCGTCGCTCCGGCGACGGCTCGACATCAGCTTCACCGCGCGGGCGCCCGACGACGAACGCTCGATGCGCGTGTGCACGCCGCCCGCCATCCCGAAGTGCAGGCACGGCCACGGCCGCCGGTCGAGCTCGAGCCAGAGATGCTTCCCGTGACGGTGGACGTCGAGAACGGTCCGTCCTCGAAGCGCCTTCCGGAAGCGGGCGGCCGGGACCCCTTCGAACACGATCGGGTCGTCAGCGCACCACACGTCGGTGATCCGGCGACGCGCCGCGATCCGGCGCGTCGCTCGGCGCGCCGCCTCGACTTCCGGGAGCTCCGGCATCGAGCCGGAAGCTAGTTCTTCGCGACGATGTCGAGCAGCTCCACTTCGAAGATCAGCGTGGCGCCGGGCTTGATCTTTGGCGGCGCGCCGCGGTCGCCATATGCCAGGTCCGGCGGGCACACGAGCTTGCTCTTGCCGCCGACTTTCATCATGCCGACGCCCTCGCCCCAGCACTTGATGACTCCGTTCAGCGGGAACGTCGCCGGCTCGCCTCGCTGAACCGAGCTGTCGAACACGGACCCGTCCGTCAGCGTGCCGTGGTAGTGCACTTTCACCGTGTCGGTCGGCTTCGGCGAGGCGCCGGTGCCCGGCTTGAGCGTCGTGATGACGAGGCCCGACGGCGTCTTCGTGGCGCCCTTTTCAGCCGAGGCCTTGTCGAGGAACGCCTGTCCCGCCTTCTTCTCCGTCGCCGCCGCCGCCGCCGCGCGGGCCGCGAAGAGCGGCTGGATCTTCGGGCCCCATGCCTGGAGCTCGACCTTTGTCGGCTTGTGCAGGACCGAGTCGGCGAGTCCGGCCTGGACGAACGAAAGATCGTTCTCGGACAGGTTCAGGGCCGCGAGATTCTGGCTGATCGCGAGCCCGAGGGCGTAGAGCGTCTTCTGTTCGTCGGTCTGCGGGTCCGGTCCGGCGGCGCCGGCGATCCCGGCGACGGCGATGACGAGCGCAAGCGAGGTGACGACGTTCCGCATGCAGGGTCCTTCCTTTCGAGCGATTTGCCGTAGGATACCGCGTTCACGCCGCCGTCAGCTGCGAGGTGCAGTGCGGACAGCGCGTCGCCTTGAGCGGAATCGTCGAGATGCAGAATGCGCACTCCTTGGTAGTCGGCGCCGCGGGCGGCGGCGCAGGCTTCGCGGTCAGTCGGTGGACCGTGCGCACCAGGAGGAAGACGACGAAGGCGATGATGAGAAAGTTGATGCTGGCGTTGACGAAGAGCCCGTAGTTGAGGGTCGGCGCCCCGGCCGCCTTCGCGGCCGCCAGGTTCGGAAACGCCTGTCCCGAGAGGCTCAGGAACAGATCGGTAAAGTTGACCCGCCCCAGCAGCAACCCGATCGGCGGCATCAGGATGTCGTTGACGAACGACGTGACGATCGCGCCGAACGCCGCGCCGATCACCACCGCCACCGCGAGGTCCACCACGTTTCCGCGCATCACGAACGCCTTGAAGTCTTTCAACATGAGGGCCCCCTTTGCGATCTCGGCGTGACCGCCCCGGGGTGTTGGGGCGCCGCCAGGTTTCGCGTAGGATAGGCCGAACTCCCGCCCCGGAGGCCAAATGCCAGAATCGATTCCCTCGTCCTTGGTCATCGACGAATTGAAGAACACCTTTCGGGAAGCGCGCGCGGCGCACGCCGCCGAGGTGGAAGAGCCGCCGCAGCACGATCACCTCGGCTGGGTGCTGAGTGTGCCGGATACGCACCAGAAGACGGTGCTTGCCGCGCTCGACAAGGAGCAGACGATCCGCGTGCTCACCTGCTCGACGGAGGACGAGGCGAACGCGATCGCTGCCGGCCTCTGGATCGGGGGCGAGCCGGTCGCGCTGATGATCCAGCACGCGGGGCTCTACGCCTCGGTCAACACGCTGCGTGGCGTCGCCATCGACGGCCGCGTGCCGATCTTCTACATGATCGGGCTTCTGCAACGCGAAAAGGACAAGGATCCGCTCGAGTCGCGTCACTCCATGGTGCGGTACTGCGAGCCGCTGCTCGACCTCTTCGGCGTGCCGCACGCCCGGCTGGAAGGACCGGACGACGTGCACCGGATCGGTGAGTATTATCGATTGAGCCGGCAGCGGAAGGGTCCGACGGCGGTGCTGGTGGGCCTCGAGACGATCTGACAGGGAGAGCCCTGACATGGCGATGCGACCGGAAGACGTGTTGAAGACCATCGCGGAGGCGCGCGGAACGGCGATCTGCGTGCCGACGATGACGACCGCGCCGGCGTGGCGCGGCCTGGCGCCGGGCGACCTTTCGGTGACGTGCACGGGATTCATGGGTGGCGCATCCTCGATCGGGCTCGGCCTCGCGCTCGCGCGGCCGGATCGCCGGGTGATCGTGTTCGACGGCGACGGATCGCTCTTGATGCAGCTCGGATCGCTGGCCACGATCGCGGGCGCCGCGCCGCGGAACCTGACGCACTTGCTCTTCAAGAACGGCGTGTATCACACGTCGGGCGCGCAGAACATTCCGGGCGGCGACGGCGTCGACTTCGTCCTGATGGCGAAGGCGGCGGGCTATCGCGGCGGCTTCGTGATCGACGAGCTCGACGAGCTGAAACGCCGGATGCCGGCGATCCTGACCGAAGCCGGTCCGCTGCTCGTGGAGCTGCGCACGACGCTGGCCGCGGAAACACCGATGACGGCGCGCGGCGGCGTGCCGTTTCCTCAGCAGGTGGCCGACCTCCGGACGAAGCTCCTCCGGCCGCGCGCGGCCGCACGCTGACGCACGCTGGCCCCGACGAATGAAGGAGACTCAACCGTGGCAGTGACGGCGACCATCTATCACGTCGATCTGACCGGTGGACGGATCGAGAAGACGACACTCGGCGAGGACGAATACCGCCGATATCCGGGCGGGAGCGCGCTGGCCGCGTATCTGCTGATGCGCGCGATCGCGCCGGGCGTGGATCCGCTGAGCCCGGACAACGTGCTGGTCATGGCGGTGAGTCCGCTCACCGGCCTGCCGATCTCGGGGCAGAGCCGCATGACGGCATGCGCGCGCTCACCGCTCACCGGCGCGATCGGCGACAGCCAGTGCGGTGGGTTCTTCCCGGCCGAGATGCGCAGCGCCGGCGCCGACGCGATCGTGTTCACCGGCTGCGCGCCCGAGCCGGTCTATCTCTGGCTCTCCGACGGCGAGGCCGAGCTGCGCCCGGCGAAGCACCTGTGGGGCAAGGTGACCGGCGAGGTCGATCGGCTCCTGAAGGAGGCAGTCGGCGATGCGAAGGCCGAAGTGGCGCAGATCGGGCCCGCCGGCGAGAACCTGGTGCGCTTCGCCGCGATCATGAACATGGCGAACCGCGCGAACGGCCGCACCGGCATGGGCGCGGTGATGGGCTCGAAGAAGCTCAAGGCGGTCGTGGTTCGCGGCAGCAAGCCGCCGAAGCCCGCCATCCCGGACAAGTTTCGCGAGTTGACGAAGAGGCTGAAGCAGCTGGAAGAGGCGAACCCCGGCATCGTCTGGTTCGGCAAGTTCGGCACCGCGGGGGTGCTGGCCGCGCAGGACGCGCGCGGCGGTCAGCCGACGCGCAACTACACCGAGGGCACGTTCGAGCATGCGAAGGAGATCGACGGCTCGACGCTCGCGCAGACGATTCTGAAAGAGCGTGACACCTGCTACGCGTGCACCGTGAAATGCAAGCGCGTGGTCGAGGTCCACGAGCCGGGGCTCGACATCGACCCGGTGTACGGCGGGCCCGAGTACGAGACCCTCACGTTCTTCGGCTCGATGTGCGGCGTCGGAGATCTGAAGATCCTCTCGAAGGCCTCGGCGGACGCCAACATGTACGGGATGGACACGATCTCGTGCGGCGCGACCATCGCGTGGGCGATGGAAGCGAAGGCGAAGGGCCTGCTCGACGATCGCGGACTCGGCCTCGCGTTCGGCGACGGCGCGTCGGTGCTGCGCGCGATCGAGGCGATCGCGTTGCGCCGCGGCGTCGGTGAGCTGCTCGCGGAGGGAAGCCTGCGCGCGGCCCGGACCCTGGGACCCGCCGCGGTGGATCTCACGGTCACCGTGAAGGGCCAGGAACTGCCGGCGCACATGCCGCAGCACAAGCGCTCGCTCGGCATCGTGTACGCGGTGAACCCGTTCGGCGCGGACCACCAGTCCTCCGAGCACGACACCGCGCTGCGCGCGAAGCCCGGGACGCTGCATCGGAACCGCCTGCAGCAGATCGGCGACTACGGCGACCTCGCGCTGACGGATCTGTCGGAGACGAAAGTCCGCTTCGCGTACGACACGCAACGGTTCTACTCGGCGCTCGACACCCTCGGCCTCTGTCAGTTCGTGTGGGGCTCCACGTGGCAGCTCTATGGCCCGTCGGAGACCGTCGAGCTCGTGCGGTACGGGACCGGCTGGGACGCGACGATGGAAGAGCTGATGCAGATCGGCGAGCGTCGCATTCACATGCTCCGCGCGTTCAACGCGCGCGAAGGCATCGGCAAGGACGCCGACGTGCTGCCGAAGAAGCTCTTCCAGCCGCTCGCCGGGAAGGGACCGACGGCGGGCGTCCTCGTGACCGCCGAGGAGATGGACCGGGCACGGGAGCAGTACTACCTTCTCGCGGGGTGTGACACGGCGACCGGGTATCCGACGCGCGCCAAGCTCACGGAGCTCGGTCTCGACTGGCTCGCGGACCAGGTGCCCGCGACGCGCTGATGCAGCGCAGCACCGATCGGTTCCGCACGACCCACACCGGGAGTCTGCCTCGCCCGGCCGATCTCATTCGCATGATGTACGCGAAGGAGGAAGGCGTCCCCGTCGACACGGCGGCGCTCGACGCAAGGATCCGATCCGCGGTGGCCGAGGTCGTGGCGAAGCAAGTCGAGGCCGGCGTCGACGTCGTCAACGACGGGGAGATGTCGAAGCCGAGTTACGCGACGTACGTCAAGGACCGCCTGACCGGCTTCGATGGGCAGAGCCACCCGCTCTCGTATCGCGATCTCGTCGACTTCCCGGAGATGGCGGCGCGGGTCTTCGGCGATCCAGGACGAGCGCGACGCCGCACACCGGCCTGCACGGGCGCGATCGCGGTGCGTGATCCCGACGTCGTGTGGCGCGATGCGGAGCACCTGGGCGCGGCGACGGCGCGAGCCGCGGGTTCGCCGGCGCACGAAGCCTTCATGAGCGCGGCGTCACCGGGCGTGATCTCGCTCTTCTTCAAGAACGAGTTCTATCCGAGCCACGAGGCGTACGTCTTCGCGATCGCCGAGGCGATGCGTCACGAGTACGAGGCCATCGCGGCAGCCGGCCTGGTGTTGCAGATCGACTGTCCCGATCTCGGCATGGGACGCCACATCCAGTTCGCGGATCTCCCGCTCGACGGCTTCCGCACGATGGCGCGACTGCACGTCGGAGCCCTGAACCATGCGCTCGCCGGCGTGCCGGAAGAGCAGTCCCGTATCCATCTGTGCTGGGGGAATTACGAGGGCCCGCATCATTACGACGTCGCGCTGGCCGATATCATCGACATCGCGTTCACCGCACGGCCCAACGGCATCTCGTTCGAGGCGTGCAACCCGCGTCACGCTCACGAGTGGAAGCTCTTCGAGCAGGTGAAGCTGCCGCCGGGCAAGGTGCTCATCCCGGGAGTCGTCGATTCGACGACCAACTTCATCGAGCACCCCGACCTGATCGCCGAGCGGATCGGTCGCTACGTGAGGCTCGTCGGCCGCGAGAACCTCATCGCGGGCACCGACTGCGGCTTCGGCACGTGGGTCGGTCAGGCGGCGGTCGTTCCCGACATCGCGTGGGCGAAGCTGGCGAGCATGGCGGAGGGCGCGCGCCGCGCGACGCGGGAGTTCTGGTAGGAGCGTCCGTATCCTCCGGCGGAAGGTCCGGCGGAGGATACGGCGCGCTCCACGATGTCAGTGCGCCTTCTTGTAGAAGAAATAGTCGGCGCTATAGGGCACCAGCGCCTTCTTGCCCGCGTCCAATGGCACGGAGCACGTGCTGGCCTCCGGCGCGACGCCTCCGTCGGTATTCAGACGCTGGATGAACGTGGTATCGGTCAGCCGGCCCGGCCCCCTCGGCCCGGGCTCGGTCGACTTCATCGGCAGGAGCAGCCACGGAATCGCGTCCTGCTGGACGGTCGCGGATTTCGCCGGGGGAAACGTGTTGTTGCCCCAGACCGTGCTCGTGTCGCGGGAGTCCTGCCACGTTGGACGCTCCTGGCCGGCCTCTTCCGGATTCGGACTGTTGAAGTGGGTGATGATCTGGTGGGAGTCGCCGTTGCCTTCGTTGGGATCGAACAGCGTGGCCTGTGGCCCCAAGAACGCCCAGGCGAAGCCCGTAGCGGGACACTTTTCTGCAGGCGTGATCGCGTTGGGGCACGCCATGCAGATGTAATTCTGTGTGCCCACCGCGTGCCCTTCGAGGTACACCTTGTTTCCCTCCGGCACTTCGAGATCGGGGGGCACCTCGGGCACGGCAATGACGCGATCGCCCGGACCGGCGAAGGCGAGCGGCGGAAGCGCGACCGCGACGGTCAAACCCAGAGCCACCGCCGCGGCGATGAGTCGCCCGGGTGGACGCGCGAATGGTGCGGAGGTCTTCATGACATTCTCCTCTGACGCTCTCGAGTTTCTTTCTCGGCGGAGTGACATGAGCCAGGGGAGGGAAAGGGCGGTGGCGCCCTTTCCCTCCATACAGCTCACCTGTGGCGAGGCCTATTCCGGGAATTTCTCGAGCCCGGTCGATCCCTGCGACGACATCGCCGCCGGGCCGGCCTGCCCGTCACCATCGAAAGGTGTCGTGCTCGTCACGTTGCAGGCGTTCTGTGCCTGGTCCGGATCGGCGAACCAGAACACCAGGTGGTCCAGGTCCTCGCGGGTGCGGGAGCCGCTCGCGAGCGTGCTGACGAAGGCTTCGGCGATGATCGCGTCGACCTTGAGCCTGCCGTTGCCCCCGCGGTTCGTGGTGAAGTCCCCGATGTATTGCACGGCGCCGAAGGCCGGGCTCGCGAAGGCGTCACGCGAGGTGAGAAAGACGGCGAAGTCCGTATCGGCCGGCAGACCGCGGGCGTCCAGGCGCAGCGTATCCACGCCGCGCTCCTCTTCCTTGAGCTCGACGGCCACGTGTGCCGTCGCATTCGACAGGCAGCCCGCGACCGCGGCGGACGCGGGCACGAGGTCGAAGTCGATGGTGGGCTGCGCGTGCGCGACGGCCGGCACGCCAGACACCGTCAACGCGAACATCACGAGCACAGCGAGCAATCCAGATCGTTTCACAGCATGTTCCTCCGTTTTCGAGTGGGTGACAGGGTGGACAATGACCAGTTCATTCCAGCGACCGAGGTCTCACCTCCTTCTCGTCTCTCAGACATCGGCCGCTCAATAGGCATGGCGCGTGCCGCTTCTCGATACGCTCCTCACGACGAACGCAAGAGGCTGAAAGCATTCGCCAAGCGCAGCACGACGACGTGCGGATCCGGCGCAGCGCGCGCCGGGAGAAATGCCGACATGTTGGGAGGCTGCCGAAGGGATGGCAGCGGGCGGGATTGCTGAGGATGGTGAGTGGACGCGCGACGGACGGCGGCGCTCGTCCGGGATCAGGACCGGCGGACGATGCCGAGCTTCTTCATGCGGGCCTCCAGCGTCGTCCGCTTGAGGCCCAGGATCTTCGCGGCGCCGCGCTCGCCGCTGACACGCCACCCGGTTTCCTCGAGCACCGCGACGATGTGCTGGCGCTCGACGTCC
>Ga0066710_100004724_pt1 | contig 12162 bp, 11 predicted proteins | sample GraSoiAngelo_159_FD_79666 | JGI IMG/M metagenome (GOLD analysis project Ga0066710, IMG submission 79666) | Grasslands soil microbial communities from the Angelo Coastal Reserve, California, USA - 14_1009_16_40cm | ecosystem: Environmental > Terrestrial > Soil > Grasslands | place: USA...
ACTCATCTGGGAGGAGTTGCCGGCCGTCACGGTGCCGCGCGCGTGAAAGGCAGGCTTCAGCTTCGCCAGCACTTCCACCGACGTATCGGGACGCGGACCTTCGTCCGTCGCAAACCTGATTGTATGCTTCTCAAGCCTTGCGCCTCCGTTCATGCTGACCTCGACGACCTCGAGAGGCACGATTTCTTCCTTAAAGTTGCATGCGGCAATGGCAGCCAGCGCCCGCTGGTGGCTGCGTAGGGAAAACTCGTCTGCTTGTTCACGCGTGATCCCGTATTTGCGCGCCAGGTTTTCCGCCGTCAATCCCATGCTGAGATAAGAGTCGGGGTAATGGTCCGTGAGGTAGGGGTTGGGGGAAAAATGGAATCCGCCCATGGGAATCATACTCATGCTTTCGGTGCCACCGGCAACGATGACCTCCGCGGACCCACCCCGGATGCGCTCCGATGCCAGAGCGATTGATTGGAGGCCGGAGGAACAAAAGCGGTTGATGGTCATTGCCGAGCATGTGACTGGCAAACCCGCGCGCAACGACGCAATACGCGCCACGTTGTTGCCCTGCTGGGCTTCGGGCATGGCGCAGCCCAGGATGACGTCTTCAATGTCATTGACGTCCAGCCCGGGAAGGCGAGTCACCAGGTCTTTGATGACGGCGGCCGCCATATCATCGGGGCGGGTATTTCGCAGAGTTCCCCGCGGCGCCTTGCCAACGGCCGTCCGGGCAATAGATGCGATCACAGCTTCTCTCATATACACCTCGAATCACCCGTCACGATACAGGCATGGCCGCTTGATTGACAGCAGGTCTCGTTTTCAAGACGCTTTCAGGTTATCACAACTGAGTTGATGACGGCGTCACTTGAGGTTGATCGTCCCGCGGCAGCGCGGGCTCCCGCACCGGCACACAACCCTATCGTCTTTGGAATCGAAATGGTAATCGATAGTGAGTTCTTCCTCTTTTTGGATTCGACGCACACTTACATAAAGAATATGCCCCTTCATGATTCGCGCTTCCAGATTGGGCTCACAGGAATGGTTGATGAATTCGGCGCCCGAACCGCCTACCGCCCCGTCGACGGTCCAATAGTTGTCCAGGGTAAACAGGTATTTCGATTCGGCGCGGCGCTTGCTCTCCCGGCGGCTGATCCTTTCTCCCGTATACTCGATCACCTTTCGACCCGGAGGGATTAGCTCATCCGCATAGACGCCCCAGCGGTCGATCTTCGACCGGTCCGCTCTCAGACGAAAGCAGCAGAACTTGGGATCGATTCTTGGTGGCGGCGAAGAGTTCTGCGCCGCCGGTCGGGACTTAGCAGGCGTGGGAAGGGCGGTGACCGGCATAGCCTGGAAAGCAGGGCAATTCATTATCAGCCTGCTCCCCGTTACGGGAGGAGGACTACGGGCTCGTGCGACGGATCACGCTAGATTATCCGCCGCGGGTTCTCTTGATCCACAACTGTATTGGCTGAACATGATTTTAGCAGACTGGATGTACGTGAGGGAACCCAGCTCCTTGGCGAGGCATCAGGGTGGCTGGGGAATTGACCGTTCAGCGGCTCAGGTCGACAGAACGCTCGTAACCTGTCATCTCCAGATAGCCTAAACCTTTCGCAGCACGCGATGACCTGGTCCCTTCCGCCTGGATGGCGCCCTCCCAGTAGTTAAGGGCGAAGCGACTCCGGCCGGTGAATTCCTGTTCCTGGAGCGCCGTTGAAATGTCCAGGCGAAGCCCCCAAGAGGGAACTTGCAGGCGCCAGGCGATAGGATAGGTTGCCCGACTCGTGGGACTGGTCCACGTCGCCTGATCGGGATTGAGCGAGAACTGCGCGGCGGTGAGAAGGTGAGCGCGCCCTTCTCTATCGATGTAGGTCCCCGCGGAGTGCGGATCCACGCTGCCATCCTTGCGCCGCAGCCGGTAAAGCATCAGGTCGGACCCGTCGTCGAGCTGGAGGCCGAGCCAATCCCAGCCGGCCTGCGCAGGATCGAGCTGAGCTGTGAAAAATTCATGGTCCATCCAGGCAAGGCCGGTCACAGCGCACGTCTGTTCGCCCAGCGTTATGTTCCCTTTCGCCTCGAGCCTGGTGAGCGAAATATAGTAAGAGGCTCTCCCGCGACCGGACGCCTTCTGGCTGACTCCATTTTGACCGTTGATCACAGGCGGCTTCAAAGACCTGAGGGAGAGCTGGAGTGTGAACCGTTCCACGATGGCCTGCAATTGCTGGATGTCGCCCTGCCAACGCACCTCCCAGTTTCCATTCCAGAGGCGTGACTGCTTAAGTTCAGCACCTGCCAGGCCGGGACCAGCTCGGTTCAACCGCTCGGCGTGGAGGTACTTATGTCCGTCGATATCCGTGAGGGCAAGGTGTGCCAGGTAGACGTCCTCCACCGGCCAGGTAAACGCTGACGCGCGCTTATCGCCGCGATACGAGTTCGGCCCCCGCGCAGGACCTGCCGAGGTAAGACCAGACGCAGCTACTGAAGACGAGCTGCTCTGGCGTGTTAACGCCTGCCGGAAGAATGTCAGTTCGAAACCAAACCGCCGGCCATTGGCGCATTTCAGATTTCCCGTGTAGTACCACCACTCGGTCTGAAAGTCGCGATGATTAAAATTGTCCCTGGGAAACTCGTAATGGTATCCGGGCAAAGCAACGCGGTAGTGTGGTTTCACCGCTTGCTCGGCCGACGACGCCAGGACCGGCAGCAGCATGCCCGTTATCCATTGTAAACGCATCATTCTTCGTGGATGACTTCGATGGGCCTCAAACGCATGGCCAGGCCTGCCGGGTAAATCGCAGCAGCCAGTGTGGCCGCATAAACCAGCGACAGCCCACCCAGCAGCAAGGCCACTGGCCAGTGGAATTGAATGGTCCAGCCGAAGGACTGTTTATTGATGACGAAAATCAAGATCAGAGACAGCAGAACGCCCAGCGCGAAGCCGGCGAGATTGGCTAGCAAGCCAAGCAGGCCCGCTTCCATCAGGATCAGGCGGCGCACCTGGCCGGTAGAGCCACCCAGGAACCGCAGCAGACCCAGCTCGCGCCGACGATCAATGACGAGTGCCAGCAGGGCCCCCGCCACCCCCATCACCGCTACGACCACCGCCACGGCCTCGAGCGCATAGGTAATGGCAAAGGTCCGGTCAAAGATGCGGAGTGCCTCGCGGCGCAGGGTTCGGTTGGAGAGCACAGATATCGTGCGGCCCGAGCAGACGCGCTGAATTGCTCGACGGACTCCATTCACGGCTGCGCCTGGCTCAAGGTAGACGGCCAGACTGGAGGGAGCGGGATCGGGCAGATACTTGAGCAGCGTGGATCGATCCATAATGATATAGCCACGCTCGTCGCCATAGTCATAGTAGATGCCGAGGATGCGCCAGGCGCGCACATGCCCGCCCAGCGGCAGTGTGATCGCGTCGCCCACCTGAACGCGGTGCTTGCTGGCGAAAGGCTCGCTGACGATCGCGTAGTCGCCCGTCGAGAGCTGGTTAAAAATCGCCTGACGATTGCCTGGCGAAAGAAACTCTCGCTTCCCAAAACGCGCTGCGACGCCGCTGTCCACTCCGGCCAATGTTGCAGGCAGACCTTGATAACTGATGGAGTAAGCCCGTAACCATCCCACGGCAGAAACGCCGGGCAAGCTCGCGAGTTGTTGAGCGACCTCGGGGGCCATGGTCGGATGGCGGTCTGCAGCAGTGGGACCGGCCGGCCGCAGAAAAAAGTCGGCCTGAAGCTGGTTCTCCATCCAGAGCTGAACTGTCTCGCGGAAGCTGCCTACCATGATCCCGACGCTCACCATCATAGCGATAGCGGTCGAAAGCGCACCGACCAGAACCGAAGTACGGCGGAGTGACGCCACAAGACTACAGCAGGCAAGAAGCGCTTCTACTCCCAAGAGGCGAAGCAGCACGCGGGAGAGAGCCCGCGTCACGGCTGCGACTATGGCCGCGATACTAAGCGCGAAAGCTCCGACCAGAAGCAGCGCCGATACGTAGCCGAACACCGCCTTTCCTCCGATCGGCGCGAGCCGGGACGCCAGTAAAGCTCCGGCCCCCAGGACCGCCGCCAGCAGCAGGTCGCGCTCTTTATGTACGCGAGCTTCATATTCCACCCGGCCCCGTGCCATTGCCTGCATGGGGAAGATCCAGGCTGCTTCCCAGGCAGGCGAGAGGGCGGAGACAACGGCCACAGCGAGCCCGATCCCGAGCGCCTGGGCAACTGAACCGAGCGTCAATGAGATGGGCGCGGGCCGGCTGCTGACATACAAAGATTCAACAGTGCTGGCGATTAGTTTAACGGCGGCGGCGGCCATCAGCCGGCCCAGTAACAGCCCGAGTACCCCGCCCGCAAAGCCGAAGAAAATCGACTCGCCCAGAAACCCAACCAAGACGGCGCTCCGGCTGGCCCCCAGGGCGCGGAGGATCCCGATCTCAGGGCGGCGCCTGACCACTGATACGGCGATGGTGTTGTAGATCAGAAACGCGCCCACGATAAGCGCGATATAGCTCAGCACGCGAAGGTTCCAGCGGAAGGCCTGCAACATGCGACGGTTCTCATCCGTACGCGCGCCCTCACGCTCGACACTCACGTCCGCTGGCAGCGACCTGCGCAGCAGCCTTTCCCATTCCATCAGATTGCCGGTCTCAGGCACCTGGATCAGGATACGGTCCAGCTTGTTGTGCCTGCCGAGTTCCCGCATGGCCAGTGCGACGTCCATCACCACCACGCCTTCGTCTTCTGTCGATGCAGCGGGTCCGGAGCGGGCCATCAGGACACCGCCCACCGTATATGTGCCGAGATGATCGTTGAGAACGAGCTTGATTCTGTCGCCTGGCTTGCGGCCCAGATTCGCGCTCACCCACACCGTGTTCGGGTCGGCAAAGGCTTCAACCGATTCCAGACCGCCGGTTGCTTGCTCAGCGTCAGCTATCGTGTCAACGCCGATCAGGGGCAGGGTTGCGCCGGTATCCGCAAGCACAGCGTAGTCTTCGATGCGTGGCCGTACGCGGAGGGGATAAGGAAGTGTCACGAGACTGGCAAATAGCGGCTCGGGTACGCCGCCAACCGCCGTCACTTCAAAATCGGCGTCGCCTGCCAGGGTCTCGACTGACGAGCGGAACGAACCGGCAGCAGCTTGTCCTGCCAGTTCGATCGCCAGGACCACCGCTACCCCCAAGGCCACGGCAAACACGGTCAGCGCCGTGCGCGCAGGCTCCTTCAGTAGGGGACGCAGGATCATCTTCACAAAGAGCTGCAGGTAACCCATTCAAGCATGCCTTGTGTCTTCGATCCGACCGTCGCGCAAGCGGATGACAGAACTAGCCGCAGCCGCTAACTCGGCGCTGTGGGTGGCCATCATGATGGTGGCTTTACGCTCGGCGTTCATGCGGCGCAGCAGATCGAGAATTAGCTTGCTGGTGGTGTTATCGAGATTGCCCGTCGGCTCGTCGGCAAGGATCAGCTTTGGAGTGTGAACCAGGGCGCGAGCAATGGCGACCCGCTGCATCTGACCGCCGGACAGCTGGTGCGGATAGCGGTCAGCGAGCGAGTCCATTTCCACCCAGTGCAGGCTTTCGCGAGCTCTTGCGCGCGCGTCTTTCGCCCCGGCGAGCAGCAGGGGCAGCTCGACGTTTTCGAGCGCGCTAAGAGTCTGGAGGAGCTGAAAGGACTGAAAAACGAAGCCAACCTTGCGGCGCCGGATGCGAGTGAGCTCCGCGTCTTCGAGCCCCGATGTGCAGACACCGTCAAGCAGTACACGGCCCGAGGTCGGCACGTCCATGGCTCCGGCCAGGTTGAGCAGTGTCGATTTTCCGCAGCCGCTGCGCCCCACCAGCGCCACAAAATCGCCTTCGGAAACCTCGAGCGAGATGCCGTCAAGGGCCCGGACCGGCTCACCTTCATTGACGTAATCCTTCGTGACTCGATCAATCTGCAAGAGCGGCACGGCACTTAGATGCTCGCGCCAGGCGAAAAGCCCGGCACGGACGAATCAAAGGCAGGTCAACCAGAAAGGTCCTCAGTGTGCCTTGGCCATCTGATCGTAAACGGCTTCCACCGCGCCGGCCGCCAACTCAGGGGCATGCCAGTGATAGGCAGCCAACGGGGTCTTCAGCTCTTCCTGTACCCGGTCCAGACCCTTGCCTTCCTTGACGCGCGTGCTGACTTCGTTCATCAACCATTCCAAGAACCGGCGAAAGTCGGAAAGCTCCTTCCTGGCGCACGGCGGTCCGTGACCGGGTACATAGACATCCACATTCCACGACTCAACCTGGCGAACGGTTTCTATCCAACGCCCTACATCCCTTAAGTGCGGGCGCGCGCCGAAGCGCGGATAATAGCCATTCTGGAAAAGATCTCCGAGGAAGAGGACTTTCGATCCCGGCAAATATACGGCGAGGTCTCCGGTGGAGTCAGACCCTTGTGCCTCAGCACCAGCGGGCGAGGAACCGGCGTTTCGGGCGGCAACTTTCGTGGCGGGGCTGGATAACGGACGGCCGGTCCGAGGCATGCGGTCGAGTTGAATCAACTTGATCTCCTCCGCCGGCAGCGCGGCGGGGGCACCGCCTGCAGAACCTGGTCCGGGGCGACCGGGCGTTACTGGGCTTAGCTCTGTTCCCAGGCGGAGGACCATTTCGCCCTCGAATGTCTCGCCCGGTGGAGTCGGATGGAAGCCTCGCATCCGTGTCTGCAGGCGCCAATCGCCCCGCAGCCGTTGCCGCAGCTCGTCGCGATAGTTGCGTATGGTGACCTGGACGGCAGCTGTCGAAAGGATGACAGCCTGTCCATCCACAAAAACCTCGTTGCCAAGCGTGTGCTCTCCGTCGGAATCGGTATCAACCACGTATTTCACGGGCCGGTCAGTGCGCTGCCGGATCTCGTAAAGGAGATCGCGAGCGTGGAAAGGGCTGTTCGCTGCGTTGATTACTACGACAGCCTCCGGCGTGATGATAAAGCCGGCAGTGCCGGCACGGCGGAATTGCGGGTCAGCTTCCTGGTCGAGGATATCATCAGGCACCCAGACAAATACGTTCGGCTTGACTTCGCGGACTTCGTAAAACGGCCCAGGCGCTGCCGCGGCAAGCTTGAGGTAAGCTGAAAAGGGAAACAGCGCTATCGACAGGCCGATTGCCAGCAGGGGTAGACACGTTGCCTGCGGAAAGGCAAGTACACGCCACTGCAGGGCCGAGCGTTGCCGATGTCGCCGCCAAGGGCAGAAGGTAGCAGCTGGCGGTTGCTTGGCGGTGCCGGCAGGTTCGCGAAAATGCTTCGTCTCGTTTCTCACTATGAAACCTGGAAGGACATACCTAGACTAAATGTCCACATAAACCTGGCAGCGCCAGCCCTCTCGAGTCTGCTCGATCGCCAGCTGATGGTAGGTTATGGCCTTTACCAGTAGCTTGATCTGGTGCCGCTCGCGATCGAACCTCTCACCCCAAGCGGTTGCAGAAAGCGATTGATCTGTGAGGCGATGTATTTCGAAATCGCGAAATAACCACCCTTCCGCATCCCACAGGTAGAGAATCTCACTGAGCCAGTCCACCAGGAGGCTGGTTGCTTCCTGGGCCTCGAGCGCAAGGGTCACGCGGTCGGATGTCTCGACGGCCTCGAGATCGGTGATCAGGTAAAACAAGGCACGCCCCGCATTGGCAAACATTCCTTCGCGCGTGGCGCCGAACGCTTCGAAGCCGACATCGGCCGTGTGCTCGAGAATGCGAAATTGTGTCATTACGGGGTTGCCGTTTGGCACCGGCCTGCGACCCTCGGGGTGCGGCATTTCGACATCCTCGCCCCGGATCGAGCAGCAGTGTCGTGAGGCGTAAATTCCCGTCTGCGCCATGAGTAACTCGGGCGGGCCGGTGTAAGGAGCCCGACCGAAGACCGGACAGTGAACCGTGTCCTCCTCCTCCCTGGTTTCCTATCTTACTTGATCGCGCACCGCTCAAACCAGGAGACAACCCGCTCCGACTGAGAGCCCTGGGAACCTTGTTGCGTGGCAGGAAATCCTGCCGCGGCGACTCTGTGCTTACAAGTTGTCTTTGCACCTGTAGGGGTGCAACTTGCCTTCAATCTCTCGCTTGGGTAAGATCGCCGGTTCGGACGATTCGGACGGTTCGGACCAAGTCACGGGTTTGCACCGACTCATTGTGCTTGGGCGTGCAAATATGAAAGGAGGTCGGGTTGCTACCGGCAATCCTCCTACCCGGTGTCGCCGTCACGCTTATACTGCTCGCAGCGCTGCTCCTCGCCACGCTCGGCATCGTTTCCTACTTTCTTGGGATTCGCAACAATCTCATCGGTCTCAGAAACAGCTTGGACAGGTCCTACTTCGATATGGACATTTTGCTGAAGCAGCGGCACGACGAAATCCCTAAACTTTTGGCCACGTGCAAGGGCTATATGCAGCGCGAGCAGAAGACCCTGCAAGCCGTGACGGAAGCGCGTGCTACCTATGCCCGGGCCGCTACCCAGGAGGAGAAGGCGCAGGCGGACAGCATCAACACCGGCACTTTGCATACCCTGTTCGCCGTGGCGGAGAAATATCCCGAGTTGAAGGCCAACTCGAATTTCATCCAGCTGCGGGGTTGCATCGCCGCGCTCGAAGAAAGAATTGCCGCTCAGCGTGACCGTTACAATCAGGAAGTGAATGCCTTCAATCTGCGTCTTTCCCGGGTGCCGCATAACGTCGTAGCCCGTTTCTTGCGACTCCAGCCGCGGGCCCGGTTGCAGGCGACAAAAAGCGACCGCGAAGCGCCGCGTTGAAGTCTGCATGCTGGAACGCAGGCGACCAGCCCAGGGCATTCCTGCGGTGAAGTACTTGACTGTAAGGGCACGCCGAACCTGCTTTGGTCGGTGAAACTTTCTCGGAATCGCGCGCGTATGTTAAGGTAGTAGACGAGAAACTTGGAGGTCATCGATGTACTGTCCTCAGTGTGGAAAGGAGTACGCTGAAGCAGTCAATTACTGCTGCCACTGCGGCGCAGCCACCTCCGGCAAGCCTGCGTCGGACCCTCTTTTGCAGAAGAAACTCACTCGCTCGAGGAGCGATCGTAAGATCGCGGGCGTGTGCGGCGGATTTGCCGAGTATCTGGAGATCGATCCGACCTTGGTGCGGCTGGTCTGGTTACTGACTGCATTGTTTATCGGGTGGGGATTTCTTGCATACCTGATCGCCTGGATTGTTATGCCGGACGCGACGCTGCCAGACGAGCTGTTGGCAACTGCCCGTCCTCGGTCACCCCAGCCGGCGCCCCATCAGTCGTGATTTGGAAGCCACGCCGAACCTTTTGGTCGACCCCAATGGGCCGGCGAGGATTTCAAACCTTTCGCGAGTACGTTGGGCCAGAAGCCCCTTTGGTGCTTCTTTGCCGGTCCCTATTTAAGGGGGTAGGCTGGTGCGCAAGGACCGGGTTTGCAAATCAGCGCAATGATCAGACGTAGAACTTAGTCGCGGGAATCGGGGACAAAATGGGAACCAAGGGTGGCACCCCGGAAGAAGGAGCAGGCATAGTGGGCGATATCACGGAAGCGCTCATTCGCGAGCAACTACTCATTCGTCGCGACAGGCTGGAGTCTGCCATCGCGTCGAAATCCGGACCTGACTTAATTCACTTACTCGATGAGGTTGATGCTGCCCTGGAGCGAATGGATTCGGGCGCCTATGGGACATGTGACGTATGCCGCGAGCCCGTGGAGGAAGAGCGGCTGATTGCCGACCCACTGGTCCGCTACTGCCTGGACCACCTCAGCCCCGAGGAACAGACGGCCCTGGAGAACGACTTGAAACTTGCCTCACAGATGCAGCGGGAGCTGCTTCCCAGGCAGAACCTCAGTTTCGGCGGATGGCAAGTCTCCTATTACTACCAGCCTCTGGGTCCGGTGAGCGGTGACTACTGTGATCTTGTCGTTCGCGAGTCTGGCCAGCCTAGCCTGTATTTTCTTCTCGGAGACGCGTCGGGCAAAGGCGTTGCGGCGTCCATGTTAATGGCGCACCTGCACGCCATATTTCGTACCTTGATCGCGGGCGCTCTGCCACTGGAGGAGCTGGTGGAACGCGCCGGCCGCATTTTCTGCGAAGCCACCATGGCGCCCTATTTTGCTACCCTGGTGTGCGGCCGAGCCGACGCCTCCGGCAGAGTGGAGCTCTGTAACGCCGGACATTGCCTGCCGCTGCTGGTGCACGATCGAAAGGCGAGCACCGTCGAAATCGACACCGGTCTTCCCCTGGGCATGTTCAGCGACGGGAGCTATTCCGCGCGGGCTGTGGAGCTGGGTCCGGGAGATGGCCTTTTCCTCTATACTGACGGCCTCTCGGAAGCGCGGTCGCGAAATGACGAGGAATACGGGGAAGACCGGCTACGTCGCACCCTGGCGGCCTGCAACCGTCTCTCGCCTCAGGGCATGATCGATGCCAGCATCAGGGATTGGAAGGGTTTCCTGTCCGGGTCCCCGCCGACGGACGATGTGACCGTAATGACCATCCTTCGGGAAGGGTAAGCCCGCCCGGAATGGCCGTGCTCTTGGTTCGGCGATTTGCCGCTCTTCAGCCGACCCTGACGGTACCGACAACCCGCCCTGAGAGAACCCTTTTTCCGCAGCCTGCTGATCACCGCTCCGTGAGAATCATTATCCTTCACAATCCTGCTTCAGGCCGACGCCGAGGCCGGCGAAGATTCAGGCAAGCGCTCGAAACTCTCCGACGTTCGGGTGCGGAGCCGGAGGTGCTCGAGAGCCGCGATGCCCGGCACCTTAACGAACTGGCGCGCCAGGCTGCGGCTGAAAGGCCGGACCTGGTGGTCTCGGCTGGAGGCGACGGCACTCACCACTACGTGCTGAATGGAATCTTCGGCAGCGGCATCCCGCTCGGCATTATTTCCCTGGGCTCCGGAAATGACTTGGCGAAGGGCCTGGATATTCCGCTTGAGCCCGACGCAGCCGCCTCCGTGCTGTTGCACGGTCAGACCCGGCAGATTGACGTGGCGCGTGTGTCGCCCGCCGCGAGTCGGGCCGCCAGCGGCAGTGAGGCTCGCCTCTATGCGTGCATGGCGGGCACAGGTTTTGACGCCCTCGTCACCCGGTTTGCCAACGACCATATCCGGCATGTGCACGGCTCGATGGCTTACGCCTGGTCGATCCTCCGCTGTCTTAAGTTTTATCGCGCTTTTGCGGTGCAGATCCGGTCAGAGACCCGGAATTTCGATGGCAGGATCATCTTCGCCACTATCGGAAACAACGCCACCTATGGCGGAGGACTCCGGATGGCGCCGCGCGCCCGGCTGGACGACGGCCTGCTCGACATCTGCGTAGTTACGGAGATGAGCAAGCTCGAGTTGCTGAGATGGGTGCCCAGTGCGTACCGCGGAACCCACCTCAGAAATCCGCGTATTCTCTATTTTCAGTCGCGCACTGTCACTCTGAGTTCTGAATCGCGCCTCGAACTCTTTGGTGATGGCGAGTTCATCCAGGAACTGCCGGCGATGATCGAGGTGGTTCCGCGCAGTCTGGGAGTGATGGTTTCGAAATAAGGTGCGAATCTTGCCCGCGGCTAGTCCATAAGTTCCTGGTGCTGAGTTGCCTCGCTGCCGCGCTCTGGTTACCAACAACACCGCTGCGAGTCGACTGCTGGATAAATCGTCGGGAGAGCTTGCATCCTGAGGGAGCAAGGAGGGGAATGGCCGGAGAGATAGAGAGCGGCCGATATTCAGGATTTCGGAATTTTGAAGTTCAGAATGATCCGGTTGCTTGTGTCGAAAGAACTGGCCGTACGGACCTCGGAAGAAAGCCCTTTATAGCTGGCCTGAAGGTGGTAGTCATGACGCGCGTCGAGATTCGAAAACAGATAGTGTCCGTCGTCCGAAGTATAAATCGCCAACTTCTTTCCGTTCTGGAGGTCAGTCATTTCGACCACCGCGCCGGCGATCGGATTCTCTTCCTGATCGAGGACCATACCGCTCACGGTACGGACGACCTCCTTCTTTTTCGCCGCGGACTCCGACATCAAGAAAGTGCCTAGCACCCAAACCGCCGTCAGCGCCAAGATAATCCAGAAACGATTCCTTCGCATGTCGTTAGCGAGCGAGTAGGGCGACGAGAACTCTGGCTCGCGACTCCGATCGACACCAGAAGTGTCTCAGCAATGCTGTTATTTTTACCACTGTTCTTCCTCTTC
>Ga0066710_100004725_pt1 | contig 12162 bp, 4 predicted proteins | sample GraSoiAngelo_159_FD_79666 | JGI IMG/M metagenome (GOLD analysis project Ga0066710, IMG submission 79666) | Grasslands soil microbial communities from the Angelo Coastal Reserve, California, USA - 14_1009_16_40cm | ecosystem: Environmental > Terrestrial > Soil > Grasslands | place: USA...
AGCGGCCTGGTCACGGGTAAGGCCGCCGGCGGGCCGGTCACGATCACGGCCACGTCGGAGGGAAAGAGCGGGACGTCCGCGGTCACGGTCATCCCAATCCCGGTGGCGTCCGTGGACGTCACGCCCGGCGCAGCGAGCATTCAGGTGAATACGACGGTACAGCTCACGGCGACCCCGAAGGACGCGAACGGCAATCCGCTCACCGGCCGCCCCGTCACGTGGCAGACGAGCGATGGCGCGATCGCCACGGTGGACGGGACCGGGCTCGTCACCGGCAAAGCCCTCGGCGGGCCGATCACCATCACCGCCTCAAGCGAAGGGAAAACCGGTACCTCGTCCATCACGGTGAGCAGCGTACCCGTGGCGTCCGTCGACGTCACGCCCGCGTCGGCGAGCGTTCAGGTGAATGCCACCGTGCAGCTCACGGCGACCCCGAAGGACGCGAACGGCAATCCGCTCGCCGGTCGCGCGATCACCTGGGCGAGCGGCAATGCGGCCGTGGCGAGCGTCGACACGACCGGCCTCGTCACCGCGAAGGCGGCCGGCGGGCCGATCACCATCACGGCGACGAGCGAGGGCAAGAGCGGCACGTCCGCCGTCACAGTCACGCCCATCCCCGTGGCGTCGGTCACCGTCACCCCGCCGTCATCGAGCATCCCGGTCGCCGGCACCGCGCAGCTCACCGCGACCCCGAAGGACGCGAACGGCAATCCGCTCACCGGCCGTACGATCACCTGGCTGAGCGGCAATGCCGCGGTGGCGAGCGTAGACGCGACCGGGCTCGTCACCGGGAAGGCCGCCGGCGGACCGGTCACGATCACGGCGACGAGCGAGGGCAAGAGCGGCACGGCCACGGTCAGCGTCACGCTGGCTCCGGTGGCTTCCGTGGACGTCAGTCCGCCGTCCGCGACGATCCAAGTCAACGGAACGGTCCAGCTCACGGCGACGCCCAGGGACGCCAGCGGCAACGCGCTGGGCGGTCGGGCGGTCGCCTGGGCGAGCAGCGCGCCCGCCGTGGCCACCGTCAGCTCAACTGGATTCGTCGTCGGGATGCAGCCGGGCAACGCCAACATCAATGCGACGAGCGAAGGGGTCACCGGCACGTCGGTCGTCACGGTCCAGCCGGCGTCGGGACCGCCCGTGATCGCGGGAGCGGGCGACATCGCGGACTGCTCGCGGTTGAGTCAAGAAGGCACCGCGCGCGTACTCGACGGCATCCCCGGAACGGTCATCACGTTGGGCGACCAGGCCTACCCCGACGGGTCCTTCACCGACTACATGAACTGCTACGATCCGTCGTGGGGCCGCCACCGGGCGCGCACTCGCCCCTCCCCGGGCAACCACGAGTACAATTTCGGGGCCGCGGCGGGCGCGCCGGGCTACTACCAGTACTTTGGGGCCGCGGCGGGCGATCCGGCCAAGGGCTACTACAGCTACGACCTCGGCGCGTGGCACCTCATCGTCATCAACAGCAACCTTCCCATGAACGCGGGCTCGGCCCAGGAGCAGTGGCTCCGAGCCGACCTCGCCGCCCACCCCACGACGTGCGCCGTCGCGTACTGGCACCACCCTCGGTTCAGCTCGGGTGGCAACGGCAGCACGCCGGCGACGCAGCCGATCTGGCAGGCGCTGTACGACAACGGCGCCGACCTCGTGTTGAATGGTCACGATCACGACTACGAGCGGTTCGCGCCGCAGACGCCCACCGGCGTGCGCGACGACGCGAACGGCATCCGCGAGATCATTGCGGGCACGGGCGGCAATTCCCTGTACAGCTGGCCGGGGAATCCGATCGCCAACAGCGAAGTGCGCAGCAACGTCAACTACGGGATCCTCAAGGTGACGCTGTGGCCCACCAGCTACGACTGGGACTTCGTCCCCGTCGCGGGGGGGACGTTCAGCGACCACGGCAGCGCGCTGTGTCATTCCGGGGCGCCCCTGCCGAACCAGGCGCCGGTCGCGAATACCGGGGGCCCATACAGGTCCGAAGGCACAGTGACGCTCGACGGCAGCCAGTCACGCGACCCGGACAACAACACGCCCCTGACCTACGCATGGGACCTGGGTGACGGCACGACCGCCACGACCGCGACGGTGACACACACCTACGCGGCCGAGGGCCAGTACACCGCCACGCTCCGCGTGACCGACGCGAAGGGGGCGACCAGCGCTCCTGCCGGCACCTCGGTGACGATCGGCAACATCCCGCCCACCGTCAACGCCGGGCCCGATCAGGCCGTGGTGGGAACCACGCCGCTGACCCTGCGGGCGACGTTCAGCGATCCGGGCACGACCGACAACCCGTGGACGTACACGATCGCATGGGGCGACGGGGCCACCGACGGCGGCAGCACCAACACGCAGGCGAGCCCCGTCACGGGCAGCCACGCGTACGCCGCGCCGGGGCACTACACGGCGCGCGTCACCGTGACCGACAAGGACGGCGGCGCCAGCTGGGACGAGATCGTCGTCACGGTGCTCGATCCCAGTACGGTCCAGGTCTTCTCGGGGTCGGGCAACATCGCGTCCTGCGGCACCGACGTGGACGAAGCCACAGCGAGGATTCTCGACACGCTGCCGGGCACCGTCTTCGTGCTGGGCGACAACGTGAATCCGAGCGGCAGCGCGGCCAACTATACGAACTGCTACGGTCCGACGTGGGGCCGTCACAAGGCGCGCACGCGTCCCACCATCGGGAACCACGAATACGACGTCACGGGCGCGAACGGCTACTTCGGGTATTTCGGCGCGGCCGCCGGCGACCCGACCAAGGGCTATTACAGTTTCGATCTGGGCGACTGGCACATCGTCGTCCTGAACAACACGGCATCGGTGGCGAACGGCGCCGGCTCGGTGCAGGAGCAGTGGCTGAAAGCGGATCTCGCGGCGAGCACCAAGCGCTGCACACTCGCGATGTTCCACTATCCGCTGTTCTTCTCATCGGACGATCCGTCGTGGCACAGCGCGAGCGGCGTGCTGGCGTTCTGGAACGATCTCTACACCGCCGGGGCCGAGATCGTGCTCAACGGCCAGCAGTACGACTACGAGCGGTTCGCGCCCCAGGACCCCGGTGCGAACGCGGACCCGGCGCGGGGTATCCGCGAGTTCAACGTGGGGGTCGGCGGGTACGCGACGGCCATGCCGACGTCGATCGCGCCCAACACCGAGGCGGTGTCCGACGCGTACGGCGTGCTGAAGCTGTCGCTGGGATCGGACACCTACACGTGGCAATTCATTCCGGCGGCGGGCAGCACGTTCACCGACTCGGGATCCGGAAGCTGCCACTAATGACGCGGGGGTCCTGAGCCATCGGGGTGGCGGCCACACGGCGAGAGCCGTAAGTTCGGATCTCCCAGTCATCACGGACGCCATGCGCCGCGAACGGGTCATTCTCGCGGTACTCAGCACCTTCGGGCTACCCAGCACGCCAGCCCCCGGGCGTGCCCAGACGTCGGCGACGGCCACCCCCGCCCCCGCCCCCCTGTTCGCGACGCCCGAGCCCCTGGTCTTCACGCTCACTACCGACCTGAGGAAGCTGCTGGGCGACCGCGGCGCCAAACGCACCGAGCATCGGGCGACGCTGCGATACGTGGGCGCGGGCGGCGACACCGTGTCGCTCAAGGTCGACGTGCGAACGCGGGGCATTTTCCGGCTCAAGGAATGCGCGTTTCCGCCGCTGCGGCTCGACTTCCCGGAATCCCGCGTGCACGGCACGGTGTTCGCGGGCCAGGACAAGCTGAAGCTCGTCACCCATTGCCGGAATGCGCGGTCGCCGTACGAGCAGAACGTGCTGCAGGAGTACGTGCTGTACCCGATCTTCAACGTCCTCACCGAGCGCAGCTTCCGCGCGCGGCTCGCCCGTGTGACGTACCTGGACTCCGCCGGCCGCGATGAGCCCCTCACGCGGTACGGCATCCTGCTCGAGTCCGAGCAGGAGCTGGCGCGGCGTTTGGGCGTGACGCTGGTCGAATCGGCCGCCGTCCACGACCTGCGCATCGAGCCGACGGACCTGACGCTCGTCGCCGTCTTTCAGTACCTGATCGGCAACACGGACTGGTCGATCTGGGGCCGTCACAACATCACGATCGTGCGGGATACGGCCGGGGCCCTGGTCGCGATCCCGTACGACTTCGATTTCGCCGGCGTGATCGCGGCGCCGTACGCGACGCCGCCGCCCCAGCTCCCGATCCGATCGGTGCGCCAGCGTTGGTATCGCGGCTTCTGCCAGCCCGACACGCTGCTCGCGTCGGTGCTGGCCCGGTTCCGCGCGGCGAAGGACTCCATCTACGCGCTGTACCGGTCGGTCCCCGACCTGAGCGCCCGCGATTCGCGACAGGCGCTCGACTACTTCGACGCCTTCTTCCGCACCATCAACGATCCAGGAGCCGTGCGCGGCGAGTTCGTACGCGGCTGCCGGCGCCCCACGTGACCGGCCGCACGGTGCTCCCCCTGCTGGCGCGACTCGGTGGCCTAGTTCGGTTCGAGCCCCGTTTGCGGTGAGCGGATGACCAATCGGTGGGAGGTGGAGGGCGGCGAGGGGCTCCACCACATCCTGACCGAGCCGCCCGCGCCTGGCCTGCGCTTCTCCCGCCACGCGCCGCACCGGACATACTTCCGCGAGGTCTACTTTGATACGCCGGCGGGCGATTTGCGGCATCGCGGCGCCCGCTGCCGCATCCGGTTCGCCGCGGACGGCGGGGGTGTGCTCGCCGTGTCGGTGCCCGGTAGCTCGCCGCTCTACTGGCGGGCGGTCGGCGCGGCGGCTGCGGACGCGTTCGGCGGCGACTCAGCGGCGGGCCAGCGGCTGCGCGCGCTCATCGATCCCGGCCGCTTGGCGCCATGGCTCGAGCTGGAGGTCGACCGGGCGTGGCGAACGCTGTGCTGGCGGCTCGTGCCGCTGCCGGTGTGCGACGTGGTCGTGGAAACAGTCACCGCTCGCCGGGACGAGCTCACCGCGCGGACGCACGACGTAGCACTGCGCCCGCGTTTCTGGGGCCGGCCCGCCGCCGGATGGGTGGAGCGGGTCCTTGCGACGCGCGTGCCGCTGCGCGCGGCGCGGGCGGACCGGCTGCAGCGCGCGGTCGCGGCGCTGGACGCGGCCCTAGGACAGGGACTGGCTCGGGAGCTGCGGGGTGAGCGCGATGTCGCGCTCGTCGCCATCGAGCACGGGCGCCTGGCGTTGCGGCGGGCCGGGGCGGACCTCCGCCTCCCCATGCAGCCGGGGAGCGGCGAGGCCGCATGCCGCGAGGCGCTGCGGCACCTCCTGGGGAGCGGCGAGGGACAGGTACGGCTGATCGGCGTCGTGCCCGCCTCCGGCGACCGGCCGGCATCCGAGGTCTGGGTGGCACGCCGGCTGCGCCGCAACAGCGGTGGCGACGGCGAGTCCAGAGGGGTTGGGGGGGCGGGGGGCGGCGTGCAATGGTTCAGCCCCGCCGACCTCCTCGCGCGCGTCGGCTCACCCGTGCTGCGCGATCCCGGCACGCTCGCGGCGCTCACCGTCGCGGCGCGCTCGCCGCTCGTCCCCGAGTGGTCCGGCGGCACGTTCGGTGATGCTGCCGAGGACGCCGCGCCGGATGCGATCGCCCGTACCAGCCGGGTGACGCTGAGCGAGCTTCGAACACCCGCACTCCCCGACGCAGCGCGGGATCCCGAGCGCCCGGCGCCCGAGCAGTTCCTCAACGCCGAGCTTTCGTGGCTCGAATTCAACGGGCGGGTGCTCGCCCTCGCCGAGGACCCGCGCACGCCGCCGGCGGCGCGCCTGCGCTTCCTCGCGATCTTCTCCACCAACCTCGACCAGTTCGTCATGACGCAGGTGGGGGCGCTGAAGCAGCTCGTCGCTTTGGGGCGGGCGGGCCCGTCGGCGGACGGCCTGCGGCCCCAGGAGACGCTCGATGCGATCGCCGTGCGCCTGCGCCCCCTGCTCGCCCGGCAGCACCGCGCCTTCCGCACGCTGTGCCACGACGAGCTGGACCCCCGGGGCGTTGGCATCGCGCGGTGGGCGGAGCTCAGTCCCGCCGATCAGACGCGCCTGCGGGAGTGGGGCACCGACCGACTCCTTCCGTTCCTGACCCCCAAGGCCCTGACGCGCGCGCCCGGTCACCCATTTCCCCTGGTGGGCGACCGCCGCATCGCCGTGCTGGTCGCCCTGCGCGACCACCCCGGGGGAGGAGGCCCCGTGCACTACGCGCACGTCGAGGTGCCGGAGGCGCTCCCGCGCTTCGTCCCGCTCGACGATGGGCGGCGCTTCCTCCCCGTCGAGGACCTGGTGCGCGCCACCCTGGACCTCCTCTACCCGGACCGCGAAGTCGTGGCCGCTCACGCCTTCCGCATCACGCGCAGCGGCGATCTCCAGCTCGACGAGGCATCCACCGCCAACTTCCTGCAGGCCATCGAGGAGGAGCTCGCCCGCCGGCAGCTGCGGCCGGTGGTGCGCATCGAGATCGAAGCAGGCACGCCGCCGGCCCTGCAGCAGCTGCTGCAGCGGGAGCTGCGCTTCGAAGAGAGCGAACGTGAGAGCACGCTGTCTCCGGCCGACGTCTACGAGGCGCAGGGGCCGCTCGACCTGGGGAGTCTGTTGGAGATTGCCGCGTCCCTCCCGGTGCCCGACTACCCGCCGTTCACTCCGCGGGAGCCGTTCGCCACCGCGCGCCCGCTGGCGGAGCAGCTCGACGAGCGCGACGTTCTGGTGCATCACCCCTACGACGCCTTCTCCGGCAGCTTCGAGCGGTTCGTGACGGAGGCGGCGGCCGACCCCGACGTGGCGGCCATCAAGCTCACGCTGTACCGGCCCGGCGGACCGTCGGCCATCGGGGACGCGCTCCGCCGCGCCGCCGCCGGCGGCAAGGACGTCTCGGTGCTGGTGGAGGTGAAGGCCCGGTTCGACGAGGCCCGGAATATCGAGTGGGCGCGCAGCCTCGAGCGGGACGGCATCCACGTCGTGACGGGCCTCGTGAGCCTGAAGACGCACGCGAAGCTCGCGCTCGTCGTGCGCCGGAGGGGGGGGGTCGGCGGCCGGGTGCGGCGCTACGCGCACATCGGGACCGGCAATTACAACCCCGACACCGCCCGCGTGTACACCGATCTCGGCCTGTTTACCGCCGACCCTCGGATCACGGAGGACGTGCACGCGCTGTTCAACGAGCTGACCGGCTCGGCCCACGCGCCACGCGCCCGCCTCCGCCATCTCCTCGTGGCGCCGGCCGACCTGCTCGACGGCCTGTTGGCGCTCATCAAGCGCGAGGCCGCCCACGCGCGGGCCGGTCGGGGCGGCCGCATCCGCGCCAAGCTCAACGGCCTCGCCGATCCGGCCATCATCCAGGCGCTGTACCGGGCGTCGCAAGCCGGTGTGGACGTGGACCTCGTCGTGCGGGGGATCTGCACGCTGCGGCCCGGCGTGCCGGGTCTCTCCGAGCGCATCCGCGTGGCCAGCATCCTCGGCCGGTTCCTCGAACACGCCCGGATCTATCACTTCGGCAACGGCGGTGCCGACGAGTACTACATCGGGTCGGCGGACTGGCGCCCCCGCAACATGCGGCGCCGGGTCGACCTAGCAGCCCCCGTGTTCGACGCGGCGGCGCGTGCCCAGCTCGACCGGATCCTGGAGAGGGAACTGGGTGATCCGACGGCGTGGTGGCTCTCGGCCGACGGCACGTATGAGCGTCTAGCCTAGATACTCTTCCCTGTACATCCTGATGAGCTCAAAGAAGTAGGACAGCGCGAGCGGCCCAATCAGTAACCCGAGGATCCCGAAGTACGGCACTCCCGCCAACGCTCCGACGAGCGTCACGATCGGGTGCACCTGTGCCCACCGCCGGAACACCATCGGGCGGATCACGTAGTCCACGCCGCCGACGGCGAGGACCCCCCAGAGGGCGAGCCCGATGGCGGCGCCGTAGCGCCCGTCGAGCACCAGGGCCAGGACCCCGGGCCCCCACACCAGGCCGCTCCCGACCACCGGCAGGATAGCCACGACCACCGTCACCACGCCCCAGAAGATCGCGTTGGGAAGGCCGACCAGCGCGAACCCCACGGCGACTAACGCGCCCTGCACGACGGCCGTGAGGCCGGTCCCGATCAACGTCGAGATCGTCACGTCGTGGAACCGACGCTGCAGTTTGTCGGCGTTCGCGGTGGAGAAGGGGATGTAGGGCCGCACCGCCGTCCAGGTCTCGCGGGGCCGGAGCAGCAGGTAGTACAGTCCGAAGAACGCAATGAGCAGATTCAGCGAGAGCCGGGTGGCGGTGCCGACCAGGCTGAACGCTCCGGTCCCCAGCCACCCGACGATGCCGCGGCCGAGGTTCGCGAGCTCCGGCCCGAGCTCGGTCCTCCCGATCCTGAGCTGCGCCAGCCGTCCGAGGATGGGACTCTGGATCACGCCCCCGGCGATCTGCTGGGCTTCATTCACGATCAGGCCCGCGAACGACACGCCCGGGACCACGACCAGGAACACGCCGAGCAACACGACGAGCGTCGCGGCGAGCGCCGGCTGCACCCGCGCGCCGAGCCAGCGTTGCGCCGGCGCGAAGATGACGTACAGGACGGGGATCCCGATCAGCCCGGTGACGTACGGCGCGAGCGCCGCCGCCAGGGCGAACCCCAAGAGCAGAACCACCAGCGCGGCGCGCTGGTGGTTCGTGTCCAGGAACGCCATCAGTTACGGGTCGTCATCGTCGAAGACCGTCGTCGAGCCGCCGCCCGCACCGCTGACGCGCTCCACCCGCAGCACGCGACTCATCGTCTTGCCGTCCACGGTGATGCTGACGAGGTAATCGCCGCTCGCGACAGGCGGCGCTCCACCTCCGAAGCCTCCAAAACCTCCACCTCCCCCCCCGGCAGGCGCTCGGCCGAACGCCTGGGCGACGAACCCGAGGGCGCCGAACCCGCCGCCGCCCCCCCCGCCCCCCCCTCCTCCGCCTTGGCCGGGACGCCGGAGCAGGGTGCCGATGGTGCCGAGCAGTCCGGGATCGGGAGCGTCGCCGCTCTCGCCGCCTTCACCGCCTGCTGCCGCCGGAACGGCGGCGCCGCCGGCGGTCACCGCGCGGGGCGTGGTCTCCCCGGGGCGCTCGACGAACCGGCCCGCCGCGGCCGCGCCGCCGCCGCCGCCTCCACCACCACCTCCACCACCTCCACCACCACCAAACCCGAATCTCTGCGCCAGCCCCTGCACATCACCGGCGAGCAGCGCCTGCTTGATCGGATCGAGCGTTTGCGCGTTGCCGCCTGCTTTCGCCATCGAGTCGAACACGACGTCGATGCGCCGCACGAGCCACGCGCTGTCCCGCTTCTGCGACGGGGAGAGGGCCACGCGTGGCGGCTGCTTCCCCTGGAAGCTCCAGGTGGCGCGCTGCAGGCCGGGGCCGCCTGGTCCCTGGATCGTGCGGATCGTATCGCCGCGCACGTCGGTGATGACGACCTTCGTCTGCGTCCGGCGGTCGCCCGTCGTGAGCCGGTACACGATCTCGGCCCCGTAAGGCGGGCTCGGCGACCGGAAGTACTTCTGGCCCGGAGTGCCGCTCGCCCGCACCCCTTCGCCGTATTGGTACGCGGTCTTCGGTTGGAACAGCCACGCCGATGCGGCGAGCACCTCGCCCGTGAGCTGCTCGAGCGCGGTGATGTCCACGATCCAGATGCCGCGGCCGTGCGTGGCGGCGATCAGCTCGTGCTCGCGCGGGTGGATTCTCAGGTCGTGCACCGGGACCGTCGGCAGCCCGGTCATGAAGCGCTGCCACGACGCGCCGCGGTCGCGCGACACGTAGGCGCCGACGTCGGTGCCCACGAAGAGTAGATCGCGGTTTGTGGGATCCTCGCGCAGCACATGCACGTAGTCGGGCCCGCCCTTGGGCAGGTTGTTCACGATCGACCGGAACGTCTTCCCGAAGTCGGTCGTGACGTAGACGTATGGGGTGAAATCGTTCGTGCGGTGGTTGTCGAACGTCACGTAGAACGTGGCGCTGTCGAAGCGCGATGGCTCGATGCGGCTCACGTAGGTGCCGGCGGGCACGCCGGGGAAGCGGCCCGTCACGTTCTCCCAGGTGCCGCCGTCGTTCCGTGTGAGCCACACGTTGCCGTCGTCGGTGCCGGCGTAGAGCAGCCCCGGCCGCAGCGGCGACTCGGCGAGCGACACGATCGTGCAAAACGTCTCCGCGCCCGTGACGTCGGGCGTGACGCCGCCGGTCGTCTTCGTGCTGACCCGGATCTTCATCGAGTCGCGGGTCGTCAGGTCGGCCGAGATCGGATACATGTTCTCGCCGCGGCTCGTCGACTTCATCACCTTGCTCGCGCCGGCGTAGAACACCGACGGATTGTGCGCCGAGATGAGGAAGGGCGTGTTCCAGTTCCAGCGCAGATCGGTGTCCGCCGAGTCGGCGCGCTGGCGCTGGCGCAGCTCGGCGAGGCGGCGCGCCTGCGCGCTCGTCGCCGCCTTCGTCGTGTCGGGGCGCTCGATGACGATCGAGTCCTCGAACATCTGATAGCGGGGCCGCCAGTTGGGCTTCTGCAGGGAGACCCGTTCCCCGGTCGCGAGGTTCAGCCGCCCCATGTTCCCGCCCTGCGACTCGGAGTAGACGATGTTCGCGTCGGTGGGATCCTGCGCCGTGTAGAAGCCGTCGCCCCCGCCCACGGTGACCCAGTCGGCGTTGGTGACCTCCCCCTGTCGGTGGCGCGAGGGGCCGCACCAGGAGCCGTTGTCCTGCAGGCCGGTGCAGACGCGGTAGGGGAAAGACATGTCGTAGCTGACGATGTAGGGCTGGGCGATGGTGATCACGTTCAGGAAGTCCCAGTTCCCGCCCTTGTCCCAGGTCTGGTCCACGCCACCGTCGTTCCCCACGATGATGTGGTTCGCGTCGCTCGGATCGATCCACATCGCGTGGTGATCGACGTGGATGCCCTGGGTCGCGTTGCCGACCGTCTTGCCGCCGTCGTTCGAGAAGTTGACCGGCGTCGAAGACCAGTAGACGCGGTCCGGGTCCTTGGGGTCGACCCGCACCTGCGAGTAATAGAAGGGCCGCACGTCGTTTCCGTTCATCTTGGCCCATGTCGCGCCGCCGTCCGCCGAGCGGTACAGCCCCGAGAGCCTGGTCTGGGCTCCCTTGCCGGCAGTGGGCCGGGGGTTGGGCGTGGTGTCGGCCTCGACCAGGGCGTAGATCACTTTGTTATCGCTCGGCGCGATGGCGAGCCCGATGCGGCCCTTCATCGTTTCGGGGAAGCCGCCGCCCTTCACCTCCGTCCACGTCTTGCCGCCGTCGGTGGTCTTCCAGAGGGAGCTGCCGGGCCCGCCCGAGTTCAGGAAGTAGGGCCCGCGCACCCGTTGCCAGCTCGCGGCGAAGAGGACCTCCGGGTTCGTCGGGTCCATCGCGATGTCGATGAAACCGGCGCGGTCGGAGATGAACTTGACGAGCTGCCAGGTCTGCCCGCCGTCCGTGGTCTTGTAGAGCCCGCGCTCCGCGTTGGCGGCCCAGGCCCATCCCAGCGCCGCGACGTACACGATGTTCGGGTTGGTCGGGTGGACGACGATGCGCCCGATCGCGCCGCTCTTCTCGAGGCCGCTGGGCTTCCAGGTGAGTCCACCGTCGGTCGACTTGAAGATGCCGCACCCCGGCGAGATCGTGTTGCGCGAGTCCTCCTCGCCCGTGCCGGCCCACACCTGCTGCGTGTCGGAGGGCGCGATCGCCAGCTCGCCCATCGAAATGCAGCGTTGGTTGTCGAATACCGGCCGGAAGGTCGTGCCCGCGTTGGTGGTCTTCCAGATCCCGCCCGCCGCCGCGCCGATGAAGAACGTCCGCGACGGGCTCGGGATGCCGGCGACGCTCGACGTGCGGCCGCCCATGTTGGCGGGCCCGACGTTGCGCCAGCGGAAGCCGGCGAGGAGGGTCGAGTCGAGCGTGGCAGCCTGCGTGGGAGCAGGCGCAACGGAAGCTTGCGAGGGGAGGGCAGGCGCGGCGGCAATGGTGAGCACAGCCGCGGCGGCCCACGGGCGCAGGGTCATGACGGCCTCAGGCGAAAGGAGTGACCGGGGAAACGGTGCAGCCTTGGGGATACGCGCGCCAGGGGGGCAGCGTTGCTCTCAGAACGCTCCCCCCCCCCCCCCCCCCCCCCCCCCCCCCAAAAACCCCCCCCCCCCCCCCCCCCCCCCCCCCCCCCCCCCCCCCCCCCCCCGGGGGCCCC
>Ga0066710_100004728_pt1 | contig 12161 bp, 16 predicted proteins | sample GraSoiAngelo_159_FD_79666 | JGI IMG/M metagenome (GOLD analysis project Ga0066710, IMG submission 79666) | Grasslands soil microbial communities from the Angelo Coastal Reserve, California, USA - 14_1009_16_40cm | ecosystem: Environmental > Terrestrial > Soil > Grasslands | place: USA...
ATTTCATCGTTCTCCCTTGTTGTCGAATGTGAACTAGAGCCTTGCTGACCTGGACCGACAAAGCCATAGGCCGCATGGCTCATTTGGACGGCGGCCATGACCCAGCGCGCTGTTTTGGGAAGATGCTCCTGTGGAGCAGCGGCTGAGCCTCGTCACCCTCGGCGTGCGCGACCTCGAGCGGGCACGCCGGTTCTACGAGGCGCTCGGCTGGGCGTCGGGCGCCGCGCCCGCCGACGACGTCGTCTTCTTCCAGGCCGGCTGCATGATCGTGGCGCTCTGGGGCCGCGACCAGCTTGCGGAAGACACGGTCGTAGAGGACAGCGGCGGCTGGGGAGGAGTCACACTCGCCCACAACGTCCGTTCGCCGGCCGAAGTCGACGCCGTCTTGGCGGAAGCAGAGGCGGCCGGAGCGACGATCCCGCGTCCAGGTGCGGAGACGTTCTGGGGCGGCTACTCAGGCGTCTTCGTCGACCCTGACGGCCATCCCTGGGAGGTCGCGCACAATCCCCACTGGACGCTCGGGGACGACGGCGCGGTCAGGCTGAGCGCGGGCTAGCTCACTTCGCGCAGCTGACCGGTCTCCACCTCGTAGACAAAACCGCGGACGTGTTCCTTGTTCGGGACGAACGGGCTCGCCTTGATCCGCGCGATCGACTGACGCACGTCCTCTTCGAGATCGCTGAACGACTCCGCGGCCCACTCCGGCTTGATGCCGGTGTCCTCCTGGACCTGGCGGCGAAACTCGTCGTCGCCGAAGGTCAGCATCCCGCAGTCGGTGTGGTGGATGAGCATGACCTCCTCGGTCCCGAGCAGCCGCTGCGAGATCGAAAGCGACCTGATCTCGTCGTCGGTGATCACGCCGCCGGCATTGCGGATCACGTGTGCGTCCCCCTCGTGCAGCCCGAGCAGGCCGTACGGGTTGAGGCGCGCGTCCATGCACGCAACGATCGCAACCCGTTTCGCGGGAGGCATCGGCAGATCCCCGCTGTCGAAGGAGTCACCGTAGGAACTTGCGTTTCCGACCAGCTCGTCGATCACGGTCATGCTCGCGCCCTCCTCGCTTAGCTTCTGAAGTGACCACTATACGAAATGAAGTGATGGTCAGTCCGACAGTGCCGACCGCAAGCGCTCGAGGCCGACCTCGAGTGTCTCGTCCGTGACGGCAAGCGAGATCCGTGCCCACCCCGCGCCGCTCGGGCCGAAGCCTTCGCCGGGCGCGAGCGCGAGGCGGTACTCCACGAGCAGCTGCTCGGACGTAAGGCCGCCTTCAGGCAGCTTGAACCAGACATAAAAGGTGCCTTCCGACGCGGCGTCGACAACCTCGAGCACTCGATCTCGGCGGCGCTCGTAGATAGCCGCGCGCTCGGCGACCGAATCCTGCGGCCCGGTCAGCGCCGCGATTCCGGCCTCCTGGACCGGGCGGAAAATGCCGACGCGGCAGTGGTCGTTCAGCAGGTTGATCCGCTCGACGATCTCCGCGTTGCCGAGCACGAAGCCGAGCCGCCAGCCGGCCATCCCGTACGACTTCGACATCGAGAACATCTCGACGCCGACGTCCTTGGCCCCCGGCGTGGCGAGAAAGCTGCGCGGTTTGCGACCGTCGAAGACCAGGTCGGCGTAGGCGAAGTCGTGGACGACCGCCGCGCCGGCCTCGCGGGCATACTCGATCGCGTGATCGAAAGTCCCGTCGCGCACAACCGCGGCGCACGGGTTGGACGGATAGTTCAGATAGAGGGCGGCTACGTCACCGCTCGGCGCGCGAGAGAAGTCGGGTTGCCAGTCGCCGAGCGGATCGAGCGGGACGGTCTCGAGCGCCGCGCCCGCCAGTGCCGGCCCCGACGGATAGTCCGGATACCACGGATCCGGCAGTACGACCATGGAACCGCGCTCGGCGAGCACCAGCGAGAGCTCCACGATCGCCGTCTTCGTACCCGGCACGATCGCGACCTCGCTGTCCGGGTCGAGCTCGACGCCGTAGACGGTCGCGTAGCGGTGGGCGATCGCAGCCCTGAGCTCGGGGAGCCCGCGAAATGGCGCGTAGCCATGCGCTGTTGGGCGGTTCGACGCCTCCGCGAGCGCGTCGACGACGTGCTGCGGCGGTCCCGTCTCCGGGTTCCCGCGTCCGAGGTCGACGATCTGCTCGCCCTCCAACACCGCTGCTGAGGTAACGCGGGCAAGGAGGGCGCCAAAGTACTGCTCGGGCAGCCGGTCGAGCCGCTTCGGCCGTGGGGGCATTCGCGCGATCGTAGGGCTTTCCACACTTTCGGCACAGAGGCGGTTCAATCGGTGTGCTTCGATCGACCCATTCGAACAGCTCGAGCAGCGATTCGGACCGAAACGTCGGGAAGGCCCTCGAACCCAGCCGGGTCGGCGGTGACGACGACTCTTTGCCGGCTACGTGCCGTCGCTGCGATCAACAGATCGTGCGCTCCGCGTGGTTGGCCGGACCGGTGCGCGTAGGCCAGTAGGACCACATGTGCTCGGGCCACCTCGAGGTCGTACACCTCGACGGGAACGACGGCGAGGAGGCTCTCGACGAACGTTGCGCGATTGGCGCGCCGTCTACGGTCCGCGAGCTCGACCCCGACGAGGAGCTCTGCTGCTGTGACCGCAGCGACGGCGATGTCATCTTCGTCCCCGATCACATCGTCGAGAGGAAGCCGTTCCCGCTCGGCGGCGACGAGGACCGTCGTATCGAGGATCAGTCGTTCCAGTCTCGTTCCTCGACGCCGAGGCCGGCCCGCAGCTCGCGAAGCTCATCGGCCCATTTCGGATCGCGAGGGTTCGCTCTGAGCACAGACTTCACGGCGGCTCCCTGAGCCTTGCTCGCCGGACCGACGTGTGCGACCGGCCGCCCATTGCGGACGACGACGAACGTCTCGCCCTGTCTTTCGACGGCATCAAGCATCTCGGAGAAGCGGCGGGCGGCGTCGGTTGCAGTTAGTCTCTTCACGATAAATCAGATTATCAGATAATCTCCCGAGTCTAACCCGGCGTGGGCGCTACGACGAGTCCGAACCTCTGGCGCGCGGCTTCGATCACACTCGCCGGAACGGGTTCGGTTCGGCGAACCGGCAGCGATTGCTCTCCCGCGGCGCCAAACAGGGCGACGCCAAGCTCCCGCTGAGCCGGATCATGGCTGAGCCGGTAGCGAATGCCGTCGAAGCCCGACGCGGCGAATGCCTTCGCCCATGCCTGCGGCACCGTGTAATCCGGCTGCGTGTGGATCGCGCCCGTGATCCCGAACCTCCGCGCGGCGCTGACGGTGCAGTCGGCGAGCCTCGTTCGAGTCGGCGGCACCAGGCTGCTCAACGAGCGCGCCTCTACCTCCGCTTCCGGAATGACTGTGGCGACGCGGAAGACCTCGATGAAGGCGCCGATCGGCGTGACGGCGAGGTAACACGACCCGCGGCCGTCCCGGAAGTCGAATCGTCCCGAGCCGTCTCCCAAGAACCACCACGGCCCGACGTCGTTTCGGTGGATGCGATAGAGGGAGCGGCGCCGGTCGATGTCGAGGGACGGAAACCGGGTTAGATCGTCGGGCGGCAGCCCGAGCGGGCTCAAGCGTTACCGCTGCAGGCGCTGGGCATACCGCGTCGCCGCCTCGAGCACCGGCTCGGTCGGTCGGCCCGCACGCAACCAAGCTGCCGGCGTCTTTCCCTGGAGCCGCGGTTCGGCTGTCACGAACCACGACGCGATCGTGTACGGCGTCTCGACGGCGCCGGCGAAGGTCTCGAGGATCCGCTCGAGTCCCGGCAGCCGCTTGCCGGTTCGGCCGAACTGGAAGGCGGGGAATGCAAGGCGGCCGTCCTCCTCGGGAAGCGCGAGCAGGCGGCCCCGCTTGGCGAGCTCGCTGACCGACTGCCGCGTGCCGCGACCCATCACTTCGCGTACCTGCTTCGAGGAGTACAGGGGGCCGAGGTGCTTGTGCCAGACGACGTCCGAGGCTGCGAGCAGAGCGGCGCGGCGGCCAAGCGCTGAGGGGTCGACCTCCCGCTCCTTTCCGGTGATGCCAAGCTCGCCGAGCGTCTGCTCGAATGTCTTTGCCGCTTCAGCCAGTGCCGCCGTCATGGTTCGAGCGTATCCGTCAAGACCGTCAAGCGTCAAGCGCGTCAAGAGCGGGGGCCGAACTTGAAGCATGCGTGCGAGTGTCCGGCTGCCGCCTTAGCTGAGCCAAGAGCTCGGGGAAAGGCTGTCACACTTTCGACGCGCTTTCCGCTTGACAAGAACCGGTGTCGGACACCTGGTTTGAGCGTGAAGTGTGACCAAACCGTGCCAGAAGTGAGTTTTTTTGACATCCCACTTCGGTCGGCCCCAGGCCGTCGACTGGAGGAAAAGCCGCCGCTCGGCTTGAATGGACACAGCAAGCCGACGAGAGGAGCCTCGTGAAGGGCCAGCAGAAACCGAAGCAGCTAGCGAAGAAGGCTGCGCAGAAGACGCTGAAGGAAAAGCGTCAGGAGAAAAAGGCCAAGAAGAAGGCCGGCGGCGCCTTCGATCATTGATCGGGCCGGGGGCCGAGCGCTAAGCCGGCGTCGCGTCCCGCTCGCGCTTTCGCCTTGACGCCTGCGTCTGCCGTTTCTGCGCGGAGAGCTCGACCTTCCGCAGGCGGATGCTCCTCGGTGTCACCTCGACGCATTCATCGTCCCGGATGAACTCGAGCGCCTGCTCGAGCGACAGCGGCCGCGGCGGGATCAGTCGCACCAGCTCGTCGGCCGTGGCCGACCGCATGTTCGTCAGCTTCTTCTCCTTGCCGGCGTTCACGTCGAGATCCTCCGCCCGCGAGTTTTCGCCGACGACCATGCCCTCGTAGAGCTCCTCGCGCGGAGCGATGAAGAGCGAGCCTCGCTCCTGCAGCGAAGCGATCGCGAACCCGGTCGCCTGGCCGCGGCGGTCGGCGACGAGCGAGCCGGTGGGCCGCGTCCGCAGCTCGCCGTACCAAGGCGCCCAGCGCTCGAAGACGTGATGCATGATCCCCGTCCCGCGGGTCTCGGTCAGGAATTCCGTGCGAAAGCCGATCAGACCGCGGGCCGGCACCAGATATTCCATCCGTGCCCAGCCGGTGCCGTGATTGACCATCTGCTGGAGGGTGCCCTTGCGCAGCGCCAGCAGCTGAGTGACGACGCCGATGTAGTCCTCGGGCACGTCGATCGCGACGCGCTCGACCGGCTCGTGCTTCTTGCCGTCGACCTCCCGCGTCAGGACTTCCGGCTTGCCGACCGTCAGTTCGAAGCCCTCGCGGCGCATGATCTCGACAAGAACCGCCAGCTGTAGCTCGCCGCGGCCCTGAACTTCCCAGACGTCCGGCCGTGCGGTCGGCTGAACCCGCAGCGAGACGTTGCCGACAAGCTCCTGCTCGAGCCGGCCGATCAGCGCGCTCGCGGTCAGCTTGTCGCCCTCGGTGCCCGCCAGCGGCGAGGTGTTGATCCCGAGCGTCATCGCGAGCGCTGGCTCGTCGACCGTGGTCACGGGCAGCGGGCGCGGATCATCGGCGTCGGCGATCGTCTCGCCGATCGTCACCTCCGACAGGCCGGCAAGGGCGACGATCTCGCCCGGGCCCGCCTCATCGGCCGGGACGCGGTCGAGCGCCTCGGTCACGTAGAGCTCGGTCACGCGCGCGTTCTCGATCGTGCCGTCCGCGCGGCACCAGGCGACCTGCTGGCCCTTACGGATCGTCCCGTGCTGGATGCGCAGGAGCGCGAGCCTGCCGACGTAGGGGGAGGCGTCGAGGTTCGTGACCAGAGCCTGGAGCGGGTGCTCCGGGTCGTAGGACGGCGCCGGCACCGTCGCCAAAAGCGTCTGCACGAGCGGGCCGAGATCGGCGGCGAGCTCATCCGGCGCGAAGCCGGCTCGGCCCTCGCGCGCGTTCGCATAGACGATCGGGAACTCGATCTGCGACTCGTCCGCGTCGAGGTCGAGAAAGAGCTCGTAGACCTCGTTTACGACCGCTTCGGGCCGCGCGTCGCTGCGATCGACCTTGTTGACGACGAGCACGACGGGCAGCCGCGCCTCGAGCGCTTTGCGCAGGACGAAGCGCGTCTGCGGGAGTGGCCCCTCGCTCGCGTCGACGAGGAGCAGGACGCCGTCGACCATCGTCAGTCCGCGCTCGACCTCGCCGCCGAAGTCGGCGTGGCCGGGCGTGTCGACGATGTTCACCTTCGTGTCGCCGATCCGAACGGCCGTGTTCTTGGCCAGGATTGTGATCCCCTTCTCGCGCTCGAGGTCCATCGAGTCCATTACCCGCTCGGCCACGTCCTCGTTGGCGCGGAACGAGCCGGCCTGCCAGAGCAGCGCGTCGACGAGCGTCGTCTTCCCGTGGTCGACATGGGCGACGATCGCGACGTTGCGAAGGTCACTTCGTTTAGCCGTTGCGGCCATGGCGCTAGAGGCGGGTTACCACTTGGAGCGCCTGCCGCGGCGGCTCGTGTACAGGAGCTTCGCGGGAGCCGAGCGCATCCCGGCCTGCTCGAACTGCTCGTGGTGCCCTAGTCGCCGGGCGACGCGGCTCGTCTCGGCCTGCTGGTCGGGGAGGACGAAGGTGATCGCCGTGCCGTTGCGACCGGCGCGGCCCGTTCGGCCGGTGCGGTGGACGTAGCCCTTGTCCTCGTCCGGCGGGTCGAAGTTGATCACGTGCGTGACGTCGTCGAGGTCGAGGCCACGGGCGGCGACGTCGGTGGCGACGAGCGTTGCAACCTTGCCGGTCTCGAAACGGGACAAGGCCCGCTCACGGGCGCCCTGCGACATGTCGCCGTGCATCGCAGCGGCGCTGACGCCGTGCCGCGCGAGCTTCTGCACGAGCCGGTCGGCGCCGCGCTTCGTCCTGACGAAGACGAGCGTCGACTCGGAGGCGCGGATGTGCTCCACCAGCGTCTCGACCTTCGTGTCGTTGGTGACCGAGACGAAGTGGTGCTCGATCTCGGCCGGCTGAGCGCTCGAGAGCTCGCCTTCGATGCGCGAGGGGCTGTTGGTGTACGCGCTGGCGAGCTCGCCGACGCGGCCGTCGAGCGTCGCCGAGAAGAACATCGTCTGGCGATTGCGCGGCAGACGCTTGACGATCTTGTCGACCTGCGGCTGGAAGCCCATGTCGAGCATCCGGTCGGCCTCGTCGAGGACGAGGATCCGAATGCCCGAGAGATCGACCATACGGCGATCGGCGAGATCCTGGAGGCGCCCCGGCGTCGCGACGAGGACATGCGCCTTCTTGGCGCGCTTGGCCTGGGCGCCCATCGGCTTGCCGCCGTAGACAGACGCGACCGAAAGCCCCTTCGCCTTCGCCAGCGGCTCGATGTCTTCGGTCACCTGCGAGGCAAGCTCGCGGGTCGGAACGAGGACGAGCGCCGAGGGGCGCGGGTCGTTGGTGGTCGTGCGCTCGACGATCGGCACTGCGAACGCGAGCGTCTTGCCCGAACCGGTCGGCGACTTGGCGAGCACGTCGAGGCCGCCAAGTGCGTCCGGCAGGACGAGCTCCTGGATTCGGAACGGATAGTGGATCGAGCGAGCGGCGAGCGCGTCGACGACAGGGCGTGACGCGCCGAGCTCGCGGAAAGACTGCTGTGACATGTTGTTCGACTCCTTATGGGTTCGAGACTTGCCTACCTCGAAACACCCGAAGGAGGAACGAGAAGCTCATCTCACCGGGCGGCAGGATTGCCGGCCCGTGCTCTCACAGTAGCAGTGCCCCCTTGGAATGCGACTGTCAGTAGCGGTCGATCTCGATCAGGCGTTCGTCGCTGATGCCGAAATGATGGGCGATCTCGTGCAGCACGACCCGCCTCACCTGGCGGCGAAGGGCTTCCGGATCGTGCCCGTACAGGCGCTCGAGCGGGCCGCGGTAGATCGTGATCTTGTCCGGAAGCGCCCCGGAGTAGTAGCTGCCGCGCCTCGTCAGCGGTACGCCCTGGTAGAGGCCGAGCAGCGGCCGGCCGCCGGGCGGTTCGGCCTCGACGACGATCTCGACGTTCGACATCTGCGCCCGCAGGTCGGGCGGCAGCGCGTCGAACGCCTCTTCGGCGTACTCCTCGAACCGCTCGTCGGCATCGAAGAACCCCTCGTCGATCTCGGTCACCGCCCGAGCCTCGTCCGCCGGCGGATGCCGAGTCGCCGCTGCACCGCGCGGTCCTCCTCGCCGTCTTTGATCGCTCCCCAGACGAAGACCACGAAGACGACGGCCAGCGGAATGGCGAAAACCACGACCACCACGAGGATCTCGGCTGCCAGCTTCATGTCACCAAGAGTAGTGAGCAGGCGCTACTCGTCGCCGTCGAGCGGCGGGTCGCGCCGCGGAATCGGCGAGGCATTGATCAGGGAGGTCGTCGTCTCGCCGTAGGCGAGGAAGCGGTCGAGCAGCGTGCCGAGCTCCTCGATCGAGCGCAGGTGAACCTTGAGGAAGAAACAGTCCTCGCCCGTAATGCGATGGCATTCGCTCACCTCCGGGACCTCCAGCGCGAGCTCCGGGATCCGTTGCAGCTGGCCCGGGGCGGGCTTGATCCGCACGATCGCCGTCAGCTGGTAGCCGAGGGCGCGGGGATCGATCTCGGCGCGGTAACCGGTGATGACGCCCGCCCGCTCGAGGCGCTGGACGCGCTCGGCCACCGCCGGCGACGACAAGTTGACGCGCCGGCCAAGCTCGGCGAGCGAGACGCGGCCGTCGGTCGCCAGCTCACCGATGATCTTACGGTCGGTTGAGTCGATCTTCCGAAGATTGCCGGTATTCGGACTCACAATCCCGTCCTTTATCGCCTGAGTGGACTCTAATGCCTTCGATCAGGTATGTCCATTTCGGGCTGCCAAAGCGACAATTCCCTGATCGCCCAAGCCACGACCGCAGCCGCGCCGCTGACCGCCCGAGTCGACGCCGTACCGCCGCATGCCTACTTCGTCGGCAGCGCGATCTTCCACTACCTCGGCCCAGCGTTCGCGGTCTTACTCTTCGCACGGGTCGACGTGCTTGGCGTCGCGTGGCTGCGTATCGCCTCGGCGGCGCTCGTCTTCGCCCTTTGGCGCCGGCCCTGGCGGAAGTTCCCAGCACTCGACGGCCACGGCCGGCTGCTGATCATCGCGCTTGGCGCGGTCTTCGCGGTCATGAACGCCTGCTTCTACATCTCGATCGACCGCCTGCCACTCGCGACGGTGGCTGCGATCGAGTTCATCGGCCCGATCGCGCTGGCGCTCATCGCCGCGGGCACGTCTCGCAACCTCGCCGCGGTCCTGGCGGCGGCCCTCGGTGTCTACCTGCTGACCCACGTTCGCTTCGGCGGCCAGGCGGTCGGCGTCGCGTTTGCGTTGACCAACGCCGCGCTCTTCACCGTCTACATCGTGCTCGCGCACCGTGTCTCCCGTCGCTCGGCGATGGGCGGGGTGGACGGGCTCGCTGCGGCGATGCTGTTCGCCTTCGTCTTCGTGTCGCCGATCGGGTTTGCGGGCGCGGCCCATGTGCTCGGCGACCCGGTGGCGATCGCGGCGGGGATCGGCGTCGGCGTGTCATCGTCCGTCATCCCATACGTCTTCGACCAACTGGCGATGGCTCGGCTGGCTCGGGCGACATACGCCCTCTTCGTCGCGTTGCTGCCGGCGACGGCGACCGTGATCGGCGTTGTTGTGCTCCGCCAGCTGCCGACGGCCGTCGACCTCGGCGGCATCTCGCTCGTGATGCTCGGCGTCGCCCTCCACCGCGAGGCGGCCTGATGGATCAGGTCCGGCTCGGGAACACGGGCCTGCACGTCTCTCGGGTCGGCCTCGGGATGATGAGCTACGGCAACGACGCCAACCGCCCGTGGATGCTCGACGAGGCGGCCGCCGCCCCGATCGTCCGTCGCGCTGTCGAGGGTGGGGTCACCTTCTTCGACACGGCGGACATGTACTCGCAGGGAGCGAGCGAAGTTGCGACCGGCCGGCTGCTGCGAAAGCTGCTAACCCGCGACGAGCTCGTCGTCGCGACCAAGGTCTACTTCCCGATGACGCCGGGCCCGAACGGCCGCGGCCTCTCGCGGAAGCACATCCTCTCGGCGATCGACGCGTCGCTGCGGCGGCTTGAGCTGGACTACGTCGACCTCTACCAGATCCACCGCTGGGACTCCGAGACCCCGATCGAGGAGACCATGGAGGCGCTGGACGAGGTCGTGAAGTCCGGCAAGGCACGCTACATCGGCGCCAGCAGCATGTTCGCGTGGCAGTTCGCCAAGGCCCAGCGAGTCGCGGAGCTTCACAGCTGGACGAAATTCGTCTCGATGCAGAACCACTACAACCTGATCTACCGCGAGGAGGAGCGGGAGATGATCCCGCAGTGCATCGACCAGGGCGTCGGGATCATCCCGTGGAGTCCGCTCGCGCGCGGCTTCCTCGCGGGCACGCGGACGCGCGAGGGCGAGCGTCGGACGCGACGCTCCGAGACGGACCCGCTCCAGGACGAGTGGTACGGCCGCCCTGAGGACTTCGACGTCGTCGATCGGCTCGCGGAGGTCGCCGGCGATCGCGGCGTGCCGCAGGCGCAGGTCGCGTCGGCGTGGCTGCTGCACAAGCCGGGCGTGACCGCGCCGATCGTCGGCGCGACGAAGCTGGGCCACCTCGAGGACGCGCTTGCCGCCGCGGAGCTGGCCCTCTCGCCCGAGGAGGTCGCGCGGCTGGAGCAGCCGTACGTGCCGCACCCGGTGCTCGGGCACGGCTCCTAGCTGACCACGAGCCTGCCGTCTTCCTCGAGCACCTCCGTTCCGAGCCGCCAGCACGCCTGACGGAATCGCTGCCGGATCCACTCTGTCTCCCGCCCGCGCGCGAGGCGCGTGTATGCGTTCACCAGCCTCAGGGGCACCACCTCGATGCGCCGCGGCCCGGCCGGTTCGAGGTCGACGAGGAAGAGCAGGCCGTGATCGTTCCGCAGCTGCGGGTCGACGGCGTAGTCGTCGAGGAAGTCGCCGAGGTCGTAGAGGATGTTCTGCTCGACGCCGTGGAAGACGTGCGCCGAGGTGCCGGCGACGAGCGCCGCGCCCGCTTCCCGCAGCGCCCGCGCCGCCTCGCGCACATACGGCAGCGGCGACGGCGTCATGTTCGGCCCCCAGTGAGGGCAGACGAGGGCACCCCGCGCATGCTCCCGAACCCAGCCGGGCACGCCCGGCGCGAGGTCGGCGAAGGCGATTCCGGGACGATCGCGCTCCGCGGAAAAGGAAGCCTCGTGGTCGGCGAAGGCGAAGATCGGCAGGCCGCCGACAACGGCGGGCGCGCGCGCCTGCTCGACATTCTCGCCGGCGCCGGCGTATGCGATCCCAGCCTCGCGCAGGTGCTCGAAGGTGTCGAGCAACGCGTCGACCCCGTAGTCGAGTGCGTGGTTGTTCGCCAGGGTGACGCAGTCGACGCCGAGGTGGAGCAGCGTCTCGACCGCCGCGAGTGGCGCGCGGAAGTTGAACGTCTTCTCCACCGGCTCGCCCCGCTCGGAGATGCAGCACTCGAGGTTGAGGACGAAGAGATCGGTGCCGCGCGTGATCTCGGCCAGCTCCGGGTCGACGAGCGACTGTGGATGTCGCCGGCGGAGCTTCTCCGCAACGGTGCGGCCGAGCATCGTGTCGCCGGCGAGCGCGACCCTCATGCGAACCCGTGCCGTCCGTGGAGGCGGACGAAATGCGCGCCGCTGATCGTGCGAACCTGCTGCAGCGCCTGGCGGTGCTTCTCGAACAGAACGACGTCCTCGTCACCGCCAGGGCCGAGCGGCTGCACGAGCCGGCCGCCCTCAACGAGCTGCTGAACGAGCGGTGCCGGCACGCTCGGGTACGCGGCTGCGACAACGATCGCGTCGAAGGGCGCGTGGTCCGCCAGTCCCTCGCTCCCGTCTCCGACGAGGACGACGACGTTTGCGCGCTCGGCGAGCGCGGCGCGGGCCGTTTCCGCGAGTTCGGCGAAGCGCTCGACGCTGAACACTTCGCGCGCAAGCCGCGCAAGCAGGGCTGTTTGCCATCCGTAACCGGTGCCGATCTCGAGCACACGCTCGTCGCCCGCTAGCGCGAGCGCTTCGACCATTCGCGCAACGAGCGATGGTTGCGTCGTCACCTGCTGGTGCGGGATCGGGATCGGCGTGTCGGCGTCCGCCTGACCGGCGTACTCGGGCGGGACGAAGTCCGCGCGAGGCACGGCAGCGATCGCCGCGAGCACCCGCTCGTCTGCGACTCCCGTCGCGCGCG
>Ga0066710_100004729_pt1 | contig 12159 bp, 6 predicted proteins | sample GraSoiAngelo_159_FD_79666 | JGI IMG/M metagenome (GOLD analysis project Ga0066710, IMG submission 79666) | Grasslands soil microbial communities from the Angelo Coastal Reserve, California, USA - 14_1009_16_40cm | ecosystem: Environmental > Terrestrial > Soil > Grasslands | place: USA...
AGATTCAAGGCGACCGTGAGCACCGAGACGACGAGGCCGAGCGCGGCGGGACGCTTGTACCACACGAGTCGATCGTCGGCGATTCGCGGCGTCAGACTGTACACGAGTCCCGCCAACTCGCCCGACGGCCGCGGCCGCGTGATCAGGCTGACGACGATGGTGACGATGAAGCACGATGTCCAGGCCCAGATGGCGCCCCAGAAATTCTGCGCCATGTCGGACGGATAGGTGTGCAGCACCGCGACCTTGCCGACGAGCGACGATGCGGCGGCGACGGCGGTGACCTCGTAGTGCAGCGCCGCGGCGAGCGTGCCGGCGATGAGGCCGGAGAACGCGCCGTGACCCGTCGTGCGCCGCCAGAACATGCCGAGCAGGAACGTCGCGAACAGCGGCGCGTTGACGAAGCTGAACACCAGCTGCAGCATGTCCATGATGTTGTTGAAGCGCATCGCGACGTACGCCGTCGCCACGCTGATCGCGACGCCGACGACCGTCGTCGCACGTCCCACCCACAGGTAGTGCGCATCGGTCGCGCGTGGAACGAGATACGACTGGTAGATGTCGTACGTCCAGACCGTGTTGAACGCGGTCACGTTGCCCGCCATCCCGGACATGAAGCTCGCGAGCAGCGCCGTGATGCCGAGGCCGAGCAGCCCTGACGGATAGTAGCGTCCGATCATCATCGGCAGCGCCATGTTGTAGTCGTACCCGCCGCCGGGATTCTGCTGCAGGATCGGCGCCGCGCCGGGATTGGGCTGCAGCGTCAGGCCGAGCGCGAGGATGCCGGGGAGGATCACGATGAAGGGAAACAGCATCTTCGGCACGGCGGCGATGAGCGGCGTTCGCCGCGCGGCGTTCATCGAGTCGGCGGCCATCGCGCGCTGCACGACGAGGAAGTCGGTGCACCAGTAGCCGAACGACAGCACGAACCCGAGACCCATCACCATCCCGAACCACTCGATGCCCATCGGATTCGCCTGCGCGCTCCCGATGTAATGCCACGACCGCAGGTACGTATCGGGCACGCGCGAGGCGAGGCCGCTCCATCCGCCGATGTCGCGCAGTCCCAGCCACACGAGCGGAACGAACCCGAACACGATGAGGAAGAATTGAACGACCTCGTTGTAGATGGCGCTCCGCAGGCCGCCGAGCGCGATGTAGCCGAGGACGACCACCGCCGAGACGACGATGCTCGCGTGGATATTCCATCCGAGGAGCAGCCGCAGCAGCGCGCCCATCGCGTACATGCTGATGCCCGAGGAGAACACGGTCATCGTGGCGAAGGTCAGCGCATTGAACGCGCGCGTCTTCTCGTCGAACCGCAGCTTCAGGTATTCGGGGACGCTTCGCGCGCGCGAGCCGTAGTAGAAGGGCATCATGAAGATGCCGACGAACACCATCGCCGGGATCGCGCCGACCCAATAGAAATGACTCGTGAGCATCCCGTACTTCGCGCCGCTCGCCGCCATGCCGATCATTTCCTGCGCGCCGAGATTGGCCGACAGGAACGCGAGGCCGGCCACCCACGCCGGAATGGAGCGTCCGGCGAGAAAGAAATCGCTGCTGTGCGCGACGCGTTCCTTCAGCAGCACGCCAATCCCCAGGACGAACACGACGTACGACGCGATGATCAGCAGGTCGGTCGGAGTGAGATGCATAGGTGTTCCGCCGCGATCGAACGGATCGCGGCGTCGAAGGCGGAGGGTATCGTACTTTTCGTGAATTTCGTCGACAGCGTGATGGTCCGAGCGTCGCTTACCCGTCCCGCAGAACAATCCCCGGCTGCAGGCCGGTCGCTCGCGCCGCCGGCGCCAGACACGCCAGCAGCGCAACCGTCAGCATCACCGCGCAGACGCCCGCGAGCGCGACGGGATCGTTCGAGCCGACGCCGAACAGCAGGCTGGACGTCAGCCGCGTCAGAACGAGCGCCGAAACGAGCCCGATGCCGACGCCGCTCGCCACGACCGTCATCCCCTGCACGACGATCAGCCGCAGCACGCGCACGCGGCTGCCGCCGAGCGCCAGGCGAATGCCGATTTCCTTCGTGTGCTGCTGCACGTAGTACGCCATGACGCCATAGATGCCGATCATCGACAGGGCGAGCGCGACGATGGCGAGGCCTCCGATGAGCAGCGACAGCGACCGCGGCTTCTCGAGCGCGCGTGCGACGAGGTCGTCGATCGTCGCGACGCTCGACAACGGAAGGTCGGGATCGATGGCGCGAACGGCTTGGCGAACAGCCGTCACGACCGACGAAGGATCGACACTCGTCCGGACGATCAGATTCCGCAATAACCGTTGCGGCGCCATCGGCTGATAGACCGTGCCTTCGTCGGGTTTGTCGAGGCCGGCATATTTCACTTCGCTGACGACGCCGACGACGGTCGTCCACGGACACGTCGTGCATCCGCCCTGCCTGATGCGGCGGCCGACCGCGCTGGCGCTCGGGAAGAATCGCCTGGCCCACGCGCGGTCGACGACGATCGCGAGAAGGTTGGCCGCCTGCGCGTCGCGCTCGTCGAGCAGACGTCCTTCGAGGAGTGGAAGGCCGAGCACATGGAAGTAATCCGGGCTGACGGCGACCCACGGCGTGACCGGCTGCGACTGACCGGGCGGCGTCGGCGCATCTTCCAAATCGAAGTTGTTGAAGTTGTTGACGTCGCTCGGCGGCCGTCCGTCGGCGAACGCCACGCCGCCGACGCCCGGAATCGAAGCGACGCGGCGATGGAGATCGTCCCAGAAGGCCGCGATTCGTCCGGCCTCCGAGTACTGAGTAGAAGGCAACAGGATCAAACCGGTGAGGACGTTCCGCGTGTCGAAGCCGAGGTCGACGCGCCTGAGCTGATTCAGGCTGACGATCAGCAGCGCCGCCATGACGAGCAGCGGCGTGGCAATCGCGAATTGGGTCGATACGAGTACCCGCCGCAGACGACGCACGCCGACGCTGCCGGTCGACGTCCGACCTTCGGCTCGCAGCGAATCTTCCACCGGCGCACCGGCGCCATGAATGGCGGGCACGAGTCCGAACAGCAGCGCGCTCGATGTCGTGAGAAATGCGAGCAGCCAGAGCGCCGTCGAGTCGAGGGCAATTTCCTGCGTCCGCGGAAAGTACGCCGCGCCGAGATTCCGCAGCAGGTCGACTCCGGACCAGGCGATCGCGATGCCGAGGATGGCGGCGCCGCACGCGAGCAGGACGCTCTCCGCCAGCAGATGGCGGACGACGCGTCCGCGAGAGGCGCCAAGCGCCGCACGGACCGCGAGCTCGCGGCGCCGGCTCGCGACGCGTGCGATGAGCAGATTCGACGCGTTCGCGCACGCGATCAGCCAGACGAGCGCTACCGCCGCCAGCGCGAGCCCCGCGGTGGTCCGCACGTCGCCGACAACGTGCTGCTTCAGCTCCATCATGCTCCACGTCGCACGATCGTCCTGGTACGACGCGCGCCAGATCGGAAACAGCCGGCGGTTGATGCTTCGCAGTTCCGCGCCCGCGGCCGCTCGATCGGCGCCGCCCCGCAGGCGTCCGAGCGCGGTGATGAAGAATGGTCCCTTGCGCGCCGGCGTCTGCCATCGAGCGGCGACGAAGAAGTCCTGCCCCTGCTCGAGCGGTCCCACCGTCTGCGAAAGAACGCCGGCGAGCGTGTAATCCTCACCGTCGAACCGAACGGGTCTGCCGATCGCATCGGCACGTCCGCCGAACCGCCGCTGCCAGAAGTCGTGGCTCACGACAACGACGCGCTGACTGCCCGGACGGCCGTCCTCATCGGTCAACGCGCGGCCGAGTGCGGGTCGGATTCCGAGCAGCGTGAAGTAATCGGCCGAGACGTCACGTCCCCGCACGCGTTCGGCGACGGTACCGTCGGTGAAGGTCATCCCGCGACTGGCGTACCCCGCAATCCGCTCGAACTCGGTCTGCTGTTCCTTCAGCGCGAGATAGTCGACTACCGAAAACGGAAACTTGTTCGGCGGAGCGTCGGTGTAGATGCGCACCAGTCGGCCGGGGTCCGCGTACGGCAGCGGCCGAAGGAGCGCCGTATCGACTGCGCTGAACACGGTCGTCGTCGCGCCGATGCCGAGTCCGACCGTTGCGACGATGACCGTCGTCATGATCGGAGCACGGACCACGCCTCGCAGGCAGACCCGGAGATCGTGCGCGAGGTCTTCGAGCATCGAGGCTGGCATGTTTCGCTTGGACGGCGTGCCGATGGATACGGTTGGCTGACCTGAATTCAGCGCCCTATTCCTCGCGCAGCGCGACGATCGGGTCCACCCGCGAGGCTCGTCTCGCGGGAACCGAGCAGGCGGCCAGCGCCACGAGCGAAAGGAGGGCCGCGACGCCGGCGAACGTCAGCGGATCGCGCGGAGCGATCCCGTACACAAGACTGCTGATCCCTTGCCCGAGAGCGACGGCGGTCACGACTCCGGCGCCGATTCCGACCAGCGCGACGCCCATCCCTTCCTTCACGACGAGCCGCACCACGCCGTCGGCGCGGGCGCCGAGCGCGATGCGCAGTCCGATCTCGCGTGTCCGCTGATTCACCGAGTAGGCGAGCACGCCGTAGATCCCGATGGCGGCGATCAGCACGGCGACGGACGCAAACACACCGACGAGCGCGGCGCTGAGGCGCGGCTGCGTCGCCGAGCTCGACACCCACTCCTCCATCGTCCGCACGGTCGCGAGCGGCAGTTCGGCGTCGAGCTCGTGGACCTTCTGGCGCACCACGGGCAGCAGCGTCGCGGGCGGCGCATCGGTGCGGACGGCGACGTCCATCAGCGGCCAGACACGTGAGGCCATCGGGTAATAGAGGGCCGGCGACTCCTGATTGAGCGTCGTGCTGCGCACGTCGCCGACAACGCCGACGACCGTGTAGGTGCGGCTGTCGGCGGGCCGGTGCAGCGTTCGCCCGATCGGGTCCGCGTCGCCCCAGAATTTTTTCGCGGTCGCCTGGCTCACGATCGTGACGAGCGGCATCGTTGCATCGTCGCGATCGGAGAAGTCGCGCCCGCGCAGCAGCGGGATGGCCATCGTCCTGAAATATCCGGGGCTGACGATCCGCCAGTCGATCGGCACCGGCGTGTCGGGCGGCAGCGGCGACGGCCCGACCGTCATGAACGGCGACGTCGTGTAGTTGCCCTGGCCGAATGGAATGCCGCTCGACACGGCGGCGCTCCGCACGCCCGGCACTGCCAGGAGTGCGTCGAGCAGTGCGCGATAGAACAACGGCGCCTTGTCGTTGACGGGATACCTCGCCGGCGGCGGCGCCAGCTGGAACGTCAGCAGCCCGCTCGATTCGAATCCGAGCCGCGCACCCTGGAGATTCAGAAACGTCTGAACCAGGAGACCTGCGCCGATGAGGAGCACCGTGGCCAGCGCGAGCTCCGCCGCCGCCAGACCGCGGCGCAGCCGGCCGCGACCCGGCCCCGCGCCGCGCGAGCTCTTCAGCATCTCGTTGACGTCGGCCTTCGCGGCGTACGACGCCGGCGCCATGCCGAAGACGACGCCGGTTACGAGCGTGAGGCCCACCGCAAACGCCAGCACCGTCGCGTCGATGTGCACCTCCGGAATCGGCAGCAGATTCGGCGGAAGCGAGGCGTTGATCGCGCGGACCGCCCACACCGCGCCGATGATGCCGCCGAGGCCGCCGAAGACCGATAGCGTGACGCTCTCGACGAGCAGCTGGCGCAGCAGACGGATGCGCGATGCGCCGAGCGCCGTACGCACCGCAATCTCTTTCTGCCGCGCTGTCGCGCGCGCGAGCAGCAGGTTGGCGATGTTCGCGCAGGCGATGAGCAGCACGAAGCCGACCGCCGCCAGGAGAACGAGGAGCGCTGTCTCGAGCTGCGGGGTGACGAACGTCTCGAAGAACGTCAGGAGATGAATGCCCCAGTCGCGCATCTCGGGATACGTGCGCGCCATCCCGGCCGCGATCGTGTCGCATTCGGCTTGCGCCTGCTGAAGGGTCACGCCGGGCTTCAGCCGGCCGGCGACGAAGATGACGTGATTGAGACGAATCTCCTTCGCGCGATCGATCGTGAGCGGCACGTAGATGTCGCCGCCGGAAAAGAGATTGAGGGCAGCCGGCGCGATGCCGACCACCGTGACCGGCGTGCTGTTCAGCGTGATGACGCGGCCGACGAGCGATGGGTCTCGGCCGAAACGACGTGTCCACAGACGCTCGCCGATCATGGCCACCGCCGCGCCCGGCTTCTCTTCCGCGTCGGTGAATCCGCGTCCCGCGACCGGCGCGATCCCGAGCACGTTCAGCAGCGCGGGGCTGATGCGGTTGCCGACGAACTGCTCGGGCTCTCCCGCGCCGCTCAGATTGAAGCTGGTGAATCCGATCGCCGCGAGCTGGTCGAACGCCCGCGTCTCCTCGCGCCACGACACGAAATTCAGCACCGATGCGCCGAAATTCGGAAGGTTGAGCCGATCGTTCTTCTCGGCGACCTGGACGAGGCGATGTGAATCGGCGAACGGCAACGGCCGGAGCAGCACCGCGTTCACGACGGTGAACATCGCCGTGTTCGCGGCGATCGCCAGCGCGACGGTCAGCATGACGGCCGCCGAGAACGCCGGCGTCCGCCGGATCGTGCGGAGCGCGTACCGAAGATCGTTCATCAGCACGTGCGCCTGCTCCCTTGGAACGGTGACGATGAGATCGCGCGCGACGTCGAGCCAGACGCGGAGCGGCGGTTCGTGCCGGGCGCGGTCGCGGAACATCTGCGTCATCTCGCGGCCGTACTCGCCGCGGAATTCAGCCGGATACAGCCGGAGCAGGACGCGATAGAGGCGATCGGCTCGGGGCATTATCTCGTCGGCACCAGTCCCGCCGCGCGGGCATGGCGAACGAGCGTCGCCAGATGGCCGATCTCTTCCTTCGCGATTCGCCGCCCGCGCGGCGTGATCCGGTAGTACCTCCGCCGGACGTCGTCGTCGTCCGAGTCGGGCCGCTCGTCGAGCTCCTCGATCAAGCCGTCGTGGAGCATGCGCTTGATCGATCCGTACAGCGTACCCGGACCAAGGCGGACACCTCCGTCGGTGCGGGCGACGACGTCCTGCATGATGGCGTAGCCGTGACGCTCGCCGTCGGCGAGCGCGACGAGGATGTGAAGGACCGGAAGCGGCGCGCTCACGTCGGAACTATATCATGAGTTGATATATGCCATCAGAACCCAGCCAAGGTGTGCTCAAGCTCGATGTGCGAGCTGCTGAAAAGCTGAACCTTCCCAATCAGAAATCGAACCGGTCGATGTTCTCTTTGTTGAAGAGCAGCGGCGGTCCCAGCACGATTTCCGATCCCCTGATGCTGATCGCACCCAGCCTGCCGGCCTCGATCGCGCGCGTGCCTGCGGGGAGTTTCTGATCGGCTGCCAGCGCGCCGGCGTATACCGTGAGATATCCCAGATCGCGCGTGTTCCACAGGACGACGGTCTGCACGACGCCGGCGTGCACGTACGGTTTGTTGATGTTCGGCAGCGACAACCCGATCACGCGGACATCGGATCGGCCGGCCTGGCGGACCGCCTCCGCGGAGCCCGGCACGGCGGGGGCGGAGATCGCGATCATCAGCTTCACCGACGGATAGACTTTCAGAATCGTCTGCGTCTCCGCGAACGCCTTGTCGCGGTCGTCGTCGCTCGGCCGAATCGTCGCGAGCTTCAGGCCGCTGTGTTTCTCGCTGACGCGCTTCCTGATGAACGCGATCCATTCGTTCTGATTCGCCGCGGTCAGCGCGCCGGTGATGATCGCGAAATCGCCGGCGCCGCCGAGCAGACGCGCCGCTTCGTCGGTCAGCGCGTTCGCGATTCCCTCGGCGGTCGCTTGGTTCACGAAGAAGTCGCGCGCGTCCGGCTCCGCGTCGGCGTCCCATGTCAGCACGCGGATGCCACGTTCGCGCGCCTTCCGAAGCACAGTCGAGATCGCGGCGCGATTCTCGACGGCGACCGCGATGACGTCGACGCCGCGTGTAATCCAGTTCTCGACCAGCTCGTTCTGCTTCGCGGCGTCGAGGCTCGTCGGGCCGTCCCAGATCAAATCGACGCCGAGCTCCTGCGCCGCCTCCTCGGCGCCGGCGCGGCAGCTCACGAAATAGGGATCTCCTTTGGCCTTGGGCATGACGGCGACGACGGGACGATGCGCCCGCCGCGACGCCGGCACGGCCGCGCCCGCTCCGCGAACGTTCGATTCGATTGAACGCACGAGCCATACGTTCGTGCCGGCCACGATCAGCGCGCCGGCGATGACCGCCGCACACAGCACGGCGACTTGAGAGTTCCTCACGATTGTGTCTTCCTCCTGGAGGCGGCCGCCGAGCGCGCGGCTGCGGCGCCGCATGCGATCGATCGCGATCGTGCCGATGAGGAGCGTGCCGACGAGCACGCCGATCAGCTCGGACGGCAGCGCGGCGAGATGCAGTCCGTTCTGAAGCAGGGCGATCGCGAACAGCCCGCCGAGCGTACCCCAGATGGTGCCGCGGCCACCGAAGACCGATGTGCCGCCGAGCACGACGGCGGTGATCGCGTCGAGCTCGTAGCCGGTGCCCGCGTCGGCCCTCGCCTGGCCGAGATGCGCGACGTACACGATCGCCGCCAGGCTCGACACCAGACCGGAAAGAACGTACGCGAGGCCGACCCTTCGCGCGACCGGAATGCCGGCGTATCGCGCGCCCGATGCGGCGAATCCGATCGCGTACCACGCGCGCCCGATGACGGATCGATGCAGCAGGATCGCGTACGCAAGCACAATCGCGAGGAATATCGGCAGCTGCGCGGGAACGATGCCCCACAGGTATCCCTGTCCGATGCGAAGAAGGGTCGGCGGGAAGCCGGAATAGTTCGTCGCGCCGTGCGTGATGCCCTCGGCCAGGCCTCGAAAGAGCGACAGCGATCCGAGCGTCACGATGAGCGGCGGGATGTCGAGCGCAGAGATCAGCGCGGCGTTCAGAACGCCGCCGCCGCAGCCGGCCAGCAGGGCCGCGGCCGCTGCCATGCCGATCGGCAGGCTCCAATCGCGATACGCCGCGCCGAAGATGACTGCCGCGAGGCCCATCATGGCGCCGACCGACAGATCGATCCCGCCGGTGACGAGGATCGGCGTCATCGCGACCGCGAGCAGGCCGACCTCGACGCTGAGGCGCATCACCTCGAAGACATTCGCCACCGTCGCGAAGTTCGGCGCGATGGCGGCAAACAGGACGGCTTCGATCCCGAGCGCGGCGAGGAGGATCCGGCTAGGCACCGACGAGAGCAGTCCTGGAAACGCCCGCGCGCGCGGCGTCCACGGTCACGGCAGCCAGAATGATCGCGCCCTGCAGCGCGCGCTCCCACTGCGCGCTCACGCCGAAGAAGGTCAACGCCGGCCCGATGGCGCCGAGCAGCATCACGCCGAGCACCGATCCCGTGAACGTGCCGCGGCCGCCGGTAATCGCCGCGCCCCCGACGACGACGGCGGCGATGACTTTCATTTCGAGCCCGATGCCGGTGTTGCTTGGAATCTGGTTGAACCGAACCGAGTTCAGCAGCGCGGCGAGGCCGGTGAGCGCGCCGCCGGCGGTAAACACCGACAGCTTGACGAACGCGGTGTCGATGCTCGCCAGGCGCGCCGCCTGCGCGTTCGATCCGGTTGCGTAGACCGCGCGGCCGGCGGCGAGATTCCGCATCGCCCACGCGAAGGCGACCACGAGCAACCCGGACGCGAGGCCGGCGACGACGGGAAACGTTGACTGGGCCACTCCGAGCCATTGGAACCGCGGCGGCAGATCGGCGATCCACGCACCTTGCGTCGTCCAGCGCAATCCGTCGCGCAGCGCCACCATCGCCGCGAGCGTCACGACGATCGATGGAATGCCGGCGTACGCGACGAGTGCACCGTTCGCCGCGCCGGCCGCGGCGCCGACGGCGCATGCGGTGAGTCCCGCCAACGCGGTCGGCATGCCCGCCTTGGCCGCGACGCCAGCGGCGACGCTGCACACCGCGAACGCCGAACCGACGGAGATGTCGATCTCGCCGGTCAGGATGACCAGCGTCGTCCCGATGGCGACGACGAGAACCGGCATGTTGACCAGGAAGATGTCGCGCAGGTTTTCGGCGGAGAAATACGATGGCGCCACGAGAGCGAGCGCCGCCGCCAGCGCCCCGATCGCAATCGCGACCGACCATTCACGCCGCATGGCCCAGCGCCAGCGCCATCACGCGGTCGGGTGTGGCGTCGCTTCGCGACACGATTCCGGCAATCGCGCCGCGCCGCATCACCGCGATGCGGTCCGCCATCGCCAGCAGCTCCGGGAGCTCGGAGGAGATCATCAGGATTGCGACGCCCGCCTCCGCGAGGCGTTCCATGATCTCGTGAATCTCGGCCTTCGCCGCGATGTCGATGCCTTGAGTGGGCTCGTCGAGGATGAGCACCGCCGGCTGAATCGACAGCCAGCGCGCGAGCGCGACTTTCTGCTGGTTTCCGCCCGACAGCCCTTCGACCGCGTCCAGAACCGACGGCGTCCTGATGCGCAGCTGCTCGACGTACTTCGTCGACGCGCGCCGCTCCGCAGCACGATCGATGAGACCGCGCGACGAAACCGCCGCGAGGTTGCTCAGCGTCGTATTCGCCGCGATCGACATCGCAGGAATCACGCCGTGCCGCTGCCGATCCTCCGGCACGTAGCCGATGCCGAGCCGAATCGCGTGTGCCGGCGACGCGATCGCCGCGGCGGCGCCGTTCACGAGGATGTCGCCCTCGTCCGGCGGCGTGAGGCCGAACAGCGTTTCGGCAAGCTCGGTGCGCCCCGATCCGACGAGGCCGGCGACGCCAACAATCTCACCGCGGCGCACGGTCAGCGAGATCTGCCGCACGCCGCGCGTCCGGTTCGACACGCCGCGCAGCTCCAGCGCGACGTCTCCGAGAGGAACGACTCGTTTGGGATACATGGTGGTCAACTCGCGCCCGATCATCAGGCGCACGAGCTCGCCGCGCTCGATCTGGCCGCGGGGCCGCGTGGCGATGGACTCGCCGTCGCGCAGCACGGTGACCCGATCGGCGACCGCGAAGATTTCCTCGAGCTTGTGCGAGATGTAGATGACGCCGGCGCCGGCGGCGCGGAGGCGCCCCACGACCTCCAGCAGACCGCCGATCTCACGCTCGGTCAACGAGGCGGTCGGCTCGTCCATGATCAGGATGCGCGCGTTCGCGCCGATCGCCTTCGCGATCTCGACGAGCTGCCGTTCGGGCATGCTCAAGCGTCCGACCTCACGATCCGGATCGATCGCGGCGCCGACCTGTTTCAGAATCTGCGATGCGTTGCGTCTGCGCGCGCGCCAGTCGACGCGGCCGAACGCGCGGCCGCCGTCGAGCGGCAGCGCGATGTTCTCGGCGACGGTCAGGCCAGGAAACAAGGCGGGGTTCTGATAGATCGCCGCGACGCCGAGCGCGCGCGCCGTCGGCGGATCCATGCGATGGATCGCGCGCCCCGCGACGGTCAACGTGCCGGAGTCGGCGCTCTCGGCACCCGTGACGATCTTGATCAAGGTGGACTTGCCCGCGCCGTTCTCGCCGACGAGCGCGTGCACCTCGCCGGCCGCGAGATCGAACGATACGCCGCGCAGCGCGTGGACGCCGGCGAACGTCTTGGTGATGTGAGCGGCTTCTAAAAGGAGTGCTGCCAAACTGCGAAAGGATAGATCACGAAATCACGAAATACACGAACCACGAAGGCGTGAGAGCTAACGCAGAGAACGCTGAGCACGCAGGAAAAACCACAGAGACACCGAGACACGGAGCGCCTCGATTCGGCGGGCCGGCCCGCTTTGCGGGCCGGCATGCGCGGCCGGATCGGACGAATCCACGAACTATCCGATCGAAGACCGTTCGTGGATTCGTCCGAGTCCGGTCGCGCGCGCCGCTTCGCGGCGCCCGCCGAATCGATCGGCGTTCACTCTGCGTGCTCAGCGATCTCTGCGTTTGCTTTCTTCTCTGTGTCTCGGTGTCTCTGTGGCTAAGAATTTCTGCGTGCTCTGCGATCTCGGCGTTTGCATTCTTCGTGTCTTCGTGTCTTCGTGACCTAGCTGGGTCTTCGTCGACTACCAAGCCACACGCAGCCCCAGCTGCATGTTGCGCCCGTCGTCGGCGGTCGTGATCGTGCCGACCGTCCCGTTCGAGATGTTCGTGTCAGG
>Ga0066710_100004730_pt1 | contig 12158 bp, 10 predicted proteins | sample GraSoiAngelo_159_FD_79666 | JGI IMG/M metagenome (GOLD analysis project Ga0066710, IMG submission 79666) | Grasslands soil microbial communities from the Angelo Coastal Reserve, California, USA - 14_1009_16_40cm | ecosystem: Environmental > Terrestrial > Soil > Grasslands | place: USA...
AGCACGCGATAATCGAAAAAGATATCGTAAATACGCACCACACCCTGATGGCGCAGGACGACGTCGTTGATTTGTGGATCGCCGCGATGCAAGCTCAGGCCGATGCCAAAATGGGCATCGTGGTAAAGGTTGGCGCCGGTAGTGACCATCCAATCGATAAACCCCCTTTCGATTAGTGGGATAAAGGCCGAGATACCCATTCCGGCGGGGATTAAGGCTCCGGAGAGGGATATACCGACCGTCACATCCTCAGCCAACATTTTTTGCGCATAGAGTTGGCAGGCCTCCCGCAGACGTGCTGCATTGTATGCCACAAACACTTCATCAATCAGCTTTGCCAGATTAATCCCTTTGCGGATGGGAGAAGGATCAATTTTTTTCCCAGAGAGAAACTTACTTTGTCTGGCCATTAATTCTCCTCGAGCCTATCCAGAAGTAAATCTCCTGCTTGGCCCAACAATGAACATCGAAGGGCGTCGTAAAGAGTAAACGATCGCTCCGAATTTTTAAAGGACATTGTCCAACAAGATTGCATGAGGTGGGCCTTATGGAAGGGTCGTTGGGCGGTTTATGACGTTGACAATTCTTGTGGCCGGGGCGTAAGATGCCATGAAAGTCCTAGGGGGAGGCTTTCATCTTGGAGGCCTGCCACCCGCAGCAGTTCTTGTTGGGGCTGTAGCTCAGTTTGGGAGAGCGCGTGACTGGCAGTCACGAGGTCGTGGGTTCGATCCCCATCAGCTCACCATGAAATCAAGCATCTGTCAGGCAACGGTCTCAAAGGCCAGCTACCTAGCTTCTGGTCTTAGATGGGGAGGCGTTGCTCAAACTAGTACCTCTGTTTTCAGGTCGCTCATTCCGGCTACAAACTTGCGCAAAAGGGGGAGCCCCATGAGAAGCTTTCTAATGGTTTTGCTGGTATTCACGTCTTCAGTGGGGAAGAGCTATGCGACGGGCCCTTTGAATGGCGGATTCGAAACTGGCGATTTCATTGGGTGGTCGACCCTAGGAGACACTATCGTAGTAAACTCATCCTTTGGGATCGATCCATTCGAGGGATCATTCCAAGCTTTAATGTCGAATGGTCCCGGTGCACCGAATGTCTTCAATCCCAGTAATGTTTTTACATACTCAGGGACAGACTCTGTATCTGGTCTTTCCCTAGAGGGATTCTTTGGTTTACCAGTTCACGCCTTAAACGACTTTTCACAAAGTATCAACTTGTCTTTTGTTTTTGAAGGCTCGGGTATCAAACAGTCATTCACAACGAACACGACGGCAGTTTTGACTTTTCACTGGAACTTTCTTACCGATGAGGCAATTAATTCCTTAAATCCTCCCTTCTTAGACTTCGGGTTTTATGTACTCGATGGGAATATTGGCCTTTTGACTCAAAGTGTATCACCATCCAATACAGTGTTTCTTGATGAGACTGGATACAGAGACACTTCGGTGACGTTGAGTCCTGGCTCTCATACACTGGGGCTCGGAGTCGTTGACACAGGTGATCCCTCGGTAAATTCAGCGTTGCTGGTGGATGGCGTTTCGATTAGCTCGGTCCCGGAACCGAGCACCCTTGGCTCACTCGGATTTGGGATTGTCGTCTTGTTGGCCAGACGGATTCGAATGATGCGTCGCCACTAGCGCTTCTTTGCAGGTCTGTATAATTATTTATTGGGTTATTACGCTTCTTGTCCTGGGTCTTTTTATTTTCGTCCCGTCCTCCAGGCCTGGAAAGACTGAGAAATGAACTGGACCCCCTTAGGAGCGAGCAAGTGTTTTTCTAACACGAGCGCTGCGTCAATGGGGATATTGGATGATCCAGTTCGATTTTTGCCCCGCACCGGAGATTGATCGGTTTTTGAAGGAGCTTGACCATGCAAGTGCGAGTGGAGAGCTATTCTGGATACAAAGCCGAAGAGCGGCCCCTCTCCTTTTATCTGGGCGAACGGCGCTATCAAGTAAAGGAGCTGGTCGATCAATGGTACGGCCCCGAAGAAATTTATTTTCGTTTACGGGCTGACGACGATAACCTGTACATCCTTCGACACACCTACCAAGATTCCATCGATGTCTGGACTCTAGAGTCATTTCGGCGCGCCCACAAACCCTGATTGGTGATTTGCTAGAGCTTTGCTTGATTGGGCTCCTTGTCTCCTGACTGGCACATTGCGTGGCTGAGTTGGCAAGTGGGTGAACTCAATAGACTCTGACTTGGCTCGGTGACAACGGCTTGTCCTTGCCTTCATAGGGTCTCATCACTCAGATTTTGTAACGGCCCAGATGCTATACTATTGACCTAAGCTTGGAACCCAAGCGGAGGAGACTATGCAATTTTTCCGTCGTTTGACTTGCCTATTGAGCTTGATTGCCTCGGCTTGCCTTGCTGGCGAGTTCTGGAGCCATCGAGTGCAAGCCACTTCAAAACCATCAGAGAGCTTCGACGACCTTTTGAAAACATATGCCCAGGTTCTGAGCTTGGCTGAGGAAAATTATGCAGAGTCTGTTGATGTCGAAAGGACGGTTTATGACTCTATCCACGGCATGTTACGCACGCTGGATCCACATTCAAACTTTCTTGATCCCAAAACGTATAGTGAATTTCGTGAGGACCAGCAAGGCAACTATTACGGTTTGGGTATCATCATTGGGATCCGTAGTTTCAAGCCAACAGTTATCTCGCCGATTCCAGGGACTCCCGCTTATCGGTTGGGCATTCGGTCCGGGGACGTCATTGCCAGGATCGAAGGGCGGCCAACCGATGGGCTGTCTGAACAGGACATTGTTGACCAGTTACGAGGACCCAAAGGAACAACCGTGCATATTTCGGTTCAACGTGAGGGGATAGCAGAGTTGTTTGAGTTTTCCGTTGTTCGCGACGAAATTCCTCATCACAGCATCCCCTTCACATTCTATCTTCGTCCAAAGATCGGTTACATCCGGATTGATAGTTTTACCGAGACCACTGAAAGGGAACTTGAAGAAAGTCTGAAAAAACTGGGCTCTGAGTTGGAGGGTCTGGTGCTAGATTTTAGAAATAATCCTGGCGGTTCCTTAGAGGCCGCCATTGGAGTGGCAGACAAATTTCTCAAAAAAGACCAGGATGTTTTGATCACCAAGGGTCGCATTGCCAGCGCTAATCACAGCTATCCTGCCCTGAAGGGGACAGAAGGTCCACCCTATCCTATGGTCGTGTTGATTAACGGCGGCAGCGCCAGCGCGTCCGAGATTGTTGCCGGGGCCATTCAAGATCATGACCGTGGTTTAATTGTGGGAGAGACAAGTTTTGGCAAGGGGTTAGTTCAAACTGCCTTTCCTCTCAGTCACGGGGCAGGATTGGCACTCACCACGGCCAAATGGTACACACCCAGCGGCAGATTGATTCAAAGGGATTACGTCCACAAATCTTTCTACGATTATTATTATGGTGCGCCCAAAGAAGCCGCGCCGACCGAGGTCACCCATACTGATAGCGGCCGACAGGTTTTTGGAGGTGGAGGTATTGCGCCCGATGTCAAAATCGCAATTCCACAACTGAATAAGTTTCAGACTTTGCTTCTGAGTAAATCTGCTTTTTTTCTCTTTGTTCGGATTTACAACGTTAGTCACTCTGCCACTAATAAACCCTTTGAAGTGAATGAGGCCCTCCTGACTGAGTTTAGACACTTCCTCAATTCCAATCAGATCGAATATGAAGAATCAGATTTCCATGACAACTTCAATTTTATCAAGCGCGAGATCCAGTACGAATATTACCTGGCGCGACTAGGTTCGGAAGAGGCCCAGAAAGTGCGTTTGGACGGTGATCCCCAAGTTGCTAAAGCCTTGGAAGTCCTTCCTCAAGCAAAAGCTCTCCTAACCAATGCTGGTAAACCAGTGGCGAATAACCAGAAGTGAGAATCTTCAATGAAGGAAAACCAGGCAGGTTGACCAGCTGGTGATAAGTGATCGCACTTTGCCTAAAAAAGTACTTGACGTAAATTTGGTGGATGGTTATGATAGGAAAACTCACTTCGGGGATGTGTAGCTTTGGGAATGGGCATTTGATCCTCGGGTGGTCTAAGGTTGCCAGGGCAGATAAAACCGTTTCTCATATTGAATAGTGGATTCATTATGGCTTTTAGTCATCCAATTCATCCTCGTCTCCCTGAGCCGCCGACATTGCAAGCACATGCCATGGATGAATTGCGTTACATCCGGCAAGCGATGGAACGGGCGGGTTCCTTCACTGCAGTACCTGGATGGGGGGGTGTGTTAATGGGCGGCACAGCCTTGGTTGCCGCTTGGGTAGCTTCACGCCAAGTCAATCCCGAAGCTTGGATTACTATCTGGGTGGGAGAGGCAATCCTTGCGGTCCTGATAGGTGGATGGGCAGTCATTCGCAAAGCGCGAGCGGCGAACATTCCTCTTCTTTCCGGACCGGGACTCAGATTCAGCCTCAGCTTTTCTCCGCCCTTGCTAGTGGGCGCCCTACTTACCGTGGGGCTCTATCGGGCTAGAGCCACCAACGTGCTCCCGGGTATGTGGCTGTTGCTATACGGTACCGGGGTTGTCACTGGAGGCGCTTTTTCCGTCAGGATTGTTCCGGTCATGGGTCTTTGCTTCATCGTTTTAGGCGCGGTGGCAATTTTTGATCAATTGTCTTTAGCAAACTGGTTTATGGCAGCCGGATTTGGCGGCCTGCAGATTATCTTTGGTTTCATCATCGCCCGGAGATATGGTGGTTAAACAGCCTCTTATTTCGCAGGAACGGCAACGAAGACCGCGAAAGGTTCGCGAATTGAGAGAAATCCGAGGTCTGGCGGAGAAGACCGGCCCCGCCGCTTTGGATCGGCTCATCCATGAACGCATCCGTTTGGGTATTGTGAGTGCGCTGGCTGTTAACGATTCTCTCAGCTTTAATGACCTCAAGAAACTGCTAAACACAACCGATGGCAACATGAGCGTCCATGCGCGCAAATTGGAAGAAGCCCAGTACATCGCCTGTACCAAGTCTTTTGAGGGCCGCGTTCCAAAAACAGAGTACCGCTTGACCGCCGTCGGCCGTCGCGCCCTGGAGGGCTACCTAAACCACATGAAGGCATTAATTCAAGCGGTGCGCGAAGTTTAGGGCGGGGATTTTTGTCGCTGTTCGCTTTGTAAGGATGGGTACTTTTCAAAACAAACTCCATTGGGTGGCCAGAGCGCTGACGGTCGGACTTCTTATGCCCTTAGGATAAGAAAGAATTGACGGCGAGCCGCAGCCCTCGCCGTTGGAACTCTCCTGGAGGAAGAATGAAAGTAATTCGAGCTGAACACTTGGGTATGTGTTTTGGTGTGCGTGATGCTATCGTCCTGGCACTGCAGGAAGCAGACAAGATGCCCCTAACGATTTTGGGGGAGCTGGTTCACAATGAAGCTGTGCTGGCTGAACTGCGTGAGAAGGGAATTCAAACCGAAAGCCAGGTCGCTTCTGTGACGACCAAAACAGTCATGGTGACGGCTCACGGAGCTTCTCAGCGAACCATGAACCTTGCGAGAGCGCGAGGATTGAACGTGCTGGAGGCCACGTGTCCTCTGGTGCACGTGGCACATCGTTCCTTGACTGTCCTTTGGCGAGCAGGATATCACCCTGTGGTTATCGGAAAGCGAAATCATGTAGAAGTGCGGGGCCTGACGGAGGACTTGGAAGAATTTGATGTAGTGCTTTCAGAAGCGGATGTCAATGGTCTTAAAGAACGGCCTCGCTTCGGCGTTGTGGCTCAAACGACTCAGCCCATTGTCAAGGTGCGTCACTTGGTGACACTCATTCAACAGCGTTTCCCACGATCGGAGGTCAGATTTAGTGACACAGTCTGCCAGCCCACCAAACAGCGACAGGCAGCAGCCATGGAAGTGGCACAGCGATCTGATGCTGTGGTGGTAATCGGCGGTGCTGGGAGCAATAATACCCGTGAACTGGTGGTGACTTGCAGCCAATATTGCCGACGAGTCTTTCATGTCCAGGAAGCGGACCAGTTGCGCCCCGAATGGTTCGTGGAGGCGCAAACGGTCGGGATTACCGCCGGTACCTCAACACCGGAACGAGTGATCGACGAGGTGGAGCAATGGCTGCGGCAATGCCCCGTTCCCTCGTCATCAGTCTCTGGCTCATTCCGAACTTAGGGTTTACAATGTAGCAGGCCTCAGGTACGAGGTCCTGGTCGAAAAGATGGCTCTGGGGTCTGATATCACGGGCAAACTAAGCGCGCGGCACTCCCGCCGCCCGAAACTGAAGCGGGCAAGAAATTACATCGTGTCAAGGGTTTTTGGTGAGGATTAGGATGGTTGAAGCGAAGCGTTGGACTTTCGTCGTCTTTTTCGCAATAGCGATGTCCTGGCTGGAATCGGCGACAGTCGTTTATCTGCGGACGTTAGTTGACAGAATCAACCCCTATCAACCCTATCCGCTGCCGATGTTTGGCCGGCTTGGTCAAGTCGAACTCATCCGTGAAGCGGCCACTCTGGTGATGTTGTTTACAGTTGGGTGGCTGGCCGGCAACACGTCGCGAACCCGATTGGGATACGGGGCGATCGCCTTTGGGATGTGGGACATTTTTTATTACCTATTCCTGAAGCTGGCCATTGACTGGCCGACCTCCCTCACGGATTGGGACGTTCTGTTCTTACTGCCCCTGCCTTGGTGGGGACCCGTGATTGCCCCCATTGCCATCTCAGCCCTGATGATTGCGGGTGGAACGCTGGTGACGCAGTTTAATCATTCCGCTCGGTCGATCTGGCCCGGCCACTTTGCCTTGGGCTTGGAGTTGAGCGGAATCCTGTTGGCCCTGTATGTATTTATGGCCGACGCTCTTCGATCGATGGGTGGTGGGCCCGCCGTCATTCGCAATGTCCTGCCAACCTGGTTTAACTGGCCGCTCTTCCTGGTGGCGTTGTCGTTGATGGCGGCGCCAATCGTGGACGTAAGCAGACAGTTCTTGGGTAATCGCCCCAGCCGTAGCCTTCCATGAAAGCCACTTGAAAAAACTGTCCGCTAACCGATGGGCGCTGTGTAAGGATTATAAGTCCGCCATTTCAGAAATACGGTGAGGTATCCGTTCGTGCTCGTATTCTTCCTCCTTCTCTGGCTCGCCGTTCCGCCAAGAATCGAGCAAGAGCACGAGCGAGATGATGTTTTTGGCAAGCAAATCTGCCCGTCGTTGATAACGCGTGTTTGTGAAATCAAGTTAATCAGTAGGAGGCGCTCATTTGTTTTCTTGCCAACTGTCCCAAGATCACGATGGCCTGTTGGATCTTGCCTGTTCAGAGCCCGCCGCAGTTTAATCTGACAAAATTCCGGTAATCTTGTTGGCAGAAAAGATAGGACCGGGAGCAATGCTGATAATCTTTCAGGGCCTGGCGATGGGCAATTGAAAATCCATTTGGAAAAAATTTCTGCCGGCAGTGATATTGTGCCAAGAGTGGGACATACTTCGGCCGTAATTCGATTCATCCGGTTTCCCCAATTGCCTGCAAGGGGCATCCCATCACTCAGAGGGCATGGGGCACGACTCTCAACTCTCAGCAAACCACCAGGACGGCATGACTTTTTCAATGGGCATTTTCTTGATCAGTGATAGAATTCTTTAATGTTGCTGATCTTGAAAGTCCATTTCTCGGCCTCCATTAAAATCAAGGATTCACAGAAATCAAATACTTGAGGTTAGTGTGATGAAGCGACGACACTTTTTCATTCTGGTTGCAATGTTAATTTCCCGCCCTCTTTTTGGGGACGGGATAGGGGCGATGCAGACACTTAACATCGGAGCCACGGCGCCTGATTTCGATTTACCCGGTGTCGACGGTCGCAATTACTCTCTCCACGACTTTGCCAGAGCGAAGGTGCTCGTGGTTGTTTTCACCTGTACGCACTGTCCGACGGCCCAGGCCTACCAGGAGAGATTCAAGAAACTTGTCATTGATTACCGAGATAGAGGAGTAGCCCTGGTGGCGATTTCGCCCAACGATCCAAGGTCTGTCAGGCTGGATGAACTTGGCTACACCGATCTGGGAGATTCCTTTGAAGAGATGAAGATTCGGGCACGTCATAGCCAGTTCAATTTTCCTTATCTTTTCGATGGGGAGAAAGAGGAAGTCTCAAGGGCTTATGGGCCCACGGCCACTCCCCACCTGTTCATTTTCGATGCTCAACGCAAACTCCGCTTTGTTGGCCGATTTGATGACAGCGAGCGGGAAGAATTCGTCAAAACCCATGATGCTCGCGACGCCATCGACGCCCTGCTAGCGGGTCGTGAGGTGAAGACCCGGCAAACCAAGGCATTTGGCTGTTCCATCAAGTGGGCAGGTAAACAAGAAGAAGTCAAAAAGTACATGGCCAAACTAGCTGCTGAACCCGTTACCGTGGAGTTAGCCAATAGTGAGGACCTGAAGAACCTGCGGCGGAACAATTCGGGAAAACTCCGGTTGGTTAACTTTTGGGCAACCTGGTGTGGCCCTTGTATCACGGAATTTCCGGAGCTTGTAACGATCAACCGCATGTATCGTCATCGCGCCTTCGAAATCGTGACTGTTGCTGCCAATTTCCCCGATGAAAGGAAGGAGGTACTAGCCTTTCTGGAGAAAAACCAGGCTTCCACTCGAAACCTGCTTTTTGGGGATACCGACAAGTACAAGCTCATGGAAGCCTTTGATCCGGGCTGGAACGATGCCCTCCCGTACACGATGTTGATCAGCCAGACCGGCGAAGTGCTCTACAAAGTACAAGCGTCGGTTGATCCGCTGGAGTTGAAGCGGATGATTGTCAAATCTCTCAAAGAAGACCGGTTCAAGTGAGATCGCAGAGGACGCACTAAGGGCTACAGCGTTGAGATTGCCGCGCTGAGCCCGAACCTTCCAGCAGTGAATTGGGAAACCTTCGAGGACCTAGGCCAGAACCTAGGACTGGCATATCAAGCGGATGGCTGTGCCTTAGCCTATTACGTTTGACTTTTCCCGACATCGCTGACGCTGCACCGACCTTCGCCCTGTGAGTAAAAACTCTCCTTATAGTCTCTTAGGGTAGCCAGACTGAAAATGAGTAAGAAGATCAAGAAGCTTCTACGTGTCTTGCTTGTGGAGAATTCAGGAGAGGACGCGACGCTCACTCTGGAAGAGCTACAACGAGCTGGTTATGATCTGAAGTATGAGCAGGTTCAGACAAAGGAAATGATGGAAACGGCCCTGCAGAGACAAACGTGGGATGTCATATTGGCGGATTACACCATTCCGCACTTCGGTGCCATGGCAGCATTAGAGTTGTTGCGAAAAAAGGGACTCGATTTGCCGTTTATCATTGTGTCGGGTCAAACCAGCGAAGATACAGCTGTCAGCGTTATGAAGGCTGGCGCCCACGACTATCTCACCAAAAGGGAATTGAAACGACTTGTACCGGCCGTAGAGCGCGAGTTACTGGCGGCGTCGACTCGGCAGGAACGAAAGGGCACCGAGAAAGAGCTCCGAGCAAGCGAATCCAGTCTTGCCCGGGCACAACGGATCGCCCGACTGGGAAATTGGGAGCTTGACCTGGAAACTCATGACTTACGTTGGTCCGACGAGATGTATCGTATCTTTGGTTTCTCGCCTCATGAATTCGTGGCAACCCAGGAACTATTTTTTAAGTCGGTTCATCCTGATGATAGAGAATCTGTGAGAGAATCAGTGGAACAAGCCTTATCTACAGGGAAGCCTTACAGCATCGACCATCGAATCTATCTGCCCAATGGTTCAGAGAGGGTCGTGCATGAGCAAGCAGAAATCCTGGTCAATGATGCCGGTAAACCGGTCCGGCTGATTGGAACCGTTCAAGACATCACCGAACGCAAACAAGTGGAGGAGGACCTGAAAAAATCTCAGCAGAGGTATGAAGCCCTCGTGAACTCCGTTGATGGCGTCGTGTGGGAAGCAGATCCCAATACGCTTCAGTTTACCTTTGTCAGCAAACAGGCTGAACGACTTCTCGGCCACCCTGTGGCTCAGTGGCTCGAGGCACCCGGCTTTTGGAGAGAGCACATTCACGAACAGGATCGGGAGAGGGCCATGGCTCTCTGCCGGAAAGCCAGCCAAGAGAAACAAACGTCTGATTTCGAATATCGAATGATGACATCTGACGGACGCTGGCTCTGGTTGCGCAATATGGTCAGCGTAGCCCTAGAGAGTGGTCAGGTCGTTAGGCTGCAGGGGGTGATGCTTGACATCACCAAAGGCAAGCAGGCCGAGGAGGCGCTGCGCCAGAGTGAGCAACAGTTTCGGCAATCGCAGAAGATGGAGGCAATTGGCCGCCTGGCTGGGGGGATAGCGCATGATTTTAATAATTTGCTGACAGCAATTGCAGGTTATAGCGATCTCCTGCTGAGCAGCCTAAGGCCCGAGGATCCGATTCGCGGGAACCTGGAAGAGATTCGCAAGGCCGCCGCACGAGCAGCCTCGCTGACCCACCAACTGCTGGCTTTCAGCCGCCAGCAGGTTCTCCGCCCTGTAATCTTGGATCTAAATACCTTGCTGGCGAACATTCACAAGATGCTACGACGGCTGATTGGCGAAGATATTGAATTGGTGACGCTTTTAGGGCCAGACTTGGGAAGGGTAAAAGCAGACCGTGGTCAAATGGAGCAAGTCATCATGAACCTTGTCGTCAACGCCCGCGACGCTATGCCTGAGGGCGGCAGGCTTATCCTGGAGACGGCCAACGTTGAGTTGGATGAGGCGTATGCTCGCACGCATCCGCCCACTCAACCCGGATCCTACGTAATGCTTGCCATCTCCGACACCGGCTGCGGGATGGCTCCCGACACTCTGGCGCGCATTTTTGAACCCTTTTTCACAACCAAAGAGCAAGGCAAAGGAACAGGGTTGGGATTGTCCACGGTCTATGGAATCATCAAGCAGAGCGATGGCTATATCTGGGCCTACAGCGAGCTTGGGCATGGCACCACATTCAAGATCTACCTACCGCGAGTTGAAGGAGAAGTGTCAGTAGAGGTCGAGATGGTCCCGACGTCCATAGAGTTGCCCCAGGGATCCGAGACTGTGCTGTTGGTAGAAGACGAAGACTCCGTTCGAAATCTGGTTCGGACAATTCTCCGGAAGAACGGTTATACAGTGCTCGAAGCGCGTCATGGGGCGGAGGCGCTACGAGTTGCGATTCAGTACACAGGGCCTATCCATTTGATGCTGACCGACGTCGTGATGCCGCTGATGAGTGGGCGACAGTTGGCCGACCGGCTGGCGCCTTTGAGGCCAGATATGAAAGTCATCTATATGTCAGGTTACACAGACCAGGCTATTGTCCACCATGGGGTGTTGGAGCCAGGCACCATTTTTCTGCAGAAACCGTTTACGCCCACTGTTCTCGCACACAAGGTGCGCGACGTACTCGATGCATCAGAATTGACTTAGATCGCCTGTGTCTCGGGGAAAGCGAGAACTATCCTGCCAATCAGTCGTAGGTCTCTCACTTCGAAAGAATAATGAAGTCCATCCTATTCTCAATCGATCATCGACCGCCTTCCTTTGCGCCAGTACCTCTTGAGGATCGATTCCGTAGTCAGCACCATCGCTGCCGGCCGTGCCGTCGAACGTGAGTGCAGTCGGCGCCCACCACTTGACTTCGGTAGATGATTCAACAACGAGGCTTTTCTTACATCCCGGCTTCTTAGGCGCAGGTCACTTAGGATATTCCAATACCGCTAGGTCTGGGCTAAATGCAAATGAAGGATCCAATTACCATTTGTGGATTTCTGGGAAGTGTGTTTAACTATAAATGCCCCGTCGCCTAGGATGTCACATCTGGTAGTTTCTTGGTTGTTTCCTGTAAGCGACTTCTCTCTGTGGTCGTGAGAGAAGCCCTTCCCAGTAGTAAACATTTCAAAGCACGGCGGGGCACCTTGATTCCGGCCAATTTCTAACCCCATATTAAATCCATCCATTGCTGGTTCCTGGAAGGCGATCAGAGACTTCTTGCCCGTCTCATCGGGCTCGAATTCAGCAGTTCTGCTTGCACTATCTCAAAAGGACGGGAGACTCGTGAGCCCAGAATCAACTTGCAAAAACTCACTCACAGGCAGAGTACATGCAGATCTGAGAAAAATGGTGGTCAATTTTCCATGAACTCCGACTGCAAAGCAGTCTTTGCTGCGTTTACAGCG
>Ga0066710_100004731_pt1 | contig 12157 bp, 9 predicted proteins | sample GraSoiAngelo_159_FD_79666 | JGI IMG/M metagenome (GOLD analysis project Ga0066710, IMG submission 79666) | Grasslands soil microbial communities from the Angelo Coastal Reserve, California, USA - 14_1009_16_40cm | ecosystem: Environmental > Terrestrial > Soil > Grasslands | place: USA...
CCGCGCCCGCTGCGCCGCCGGCGCCAGGTGTGGGGATGGGCCGGCACGATCGCCGCCGTCGCGGTCGCCGGGGCCGTTCTGGTCTTTCACGGTACCGCCGTCAGCCCGTCCAGAGGCGTGCGGGTTTCGGTGCTCAGCAACGTCGACGGGGCGGCCTCGGCGACCACCACGGCGCTGCGGTTGACGTTCAGCCAACCGCTGGACCACACCGCCACGGCCGCGGCGCTGCGCCTCGCGCCCGCGACGCAGGTGCGTTCCGCGTGGGAGGGCGACACGCTGACCGTGACGCCGGTGTACGGGTTCGCGCCGAACTCCGCCTACGTGCTCACCGTCGACCATGCCGTCGCGCGCACCGCCACCGGTCAACCGCTGTCCACCGACGTGCACGTGCTGTTCGGCACCGCACCGGCGGCCGGCCCGGGTACCCACGGAATCACCAGCATGACGACGCCGCAGCAACTGGCGCCCGACCGGGTCGCCGGTGCCGGCGACGGGTCCGAGGCCGTGGTGGCGCGCAACGGCAGCCTGCTGCTCACCGGCGCGGGTACCGGCAACGAGCCGGGACTGGTGCGCATCCCGACCGACGCGCTGTGCGTCTCGCGGTCCGGCCAGTCGGTCGCGTACGTCGAGCGCACCGCCGGCGGTACCCGGGTGGTGTTCGCCGACGCGGCCGGAACCCCGACGTCCAGCGTGCCGGTCGGGGTCGACCAGGGTTCGCCGGTCGGCTGGATCAACGACGCCGAGGTCGCGTTCGTCGGCGGCGGGCGGCTGCAGGCGGTGGACCGCGGCGGCCGGGTGGACACGCTGTCCGACATCGCCGTCGACGCCGCCCACGACACCGTCGAGCTGTCGCCCGGCGGCCGGTACATGTACCTGCGCTCCGCGGCCGGTGGTCTCGGGCGGGTCGTCGACCTGCAGACCAACGCGACGCATCCGCTCTCCGGCGGCACCGGCGATGCGGCCTTCAGCGCCGACGGCGCGACCGTCGCGTGGTTCGACACCTCCGGTACCGCACCGGTGCTCGATCTCGCGGCGAGCGCTGGCGGTCCGGTGTTCGGCGTGCCGCTTCCCGCGGTACCCGGCGACCAGTTCAGCGATCTCGGGCTCTCGCCGGACGGGTACCACTTCGTGTACACGGCGACCGGGGCCGACCACCATGCGCAGCTGCGCCTGGCGATGCTGCCGGACGGGCACACCGTCGCGGTGTCCGACGGCACCGCCGGCCGGTCGCCGAACTGGGCCGCCTCGGGACGGCTGTTCACCGTGCGGAGCGGTGGCGACATCGACACGGTACCGGTGGATCCGGCCGCCGACCGGCCGGCGGCCCTGCAGGGGCTGGCGATGGCGTTCGCCAACGCGGAGATCAGCGGGGACCAGGGCGCCCAGCGGGCGCTCACCACACCGGACGCGACACTGCCGACACTGCCGGGCATCACCCGGGCGGCGGTGTTGTGGGTGCTGCCGCAGCCGGGGGGTTCGGCCAACGCCCGGCTGCGGCTCACCGTCGACCCGACCACCGACCTGCCGGTCGCGCGGCAGGCCGAGGAGACGCTCGTGCTCGGCACGCGACCTGACGGTACCTTCGCCGTGCGCGCCGCCAACGTCAAGGACTTCCAGTCCGCGCCGGCCGCGCCACAGGTCATCCGCTGCGATCCCGCCGCGCTGCCCGGTGCGGTACTGCTGACGTTCGACAGCGACCTCGACCCGGACACGGTGGCGACGGCGATCGGCCTCAACACCACCGACGGCCACCCGGTACCGGTGACGGCCAGCTACGACGCGCAGAACCGCACGGTGACCGTGCGGCCCCGCGCGGCCATGACCGCACCGGTCGTCGTACGGGTGGACACCGGCCTGCGCGACGTGCGCGGCCAGCACCCGCCGACCGAACTGCGCGTCACGGTGAATCTCGCCGGCTGAGCGCCGTAACCAACCCGCCGGGACGGCGTACTGGATAGGCGATGCTGGAAGGGAGCACGCCGTGTCCCGCCGTAGACCGATGCTGTATGTGTTCGCGATCGCGGTACCGCTGGCGCTCGTCACGGCGAGCGCGGTGTGGGCCGCCACCACGGGAGGGCAGCCACCGGCCGGCGTCGACGCCGCGGCGCCGGACGCCCGGGCCGCCGCCCCCAACCCCGACTGCACCCTCGTCGTACCGCCGGATCCGTTGAGCGCCAAGGGTCTTGCCACGCCGTACCGGTTGCAGGCGACCGACCGCGGCCAGGGTGCCTGCCACGAAGCCAACACCGCGCAGTCCGCCTTCGTCCAGGCGACGATCGTCGACCCGGCGACCGGGACGCTGTCGGTGTACGACCCGCTGGTGGTCGACAACGGCAGCCGGCCGGCCGCGGCTCCGGTCACCCCGCAACTGCCCGACGGCGCCGTGGTCGGCATCTGGTTCGGCTTCAACGGCAGCACGCTCACCTTGCGCGGCAACGGAAACAGCCTCGCCGCGGGCAGGTGCGTGAACGGTACCCCGAACTCGCCGTTCGGCCAGTTCGCGTACTGCAACGCACCCGCGTTCTTCACCGCCGCCAATGCCGCCGTCACGGCCGGGAAGCTCACGGTACCCCCGGTGCAGATGGGCCTGGACGGCAGGCCGTGCCCGACGACGCGCGACTTCAGCCTGGTCGACATGGACCAGAGCGACAACGTGACGACGGCGTACCTGTTGCTGCGCAACGGAACCACGGCGCAGGACACGGCGGCCAACCGGGCGCGGCTGCGCGGCATCAAGCCACTGGTCAACGGGAGCGACAACCTGTTGCTGGACCGGTTCGTCGACCCCTCGTTGGGCTGCGTGCCTTTCACCGCACCGGATCTGGCCGACAACGGGGCAGCGGTGACCTCGCTCGCGCTCAACGAGTTGCAGGCCGCCGGCCAGCAGGCCCCGGTCGCGCTGGTACCGCCGAGCGACCCCATGGCGCTCAACGGCGCGCGGACGAGCCTGACCAAGACGAACCTGTACCGTGCCGGAGTCGGCCAGCCCGCGTTGGGCGCGATCGGCAACACCGCCCGCACCTACTGCACCAACCTGGTCGGCACCGCGCCGCAACGCCTGCAGTTCGACCGGGATCTGACGCGGCAGACGGGTTCGCCGGACGCCGCCGCGGCGAACAACCTGTTCACGTTCCTCGCCCAGCGACTGAAGCAGTCGTTCACCACGCTCAACTGCGGCAAGCTGCTGAACGCCCGCAACCCGGTGCATCTCAAGGTGCGCAACGGGGTCGCGGTGGACGCCACGTTCAGCGGTCCGGCCGGCGGCGGCGCTCAGGCCGCCCCCGATGACCCTCAACCATCCGCATCCAGCCACTACTAGCTGGAGGGAGGTCGCCGCAAAGGGCGGGCCCGCTCGATACTCCCCCGAGCGGGCCCGCCTCATGCTGCGTCCCGCCCGCGCCGCGCGGTGGCGGCTGCGACAGCGAGACCTTGGACCCGCCCAGTGTTTCAGCCGGACCGTTGGCGGGCTTCCTGGTCGCTGTGGTGGGTGTTGTCGTCAGGTGACGTGGACGGTTTGCGCGAATGTGGCTTGGGTGACCGGGGTGGTGACGCAGTCGCCCATGACGGAAATGACGGTGGCGCTGCCGGTGAGGTCGCCGGTCAGCGTGGTGCCTTCGACGGTGTATGTCCCTGACACGGTTGCGGTTCCGCTCGTGGTCGGGACGCTCAGGACGAACTCACCCTGGCCACTTGCGCTGCCGCAGGAGGCGATGAGCTGGTTCATGATGGAGATCTGGCCTGGGCCGGTGACTGTTTCCCCGTTGACGGTGCCGGTGCAGTTGGCGGTGCCGGTCATACCGAGTGAGGTGAGGTCGACGTGCTGCGGCTGCAGGGTTATCCCGGGGTTGATCTCGACGGTGACGTTGTTTGTGCAGTTCAGGTCGACGACCGGGTCGGCACTGGCCGGGGTGGCGGGCACGAGCCACGCGGCGACAACCAGGGCGAGCAGTGGAGCGTACCGGATCATTCGACGAGGTAGACCGATCATGTTCCCCTCCAGGGGTGACGGCTGCGCCATGCATTGCGGGCGTACCGCTGGTGATGAGTGTTGATGATCCGACCGACCGGTCTGGGTACACACGAGACGTCATACAACAAGTATTCCTCTGGCCACTGAAAGTCAACGGCCGTTTCGGCAGGGTTCCGTGACCGGGTAGGCCCGTGTCGGCCACCGCGCCGGGCCATCGCCACGCCCAGGCACCGGTGCAGCCCTAGGCCGACACGTAGGCGTGCTCGCCGGTGGCGTACTCGGCGGCGCGCTGGTGGATGACGTCGTGCGGCACGTCGTGCAGGAGCACCCGCGTGGTACCGGTGAACGCGTGCGGAGCGTTGACCGCGACCAGGCCGCACATCGTGCCGTCGCGGTAGAACGTGGCCATGACGCCGGACCGGGCGCCGTCACTGCGGGACGGGCGCATCCGGGTGACCGCGACCTCGGCATTCGGATCGATGAGTCCACATGCCTGGATGCGCAGGTCGGCCTGCTGCGACCAGAAGCGGGGCAGCAGCGTCACCGGGGGAACGGGCCGGTCGCCTGCGAGCAGGCTGGCGGCCGCGGCCCGGCCCTGTTCCATCGCCGCGATCCACTGCCCGCAGCGGGTTTCCCTGGTACTGAAGCGCAGGTTGGGCCAGCGGGCGATGACGCCGGCCGCGACGACGCCGTAGGCGCCGCGTACCCGCAGGTTCTCGTCGCACCGCACCCCGTCGCTCAGGTCGAACCCGGCACTGGCGAGCCACTGGGTGTCCGGGCGTTCCCCGGCGGTGACGAGTACGACGTCGGCCACGATGTACTCGCCGTCGTCGAGGGTCAGCCGCCACCGGTTGCGGCGGCGTTCCACCTCGGCGACCCGCCGGCCCAGCCTGGTCTCGATACCGGCCGCGCGATGGGCCGCGGTGACCAGACTGCCGATGGGTTCGCCGATGGCGCGGTACATCAGGCAGGGCTTGGAGTCGATGATGACCGCGCGGCGGGCCAGCCCCCGTACGGCACAGGCGGCCTCACAGCCGGTCAGGCCGCCACCGACGATGGCGACCCGCTCGGCGTGGTACAGCTCGCTGCGCACCGCCCAGGCGTCGGACAGCGTGTGCAGCGTGTGCAGGCCGGGTTCACCGACCGGCCAGCCGCGCGGTACGACCGGTGCGGCACCGGTCGCGATGACCAGGCCGTCGTACCGGTACACCTCGTCGTCATCGGTGATCACGACCTGGTTGTCGGTGTCCAGCAGCACCGCCCGCCGGCCCAGCCGCAGCTCCATCGGTGCCTCGGGCATCCGCAGCGCGACGTCGGACGGCTTCTGGTGTCCGGAGAGCAGCCCCTTGGAGCAGGCCGGCCGGTCGTAGGGCCGCTCGTCGCCCAGTACCGTCAGGTCGCCGGTGAAGCCCAGGCGGCGCAGCTCGTCGGCGGCGGCCAGGCCGGCCGGTCCGGCGCCCACCACGACGATCCGGTCGCGCCAGCCGAAAGCCGTCGGCGCGGTCATGGATACGGCGGTCATCGGCTCTCCATCCGTTCGGCGGGCATCACCATCGTGGTGGCGGCGCGGCTGAGCACGATGGCCCGCGCCGGGCACACCCGGGCGGCCTGGATCACCTGGTCGAGCTGCCGGGCCGGTACCGCCGGCCGGTACGTCAGCCGCCCGTCGCCGCGCAGCTGGAAGATCTCCGGTGCCTCGTGCTCACAGAAGCCGAACCGCACGCACCGGCTGGGATCGACGTTGACCGTCACCTGCCGCCCGCTCAGCCGCGCCGCGACCCGTTCCGCCGCGCGCCGGGGTACCGAGGCGGCGCGGTACGTGGTGGCGACGCGGAGCAGGAGCACCGACAGCCACCCGACCGCGACCACCGCCCGTACCAGCGTCGACCTCGTGTCCGACCCGGAGATAAGCACGTGTGCGCAGAGCAGGGTGAAGGCGAAGTACGCGGTGATGTGCAGCATCCGCCACCGGTGGTACCCGAGGATGCGCTGGACGAGCACCGAGACCGCCAGCGAGATCAGCAGCTCCAGCGAGATGACCCCGACCCCGATACCGAACGGGTCCCGCCCGTTGGTGAACGGCAGCCACTCGTCGACCAGCCGCACCGTGCCGGCCGGTACGGCGAGCTGCGCCAGCGCGTGCACCACGCCCAGCGTCAGGCCGACCAGGGTCAGCGTCTGGTGCACCCCGTAGAGAGTCTGGTGGCGGACGCGGGTCAGGCCCCACCCGACGCGTAACAGGGTTCCCCAGACCACGGTCAGCCACAGCAGGATCAGGGAGAGGAAACCCACGCTGGCTGCTACGAGGTGCACACTCTGCTGCCCTGTCGGCATCGTCGGCACGTCTCCCGGTAGTCGTGTTGGTCGACAGGCCGCGGCCCGCCACCAGCTCACTAGAACCCGACTACGTCGAAGGTCTCGACATGGTTACGGGCGGGCGGGCGGCCGGTACGGCGCGGTTCGTCGGTAGGGTGCTCCCATGACGGTCCTCGACGAGATCGGCCGCAGCCGGTACGTCAGTCTCACCACGTACCGCAGGAACGGCACGCCGGTCGCCACCCCGGTCTGGCACGTGCGCGACGGCGCCGAACTGTTCGTGGTCACCGAAGTCGCCACCGGGAAGGTCAAGCGGATCCGGAACAACAGCCGCGTGGTGGTCACCGTCTGCGACTTCCGTGGCCACACCGCGCCGGACGCGCCGAGCGCCGAGGGTACCGCCCGGCTGCTCGACGACGCCGGCACGCAGGCCGCGCGGACGCTGCTGGCCCGCAAGTACCTCATGTCCCGGCTGGGTAACTGGCTCACCGGGATCCTGCACATACCGCGCCGGCCGCTGGTCGGTATCGCGGTGACGTTCTGACCCACCGGCTGACCCACCCGCGAGGTAGACCCAGCCGGTGAGCGTCGACTCCTTCACCCGGGCGCGCACCGGGCGGTAGGCGGCCGGGTCGATGGTGCCCGGCGTCTGGCGCACGACGGTGTCGTAGACGTGGCCGGACGTGATGACGCCGAAGTCGGCGCACACGGGGCAGCGCAGGATCTCGACGATGCGTTCGCGGCGCTCCCCGACCGCGATGGCTCCCTCTGGCACAAATCCAGTCTCAGGGCGCGGTACCCCGGCTTGACGCGGGCGTTCGAAGAGTGAAGACAGTCGACGTCTTCTTACGTTTCCTTACCGGCCTTGACAGTCATCGATGATGGCGTATTGGGCCAACTGCTGCTCGCATATTGTCGCGATACCTCATCCGCCCGGGCGCTCACCCGCCTGCTGTCCGTCGTCCCGGCGCCGCAGGTCGCCGAGGCGGTGACCGACCTGGTCGAGCCGGGTGAGCCGGCGGCGACGTCCTATTGGCGCGACGTACCGGCCCTGCTGCGCCGGCTGGAACAGGTACCCGGCTCGGTCGACGGGGTACCGCACCTGCTGGCGTTCGTCAGCCGGCTCGCCGAGGCGGTCGGCGGCACCCGGGCCGAGGAGCTGTACGACTGGATCGACACCGTGGCCGGCGGGCTGGGCGTGGACCGCCCGGCACTGCGCCGCCTGCACCGGGCCCGCCGGCACGACGGGGGACGCGCGGCCGAACCGCAGCCGCCGCGCACCGTCGTCGCGGAGCCGGCCGCGCCGCCGGAGGGCCTGCGCCAGATCTGGGGCGGGGTGCCGATCCGCAACCCGGACTTCACCGGCCGCACCGGACTGCTGCACGACATGAGCACCGCGCTGCGGACCAGCCCGAAGGCGTCGGTACTGCCGCAGACGGTGCACGGCCTCGGCGGCGTGGGCAAGACGCAGCTCGTCGTCGAGTACGTGTACCGGCACGTCGACGCGTACGACCTGGTCTGGTGGATCCCGGCCGCGCACTGTGGGGCAGACCGCCGAGGCGCGGGCGGTGGCGGTGGACGCGCTGGACCGGTACCGCGGCAACTTCGGCGTGCGGCACCCGCTGACCCTGGTGGCGGCGGCCAACGTCGCGATCATCCTGCGCGCGTCCGGCATGACGGCGCAGGCGCGGGCGCTGAACGAGCACACGCTCGACGCGATGACCGACGTGCTCGGCCCGGAGCACCCGTACACCCTCTGCGTGGCAGAGCAACCTCGCCAACGACCTGGCGGCGCTGGGCGACGCGGCGGCCGCCCGGAGCCTGGCCGAACGCACGCTGGCGGCGTCGCGGCGGGTCCGCGGCGACGCGCACCCGTACACGCTGGCGTGCGCGGTCAACGCGGCCATCGACCGGCAGGCGAGCGGCGACGCCGAGGGCGGCCGCCGGCTCCTCGACGAGGCATTGGTACCGCTGGGCGAGGCGCTCGGTGCCGAGCATCCCGAGGTGCTCGACGCGCAGCGGTACCTGCGCATGGCAAGCGACATCGAGCCGCCACCGACCTGAGCCGGGTGCGTGTCTGCGTCGGGTGGGCTGCGGCTCGTCAGGTGGACGGCCTCCCGGACCTGCCTGTCCGGCTACGCCGGGACGACCGCGTCTGCGCGCTACGTCCACTGTGGACGATCGCCGGAACGGGTCCGGCGAGGTAGACCCAGCCGGTGATCCTGGACTCCTTCACCCTGGCTCGAATCCGGCGGTAGGCCTCCGGATTGATCGGACCGGAGGTTTGGCGGACCTGTATCAACGCTTGTCCGGTCAGCCCGTTGGCGTCCCGCGCGACAGGACCTATGTTGATCGCGACCCGCAGTCGGATCTGGGTCGCCGGTTCCGCCCAGAGGTTGTGTTTCCGGAGGCGGCCGGCCAGGTGGGCGAGAAGCGGGTCGACCAGACAGACACTGGGAATGTTCGGTGGTGCGGCAGTGCGGACACCGTCACCGTGGTCCTGATGTATGCACGCGGACCAAGGGATCCCTGCTGCGGCAAAGGCCCCTTGCAGGATCCGGTAGAGATGCTCGCGCATGAGGCGATGGTCGTCGTCGGTACGACGGCGATCCGCAGAGCCGGCGATGTCGCTGGCGAAGATCGTGTGGTTAAGCGGTCCGCTGGGCAGGAACCTGACGGCGGGGTCCCCTGTCCCGAGCTGGTGCCGCGGGTCTTCCATGGTCGCGCCCTCCACCTATGGGTTCGGACGGCGGCAATATTAGGTACCAACGCTCGGGCTAATGGCCCGTCGTCGGAACAGTGTCGATGATGTGACCTTCGGGCGGGCGTGGTTGTGGTGCTGCCATTGTTTCCGGTTACGGTCCATGGTGGTCCGGGCTTCCCGCACCACCGGGTTTCGGCAACGGCTCGGCGAGCAGCGCGTCAGCCGCGGTACGCAGCCCGTCTACGAACACCTCGCCGGCCGGGGTCAGCGCGCCGGCGCCGGTCAGCTCGCCGAGCGCGACGTCGACCTGCTCGCGCGCCTCGGCGAACTCGCGCATCGCCAGGTCACCGAGCGCCGGCCTCGCAGCGAGCGCCCGCCAGGTGTCGGCGACGCCAAGGAACGCGTACACGCCCTGCAGCAGACCGCCAAGCGGGCGTGGGTCGGTGCGCCAGGGGGCCCACAGCTTCGAATGCTGAAACTCGTGCACCATGGTCACCGCGACCGGTGTGGTGAGCCGGCGAAGTGCTCAGGTCTCGGTAGCTGGCGGCCGATAGGGATCCCCATGAGACGTGCGGCATTCCTGCGGGTGTCCTTCGCCCTCGCGGCGCTGGGGGTGCTGCTTGCCGTGCTCGGTACCGCCATCGTGGCCTCCCGCGCCTCGACGGAGCGGGCCCAGCTGGACCGCAGCCTGTCCACCGCGGCCGGGGAGAAGGCGGCGCTCATCGACACCGAGCTGCAGCGCGTCCAGGCGCTCGCGCTGGTGACCTCGCGGATCCCACCGTTCTCGGAGCTGTACGCCGACGAGGGTAGCCAGGCGGCGGCGATCGCCGCGGTCGCCGGACCCGGTCGGGAGATCAACGAGGCGCTGACCTACCTGTGGCAGCTGTACCCCGACCGGCTGGTCGAGGTCGGCTACGTCGACGTCGACGGGGCGGAGAACGCCCGGGTGGTCAACGGCCGGCCGGTACCCGTCGATCAGCTGCTGCACGACGTGCGCACCTGGCCGTCGTACCGGCAGGGCGTGAACACGCCGGAGGGTAGCGCGACGATCAGCGCGCCGTTCACCTCGCCGACCGCGCACGTACCGGTGGTCGCCGCGACGGTACCGGTGGCCGTGGACGGGCGGGTCCGCGCCTACGTCGAGCTTGAGCTCGCCACCGCCGCGCTGGACCGGGTACTGGAGGCCGACCGCGACCCCCGGCTCGGGCTGCAGGTGGTCACCGGCACGGGTACCGCGGTCGCCGGCGCCGGCCCGCAGTTCACCACACCCGCCGGCCGCCTCACGAGCGGGCTGTCCGGCACGGACCGCTGGCGGTACGCGGTGCGCCCGGTCCCGCAGGCCACCGACTGGTACGTGGTCGCCGCGGGGCGGCCGCAGTCCGCGCTGGGCCTGGCGGTGCAACCCGCGCAGGCGACGATCCTCGCGCTGGCACTGCTGGCGTTCGCGGTGGCCATGGTCGGCTTCCGCCGCGCCAGGACGGCCGCCGCGCAGGAACTGGCCGCCGAACAGCAGGCGCGGGCCGAGGCCGAGCAGCGCTCCCGGGTCGACGGGCTGACCGGGCTGTTCAACCGCCGCCACACGATGGAGACGATCGAACAGGAGCTGGCCCGCGGATCGCAGGGGCCGGGCGTCGGGGTGCTCATGTTCGACGTCGACCACTTCAAGCGGATCAACGACCGGCACGGCCACAGCGGCGGGGACGCGGTACTCGTCGAGGTCGCCGAGCGGCTGCGTGCCGGCGTGCGGGACTGGGACATCGTCGCCCGCATCGGCGGCGAGGAGTTCTGCGTGATCACCCCCGGCCTGGACTCCGAGGCGGCCGTCGCGGCGCTCGGCGAGCGGCTGCGCATCGCGGTGGCCGAGCGGCCGATCGTGCTGCCCCGCGACGCCGCGGTACCGGTGACCATCTCGGTCGGCGCCGCCCTCGTCGCGCCCGGCGACGGCTCGGCCGAGCACGCCCTGGACTTCGCCGACCGCGCGCTGTACGCGGCCAAGCGCCACGGCCGCAACCGGCTGCGCCGCTTCTCCGAGCTGGACACCGCCGACATCCGCGCCGAGCAGCCCGAGTGCCTGCACATCGCCGAGGCGCTCGCGCTCAGCAGCGACCTGCGGGAGGGCAACCTGGCCGCACACAGCAAGCAGGTCGCCGAGCTGTCCGCCGCGGTCGCCCGCCGCCTCGGCCTGCCCGCGGACCAGGTACTGCGGGTGCAGCTCGGCGGCTGGCTGCACGACGTCGGGAAGATGGCGGTACCGGACGCGATCCTCACCAAGCCCGGCCCGCTCGGCGACGGCGAGTGGCACACCATGCGTACCCACCCGGCCGTCGGTGCGGACCTGCTGCGGCACTTCCCGGAGCTCGCCCCGGCCTGCGCGGCGGTGCGCCACCACCACGAGCGGTTCGACGGCACCGGGTACCCGGACCGGCTGGCCGGCGACGAGATCCCGCTGGACGCCCGCATCGTCGCCGTGGCCGACGCCTTCTCCGCGATGACCTCCGACCGGCCGTACCACATCCCGCGTACGGTGGCCCAGGCGATCGACGAGGTACGCCGCTGTGCGGGTACCCACTTCGATCCCGCGGTCGTCGCCGCCCTGGTCGCGGAGGTGCAGTCCCTCGCCGCGGTACCCGTGTAGGTCAGGTCGGCGACGGTTCGATGTCGCACTCGGCGCGCCGGCCGCCGGCCGCGTCGAGCACCGCCGGATGGCTGGTGCCGAGCACCCGCCGCAGCGTCGCGAGCGTCTCGTCGATCAGCTCCTGGGCGGCGTCGACCTCGCCCGCGGCCTGCAGGTCCAGCGCGAGGTTGCCGGCCGCGGCCAGGGTCTCCGGGTGTTCCTCGCCGCGGACCAGGCGCAGGCTGATGAGGGTGCGCTCGGACAGTGACCGGGCGGCCGTGGTGTCGTGGTCCAGCGCCAGGTCGGTGGCCAGGTTGGTGGCCGCGCACAGGGTGTACGGGTGCTCGTCGCCGAGCACCTCGCGCAGCGCGGTGAGGGACTGCTCGTCGGCCTGCCGGGCGCGGCGCCGGTCGCCGATGGCGCGCAGGATCACCGCGAGGTTCACCTCGGCGGCGAGGGTCAGCGGGTTGCGGCCGCCGAAGCGCCGCCGGTAGGTACCCACCCCGTCGACGGCGAGGTCGCGTGCCTCGGTCAGCCGGCCGGTCGCGCGCAG
>Ga0066710_100004732_pt1 | contig 12157 bp, 7 predicted proteins | sample GraSoiAngelo_159_FD_79666 | JGI IMG/M metagenome (GOLD analysis project Ga0066710, IMG submission 79666) | Grasslands soil microbial communities from the Angelo Coastal Reserve, California, USA - 14_1009_16_40cm | ecosystem: Environmental > Terrestrial > Soil > Grasslands | place: USA...
AACTGTGGCCGCTCCCTCGACGACATGCAGAAGGTCGTCGATGAGCTGGCCGGCCTGAATGCCGGCATCCCGTTATGGATCAAGCCGAATGCCGGACTGCCACGCATGGACGGGGACGTGGCGCGCTACGACACCACCCCACAGACGATGGCGGGGTTCACCGAGCGCTTCATCAAGGCGGGCGCGAGCATTGTCGGAGGCTGCTGCGGAAGCTCGCCGGCGCACGTGGCCGCCATCGCCGCGGCGGCGGAGTATCATCGTGCCGGCGCCGGAGGGCGCCACCGGGTCCGCGGGTAGGACGGAGTCCACCTCCACTAGCGCGTCGAGCGCTTGTCGCAGGCCGTTGTCTTTCAGGGCCTGATCGCGGACCGCGGCCCGGGAGAAGACGACATGCGACAGCTACCGGAGCGCCCCGATCTGGATCAGCTCCGCCGCCAGGCCAAAGAACTCCATCGTGCCGCCGTTGCCGGCGACCTGACCGCCAGACGCCGCCTCCGTCGCGTCTCGACCTCGACCCGACTCGCCACCGCCCAGCTGGCGCTGGCCCGCGAGTTCGGATTTCCGAGCTGGGCTCGGCTCAAGGCCGAGGTCGACCGCCGGCGCATCGCCGCCAGCCAATCGCCAGCGCAGTCCGCTCCCGCAGAGTCGAGGACCTGGCAAGGCATGCGCGAGTGGATGGCATCGCTGCTACAACGCCGGACCGGCCAGGACGTCGAGGCCTGGAATCGGCGCATCAAGGCCGCGCGAGTACGTGACGAAGCCGCACTCCGCCGCTGGCTGGACGAACAGGGCGTCACCGGGTACGCTCGGCGACTGCTGGTCTGGGAACGCTTCGGTTACCCGAGCTACATGACGGCGGGAATCGGCGACCTGATCGGGAGGCAATACGCGGATCGCCCGAAGCTTCGTCCGGTTCTCGACGCCATCCTGGGCGTCCTTCCCGAGATCAGCCCGGTCCTCATCGTCCAGGCCCGCAAGACGTACGTCTCGCTGGTCTCCGGCCGACGCACCTTCGCGGTCATCCAGGCCACCACGAAAGGCCGGGTCGACCTCGGGCTGCGGCTCGCGAACGCGGAAGCCGCAGGGCGACTGTTACCCGCGCGCGGAGTCGGCAACGGGTCGATGAGCGTCAAGCTGGCGCTGAGCTCGCGCGACGACCTGGACAGAGAGGCGATCGGCTGGTTGAAGCGAGCCTACCAGGAGAACGCGTGAGTGACCAGGCGCCAACAATGGTGAGCCGGTCATGACTCGCCGACACGGCCATCGAGCCAGCGGATGTAGCGATCCGCGGAGCGCTCGATAGCTGCCGCGCCGTCGCGCTCGATGACCCGATCCCACCAACCGCCGTAGACGCGGTCAAAACGGTGCGAGGCGACGGTCGCGACGATCGAGCGAACCGTCGCCGCCGGCAGCGGGATGTCGTTCGGATAGCTGCGCATGAAACTGACAAAGCGCCGGTCCGCCACTACGGTGATCGTGTCTCCCGTCAGCAGCGCGCCACGACCGTCGGCGCCTGCCGGCCAGTGAAGCACCGCACTGCCCTCGAAATGGCCCCCGCACTGGACCAAGCGCAGGCCGGCGATCGGCGAATGGGTGCCATGCCAGTACTGGACCGCCGGATCGGGGCGCATCACCCAGCGGCGGTCCGACTCGGGGATATAGATCGGTGCGTGGCCAAAGGCGTGGCTCCATTCCACGCAGACGCCATAGAAATGCGGATGCGACATGGCAATCCCGTGCAGACCGCCGCGGTCGCGCAGCGCGGCCACGCCGGCCGCATCGATGAAGCCCAGGCAGTCCCACAGGAAATTACCGGCCGGCGTCTGCACCAGCAGGGCGCGCTGACCGATGCCGATCGTCGGTTCCGCCCCGACACCGGTCAGTCCGGGCTCGAGATCACGAACCTCGATGCGACGTCCCTCGGCCTGCAGCTCCTCGACGGTCGCCCAGCGCTGGCCCTGCGGCGGAACATACTGTCGCTCATCAGCGCAGATCGCGCAGGCCGGCGGCGGCTCGTCGGTGGGCGCCTGTTGGACCCCGCAGGTGCGGCAGACCCAGGCAGGCATGGTGTCAATCTAGCCAACCGCCGCGGGCCACGTCAGGCCGCGAGCTGCGCCTGGCCGCTCCAGCCTTTCATCCACTCCTCGGCAGCCGCCGCCGACATTCGCCGGCTGATGTAGTAGCCCTCGGCGACATCGCACCCGAGCGCCGTCAGTAGATCCCAGGTCTGCATGTCTTCGATCCCCTCCGCCACGACTTCGAGGCGGAGGCTGTGACCGAGGTCGACGGCGGCGCGGGCGATGTTCGACTTACTCACGTCGCCCGCCATGGCGGAAATGAACGACTTGTCGATCTTGATCTCGTCGACCGGCAGGCGGTGGAGGTAAGCCAGCGACGAGTACCCGGTGCCGAAATCGTCGACCGCCAGCCGTACACCCGTGTGTTTGAGGCGCGCCAGGATCTGCAGGACGCGCTCCGGCTCGGTCATGATCACGCCTTCCGTGATTTCGAGGACGAGCTGATGCGGATCCGCGCCGGCCTCCCGGATCAGCTCGTCGATCTCCTCTGGAAACGCCGGATCGATCAAGTCGCGCATCGAGATGTTGACCGCCATCGGGAACGACCGGCCGGCGTCGTGCCAGCTCCGCCATTGGCGGAGCGCCGATCTCAACACCCAGCGAGTCAGCGGCCGGATCAGCCGTGTCTTCTCGGCGAAGGGGATGAACTCCATCGGCGGGATCACGCCGTGGCGGGGGTCCTCCCAGCGGACCAGGGTCTCGAATCGCTTGAGCCGGCCGGTGCGCAAGTCGACCAGCGGCTGATAGTGGAGCAGTAGCCGATTGTCGTGGATGGCGCGGCGCAGCTCTGCCATCAGCGCCAGCCGGCTGGCGCCGCCGCGCTCGAGCTCGGGATGGTATTGCACCACCGTGCCGCGCGAGGTCTTGGCGGCGGACATCGCGATGTCCGCATGGCGCAGCAGCTCGTCCGCGTCCTTGCCGCCATCGGGAAAGGTGGCCACGCCCACGCTGGCCCCGATGTCCAGCGCCTGACCCTCGACCTCAAACGGTTCCTCCATCGCTTGCAGGAGCGCGGTGCTTTCGCGGTCGGCGTCGCTGTCACCCACCCCGGGAAGCAAGGCGGCAAACGTATCGCCGGTGAGACGGGCCATGACCTGACCGTTGGACGTTTGAGCTTTCAAGCGCAGGGCAACCTGCTGCAGGAGCAAATCCCCGGCGCGGTGGCCGAAGGTGTCGTTCACCTCCCGGAAATGATCGAGACCGAGGCTGATCACGGTGAACGGTGCGGGCGCTGGCCTTCCAGACAGGCTCTCAATCCGCTCGCGGATCAGTCGCCGGTTCGGGAGCCCGGTCAACGAATCGTGGGTCGCCTGGTGCTCCAGCGCGCGCCGCGCCGCCTTACGGTCCGTCACGTCCTGCGCCAGCGTGAACACCAGCGTTCGGCCACCAGCTTGAAAGCGCAGGTCGGTCCCCTCCAGCTCGATCCGCCGGCCGTCCTTAGCCAGGATGGTTGTCTCGAAGCTTCGGGTGCGCTGGCCTTGCAATCGCTGTTCCAGATCCGAGGGCAAGGATAGCTGCTGATCCGCGGGAACCAGGTCGAACAGGCTGTCGAGCCGTTTTAGTTCCTCGGCGCTGAATCCAGTCAGCCGAACGAACGCATCATTGATATAGATCGGCTGGCTCCCTTCCGTCAGGATGAGGATCTGGCCCAGCTCCGATTGGGCCGTGACCAGCGCCTCGTACAGGCTCGTCCGCTCGAGGAGCTCTGCCGCCGCCTTCCGACGTTCGGTCAGGTCGCTCACCATAGCGAGTGAGCCGGCATACTGTGCGGTCGCGTCGAGCATGGTGATGCTATCGATCACGGTCCAGAGCTCCGAACCGTCTTTGCGCCGAAAGCGGAATTCATGCCGCGGCAGGCGCCCGACTTGCTTGCGCTGGTCCGCGTTGGACTGGAATTCCGCTTGCGACTGCGCATCCATGAACTCGGTCGCGGGTCGGCCGAGCATCTCGTCGATCCGGTAACCGAGCATCTCAGCCATCTGCAGGTTAACCAGGGTGGTCTTGTTTTCCGTATCGATCACCCAGACGCCCTCGAACGCCGTCTCCACAATGCGTCGATAGCGCTCCTCGCTCTCCCGGATCGCGTGGTCGGCCCGCTTCCGATCGGAGATATCGCGGACGATTGCCGACCGTCCGATCAACCCGCCCTCCCGGTCGCGCAAGGGCGACACGGCGACCGAGACATCGATCCGCCGGCCGCTCCGGTGAAGCCGCACGGTTTCAAACGGCGGGATCGGAACGCCCGTTTGAAGCTGTACGGAGTAGTCGGACCGCGGCTCAGCGAGATCCGGTGGAACGAGTATCCGGACGTGTTGCCCGATCGCCTCGACGGCGGAGTAGCCATAGAGCAGCTCGGCTCCGTGATTCCAGCTCGTGATCTTCCAGTCGAGATCGAGGCCAAAGATCGCGTCGCTCGAGGTCTCAACAATCGCTGCCAGTCGCTGGAGCGTCGCCTGGGCGGCCTCGCGTTCGAGTCGAGCCGTTTTCCGCTCGGTCGCGGCGCGCAACTCCCGCTCCACCAGCGCGCCCAGCCGGCCCAGGTCATCCTTCTTCACGTAGTCACTGGCCCCCGCTTTCATCCCCGCGACGGCGGCCGTCTCCCCGACGGCACCGGACACGATGATGAAGGGGACGTCGAGTTGGCGGTCGACCAGGTGCTGCAGCGCCCGCCGGGCATCGAATCCGGGAAGGTGATAGTCGGCCAGGATCAGGTCGAGATCGTCACCGAGGGCGGCGACGAAGTCGGCTTCGGTGTCCACCCGCCGCCAGCTCGGCTCGAAGCCTGCCGCCCGGAGCTGGCGGACGACCAGCTCGGCGTCGTCGGGGAGGTCCTCGAGGATCAGCAGGCGGAGCGAGCTGGGAGCCATGCCTCTACCAGCGTGAGACCAACCGCACCGCGGGAGTTTGCGCAGACCTCGGGCTTTGGTGCGGTCCTTGTTGGAATGGTTACCCGCTCGTCATGGACCTACCTTAGGTATGGTGCCTGCGAGACTGGATGGTGGCACGTTGATGGATGAGGCTGATGGCGTCAAGCTGGTCGAGCTCCGAGTGCTCGACGGACCCAACCTCTACTTCACCCGCCCGGCGATCAAGCTGACGCTGGCGGTGACGCCCTGGCTCGGCCTGACCGAAGATCGGGCGCAACGGCTGACTCGACGGGCCGGCTTTCACGCCGTGAACCATCCGGGGGTGGCGCAGAGCGAGCAGCGGCGTCGTTATGTTGCGCGTTTCGCGGTCCACCTGACCCGTGCCCTGGCCGATGCCACCGGCACCCACCTGGCGATCCGGGGACGGCCGGGTCCGGAGCCGGACCAGGTGGTGGTCGCCTTTCCGTGGCGTCGGCAGGCGGCGGCCGAGGCGTTTGCCCGCGAGCTGGCCCCGATGCTCGAGCGGTCGCTCGACGCCCGTCGCTCCGTCGCGCGAGCCACGGCTGACGTTGCGCGCCGGCTCGATCGCGTTGATGCCGGACCGGCTCCGACCGTGCTCCGTCCCACCGTTCCGGTCATTTCCGTCACAGGGACCAATGGGAAGACGACCACGGTCCGGCTGATCGCGCACCTGGCGCGCGCCGCCGGGCGATCGGTGGCCTACACCACGACCGATGGTGTCTACCGCGATGCGCAGCTGGTGGAGGCCGGCGATTATTCGGGATTCGGGGGGGCCGCCCGGGCGCTGGCCCAGCCGGGCATCGAGCTGGCGGTGCTCGAAACCGCTCGGGGCGGGATCCTGCTACGAGGCATCGGCACCGAATCTAACGATGTGGCGGTGGTCACCAACGTGACGGCCGACCACCTCGACCAGCACGGCATCCGGACCCTCGACCAGCTGGCCGAAGTGAAAGCCACCATCACCCGTATCACCCGGCCGGATGGTTGGGACGTGTTGAACGCCGATGATGCGCGCGTGCTCGGCATGCGGCGGCAGGCGGCCGGCCGGCCATGGTTGTTCTCACTCGACCCGGACCATCCCGCGCTGCGCCAGGCGCTGGCGGAAGGTGGTCGGGCGATGTCGATCCTCGACAGAGGCTTGATCGTCATGACCTCGCGGCGCCAGGTTCACCAGCTGCTGCCGGTGGAGGAGGTGCCGGTGACGCTGGCGGGAATCTCCAGCCACAATCTCAGCAACGCGATGGCGGCCGCCGCTGCCGCACTGGCGGTCGGGATTCCCGAGGACGCCGTGATCGAAGGACTCCGGACGTTTGTGCTCGATCCCGAGCGGAACCCCGGACGCGCGAACGTCTTCGAGCTGGACGGCCGGGTGGTGGTCATCGATTATGCCCACAACGAGGACGGCCTGCGCGGCCTGGTCGAAATCTGTCACGGCCTTCGACCCGCCGGCGGCCGGGTGTTTCTGAGCTTCGGTTGCGCTGGCGACCGCACCAACGCCATCCTGCACCGGCTCGGCTACACCGCCGCCCGGGGTGCCGACAGGGTGGCGATCGCCGAGCTCCACCGCTACCTTCGTGGGCGAGACCCGCAGGAGTTGATCCAGCGCCTGCAGGCCGGCATCGTCGACGGCGGTAAGCCGGAGTCGCCGGTCTTTCCCAATGAGGTGGAGGCGCTCGAGTGGATGGTTCGCGAGTCGGCCGCCAATGACGTGCTCGCCATCACCGCGCTCGGGCAACGGCCGGAGATCTTCGCCTACCTGCGCGATCGCGGGGCTTCGACCGCGGGGGCGGAGCGGATCCGCGCCCTCGTCAAACGGGCGCGCGACTGAAGCCGCGCCGGTTCAGGTCGCCGGCGAGACCGGCAAGGCGCGTCGCGCCTCGAGGTGGCGCCAGGCTTCGGCTGGTTTGTCGACGCACAGCAGCACGACGTCGCCTGGCGCCGCGCGGTCGAGGGCCACATCGATCGCCGGACCCTCGTCGATGATGATCTCGGCGCTCTGCACCCGGCTGCCGGGGGCCTGCTTGATGCCTTCCATGACATGTTCGGCAATCTCGCCACGCCGGCGGCCGCGAGGGTTTGCGTCCTCGCGAACGATCACGGCGTCGAAGAGGCTCGCCGCCACCCGGCCCAGCTCGCGCATGTCCTCGTCCCGGCGATCGCCCGGGGTGGCGATCACCGCGATCCGCCGGCCGGGCTCGGGTCCGTTCACGCCCGGACCAGTGAGACGCTCGACGAAATCTCCCGCCATCGCCAGCCCGTGCGGGTTGTGCGCGTAATCCACGATGACCTTGACGCCGTGGAGCTCGAACAGGTTCATTCGCCCGGGCGCCTCATGGAAGGAAGAATGGAAGCTGCGCAGTCCCTGCCGGATGTCGTGCAGGTGTGCGCCCGCCGCGTGCGCCGCGGCGGCGGCCGCCAGCGCGTTCTGAACGTTGGCGCGCGCCCGGCCCTCGAAGGTTGCCGGCAGCAGGTGGACCCAGCCGATCTGGGTGCTGCGCCGACCCTCGCGCAGCACCACCATCTCGCCGCCGCCGGGCTGCGCCTGGATCACGAACGCCTTGCGCCCGCGTCGTACCCAGCGATCCACCAGCTCGTTGTTTTCACGCATCGAGAACAGGATCACGGCCCCGCTGCAGTGGGTGCGCATCTCGGCGACCAGCTCGTCGTCGGCGTTGAGGACGGCCGTGCCGCTGCGCGGAACCGCCTCCACGATGACCCGTTTGATGGCGGCCAGCTGGCGCAACGAGTTGACTTCTTTCAAGCCGAGATGGTCACCCGTGACGTTGAGCACTACCGCCACGTCGTTGAGGCTGTAGCCGAGGCCTTCGCGAAGGATGCCGCCGCGGGCGACTTCGAAGACGGCGAAATCGACCCGCGGGTTCTGTAGCACCATGCGCGCCGACCGCGGGCCGCTGGCGTCGGCCTGCTTGACCAGCCGGCCGTCGATGTAGATGCCGTCGGTGGTCGTCATCCCGACCCGGTAACCGAGGCCCCGGACGATGTGGGCGATCATCCGGGCGGTGGTGGTCTTGCCGTTGGACCCGGTCACGGCGACCACTGGAATCCGCGCCGGCGTCCCCTGGGGAAACAGCATGTCGATGACGGCCTTGGCGACGTACTGGGGCTCGCCCTCGGTGGGATGGGTGTGCATCCGGAATCCTGGGGCGGCGTTGACCTCCACGATGGCGCCACCGCTCTCCCGCACCGGCTGGCAAATGTCGGGGGTCAGGAAGTCGATCCCGGCGACGTCGAGGCCGACGACGCGGGCCGCCTCCTCGGCGATCTCGACGTTGTCGTGGTCGGCCTCGAAGGTGCGGTCGATCGAGATCCCGCCGGTCGACATGTTCCCGGTGGCGGCCAATTTGACGAACGCCCCGCGGGGCGGGACGGCGTCGAGCCCGAGGCCCTGCCGCTTCACCAGCTCGTCGGCCGCCTCATCGATTTTGATCCGGGTCAGGACTTTCTCGTGGCCGATCCCGCGCCGGGGGTCGTGATTGGTGATGTCGACCAGCTGGCGCACCGTGTGCTCACCGTCGCCGATCACGTGGGCGGGCACCCGCTCGGCGACCGCCACCATGTGCCCGTCGATCACCAGCACCCGGTAGTCATTGCCCTTGATGAAGCTCTCGACCACCACGATGCCGCTGCGCGTCTGCCGGATGGCGCGCTCGAAGCCCCGCCGGACGTCAACCTCATTCTTGAGGTCGAGGCTGACGCCGCGGCCGTGGTTGCCGTCGAGGGGCTTCACCACCACCGGGTAGCCGATTCGGGTTGCCATCGCCACCGCCTCATCTTCGGTGCGCACGATCTCGCTGCGGGGAACCGGCAGGCCGGCGGAGGCGAGCAGCGAGGTGGTCAGCTTCTTGTCGCCGGCGATGTCGACGCCCAAGGCCGAGGTGCGCGACGTCATGGTGGCCCGGATGCGCTGCTGGTACTTGCCCTGGCCGAGCTGGACGAAGGACTGGTCGTTCAGACGGATGTACGGAATGTCTCGACGGGCCGCCTCGTCGAGGATCGCCTGGGTCGATGGCCCGAAGGCGGCCCGGTCGGCGAGCAGGACGAGGTTCTCCAGCTCGGCGACGAAGTCGAACGTCGGATTCGCCTGCACCAGGTGGTTGAGCAGGCGGACGGCCAGCTTGCCGGCCGCCAGGCCGACCTGCTCCTCGAGGTAGCCGTAGACGACGTTGTAATGGCCGGGGGTTCCGGCGCGGCGCGTTTTCCCCCGAGTGGTGGTCCCGCCGGTCTCCCGCTGCAGCTCGAGCGCCACGTGCTCGGCGACATGTCCCAGCCAGGTTCCGTCACGCAGCCGCTCGATGAACCCGCCGGGCCGGTGCAGAGAACAGCCATGGTCCTTGAGTCCGGGCAGCAGGCCGATCAGGGCATCGTTGAACGCCGGGATGGTGTTCGAGGGCCAGTGCTCGAGGGAGCCGAGGTCGACGAGCAGCCGGATGGCGGGGTCGTACGACCAGTAGTTCGGGCCGCGCAGCACCTGGCTCTCGAGAATCTTGAGGTCGGCGCTCAGGGGCGGCTTTTTCTCGACCGGCTCGTGCTTGGCGTCTTCGTCGCGCTCGACTCGCGTGTCCATGCGCGAATCGTTCACTCGGACGCCTTGCGATCCTCGTGCCGCAGGCGGCTGCGCTCGATGGCCCGGTCGTTCCGTCCCTCGGCGGTGGCTTGCCGAACCATCTTGGCGATCCGGCCCTGGGCGAGTTGGGCGATGCGCGCGTTCGGGCTCACGTCCAACGGCAAGACCCGCCGGGCGCGGAGATCGAAGCGATAGCCCGCGGGGAGCGAATGGAGCCGCGCATTGGAGACCATCATGGGTTTGTGGCCGGTCGTCCGGAAGGCGTCGGTGATGACATCCGAACCGTCGACGATGGTCACCGAACCACGGCCGATGACCTCGAGGATGTCGTTGGCATCGATGACGGCTGCCGTGTCTTCATCGAGGCCCAGGCCGATCAGCGAGGGAGATTGGGCCACCACCGCGAGCAGGCGCCCAAGCCGCGTGCGCTGCTCGAAATGCTGGTCGACGACGACGTTCACCAGCAACCCCAGGCCGACCGAAACGTGGGCCATCCGGTGCTTGGGCGTCGCCCCGGAGCTACCGAAGGCCATCATGTGGGTAGCGACAGCGCTGGCGCCGGCCGAGGTGCCGGCCACCACCACGCCGCGCCCGTGCGCGTCGAGGATCGCCGCACCGAGCGCGGTGCCGCCGATGATGGAGGACAGCCGCAACTGGTTGCCACCGGTCATGAAGATCCCGGTCGCGCTGGTGAGGGCCGCGACCGCCTGCGGATCGTTCGCCTCCTCGCGGGTCTCCGGGCGCAACCCGGTGATCGTGCGGGCGCCGATGCGGCCAAGGAGGTGGCGGTAGAGGTCGGTCGCCGCGTCCCCCAGCGAAGACGCGGTGCTGATCACCACGATCTGCGCCTGGTCGCCACCAGCGAGCTCGACAAAGCGCGACAGGATGACGCGCTCGCCCAGCTTGTCCTCCGCACCCCCGATCACCATCACCGGTCCTACCGGGCCGCCATCGGTGGTCGGGGCGAGACGCTGCGGTGCAGAGGCGTCGCTCATGTCAGGTCAGTTTAGCGGCGTTCGAATTCGACCGCCGCGGCGGGCGTTGACGGATTCTTATATCATCAGTGTCACATCTTTCGGAGATCGATCGAGTCGGGCCCGCTCGGATGGGGAGGAGGTGTCCGGGACCTTGGGAGCGACGCGGCACGCGCCGTCGTGAGACCGCGCAGCGCGCAGGCGGGCTGATGCCGCGCGACCCCGAACGGCTTTGGGGCCAAGGACTATAATGGAACCTTACTGTAGTGATATAAGGCTGGAATCATGATCCACCCAGGACCGGTTTCTCCGGCAGGGCGCCCTGATCCTGACCGCCAGCGATCCGGGCCGTCGGGGGAGCTACTGCCTGCCGTGCTGGAGGCGCTGCCGGTCGGCATCGCACTCTTCGAGCTGGGCGAGGACGACGCCAGGTTTTCCTGCGGAAACCGGGAGTTTGCCCGCGTGCTGCAGCTGGAACGGACCCCCCGGCCGGGCGGCTCGGTCGGTGAGGTGTTTGCCGGCGCCGAGGATGGCGCCATCCGTGAGCTGTTCGCACGAGTCAGGCGCGGCCGCGACCCGCAAAGTTATTTCTCGTCCCAGCACGGCGCCAAACGTGCCGCGAGCCGCAGCTGGAATATCGACGCCTACCCGGTGTTCAGCGGCGGGCGGCTCACCCACATCATGGTCCTGGCCGAACAAACCGAGGCGAAATTCCAGGCCAAGCACCGACAGGTCGAGGCGGATCGGCTGCGGCAAAAGGCCGATCAGCTTGCTGAGCTCGAGAAGGCCAAGTCGGAGTTCTTGCGGCTGGCGTCTCACGAGTTGCGCGGACCAGCCACCATGCTGGGAGGCTATCTGTCACTGATGGAAGACGAGTCGCTCGGGCCGATCCCGAAGCGGATGCGCCCGGTGCTGCCGCTCTTGAGAGCGAAAGCCGCCCAGATCAACCTGCTCGCCAACGAAATGGTGGAGGCCGCCCGGCTGGAAGACCAGCGCTTGCAACTGCAGCGCCGGCGCCTCGAGCTGCGTGAGGTCGTGCGCCGATGCCTGCAGGCGGCCCGCGCCTCCGCCACGCCAAAGCATCGACTTCGGTTTGAGGACCGGGTTCATCACAAGGTGCCGATGATGGCTGACCCGATGCGGCTGGACATCATCATCGGTAACCTGATCGACAACGCCATCAAGTACTCGCCCGGTGGGGGCGACGTCACCGTGCAACTCTCCATTGCGGGAGGTTTGGCGCTGCTCAGCGTCAGAGACCTCGGGATCGGGATCGCGGCCGCGGACATGGATCGCCTATTCGTCCGGTTCAATCGGCTCGTGAACGAATCGGACGTTCCAGGAACCGGGTTGGGCCTCTATCTCGCGCGCGAGCTGGCGCGGCTGCACGGTGGCGACATCGTGGCGGTTTCGAAGCCGGGTGAGGGAAGCGAATTCACCTTGCGCCTGCCCCTTGAGCCCGGCCCGGATTAGGCCGAGCCTGCCCGGCCTCGCTGGAGACGAACCGGGTTCGGCCCACGCGCTGATTCCCGACCAACCCACCCTACCCGGCCTGCACGCCGCCGCCGCCCGCTGCCAGGCGTGTGATCTGGACCAGACAGGCACCCAGACGGTCTTCGGCGATGGCACTCC
>Ga0066710_100004733_pt1 | contig 12156 bp, 7 predicted proteins | sample GraSoiAngelo_159_FD_79666 | JGI IMG/M metagenome (GOLD analysis project Ga0066710, IMG submission 79666) | Grasslands soil microbial communities from the Angelo Coastal Reserve, California, USA - 14_1009_16_40cm | ecosystem: Environmental > Terrestrial > Soil > Grasslands | place: USA...
GCGCTCCCTTCCGCCAGGACGGCGCTCGCCGGGCTCACCAGGATCTGCACCACCCGTTTCTTCTTCACGTTGGCGGTGCCGCTGACCTGGCTGGTACTCAGCGACGCCGTCACGAGCGCGTCGCTCGCCGAGGTATCGGCGGTATACATCCCGCTCGGCGTGATGGTGCCGCCGGACGTGCTCCACAGCACCGTGGTGGGGACGCTGTCCCCGGCCGCGGTGCGGCCGAAGGCTCGGAAGGGCTGGGTTTGCTGGGGATCCAGGGCCACACTGTCAGGCCTGACGACGATCTGTACGACCGCGCCAGACGTCGGACCGGTCGTGTGCGGCGCGAGCTCGCATGCCGCGAGGAGCGTCAGCCCCGTCGCGGCCGCCCAAGGCCACCTGGTTCGCAAGTACATAACCCCTCCCGATGAGCGTGAGGTTCGGCAGCTCGACTGGCATGGCACGCGATGGCGTGCGGTAGCCTCGGGGCTTTGCGTCGCCGGCTTTCGCCGGGTTTGCCTTTGTCGCGCTCCCTCTCGAGAGGGGTGCGATCCTGCCGAAGTACGGTGTGTCAACCACCAAAACGAACGACCGCCAGGGACTCAGGGCCTTCTCGAGTCGCTGGCGGCCGGGCTGACCTGGCGACCGCTGGTCGCCGTAGTCCCCTAGCTCTGCGTCACCGCCTTTCGGCGGTTTTGCTCTGAGCAGCGTTCTGAGCGGGGCGCGCCAGATCGGCTCTGGCCTCCCCACCCAATGACCAACCTACCGGCGGCCATTGGTGCGGTCGGTGACCCACGTCATGCCGCCGCCGGCCACGCGATGTCCTTAGCTGAACCGTGCTTACGAGCGAGGCGCCGAACCACTGCACCGCCGACGGCCCTCACTCCCAGTCGCGTCGCGGCCCCTTCTTGGGCCGGAACTCATCATCCTCCCCATCGTCGAACTCGTCGTCCAGATCGTCGTAGTCGTCGAGGTCGTCCAGGTCCTCCTCGTCCAGCTCGTCCTCGTCCAGCTCGTCCTCGAAGTCCTCGTCGAGATCCTTGTCCTCTTCGAAGTCCCCGAACTCTTCGTCGACGTTGTCGCTACGACGCTTGAGCGACCAGTCCATCGACGTTGCCACGGCCAGCATCGTCACCCCCAGCTGAGGTTGGGATTGATGGGTCCGAGCTCTCCGATCCTACGTTTCGTCCGCCGCCCGCTTGTCGCTCCGGGCCTGCTTGCGCCGCTCCGTCGCCCCCAGCATGCGCTTGCGCAGCCGGAGGGACGACGGCGTCACTTCGATCAATTCGTCGTCCTCGATGTACTCGAGCGCGAGCTCCAGCGTGACCTGCCGCGGTGGCTCGAGCATGATCATCTCGTCCGCGGCCGTGGTCCGCATGTTCGTCAGCTTCTTCTCCTTCGTCGCGTTCACGTCCATGTCGCCCGGCCGGGCGTGCTCGCCCACGATCATCCCCTCGTACACCGGATCCCCGGGCTTCACGAACATCGTGCCACGCTCCTGCAGGTTGAAGAGCGCATAGGCGACGACCACCCCCTCCCGGTCCGCCACCATCACCCCTCGGCTGCGTCCCGCCAACGGGCCCGCCCAGGCGCTGTAGTCCAGGAAGCGGTGATGCATGATTCCTCTTCCCCGCGTATCCGTCAAGAACTCCGACCGATATCCCAGCAGGCCCCGGGCCGGGATCTTGAACCGCATCCGCACCATCCCTACCCCCGAGTTCCGCATGTCTAGAAGAGTCGCCCGGCGGGGGCCAAGTTTCTCCATCACCACCCCGAGGTACCCCTCCGGGCAATCGATCATCAGCTCCTCGTACGGCTCCAGCTGCTCGCCGTTCGGCCCTTCCCGCGGGATGATGCGCGGCCGGCTCACCTGGAACTCGTGTCCCTCCCGCCGCATCGTCTCCATCAGGATGCCCAGGTGCAGCTCCCCGCGACCAGACACGGTGAAGGTGTAGGGACTTTCCGTGTCTTCCACCCGCAAGGCGACGTTGCGTTCCAGCTCTTTGTAGAGCCGCTCCCGCAGCTGGCGCCCCGTGACGTACTTCCCCTCCCGTCCGGCGAAGGGCGAGTTGTTCACCAGAAAGTCCACCGAGACCGTGGGCTCCTCGACCGCGATCCCGGCCAGGCGCTCCAAGTGGTCCGGGGCGGTCACCGTCTTGCCGATCTCCACCCCGGAGAGCCCCGCCAAGGCCACGATCTCGCCCGCCGCGGCCTCGGCGACCTCGACTCGCTCCAGGCCCTCGAAGACGAACAGCTTGACGACGCGGGCCTGCTCGAAGGGGGCGTCGCCCAATGGCCCGGGCTCGCCCAGCGGCAGCAGCGCCACGGTGTCGCCGACGCGCACCCGGCCGCGCTCGATCCGCCCGATGCCGACGCGCCCCAGGTAGTTCGAGTGGTCGAGCGTCGAGATCAGCATCTGGAACGGTCCTTGCGCGGCCGCCTTGGGCGGCGGGATCGTCTCCAGGATCGTCTGGAACAACGGCTTCAGATCCGTCCCTTGCCGCCGCAGGTCGGCCGTGGCCGTCCCCGCCCGGCTCGATGTATAAAGGAAAGGGCAATTGAACTGCTCCGGGCTGGCCTCGAGATCGAGGAACAGCTCCAGCACCTCGTCGTGCACCCGCAGCGGCTCGGCATCCTGGCGGTCGATCTTGTTCACCAGGACAATCGGCTTCAGGCCGAGCGCCAGGGCCTTTCCGGCCACGAAGCGCGTCTGCGGCATCGGCCCCTCGGCCGCGTCCACCAGCAGCAGGAAGCCGTCCACCATCCGCAGGATCCGCTCCACCTCGCCGCCGAAGTCGGCGTGCCCCGGGGTATCCACGATGTTGATCTTCGTGTCTCCCCAGCGCACCGCTGTGTTCTTGGCGAGGATCGTGATCCCGCGCTCGCGCTCGAGCGGATTGGAATCCATGACCCGCTCGGTCAGCGGCTGGTTGGCACGGAAGACCCCCGCCTGGCGGAGCATCTGGTCCACCAGGGTCGTCTTGCCGTGGTCGACGTGGGCGATGATGGCGATGTTGCGGATCTTCAAGGGACTACGTCCTGACGGTGGCGTGTGAGAGGGGCGCAGTATAGGAGAGGGGGGAAGAAAAGACAAGACGGCCAAGCGGCTAGGTGGCTAAGCGGCTAGCCCCATAGCCCCTTAGCCGCCTAGTCACATGTCTGGCTCTTCTCCATCTGCACCGTAACGTGCCCGATCTTGAGGTCCCGCATCTGCTGCTGGATTTGCTCCAGGATGCGTTGGTTGGCGTTCGGATCCTTGACGACCAGGTGACCGCTCATGGCCACTACTCCGCTCGTTACGGTCCACACGTGGAGGTCGTGGACCGACTCGACCCCGGGCACGGAAACGAGCCGATCGTGCACCGCCGGCAGGGAGATGTGCGTCGGCGTGGCCTCGAGGAGGACGTCCACGCTTTCCTTGACCAGCCGCCAGGCACCGTTCAGGATCAGCGCCCCGATCCCCACGGAGATGAGCGGGTCGGCGAGGGTCCAGCCGGTGGCGAGGATGATCACGCCGGCGGCGATCGCGCCGAGCGCCCCGAGCGCGTCGCTTACCACATGCAGGTAGGCACCGCGCTGGTTCAGGGAGTGGTCGTGGCCGTGATGTAAGATCCGCACGCTCGCCAGGTTGGCGGCGAGTCCCGCCGCCGCGACACCGATCAGCAGGCTCGCGCGGACGGCGGGCGGATTGTGGAAGCGGTGCCAGGCTTCGATCCCGATGCCCACCGCGATCGCGATGAGCATCGCGCCGTTGACGAGCGCAGCGAGGATCTCGAGTCGCTGCAGCCCGTAGGAGCGCTCCGGGGTGGCTGGCCGTTGCGCCACGCGCGCCACGAACAGCGCGAGGCCGAGGGCGGCCACGTCGGCGAGCATGTGGCCCGCATCGGCGAGCAGCGCCAGGGAGTGGGCCAGCCAGCCGCCCACCGCCTCGGCGCCCATGACGGCGGTGGTGATGCCGAGAACCAGCGCCATCCGCCGGGCACTCTCACCACGGTCGGGGGCCGTGTGGGAGCACTGCACGTCGATCGGTAAGGAAGCCATCAGCGATCAGCCCTCAGCCGTCAGCGGGGTTCGTCTCCAGATGAAGAACATACCCCGCGGCACCACCGCGGGGCAACGCGGACTCGCGGAAGTCACGGCGTGCAAACGCGGTACGGCTGCGCTTGAAGTCGGGTCGGCGGGCGCTAGGTTCCGTGACCGATGCTTCAGCCCCCCCCCACCCCCATCACCGGATCGCTCGCCCCGCGCCTCCTCGCCGTGATCGTCTTGGTCGCGGCGAACGCATTTTTCGTGGCCGCGGAGTTTGCGCTCGTCGCCGCACGCCGCACGCGCATCGAGGCGATGGTGCGGCGGGGGGATCGCAAAGCGAAGACCGTGCAGGCGGCTCAGCAGGATCTCTACCGACAGCTGTCGGCGGCGCAGCTCGGCATCACCGTCGCGTCGATCCTACTCGGCTACGTGGCCGAGGACACGGTCGCGCTGCTGTTCCACGACTGGTTCGCGTCCCTGCCGCCGGCGCTGGCATTCCTGACCCGCGGCGGCGTGGCGACCTTCGCGGCGCTCGCGCTCATCACCTTCCTGCACGTCGTCTTCGGCGAGCAGGCGCCCAAGGCATGGGCGATCACGTACCCGGAGGGGACGAGCCGCTGGATCGCCGCCCCGCTCATCCTCTTCTCGTGGATCACCCGCCCCGTCACCGAGCTGCTCAACCGCAGCGCCAACGCGGTGGTGCGGCTGCTCGGCATCAAGGGCGCGTCGGCCGAGCTCGAGCGGATCCACTCCCCCGAAGAGATCCGGATGCTCGTCGAGCAGAGTCGCCAGCGCGGGACCCTCGAGGCGTCCGACGCCCGGATGCTCGAGGGGGTGTTCGAGTTCAGCGAGAAGAACGCGCGCGACGTGATGACGCCGCGCACGCAGATCGTGGCGCTCCCGACCACCCTGTCCCTGGAGCAGGCGGCCGACCGGGTGGCGGCGGCAGGCCGCTCGCGCTACCCGGTCTACCGACAGTCACTCGACGACATCGTGGGCGCAGTGCACGCCAAGGCGATCCTCGCCGGGCTGCGCGGAGGCACGGGCGGCACGGTGGAGTCGGTGATGCGGCCGGCGTTCTTCGTGCCGAGCACGCGGGAGGTCGAGGACGTGCTGGCCGACATGAAGCGCCAGAAAGTGCACCTCGCCATCGTGCTAGACGAGTTCGGCGGTACGGCGGGCCTGGTCACGATGGAGGACCTGCTTGAGGAGATCGTCGGCCAAATCTACGACGAGTACGACCGGCCGCCGGCCGCCACCCCGGCCAGCGCCGGCGAGGCGGCGACCCCGGTGATCGCCGGCGGGACCGAGATCAAGGACGTGAACGAAGCCTTCGGGCTCACGCTCGACGACAGCGACTACACGACGATCGGCGGGCTGTTGTTCGGCACGCTGGGCCGGCTTCCCAAGGTAGGCGACCAAGTGAGGCTGTCGGGGGCGATATTCGAGATCCTCGAAATGGAGGGTCGCCGGGTCGGCAAGGTGCGCGTGGCGCCTCCGCCCGCCCCCTCCCCCACGGCTGAGGGCTAGCCCACCCTCGCCTCCTTCCGACTCACCAACTGCGCTGCCAGCTCCAGCGCCGCCACCATCGACGCCGGATCGGCGATCCCCTTTCCGGCGATATCGAACGCCGTCCCGTGGTCGGGCGCGGTACGCGGGAACGGCAGCCCGAGCGTCACGTTCACCCCGCGCCCGAAGCCCGACACTTTCACGGCGGTCATGCCGACATCATGGTAGGGCGTGAGCACAGCGTCGAACTCGCCCCGCATGGCGCGCACGAACACGGTGTCCGCAGGGAGGGGGCCGGCGGCGCCGAGTTGCTCGGCGGCAGGCTTGAGCACCCGGTCGTCCTCGTCGCCGAAGAGGCCCCCCTCGCCGGCGTGCGGGTTGAGGGCGCACACGGCGAGCCGCGGGGCCGCAAGCCCCCACCAGGCCCGGAGGGCGTCGACAGTGATGCGCCCGACGCGCACGACGCGCTCGGTGGTGACGTGCCGCAGCACCTCGCGCAACGGGATGTGCGTGGTGACGAGCACCACGCGAAGCGTGGGCGTCGCCAGCATCATCGCGACATCAACGCCGCCCCCCAGGTGGGCGAGGAACTCGGTGACGCCGGGATAGCGGTAGCCCGCGCGGTGCAGCGCCTGCTTGTGCACCGGCCCCGTCACGATCGCGTCCACTTCGCCGGCGCGCGCCAGCCACACGGCGCGCTCGATAGCGCGGGCCGTCAACTTGCCCGCGAGCAACTCGCGCTCATCCGGAAGTGAGGAGTGGGGAGTGGTACTCTCCGATGCGCCATCAGGCACCACTCCCCACTCCCCACTCCCTTGTCCCCATCGGCCGATGCCCAATCGACTGCGCGCCGGAATTCCCGGGAGCTGGTCATCCGGCCCCACGAGCACCACGTCCGCCGCGAGCGGCGCCTCCCGTCCCTGGCCGAGCGCGCGCGCTACGACTTCCGGCCCGATCCCGCGCGGATCCCCCAGCGTGACCGCGAGACGGGGACGGGGAAGTGAGGAGACTGCCACCGTCTCAGAGGCGGATGTCGACGTAGGTGAGGCGTCGGAGCTGGTCGACGTAGTGCCGGATCATCAGCTCCTGGCTCAGCATGCTGCGGATCCGATCCTTGACGTCGTCGAAGCTGAGCTCGCCTGCAGGCTGCCGCTTGGTGACCTCGACCACGGCGAACTTCGTCTGGTGGCCGCTGGCGAGGGTGAGCACGGGCTTGAGGCCGAGCGTAGTGTCCCCGGCGAACAGCTGCTGGTACGCCTGCGGCAGATCGGTGAGCGCCACCTCGGGAGCGAGGTTGGACTCGTTCTCGTCGGCATAGAGCCGCGCGAGCGAGTCGTAGGAGGCGCCGTGGGCCAGCGCGACGCGGATCGAATCCGCGAGCTGGCGCGCCAGGGCGACTTGCGCCGAGGAGATCGTCGGTGCGATCAGGATCTGGCGCGCCAGGATCTCCGCCGGCTGCACACGCTCGACCTGGATGATGTGGAAGCCGAAGCCACTCTCGACGGGATCCGAGATCTCCCCCGGTCGCAGTCGGAACGCCGCCTGCTCGAACGGCTTGACCATCACGCCGCGCCGGAACCAGCCGAGCTCGCCGCCCAAGTCGCGCGAACCGCTGTCGTCGGAGAAGCGTCTGGCGGCGGCGGCGAAGTCGGCGCCGGCCCGCAGCGCCACCAGGATCGACTCCGCCTTCTGGAGCGCGTGCACCCGCGCCGCGGAATCGGGCCTGGGTGCCACGACGATCTGCCGGAACGACACGGTCGCGGGCCGCTTGGGTTGCGTGGTGCGCTGCTCGTCCCAGAACTGGCGCATCTGCCCGTCGGTCGGGTTGATCGGCTTCAGCTTGCCCTTCTCCCGCAGGAGCTGAAGCAGCCGGTCTCGCAGGATCTTGCGCCGCTGCTGCTCGGCCAGGAAGCGACGCCACTCTTCGACCGACGTGAAGCCCGCCAGCCGGAGCTGCGCGTAGAACGTCGAGTCGTTCGTGTAGTTGCCCCGAACGCCCCGCACCGTTTGCTCGACCGCCTCCTGCACCTCTTGGTCCGTGACCTTGACGGTGGTGTCCCGCTCGGCCTGCTGAATCAGGATCTCGTCCTCGACGATCTGCAGCAGGATCTGCTTGCGCGCGGCGGCCCGGCCGGCCGAATCGGTCGGCACCGACTGGCCCTGCGCCTGGGCGGCGACGAGCATCTCCTCGACTTGCGACTGGAGGATCGGCTTGCTGCCGACGATCGCCACGATGCGGTCGAGGGCCCCCGCCCCCCGGCCCCGCCCCGCCGCCTGTCCCGCCGCCACTCCGAGGGGCAGCAGCGCCGCACCGGCGGCCAGCAGAGCGATGCCGGAGGCGGAGACCCGTCGTCCCATCATCCTACTGAGGCCGCCGTGGGCGGCCCGGCACCGGGGCCGGGCCTGGGGCGCGCCGGACGCCGGGAGCGAGCTCGTTGTTGGGCCGCGGCACGCCGCGCAGCGAGTCACTCTGGGCGCGTAGCTCGCGGGCCTGCTCGGAGGCGCGCACGATGCCCGCCTGATTGACGGACCAGGGCGCCCCGGCTCGCAGCAAGTCGCCGAGGAACGGCGGGATCGGCACGTAGTTGGAGCGCGCCACGACGATGTTATCGAGATATCCCTGGACATGAGCCATGGCGAGCCGCACCCGGGCCTCGGGCGTCGTAGCCGAGTCCTTGAGGGCCTGCGATGTGAGCGCGAGCGCGCGCTGCACCTTCCGCAGCGTCGAGTCGTGGGCGACGCGCAGGTCGGCCCAGTCGGAGTCGGTGAGCTGAACGCCGGCCGAGTCGGCCTGCCGGAGCAGGATGTTGCGCTCGGTGAGCTGCCGAAGCAGCACGCCGATCTGGGCATCGGTGGCGGTGGGGACCGCTTGGCTGACCTCCGGGGGGAGCGCGCGGATCCAGCGGATCAGGTCCTTCACCTGGAAGCTGCCGCCGCGATAGGTGACGAGGGGGTGACCGTCACGGCGCGCCGCGTTGATGTCCTGGACCGCCTGGCGCACCGCGGCGCCGGCGCCGCCCGTGAGCTTGATCTGCCGGGCAGTGTCGAGACCAGCCATGTAGATCGAATCCAGCCGGGTGCCCAGCACGGCCTGGAGCCCTTGCGCGAAGCTGTCGCGTACTTCGGGCAGCGGGGGACGGCGGATGATGTGGAAGCCGTAGGGGCTGCGGACCACGCCGCTCACGCCGCCGGGCGCCAGCTGCCAGGCGACATCCTCGAACTGGGGCACGAACTGGCCCCGGCCCGAGGCATTCAGCAGCCCGCCGCGGTTTTTTGTGCCGGGGTCGTCGGAGAAGCGCTTGGCCAGCGCGCCAAAGTTGGCACCGTGGGCCGCAGTGATCCGGGTCAGTAATCCTTTGGCCTGAGTCTCCTTCTGCTGCGCCACCGGGGGCGCGGCGCTGGGGGGTACCTGCAGGAGGATGTGCTGGAAGACGCGCACGTTGCCGGCCTGGAAAGCCGAGTCCACCTGCCGCGGAGTGAACCGCATGCGCACGGACGTGAGCCGCTCGTGAAAGTGATCCCACTTGAGCTGCGAGGCCAGCGGCCACATGGTCGCGGCGACGGTCGCCGTGTCGGTGAGCGTCTTGCCCTGCGCCAGCGCCAGCGCGAACAGGGTGTAGTCGATGTAGACGTCGGCCAGGCGGCCGACGTTCTCGGGCTGTAGGGGCATCCCCTTCACCTTCGATGCCAGCTCGGCCAGCCGGTCGACCGTGAGGACCTGGCCTCCCGCCGTCGCGGCGGCGCTGGGGTGCGCCGTGAAGGCATCGCGCAGGGCGCTGCAACCCGCGGTCGCGAGCACCGTCATCACCAGACCCAGCCGCCGCATGGCGTCTCCTATTCGGTGTCAGAGTCCTGCAGAACCGCCGTGAGCGCCCGCGCCAGCCCGGGGCCGATCGCCTCGCCCCCGAGCCGCCGGAGCCGCAGCGAGAGCGGATGCGCCCGCCGCACCTCGGCCTCGAACTGCACCGCATCGAGCGCCGCCGTCAGGCCGGCCAGGCGGGGGTGGGCGTCCCGCCGAAACGTGAGCCGCGCCTCGTCGCCCCTGACCAGGACCGTTTCCAGTCCCACCCGGGCGCCGAGCGCGCGGAGTTCGGCCACGAGGAGGAGTCGCTGCGCGTCGTCGGGCAGCGGCCCGAAGCGATCGCGTAATTCCTCGCGCACGGCTTGAATCTCGCACGGTTGCTCGGCCCGCGCCAGCCGCCGGTACAGATTCAACTTGACCTCGTCGTCCGCTACGTACTCCTCCGGCAGATGCGCCGGCCGGTCGAGCGTGACGTCGGGCGGGCTCCACTGCTCCCCACTGCCCGGTCGCCGCTCCCCTTTCAAAACTCTCACCTCGTCCTCGAGCCAGCGCAGATACATGTCGAACCCCACCGCCTGCGCGTGTCCCGATTGCTCGGCGCCGAGCAGATTCCCCGCCCCCCGCAGCTCGAGATCCCGCAAGGCGATCCGGTAGCCCGCCCCCAGATCGGTATGATGCTCGAGCACCCGTAACCGTTCCTCGGCCTCCGCGTCCACGAGGTCGGGCACCAACAGGTAGCAGGAGGCCCGGCGGTGGCTGCGCCCCACCCGGCCCCGCAGCTGGTAGAGCTGGGCGAGGCCGAGCTGGTCGGCGCGATCCACCACCATCGTGTTGGCGTTCGCCACGTCGAGGCCCGATTCCACGATCATCGTCGAGACCAGGATGTCCACTTCGCCGCGGACGAACCGCGACATCACGGCGTCCAGCTCCGCCTCCGGCAGCTGCCCGTGCGCGACCGCGACTCGCGCGCGCGGTGCCAGCCGCCGCACCCGCCCGGCGATGGTCGCGATCGTCTCGATGCGGTTGTGCACGAAATACACCTGGCCGCCCCGGTCGAGTTCGCGCGCGAGCGCCTCTTCCAGCAACGCGTCGTCCCACGGCTCGATGAACGTCAGCACCGGGGAGCGGTCCTTCGGCGGCGTCTCCAGCAGCGTGAGGTCCCGCAGCCCCGCGAGCGAGAGATGCAGCGTGCGCGGGATCGGCGTCGCGGTGAGGGTGAGTACGTCTACCGACAGCTTCAGGGCCTTTAGCCGCTCTTTGTGCCGCACCCCGAAGCGGTGCTCCTCGTCCACGACCAGGAGCCCCAAGTCCCTGAAGACCACGTCGCGCGACAGCAGGCGATGCGTGCCGATCACGATGTCGATGGCGCCGGCGGCGAGCTGGCGCACCGCAGCCACGGATGCCTTCGCGCTCCGGAAGCGCGACAGCACCTCGATGCGCACGGGATAGTCGGCCAGCCGCTCGCGGAACGTGCGACCGTGCTGCTCGGCGAGAATCGTCGTCGGCACCAGCACCGCCACCTGCTTGCCGGCCTGCACCGCTTTGAAGGCGGCGCGCAGCGCGACCTCGGTCTTGCCGTAGCCGACGTCCCCGACCAGCAGCCGGTCCATCGGTCGCGGCCGCTCCAGGTCCCGTTTCACCTCCGCCGCGGCGCGGCGCTGGTCCGGGGTGTCCTCATAAAGGAAGGCGGACTCGAGCTCCCGCTGCCACGGGGTGTCGGGAGGGAACGCGTACCCCGAGGCGAGCTGGCGGCGGGCGTACAGCTCGAGCAGCTCGCCGGCCATCTTGCGGATCGCCGCCCGCGTCCGGTCGCGCTGCCGCTGCCAGGCGGTGGCGCCAAGCCGGTGCAGTCTGGGAGGTGGCGCGTCGCCGTCCCCGGCCGCGCGGTAGGGCTCGAGCTGGTCGAGGCGATACAGCGGGACGTTGAGTCGGTCGCCGCCCTCGTACTCGAGCACCGCCACATCCAGCGTCCCGTCGCCGACGGCGATCGTTTGCAGCCCGCGGTAAATGCCGATGCCGTGCTCCAGATGGACCACGTAGCCGCCGAGCGTGAGCGCCTCCGCCCCCGCGGCGGCGGCGGCGCTGGGGGAGGTTGACCGGTAGCGGCGCGGGCGCCGCAGCCGGCGGGCACGGCGGAAGATCTCGTGGTCGGTGAGGACGCGCAGGGTCGGCAGCACGAAGCCCCCGTCCAGCGCGCCCAGCGCGAGCGTGGCGCGGCCCGCGCCCAGCAGCTCCTCGAGCCGCTCGAGCTGGCCCTCGTTGTCGCACAGAATGACGGTCGGCGGCTCCCCCGCCACCAGCCGCCGCAGCAGCTTGAGGTCGCGGTTGATGGCCTCGGGCGGCGTAAGCGGAAACCGCGCCTTGGCGTCGCCGGCACCCGGTGCCAGCCGGGCGAAGCGGTCCATGTGCGCTCGCCAAGCATCGGGAGCGAGCAGGAGCTCCTCACGCACCGGCGGCTCTTCGCCCAAGCGGCGCGCGACCTCGAGATGATGCGCGGCGTCGCTCCAGGCGCGCTCCACCTCGCGCGCGACGGCGGACTCCTGGTCGACGAGGACGAGCGTATCCGTCGGCAGGAGCTCGAGCAGCGAGCTGCGCGTTCCGCTCCCGGCTCCCCGCTCCCCGCTCCCCTCGGTCTTCACGGGGAGAATCGTCACGCGCTCGATCTCCCCGCCGGAGCGCTGCGTGTCGAGGTCGAAGGTCCGGAGCGAGATGATCTCGTCACCCCACCATTCGATTCGGGCCGGCGCCCCCATCCCGAACCCGTACACATCCAGGATCCCACCGCGCACGCTGAACTGCGCGACGTCAATGACCATGCCGACCCGCTCGTA
>Ga0066710_100004734_pt1 | contig 12155 bp, 7 predicted proteins | sample GraSoiAngelo_159_FD_79666 | JGI IMG/M metagenome (GOLD analysis project Ga0066710, IMG submission 79666) | Grasslands soil microbial communities from the Angelo Coastal Reserve, California, USA - 14_1009_16_40cm | ecosystem: Environmental > Terrestrial > Soil > Grasslands | place: USA...
TCGGCAAACCTTCATTGATGGTGTCGCTGGGGGCTCGATCCGGAGATAGTCCCGAGAGTGTTGGGGCGCTCGCCCTGTCCGGCAGCTGGAGCCTGAGGCTCGCCACCTGGTTCTGACTTGCAACCAGGAAGGGAGTCTCGCGAACGCCTTCTGCGGCGATCCGAAAGTGTGGGTCATCACCCTGACGCCGCGAATGACCGCAGCCTGGTCATGACCAATAGCTTCACGAATATGGTGCTAGGCGCACGTTTTCTGGGCTTTTCGAAGGAATTCAGCGGCCTTAGGCCGGATTGCGAAGTCTGTCGAATACTTTCGATAATTTATTTATTTCTTGCTTTCCCTCGCCGGTTTGGTTTAAAAGAGCTGGGGATTGGGAGCCTTCCCAGGCTAGGAGTCCCCACAATGAGCTTCGCAAAATATCTGGTTGTTCTACTGGCGCTCGCGATCAGCGTTGGATGCGCGCAGTCGCTGCTGGCGCAAGGCACGGATCTCGGTACTATTCGGGGAACGGTCACTGACCCGAGCGGCGCAGTCATCGCCAACGCAAGCGTGACCATCGCCGATCTAGCCACGAACACGCTCCGTCACACTGACACGAACCCCCACGGCGAATATCAGATGTTCGGACTTCCGTCAGGTACGTACAAGGTGACAATCGCGGCTCCGGGCATGACTGCGTATGACATCACGGGCATCGTGTTAACGGGCAGCGGCACTGTTAATGCCAACGCCGTCCTTAAGATTTCAACGGCCACCGAGAGCGTAGTGGTGACTACCGAGGCTTCCACGATCAACACCGCCGATCAGACGATTGCCGATACGATCACCAGCCGCGAGGTTCTCGACCTGCCGCGGGATAGCCGGGATGTCTATTCGTTTCTTTACCTGAACCCGAACATCACGCAGGGCGTCGGCGACGGCACATTCAAGTTTCTCGGATTCCAGAGTTATGGCGCGAACTTCACTATCGACGGACAGCGCTCCACGAGCACACTCGACGGATCAGCCTCCGCCAGTGAGCCGTCACTCGAAGCAGTCGGCGAACTGAATGTTCTGTCCAATGATTTCAGCGCAGAATATGCCGGCATTTCGAGCATTCGCGTGACCACCAAGCGCGGCTCGAACCAGTTCCATGGCTCGGCCTTTTACAACAACAAGAACTCCGCCCTCGCCGGCCTCACGATTCAAGATCAGCTGGGGATCCGCGACGCACAGGGCTCCTTGTATCCTTATCCCTCGCCTTACTTCAACTTCAACGACGTCGGTGGTTCTCTTGCCGGCCCCGTCCCGGGTCTGACGAAGACCTGGTTTTTCATGGCCTACGAGCGTAACTACAGTAGGGATTCGGTACAAGTAGCGGACAGCAGATTGCCGCATCCTTCGTTTTGGACGGGAGATTTTTCGCCGTTAATCACTAACCCCGACGATATGAATCCGGACATTCTTCCTGCCGTTCCGGCGGGCGTAACCCTGACGCCGGAGGAGATTGCAACTGACACCTATTGTGATGGCTGGCCAAACTGCATAGGAACGGGCGAGCAGTTCGTCAAAATCCCGTCTGAGCTTTTGAACCCGAATGTCCAGCAACTCATCAACGGGTATTTTCCCAAGATCGATCCATCGATCGCGGTCAATACATCGAATGGTCGGATTGGAGAGTTATTCCAAACCCTGATGCCAAGCAACACGACTCGGGACCTGGGAACCCTTCGCATAGACCACGACTTCTCCGACAAAGATCACGTGTACGGCGTGTATAACGGGCAGGCATTCAGTGGTGGTAACTCCGCCGTCAGATCGCCATTTACGGGGCTCGGCCTGACTCAGCAAGAACGGCGAACCCATACCCTCTCCGGTTCTTACGTGCGCACCATTCGCAACAACATCATCAATGAAGCGCGCGGTGGTTTCAATCGCGAATTCATTTACCGGCACAGCAACACGACTCTGCAGAGCTTTTTGTCCAGCATCGGCTTCGATCAGAATGCCATCGATGCCTATGGCGCAGTAGTGGGTCCAGCCGAACTTCTCACGCACGGGCATACCGTGATCAACTACGGTTCCCGATTCACATCATTCGATCGAAGCGGCAACCGAAATACGGATCGTCAGGAGAGCCAATACCTGTCGACCTTTGGAGACACCCTCACGTGGGTAATCAAGAATCACAATCTGAAAATTGGCGCCGATTTCGTGCACAACGAGGGTCTCGATGGTTTTTCAACGGCTCGCGGCAATCCACGGGGAACGATGACTTACTCGGGCAGAAGCACAGACGCCTTCGCCAATTTCCTGCTCGGGTTACCGCCCTCCAAAGTCACTTACATTGCCAAAACCCGGCCCGATATGGACGTAACCAACTGGGAGCAGGGGTACTTCTTCCAGGATGATTGGAAAGTCAAGTCCAACCTAACCATAAATCTTGGAGTCCGCTATGAACTGGTTTCCCCATGGCTCGACAAGCATGACATCTTGCTGAACTTCGATCCCACCTTCAACAACAACACCGGACGGTTCATCGTATCTTCTGACAAGACTCTTCCCTACCTGGATCCGAGAATTCCCGCTACTCTACCCACAGTCACCGCCGCACAGTCCGGGCTCGGCATTGGCCGAGGTCTGATCCGGACCGACAAAAACAATTTCGCTCCCCGCGTTGGGTTCGCCTGGGGCATCGGGGATAAATCGGTCATACGCGGAGGCTACGGGATCTACTTCCCAACCTCGGCTGCCCAGGGAGTCCGTGATCCCATTTCAACGAACGGATTCAACCAGGCGCTGATAAAGCAGACCGGGACCGAGAATCCACCGGTACAACCATGGCCCACTCCGCTGACCGGCGGGGATGTTGTGCTCGATTCCAGCGCGTTCTCGATCAATGCCGTACCCATTGGACTGCGCGAGCCCCTGGTCCAGCAGTACAACGCTACCTTCGAGCGCCAACTAGGTCTCAAGACATCGGTGCGATTTTCCTACATTGGGATTCATTCAGGGGGACTGATTGGGGGCATTGATCTCAATGAAATTGCACCCAGCGACAATCCGTGGGGCACTACGATTGGTGACGGAGTGACTCCATGCACCCCAGATGACGGAGATTGCGTGCCAACCAACGCAGACTACGCCCGCTTACCGTATCCCACGTTAGGCGATTACCTTCTGACTTATGGGAACTATGGGTACAGTCGGTCCAACAGCTTCCAGACACAGGTCGAGCGACGGTTTGACAAGGGCTTGATGTTAAATGCGTCTTACACCTACCTCGACCAGAAGTCGACAGGTATCGACCAGGGCAATTCCAGCCTAGGAGGCGTTCCTTACGATCCATTTCAGCCGCACCTCGATTACACAGAGGACGCCTGGGTCTCACACCACCGGTTCGTCTTCTACGGCGTGTACGACTTGCCATTCGGACGGAACAGGAGGTTTGGCAGCGGATTATCGAAGTGGGCGGATGCGGTAGCCGGTGGATGGCAGACGACCTTCCAGATGTTTGCCAAGAGTGGTACAGCATTTACGCCGTACTGGACCTGTGACAACTGTGGCAACGGTTTACGCATGGTGGGTCCGGGCAACATCGCTTCCGAATCGATCGACGCGCTCGGCGACTTCAACGATTTCATTGGGTATAGGCCGATGATTGTCGGGAACTACAAACAGCACGCCGGCGATCAAATCTTCAATCCCGACGCCTTCGCACCTCCGCCCATGGGAGCTGATGTTTTCAGGAATAGTGCCATTGCGCGAAAGAACTTGTTGTGGGGTCCCGGAGGTTGGGGAGTCAATTTCGGTTTGCATAAGGACTTCAAATTAGGGGAGCGAGTTACCGCCAACTTCGGGGCTGACTTCGACAATATTTTCAATCACCCGATTCGCATGCCGAACCAGGATTTCGGAGACGGCAGCTTTTCCTATCTCGGCGGATTCGATGTCCAAATCGATCCCGACACCTTAATGCCGGCTATCGAAGACGTTAATCCCAATGCGGACTTTGCTCGTGCGTTCTCTACCTTTCCACAGGAGGGCGTCGATAGCCGTCGCACGATCCGGTTGCGGCTTAGGATCACTTTCTAGGCTGAACCAGTTGTCTGCAGAACGACTGTCCATAACAAGCGAGAAACGCCCGGGCAGTCGCTTCAGCACGGAGAAGCCATGAAATTCAGAATAACTATCGCCATCGCTTTTGTTTTCTGCCTGACCAGCGTCTGGGCAGAGCGGCCGGGAAATTTTCGCGTGATCGGTCCTGGTGGCGGCGGGGCGATGTTTAACCCGACGATCAGCCCACTCGATGTAAACACTGTTCTCGTTTCTTGCGATATGACGGGCTCCTACATCACGCACGACGGCGGGCAAACCTGGCGGATGTTCAACCTTCGCGGCGTCGTGAACTTCTTTGTTTTCGATCCGCAGGATCCGAAGACCATGTACGCCCACGCGACGGGGCTATGGCGGAGCAGGGATGGCGGAGAAACCTGGGCCTTGGTCTCCCCGGCGCCTTCGACGGTACGTGGTCTGAAAATGAATTCCGACCACGCGAATGAAACCATTCTCGCCCCGTCGGATCCGCTGGGCGACATTTACGCGATGGCGATCGATCCCGCCGACTCTCGGGCACTCTACGTAGCCGCGGGTCGAAAGGAGAATCCAAGCCTATTTGTTTCCCGCGACTCAGGGGAACACTGGCAGAAACAGACGGAATTGCTCGCGAATGTGCGACGGCTCTGGGTTGATCCGCACTCTCAGTCCGGGGCGCGGCGGCTTTTCGTGGGCGCCACGAATTCACTGGCAGTGGTTACAGGGACGAGCGTTCGCACTCTGCCGTTGCCCGCTGCTGCCACAGACCTTTCTCTCGGATTCGATTCTGCCGAGCAACCGGTGATTTACTTCATATCAAAGCGCGGAGCGTTCCGCTCGCACGATGGCGGGGCAAGCTGGCGTGAATGCGCGCTTCGCGGCAGCGGCGCCAAAATCCGCGCGATCGCAACCAGCTTGCATCATCCGGAAACTGCGTACCTCTCTTATAGCGATCTCTCGATCGACGGGAAAACCTGGCTGGGCGTGGCCAAGACTACCAACTCAGGCGAGGATTGGCAGTTGGTCTGGAAGGAATCCTCCGGTCCGGCGAACAACGTTCATGATGACTGGATTACGGACCGTTTTGGCATCACGTGGGGAGAGAATCCCCTGAATATGACAGTGGCGGACCAGGACCCGAACCTTGCATACGGCACTGACCTCGGCCGCACAATGCGCACTACCGATGGCGGCGGAACCTGGAGCGGAATCTATTCGCGCAAGATCAACAATGCGAGTTGGACCACAGTCGGCCTGGATGTGACGACGACTTACGGCTTGCATTGTGATTCAGTCGACGCAAAGCGCAGGTTCATTACATATACGGATATCGGGGTGTTCCCTAGCGAGGATGGAGCGACTTCCTGGACCAGCGCCACGATGGGGGTTCCGGACGAGTGGAACAATACGACGTACTGGATTGTTTTCGATCCGAAGGTGAAGGGCCGGGCCTGGAGTGTGAACAGCGGTACGCACGATCTGCCTCGTCCGAAGATGTGGCGGCACACTGCAGTGTCGACATACAAGGGTGGTGTGTGCCGCAGCGATGACGGTGGCAAGACCTGGGCGAAATGGAATGGGGGGATGGATGAGACCGCCGCTACACACATTCTTCTAGACCCGACCAGCCCAGTGGATGCGCGCGTTCTCTACGTTTCCGGGTTCGGACGGGGGTTGTACAAGAGCGTGAACGGCGGACGAACCTGGACACTGAAGAATCAGGGGATCACGCAGTCAGAACCATTTGCGTGGCGATTGGCCCGTAGCACGAACGGAACTCTGTATGTGCTTCTGGCGCGACGTTCGGAAGATGGCAGCATCGGGAATGCCGGCGACGGCGCGCTCTATCGATCAACCGACGCCGCCGAACACTGGGAACCGGTTACACTTCCGCCCGGAGTAAATGCTCCCAACGGTCTGGCGGTTGATCCCGCAGCTCCCGATCGGTTGTATCTGGCTGCGTGGGCCCGCGCCGTCGGGCAACATGGGGAAGGCGGAGGGATCTACCTCTCGGAGAATGGCGGCAAAGGCTGGCAGGCGGTGCTCGATCGGGACCAGCACGTCTACGACGTAACCATTGATCCGGTGGATCCGAAGATTCTGTATGCGGCGGGCTTTGAATCTTCCGTATGGCGGTCTGCCGATCGAGGACTGCACTGGTCGCGCGTTCCGGGGTTCAATTTCAAGTGGGCCCACCGCGTCGTCCCGGATCCGCAAGACCGTGACCATATTTATGTGACGACATTCGGGGGTAGCGTCTGGCACGGGTCGGTGCGTGGAAAGGATAAGCCCGTCGATATCGCCACACGGGCACTTCAGCCTGGGCAGTGAACATGGGAGATGACAATCGGGTCTCGATGAATCGCCGGCAATGGCTTTATAGCGCAGGGTTGATGGCAGGAGCTTCAAGGCTCGCCATGCCGCGTGCGAACGCGCAAGCGGAAAGGCCGCCGGCTCCCAAACCGCTCGACCTGTCGCACTACGAGCCGAAGAGCATGCTACATGTGCACGAATCGCGCGTTGAACGAGCGAAATTTCCCGTCATTGATGTCCATACTCACATTTCGGTCTCGACGAAGTCGGAAGCGGGAGTCGAGCTTGCCGCCGACCGGCAGTACCTGGGAACGCCACAAGAATTGGTGTCAGTCATGGAGCGGAAGAACATTCGCGCGATGGTGAATCTGACGGGAGGGTATGAAAAAGGGCTGGCGGACACGGTGGCGAGATATGACCGCGCTTATCTAGGAAGGTTCTACACCTTTACTGAGCCTTCATATATGCGGTTCAAAGAGGCGGACTATCCTAAGCTGCAGGCTCAGGCGATCGAGCAGGCACATCGTGACGGAGCCCGAGGGTTGAAGATTCTGAAGACCCTCGGGCTCTATCTGCGCGAGAACATCACATCGGGGACGCTCGTCAAAATAGACGATCCACGATTCAATCCGATGTGGGAGGCGTGCGCGCAGCTCAATATGCCGGTGGCGATTCACGTTTCGGATCCGATCGCGTTTTTTACTCCCACAGACCGCTTTAACGAGCGCTACGAAGAGCTGAACAATCATCCCGACTGGTCGTTTTACGGAGGCGATTTTCCGAGCAATGAAGAGCTGCTCGCGGCGCGCAATCGTGTTATGTCCCGCCATCCCAGGACGCAGTTTGTTGTGCTGCACGTCGGAAATTTCGCTGAGGATCTGCAAAACGTTTCCGATAATCTTGACCGCTACCCGAACATGTTCGTCGACATCGCCGCGCGCATCGGCGAACTCGGCCGCCAGCCAAGGACAGCCCGGAGATTCTTCGACAAACATCAGGACCGGATTCTGTTCGGGACGGACGCGACTCCCCATGGAGACGATTATCCGCAGCAAGTGTTCAACAATAAGCTGTATGAAATCTACTTCCGCTTTCTGGAGACCGACGACGAGTACTTCGACTACGCTCCGGCGAAAGTGCCACCACAGGGGCGGTGGCGAATTTACGGAATCAATTTGCCGGATTCTGTCTTGAGCAAGGTGTACTACGAGAACGCTGCCCGGGTGCTGCGAATCTAGATGCGACCCCATACCTATCTCTGTGCGGTTTTCGGTTTTCGCAATCTTGCCGCGAGCGGACGTATGCGCCCAAGTTCGAGTCTGGGAAGGAAGGCTGACGTTGCCTACGTATGAAGAAGGAACGGCAGATCCGAATCCTGCTTTCGATCAGTTCACCGCCAACAAATTTAATTATCCCTATACCCTGCGGGAAAACCTTAGCAGCCGCCGAGTAGACCACGGGTGGCGTGCGATCTACCTGGAGAACGAGTATCTGAAGTGCACGATCGTGCCTGACATCGGCGGACACCTTTATACGTGCATCGACAAGATCTCCGGGCAGTCGATGTGCTATGACAACTCCTCTATCAAGACAGCGGCGGTGGGTTATCGCGGAGCGTGGGCCGGATTTGGTATCGAGTTCAATTTTCCCGTCTCCCATAACTGGGCCAGCATGTCGCCCGTGGACTTCGCTTTTCGCCAGAATCCGGACGGTCGCGACGCGGTGTTTGTCGGGAACGTCGACCGCGTGTATGGCATGGAATGGCACGTAGAGCTGCTGCTCCGCCCGGATCGACGGTTCTGGAAGAGCACGTCCGCCTCCGCAACCGAAGCGATGTCCGGCACCGGTTCTATTGGTGGAACAATGCTGCTGTCCGAGTTTCGGATGATTCGAAAATGGCGCCGATCGTCGACGCTCCACGAGCAGAGTACCTGGTGGGAACGGCGTATGCCACGTGCGGGAGAACGCAGGAGGCAGAGGCGAAGTTTCAGGTTGCATCAAAGGCTTCCACGCCCGACCAGGTGCTGTGGGCCTGGCTAGCTGCGCAAAAGCTGCCTGGATTCGATGGGACGGTGTGGCAGGAGCGCCTTCAATCGGCCAGCGCCGATGCGGAAGGTCGCACGCAGACGAGCAGTTTTGCGAGTTGGTGGCATTACACGGCAGGCGCGCTCCAGGCTGCGCTCGGAAACAGGAAAGAAGCAGATACGGAATTCGAGAAGGCGTTCCTGGTCCCCGACCGCATGATGAGTTATCACTGCACACGTTTGGCGCGCGCTGAGGGCACACGCTAGTTCGGTACCAGGAGGTAGGAAAACAGGGTGTCTCATTTGCAGATCAAAATTCTTGCAGGTAAGGATTCTTTAGGCCGCGCCGCGGCAGATCAGGCCGCGACTTCGATTCGGCGAGCCATACGCCAGCAGGGCGTCGCTCGAATTGTTGCAGCTACGGGCGCATCGCAATTCGAATTTCTTGAGGCGTTGACCGCTGCTTCCGGCATCGACTGGAGTTGCGTCGAAGTTTTCCACCTTGACGAATACATCGGACTTCCCATCACGCATCCGGCGAGCTTTAGGAAGTATCTGTTCGAGCGATTGATCAGCAAGACGGGGATCACTCGATATCACTTCCTGGACGGCGACGGAGATCCTCGACGTTCGGTCGCTGAAGTCGGGAGAGAACTTCAGCGCGAACCGGTCGATCTGGCGTTTGTCGGAATTGGGGAGAATGCGCACCTGGCATTCAACGATCCGCCCGCAGACTTCGAAATCGACGATTCTTATCTGGTGGTCCCACTCGACCACACGTGCCGGCAGCAGCAAGTGAATGAGGGATGGTTCGGGAGTGTGGCGGATGTTCCGACACAGGCGATTTCGATGTCCGTGCGACAGATCCTGCGCTCCAGGGAAATCATCGTGGTGGTTCCGGACGAGCGCAAAGCGCAAGCTGTGAAACAGTCACTTGAAGGAGAGATTACGCCGATGGTGCCGGCATCGATTTTGCGCCGGCACCCGAACGCCACCATTTATCTCGACAAGGATTCTGCGGCTCTGTTAACTTCAGCAGTTCCTGCCGCGACGTAATCCGCCGGACATGCAACATGCCGACAGAGCCACCGCGCCGAATGTGCGCCCCATCCACAATCTGCGCTTGTGGATCGGGGTCTGCTGTTCGCCTCTACGGTCATCAACTATATCGATCGCCAGACTCTCGCCCTGCTTTCGCCATATCTCAAGGAGACTTATCACTGGACAAACACCGACTACGCGAACCTGCTTATCGGGTTCCGGATTGCGTATTCAGTGGGCCAAACGGTGTGCGGGAGATTTATGGATCGCGTGGGCACCCGGCGCGGATTGAGCCTGTCCGTTCTCCGGTACTCGATAGTTTCGATCGCCACTTCTCTTTCCCGCGGGTTTTACAGTTTTGCGACGTTCCGGTTTTTCTTGGGTGCCGGCGAATCCGCCAACTGGCCGGTGCGACGAAGGCCGTGTCCGAGTGGTTTCCGAAACAGGAGAGAGCGCTGGCCACGGCATTTTTCGACAGCGGTTCTTCCATTGGCAGCGCGATCGCTCCTTTTGTTATCTTGCCAATCTATTTCCGTTGGGGATGGCGTGCCGTGTTCGTCGTTCCGGGATTGTTAGGGCTGATTTGGCTGCTCGTGTGGCGGAGCGCGTACCACCTGCCACGGGAGCATCCGCGGCTTGAGTGCGGCGGAGCGGCAAAAAATCCTTGCCGACGCCACCGATCCGCAAAGTGCGGTCGCACATCATTCTCGCTGGGTCGACTTGCTGAAACTCCCGCAAACCTGGGGAACGATTGTCGCAAGGGCATTTACGGATCCGGTGTGGTTCTTCATTGTGGACTGGTTTCCCATTTACCTGGTGGCAAAGGGAATCTCGCTGAAAAGCGGGCTCATTGCGATCTGGATTCCGTTTATTGCAGCCGATCTCGGGAATTTATGGGAGACACAGCTGCCGGTACTTGATCAATCACGGCTGGTCATTAGGCGCAGCCCGCAAGGCGGTAGTCGTCTTCGGTGGGATTGGAGTGATGCTGCTCATCCCGACCATCGTAACCGTGAACCTGGCGGCAATCACCGTGCTGTTCGCGCTGGCTACGTTCTGTTACGGTACGTTCACGACAATCGCGAATGTCTTGCCTTCCGATCTGTCCAAGAGCGATGCGGTGGCCTCTGTGAGGGGAATGGGCGGGACGGGCGCAGGCATCCGGACGATAATCGCAGTCGAATTGATTGGGCACTTTTCCGACGCACATTAATCCCTGGCCACTCACTCTTTCGATTCGATCATCATTGTCGCTGAGCTGGTGCCGTTCGTGGGGATGATTCTCGTGCTGCTGCTCGTGCGGAATACACGAGCCACACAGGAGGGAATTGTCCGGCCAATCTAGTTGGTAGCCGATTCTTCTCCCGCCAGTGTTGCCGCTTCCGCTACTGAATGTATGCGCCGCCGGGCAGTAAGTAGTGAATCGGCCATAGCTCGCGACGCTGCAAAACGAGCTCCGACCACTTCATGACTTCCACAGCCGGATGCGGGCCAGGGCTCACTGAACTAAGCGTGCTGGCAATGGCGGCAGCAAGGATTGCGCTCTCCGGATCGCTGACAATGGAAAACGAGCCGGCGTGCAGTTTCCCTCTAGAGAAACGGATGGCGATCTCGGCATCCTCGATCATCTGCAGGAAATAAGGCCTGCCGGTTAACAGTGAGTTATATACGTAGTCGGCTAAGACGCTTGAAAGTGGATTGGCATAGGCCTGGGCGTCGTCCATCAGCGCGAGGGAAGGATCGTCCTCAGAGACAGCCTTGTAAGGCATGCGCGTTTCGCCCAGTCCGCGAAAATCAAAGCTGATGACATCGTATCCGGCATTGAGCTGCTTAACGATCTCCGCCCAATCGTTTGCAGCCGCCTTGCCATCTTTGGTGAACCACAGCAGCCAGCGCCTGCTTTGGCCGGTGGTGCTGTGGATGTGGATCAGAGGCATCACGAGATTGTGGCTGTGATGCAGGAGATATCGATCGATCGCTATGTCTTGGAATGTGGAGCTGCCGGCATTTTCCCACGCGATAATGTCGACAGCAGGTCCAACGTTGCCGTAAGGGACTAATTTCCACGAACGAATTTCCGGATAACGCTTGCCGAAATAGAGCTGCCGAATTGATTCTGCTGGTTGCCCTTGGTGCTCGGTGTAATAGTCCCGAATTAAGTCCGCCACCGGCTTTGCGTCCTGAAAATCCTGCATTACCTGGCCGGTCGAGGTACATTGCAGTTGCTTCGCGTCGAGTTGCTTAACGGAGGCCAGATTTCGCAGGGTAGGCATTTGATTAAAATGATCCAGGAACTCGAATGCTGCTTCCTGGTTGGCATCCGAGTACTCGTGGCCATGATAGCCCTCTCTCATAGCGATGCGGTCACCATGTCCGAAGCGAGCGTAAAGCTGTTGCACCTCGCGGAAAGTTTTCTCGGTGCCCTCGATGGGGAAGAAGTCGAGCACGGCAGCGGCGACGAATACCGGTCGCGGATACATCAGGGCGAGCAATCCAGCATTGTCAACGCCGTTCGAGATCATGCCGTAAAGATCCTGCTCCGGATCACTGTCGGGGTCTTTGAAAATCCGGTTGTACATCCGCATCGGGAGTGCCGTGATGTAGCACGACGGCGCCGCCACCTTGATGCGCTTGTCTAAAGCCGCAATGTGTGCGACCTGAAAGCCGCCGCCGCTGGTACCGGTGATATTGATCCGCTCCGCA
>Ga0066710_100004735_pt1 | contig 12153 bp, 9 predicted proteins | sample GraSoiAngelo_159_FD_79666 | JGI IMG/M metagenome (GOLD analysis project Ga0066710, IMG submission 79666) | Grasslands soil microbial communities from the Angelo Coastal Reserve, California, USA - 14_1009_16_40cm | ecosystem: Environmental > Terrestrial > Soil > Grasslands | place: USA...
AGCTGGATGGCCTCGTCGAGGTTCTGGCCGCGCTCGGCGTACATGTAGCCGACGTAGTTGTACGCCTCGGCGTGTTTGGGATCGAGCGAGATCACGCGCCGGAAGGCGCCCACGGCGTCGTCGAACTTGGACTGTTTCTCGTACACGACGCCGAGCTGGAAGTGGAGATCCTTCTGCTTGTCGTCGAGACCCAGACCTTCCTGGAGGGACTCGGCCGCCTGGTCGTACTGTTTGGCGCGGTAGTACGCCGTGCCGAGGTACAGGAAGAGCTCGGGTCGCTTGGGCTCGAGGTTGACGGCCTCGCGGAGGATCGAGATCGCCTCGTCGTACCGCTTGGCCCGGCCATAGAGGAACCCGAGCTGGACCCGCGCGTCGATGGACCGCGGGTCGGCGCGCAGGATCCGCTCGAGCTCGGACTTCGCCTCCGCGTCGCGGCCGGCGTCCATATAGGTGGTGGCGAGGAAGTAGCGGGCGCGGAGGTTGGACGGCTCGAGTGCCACGACGCGTCGGAACGCATCGCTCGCGCGGTCCCACATCTTCTGCTCGTAGTACACGGCGCCGAGCTTCATCCACACTCGCGAGTTCTGGGGCGTGGCGTCGGCGAGCGCTTCCAGCTCGGTCTGGGCCTCGGAAAGCCGCCCGAGCCGGATCAGGAGGTCGCCGAGCTTTTCGGCGAACTGCGGGTTGTCCGGATTGGCCTTGACAGCCCGCCGGTAGACCGTGATCGCCTCTTCGCTCTTGTGGAGGGCCTCGCCGTAGACGGCGCCGAGCGCGCTCCAGGCGCCATCGTGGTCGGGGTCGAGGTCGACGGCGGCGGTGAGGCGGGCGATGGCCTCGTCCCACGACTCGGTTTCGATCGCGAGGCGGCCGAGGAGGAACTGCGCCTGGGCCAGGCGCGGCTGTTGCTCGGCGAGGCGGAGCAGGACCGCCCGAGCGCGGTCGTACGCCTTCTGCTCGACCTGGAGGCGCGCCAGCGCCAGGTACGGATCCTCGGAGCTCGGGCTGAGTGCGATCGCGCGCTCGAGCTCGGCCTCGGCTTCCGGGAACTTCCGCTGGGCGCGCAGGAGCTCGGCCAGCGTCATGTGCGTCGCCGTCTGGTCCGGGGCCAGCTCCACGGCCCGCCGGGCCGCGCTCACGGCTTCGTCCACGTTCTCCGCTCGCATGAGCAGCTGGGCGAGCTGCGTCCAGAGGGCGGCCGCGTTGGGATCACGCTTGAGCGCGCTCCGCATCAGCGGGACCGCCTCCTTGAAGCGGCCGGCCTGGACGAGCATCTGGGCGACGGAGTAGGAGTAGTACGCGTCGGCGCTCGGGTCGGGAGCCGACGCGCGCCGCGGGACATCCTCGTCTCCGGCCAGCGACGCGCCGCCAACCGCGGCACAGCTCGCCAGCGACGTCGCGACGAAGATCGCGGGTAGCCCGCGCCAGGCCTTCGTCAGGAGGCGTCGCGCCGCGGCTGCGACAGTCGGGTCCGGGATGGCGGCCGCGGCCTCGTCGATCTCGCGCAGCGCCTGGGTGTCGAGTGGTACCGGCGGTCTCCCGCCGGCGCGAGTCGGCGGCTCGGCCTCGATCGTTCCGGAGACGAATCGCAGCGAGCGGACGGCGCCAAACCGCTCGTTGAGGCGCCGCGTCAGCTCTTCGCCACGCAGGGTGAGCTCGTGAAGCCAGGGCGAGTTGTCCACGGCGACGGTGAGGCAACCGTCGGCGAAGGTCCGAGCCTGGGCTCGGCGCGCGGCGTCGGCGCCGACGACCTGGGTCCACGCCCGACGGATCCGGTGTTCGAGCAGACGATCTCGGAGATCGGGGACGGCGGCGAGCAACAGATCGGCAACGGCACGCGGCGATCGACTGTCCATGTGCTCGTATCATACATCCAGGACGCACGGTGTCGCGAGACCCGCAGCACCGTGCGGCGAGAGCGGTCGGGAACCCTGATATAGTGGCGTGAATCATGGCAAAACCGAGGCGTGGCGACGTCCTCGATCTCACGATCGACGACCTCGCTTTTGGCGGCGAGGGTGTCGGGCGAGTTCAGGGGTATGTCATCTTCGTGCGCGGCGCCGTGCCCGGCGACCGCGTGCGCGCCCGGGTCGTCGAGGCCCGTTCACGGTTCGGTCGGGCGGTCGTCGAGTCGCTCGAGACCCCGTCCCCCGACCGGGTCGAGGCACCCTGCCCCTACTTCGGCCGCTGCGGGGGCTGCCGACTCCAGCACCTCTCTTACGCCGCACAGCTCGCCTTCAAGGAAAAGCAGGTGCGCGACTGCCTCGAGCGCATCGGCGGCCTCGGCGAGTTCGAGCTCCGGCCGATCCTGGCGGCGCCCGACCCGTACGGGTACCGGAACAAGATGGAGTTCACGGTCGTCCGGAGCGGTACCGGCGAGAAGCCGGTGATCGGTCTTCACCAGGCGGACCGCTACGACGTGGTCCTGGACATCGAACGGTGCCTCTTGCAGTCGGACACGATGAACGCGCTACTCGACGAGCTGCGGGCACAGGCGCGCGCGCGGGGGCTCTCGGTCTACGACCAGGATTCGGGCGAGGGCCTGCTCCGCTTCGCGGCCGTGCGCGAGGGCCGGCGCACCACCGAAGCGATGGTCAACATCGTCGCCGCCGCGCCGGACATCGCGGCGCTGAGTCCGGTCGCCGAACAATTGCGCATCCGGGTTCCGTCACTGGCCAGCGTGGTCCTGAACGTCAATGCGAAGAAGGCCTCTATCGCGGTCGGCTCGGAGGAGCACCTGCTGCTCGGGCGTGACCACATCCGCGAATCTCTGGGCGGGCTCACGTTTCAGGTGTCGGCGAACTCGTTCTTCCAGACCAACACGGTGCAGGCCGAGCGGCTGTTCGCCGTGGTCGAGGCGGCGTGTGGGCTCGACGGCGGCGAGACGGTCATGGACCTCTACTCCGGGACCGGCGCGATCACCCTTCTGCTCGCGCGCCGCAGCCGATGGGTGTACGGCATCGAGGTGTCGACGGCCGCCGTGGCCGACGCCGTGCGCAACGCGCGGGAAAACGGGATCGAGAACTGCACGTTCCTCCCAGGCGAGGTGCGCCATGTCCTCCCGACGTTGATGCGCGACGGCATCCGGGCGGAGGTCGTAGTCGCCGATCCACCCCGCGCGGGCTTCCACCCCAAGGCGCTCCAAGCCCTCGCGACGCTCGGCCCGGCGCGGCTCGTGTACGTGTCGTGCAATCCTTCCACGCTCGCGCGCGACGTCGGGGATCTGGTCCGGCAGGGTTACCGCCTCGAGTGGGTCGAGCCGGTCGACATGTTTCCGCAGACCCCGCACATCGAGGCCGTCGCCCGTCTCCGTCGGGCGCAATGAGGATCTTCCTGGCCCGCCGGCTGGCGCAGTCGCTCCTGGTCCTGCTGGGCGTCTCGTTCATCGTCTTCTTCATCCTCTATCTCACCGGCGATCCGGCCCTGGTGCTGCTGCCGCCCGACGCCTCCGCCGAGGACGTGCAGAAATTTCGGGAGGCGATGGGCTTCAACGATCCGTTCATCGTTCAGTACGGCCGCTTCCTGGTGGGCGCGCTCCGCGGGAATTTCGGGCAGTCCGTGCGCCACGGCGAGCCCGCGTTCAATCTGGTCATCGAGCGGATGCCGGCGACGTTCGAGCTCTCGGGAGCCGCCCTGCTGGTGGCGCTCTGCCTGGCGATCCCCGCCGGCATCGTCTCGGCCGTGCGGCGCAACACCGTGATCGACTACGTCTCGACGGTCGTCGCCCTGCTCGGGCAGTCGATGCCGACCTTCTGGCTGGGGATCATGCTGATCCTCGTGTTCTCGGTGCAGTTCAACCTCTTGCCCTCCTCGGGGCGGGGCACGCTCGAGCACCTCATCCTGCCGGCGGTCACCCTGGGGCTCTTCACGACCGCCCGCATCACGCGGCTGACGCGGTCGGGCATGCTCGAGGTGCTGAGCCAGGACTACATCCGCACGGCGCGGGCAAAAGGCGTGAGCGGTCCGCCGGTCGTCTGGAAGCACGCGCTCAAGAACGCCGCGATCCCGATCGTGACCATCGTCGGGATCGAGCTGGGGACGCTGCTCGGCGGCTCGGTCATCACCGAGACGATCTTCGCCTGGCCGGGCGTCGGCCGCTTGTCGGTTCAGGCGATCTACAACCGCGACTACCCGGTGGTGCAGGCGGCGGTCTTTCTCCTCTCGTCCACGTTCGTGCTCGTCAACCTGGTCGTGGACCTGCTCTACACCTACCTCGACCCGCGGATCCGATTGCGATGAGACCGCGGTCCCTACCGCCGACCTCCCAGCCCTCGCGACGTCGGAGCCGGGCCGCTTCTCTCCCAGGCCACCCTCGGACCGCGCCGGCCTCACGGCACCCGCTCCAACAGAGCCGGGTCGCGCCTTTCTCAGGCCACTCTCGGTCTGGGCAGGCCTCCCGGACATCGCTACAATGAGCGTTCCGATCAGCGCCCGTACCCTGGATCTCGCCGCCGGGCGCAGTCCGGCGCGGCGCGAGTGGGCGGTATTCGCGCGACGCCTCGCCCGTCGGCGGACGGCGCTCTTTGGTCTGGTGGTCGTCATGGTCGTGGTCGTCGCCGCGCTGGGCGCGCCGTGGCTCGCCGCGTACGACCCAATCGAGCAGGAGATCACGAATCGGTTGAGGCCGCCCGGCTCGCAGGACGCCGCCGGGCGCGCCCATCTCCTCGGCACCGACCACCTCGGCCGCGACATCCTGGCCAGAATCATCTTCGGTGCGCGCCCCGCGCTGATGGTCGGGTTCGCCGCCGTCGTGATCTCGGGCCTGCTCGGGATGGCCGTCGGGCTCGTCTCCGGGTATTTCGGCGGACGGATCGACGACGTGTTCATGCGGCTCGCCGACATTCAGCTGGCGTTCCCATTCATTCTGCTCGCCATCGCCGTCATCGGCGTGCTGGGACCGAGCCTGCCCGTGATCATCGTGGTGATCGGAGTCTCGAGCTGGGTCGTCTACGCCCGCGTCGTCCGTGGCGCGGTGCTGTCGCTGCGCGAGCGCGAGTTCGTCCAGGCGGCCCACGCGCTCGGAAGCGGCGACGGTCGCGTGCTGGTGCGCCATATCCTCCCGAACGCGTTCACGCCCTGGCTCGTGGTCGCCACGCTCGACATGGCGCGCGTGATCGTGATCGAGTCGGCGCTGTCGTTCCTGGGTCTCGGCGTCCAGCCGCCGACGCCGACTTGGGGCGGGATGCTCGCGGACGGCCGAGTCTACATCTCGACCGCGTGGTGGCTGGCGACGTTCCCGGGCCTCGCGATCCTCGTCACGGTGCTGGGCATCAATCTCTTCGGCGACGGACTGCGCGACACGCTCGACCCGCGCCTCAAGGTCTAGTCGAGATCCGCCCCGGCGACACCCTCCGCTTCATATCCGATTGACGCTGACTACACGGGTCCGGGACAGGCTCCCGCCCCGCGCCCCCGGCCTTGCGCGGACGCGCGAGGCTCAGGGGCGGCGGGGGCGGAGGCGCGCATACAGGTATCGGGCGAACAGAACCAGGGCGGCGGCCGGGGCCGTCAACCAAAGGGCGCCAGAGGGGACGCCGGAGAGTGCGTTCACGATGAGCAGAACGCCGCCACCGATCAGCGCCGCCCAGAGAAAGAGCGTCGTCGTTCGGTCGGCCACCCCACGCCAGCCGAGACTCGCGAGGCCAACCGCTAGCAGCGCGCCGGCGCCGTCGATTGCGACGTCGGTGCCGCTCGCCGTTCGCGTCGGGACCAGGGACTGCCGAGCTTCGTCCAGGAACGCCCAGCCCAGGCTGATCCCGAACGCGATCCACGCGGCGGCTCGCGGACCCATCTGCCGGCCCCGGACGAAGGCGCGGAACCAGAGGGCCGCCAGAACGGCGTACTCGGTGAGGTGCCCGCCCTTGCGGATGAGCCCATGCAGTGTGTCGAGCTGGGCCGGCGTCGTCCAGGGCGCCAGCAGGCGCAAGAGCGGCAGCAGCCAGTGGCCAGTGTGCTCGGCGCTTCCCACGTCGGATGAGACCCACAGGATCACCGCCATCCAGAGGGTGGGAGGCAGCCAGTATGTGGGGCGCACGCCGTTATGATACAGGCAACGCAGAGGCCCTTACGTAGCTGGAACTTAGAGAACACTCCGAGGCAAATCGCGGCAAATGACGGCAAGGCGCGCGCCCGGACGCGCCACTCTGCGGCTCCTCCTGGTCCAGGTGGGCGATCCGCTGGGTCGCAAGATTCCGCCTTCGCCCGTCCAGCGCGCCGGACTGACACCAGAACAGGAGTTCCGCGCCGCCTAGCGTTCGCGAGATAGCCGTCAGCCACCTGGATTCCCCGTTTGCGCGTCTGCGTGGCGCCGAGTTTGACGCGCCAGGCCGCCCCCCCAAGCGCCCAAACGTTTTGTGGGCTGCCGCTTGCGGATACTTCAGGCGCTACCCGTTGTGATACAGATAAGGGCCATGACCCGAGTCGACTGGAGCTATCACCGGAAGGGCTGAAACTCCTGCGGCAAAGCGCAAGGGTTCCTTGCGAAGAAGAAGATCACGGTCGTCGAGCAGGTCGACACGCGGAAATCGCCGATCGTCGGCGATGCTGCGCTTGCCGTGACCCGGAACGTTGACGAGATTTACGTCGCCAGGGGCAAGCGAGCGATCCACGTCGACCTCAAGGCGTCGCGGCCTCGGAAGGCCGAGCTGCTGACGCTCCTCCTCGGCCCGACCGGCGGCCTGCGGGCGCCCACCCTCAGGGTCGGGCGCACGCTCCTCGTGGGCTTCAACGAGGAGGCGTACGCGCAGATTTTGAAGTAGAAGGCCGCCGCGTTCTGCCCGGCGTGCTAGAGTCGTGGCGCGATGCTCGGCGGGATCCTCGACGATCTGCTCACCTCACCGTCGACAGGGCCGTGCATCACGGCGACCCGTCACTTCCCGGCCCGTTCTCCCGTCCTGGTGCCGTTTCCGTCCTCGCTCGACCCGCGGATCGGCGAAGCGCTGCGCGCGCGGGGGATCGCCGAGCTCTACTCGCACCAGGCACGGGCGTGGGAGCTGATCGAGAAGGGCCATCACCCGGTGGTCGTCACGCCCACCGCCTCCGGCAAGACACTCTGTTACAACCTGCCGGCGCTCCAGGCGCTCGTGCACCAGCCGGACGCGCGCGTGCTCTATCTGTTTCCCACGAAGGCGCTCGCCCAGGACCAGCTGGCCGAGCTCGAAGAGCTCGCGCGGCAACTGCCGGAGATGCGGATGTTCACCTATGACGGCGACACGCCCCAGGACGCGCGGCGGGCCGTCCGCGCCCGCGCGAACCTCGTCCTCACGAATCCCGACATGCTCCACTCGGGGATCCTGCCGCATCACACCAAATGGGCGACGCTCTTCCAGAACCTCCGCTACGTCGTGATCGACGAGCTCCATGCGTACCGGGGCGTGTTCGGCTCGCATCTCGCCAATGTGCTGCGCCGGCTTCGGCGTATCTGCCGTCACTATGGCTCGGCGCCACAGTTCATCATGGCTTCGGCGACGATCGCGAACCCGGGCGAGCTGGCCCGTCGACTCACCGGCGAGCCGGTCGAGGAGATCACGGAGAGCGGCGCTCCGACGGGGGACAAGGTCTTCGTCTGCTACAACCCCCCCGTCGTCAATCGCGAGCTCGGGATCCGCGCGCCCTATCTCGGCGAAGCGGCGAAGCTCGCGGTCCGGTTCCTCAAGGCGAAGATCGCGACGATCGTCTTCGCCCAGAGCCGGCTGGCCACCGAAGTGTTGCTGACCGCGATCAAGAGCGCCGTGGCCGACAAGACGGGTGACAGCGGGATCGTGCGCGGCTATCGTGGCGGCTATCTGCCGACGCGCCGGCGCGCAGTCGAGAAGGGGCTGCGCGAGGGCGAGGTACTCGGCGTCGTCTCGACCAACGCCCTCGAGCTCGGCGTGGACATCGGCCACCTCGACGTCGCGGTGCTCGCCGGCTACCCGGGCGGGATCGCGTCACTCTGGCAGCAGGCCGGGCGCGCCGGTCGGCGGAGCGGCCGGTCGGCCGCGGTCTTCGTCGCGACGAGCGCGCCGTTGGACCAGTTCATGATCACCCACTCCGAGTACCTCTTCGGCACGCCGCCCGAGCACGCGCGCGTGAATCCGGACAACCCGTTCATCCTCGTGAACCATCTCAAGTGTGCCGCGTTCGAGCTGCCGATCGTCGACGACGAGCGATTCGGCGAGCTCGATGTCCGGCGCTTCCTGGCGGCGCTCGATGACGAGGGCGTGCTCCACCATGCCGGGCGCCACTGGCACTGGGCGGCCGAGACCTACCCCGCGGACCACGTCTCTCTCCGGACCGTCACGACCGACAACTTCCTCGTCATCGACACCACCGCGCGCGACGAGAAGCAGACGAAGCGGCGCCAGATCATCGCCGAGGTGGACTGGACAAGCGCGTTCGCGACGATCTATCCCAAGGCGATCTACCTGGTGGAAAGCGAGCCGTACGAGGTGCAGGAGCTCCACTTCCGCGAGGACGAGGAGAAGGTCGCGTACGTCAAGCGCGTCGCGGTGGACTACTTCACCGACGCGATCAGCGCCAAGGGCGTCTGGATCCTCCAACGGCTCGCCGACGCCTCGCGGCCCGCCTATCTCGCCGAGCAGGGCGAGGTGCTGGTGGCGGAGAAGGTCGTCGGGTTCAAGAAGATCAAGATGGGGACGCTCGAGAACGTCGGCTCGGGCGAGGTCGAGCTGCCGCAGCAGGAGATGCAGACAACGGCCGCCTGGCTCACGGTCGGCCTCGAGGTCCTGGCGCGGGTCGGCCCCTCGCGCGAGGAGCTGATCGACGGCCTGCGCGCGGTGACGTACCTGCTCCACCATCTGGCGCCGATCTTCCTCCTCTGTGACATCCGCGACCTCGGCTCCTGGCTCGGCGACACGACGCCGGCGACGAGCGGTGCCGTGGCGACCCGCGAGTCGGCCAAGCGACGGCTGATGGACGCCGAGCACTTCAACCCCACCATCTACCTCTACGACTCCCACGCGGGCGGCATCGGCCTCGCCGAGCACGTGTTCGAGATCCTGCCCGATCTCCTCCGCCGCGGGCTCGAGACGCTCGAGGCGTGTGCCTGCCGGGTCGGCTGTCCTTCGTGCGTGGGGCCGGTGAACGACGTCGGCCGCAGGGCCAAGGCCACGGCGCAGGCGCTCCTGCGCGCGCTGACCGACTGACGTCGCGTGACCGCCCACTCGCTCGACGATCTCCGTCGCGTCATCCGGCGCATCGAGAGCCGACGCCCCAAGCGCCCCGCCGCCACTCCGATCGAGGACGTGCTGGGCGGTGAGCTCGTCGACACCGGCGCCGGGTCGCTGCTGGTGGTGCGTCGCGAGTTCCCGCTCTCGTACCGGCACGGCCGCCAGGCGCTCGGCGCCGCGCTCGAGGCGCCGCTCGATCTCCTGAGCGCGGTGGCGCGCGTGGAGACCCCCGTCGCTGATGCGCGGCGGCTCCTCTTCCTCGATGCCGAGACGACCGGGCTAGCCGGCGGAACCGGCACCTACGCGTTTCTGGTCGGCGCCGCCTGGCTCGAGGACGACCGCCTCGTTCTCGTGCAGCACTTCATGCGCGACTTCGACGACGAGCCGGCGCTGCTGGCGGCGTTGTGGCCGCTCCTCGAACGGGCCAGCGGTCTGGTGACCTTCAACGGTGCGAGCTTCGACCTGCCGCTGCTCGAGACGCGCTTCATCATGGCGCGCCGGCGCTGGCCGGCCACGCTGCCGCACCTCGACCTGTTGCGCCCGTCTCGGCGCGTGTGGACGTCGCGCTTCGCCGATTGCCGCCTCGCGACGCTCGAGCGCGAAGTGATCGGCGTCGCGCGTGACGACGACATCCCCGGCGCCCTGATCCCGGCGCTCTACTTCGATTTTCTGCGCTCGCGCCGGGCCGGGCCGCTGGGCCGCGTGCTGGCCCACAATCGCGACGACATCCTCTCGCTGGTGGGGCTGCTCGGCTGGTTCGGGGGAGCGCTGGCCGCCCAGGGGTCGCTGACCGCCCCGGAGCTCGGTGGCCTCGGACGGCTCTGGGAGCTGGTGGACGTCGAGCGCGCTCTCGCGTGTTACCGGGCGGCGCTCGCGGCCGGGTTCGGGGGCGCGCCGGCCCAGGCGGTGCGCCTGCGTCTGGCGCGGTGGGAAAAGCGCCTCGCCCGATGGGACGCCGCGCGCTCGCTCTGGGAGGCGGCCGCGCGCGACGCGGGGTTCGATCCGCGCCCGTGGGAGGAGCTCGCCAAGTTTCATGAGCACCATCGGCACGACTTCGTGACGGCGCGCACGATCGTCGAGGCCGCGCTCGGCCTCGCCGAGGGGGCCGGGGTGTCCTCGCGCGTGCAGGAGGCATTCGCTTACCGACGCGCCCGGCTCGATCGGCGACTCCTGGCGCGCAGCTGACGCCGCGATGGTTCGTCCATCGCCGGACGAGATCGGGAAGTCCACACCCCGAGGGCCCGAGCAGGGCGAGGATCCGCCCACTCTCGAGGGTGAAGGACAGCCGATCGGTCGCCGGCCGTCGGTCGGCGCCGAAGCGCTTCGTGACGTGCTCGAGATGGACGAGCGCCATCGGTCCGGCCTCTCAGGCTACCGTCACGGGACCGGGGTCAGCGGAGGCTTGCCCTCGAGGACGGCGAGGCAGTTGCGAACGGCGAGCGTCGCCATGGCCAGGCGCGTGTCGAAGGAGGCGCTCGCGATGTGCGGCGCCAGCACGACGTTCGTCATGGGGAGGAGGCCGGGATGGATCGTCGGCTCCTCTTCGAAGACGTCGAGCCCCGCCCCGGCGATCCAGCCCTCCTCGAGGGCCCGGACGAGCGCGGCTTCGTCGACGACCGGCCCGCGCGCGGCGTTCACGAGGATCGCCGATTTCTTCATGAGACGCAGGCTGCGCTCGTTCATGAGGTGACGGGTCTCCGGCAGCAGCGGAGTGTGGAGGCTGACGAAGTCGGCCTCGCGGAGCACACCCTCCAGATCCATGCGGGACGCGCGCAGCTCGCGTTCGACGGCGGCGTCCGCCGCGACGGCGTCCTGGTAGACGACACGCATGTTGAAGCCGAGCGCGCGCCGAGCCACGGCGCGCCCGATTCGCCCGAACCCCATGATTCCGAGGGTCTTGCCGTAGACGTCCGCGCCCCAGAGGAGGTCCCACTGCCAGCGGTGCCACTGGCCCGAGCGTGTGAAGCGGTCGGCCTCCACGACGCGCCGGGCGGTGGCCATCAGGAGGGTCCACGCGAAATCCGCCGTCGTCTCGGTAAGGACGTCCGGTGTATTGGTGACGACCACGCCGCGGCGGCGAGCCGCCGCGATGTCGATGTTGTTGTAGCCGACCGCGACATTGGCGATCACTTTCACGGTGGGCGCCGCCGCGAGGACCTCGTCGTCGATCGCGCTGATGATGTGGCAGATGAGGCCGTCCTTGCCCCGGAGACGCGCCATCAGCTCGGTCTTGGGGAGCGCAGTCTGGGTGCCGTTGTAGTCGACGGAAATCTCTCGTGGGATGAGGCGCAGGGCCTCGTCGGGCAAAACGTTTGAAACTAAAAGGCTTTTTGACATCATGTTCATTCCGGATTTTCCCTCTTGCTCCGGCATGACAGCGCCGCTATATTAGCACTCGACGGTTCTGAGTGCTGACAGGTGATCCGGGGTTGGGATGGTCAAGCCCACCGCCAAGCAGAAGATCGGCGCAACACCAACAAAGCACGAGGGAGGCAGAGACACCATGAAGATTCGTCCGCTGCATGACCGCATCCTCGTCGAGCGGCTCGAGGAGCAGGAGGTCCGCCGGGGCGGGATCATCATCCCGGACACGGCGAAGGAGAAGCCGCAAGAGGGCAAGGTGATCGCCGTCGGCAATGGCAAGGTCGGCGACGACGGCAAGAAGATCCCCCTCGACGTGAAGGCCGGCGACAAGATCCTGTTCGGGAAGTACTCGGGCTCCGAGGTGAAGATCGACGACAAGGAATACCTCATCCTGCGCGAGGAAGACGTCCTCGCCATTCTCGAGTAAGGAGGAACGCGATCCATGCCCAAGCAGCTCAAGTTCGACGAGGAGGCCCGGAGCGCACTGCTCAAGGGCGTCAACATCATGGCCGAGGCCGTGAAGGCGACGCTGGGCCCGAAGGGCCGCAACGTCGTCATCGACAAGAAGTTCGGTAGCCCCACGATCACCAAGGACGGCGTCACCGTCGCCAAGGAGATCGAG
>Ga0066710_100004738_pt1 | contig 12148 bp, 11 predicted proteins | sample GraSoiAngelo_159_FD_79666 | JGI IMG/M metagenome (GOLD analysis project Ga0066710, IMG submission 79666) | Grasslands soil microbial communities from the Angelo Coastal Reserve, California, USA - 14_1009_16_40cm | ecosystem: Environmental > Terrestrial > Soil > Grasslands | place: USA...
GGTCGCTCTCGTCGGTCGAAACGGCGCCGGAAAGAGCACGCTTTTGCGATTGGCTGCCGGGCTCCAGGTGCCGGCCAGGGGCCGAGTCCGGGCGGCCGGTGATGTGGCGCTCCTGCTGCAAAACCCGGGTGACTACTTTCTGCACGAGCAGGTGCGGGAAGAGTTGCCTCGAGAGCATTGTGCAAAGGCGCTTCGAGAGGTGGGGCTCGAGGCGAAGGCCGCCTCGGACCCGCGCGACCTCTCAGGTGGAGAGCGCCAGCGCCTGGCGCTCGCGATCGTGCTTGCGGGTAGGGGCATCGGGGGAGGTGGCCCACCCGCGGTCGTCGCGCTGGATGAGCCAACGCGCGGGATGGACCGAGGGCACAAGCTGTGGCTTTCGAATTTGCTCGCCGACCTGGCCGCGGCGGGCGCGGCCGTGATCGTCGCCACGCACGACGTCGAATTCGCTGCCCGGCTCGCCGACCGTGCGATCCTCATCGCGCGCGGGCAGATCGTGGCGGATGGTCTTGCGCGAGACGTCCTCTCAGGTGGCCGCTACTTCGCGACCGAGGTCGCGCGCCTACTCGCCCCCGTGACCGGAATCGTGCTTCCCGAGGAGGGCGCGCGGCTGCTGCGAGCGGCGCGCGCGCCTGCGATTGCATCATGACCTGGCGAATCGTCACCATGGCGCTGGTGTTGATGGTGCTCGTCGTGGGCTTCGGTTGGTACGAGCGTGGACGCCCTTCGGCGAAGCTCGTGGCAATGGTCGCCGCGCTGGCCGCGCTGGCTGTCGCGGGGCGCGTCCTGTTCGTGGCGATCCCGAACGTGCAGGCGACCACCGACGTGGTTCTGATGTCCGGCTATGCGCTCGGCGCCGGACCAGGGTTTGCAGTGGGCGCGGTTGCGGCGCTCACTTCGAACCTGTTCCTCGGGCAGGGGCCGTGGACGCCGTGGCAGATGGTTGGCTGGGGAGGGGCGGGAGTGGCGGGGGCCGCGCTTGCGACCCTCGCCGGTCGCCTCTCCCCGGGCCGGCGGATGCACCCCGGCCGCTGGGTGCTGGTGACCGCCTGCGCCCTGGCCGGATTCGCGTTCGGCGCCTGGATGGATCTCTTCACCCTCATGACCTTCTCGGCCGAGCGCTCGCTCGATGCTTACGTGGCGATATCGGCTACCAGCTTTCCTTTCAACGTCGCGCACGCCATCGGGAACGCTGTTCTTTGTGTTTTGCTCGGGCCGGCCTTCTTGCGCCTGCTGCTTCGCTTTCGAAGGCGCATGGAGGTCGAGTGGGTGGCCGCCGAGCGCACGGCACGCCCCGCCCGCGCCGGAGCAGTGGTGGTCTCGGTGCTGCTCGCCGCGCTGCTCCTCGGTGGATCGGCCAAGCCGGCCGAGGCCGCGACCCGCGCGGCCGCAGCCGTTCGGTACCTAGAGAAGGCGCAGAATCGGGACGGCGGTTTCGGAGCAGCGCCCGCGCAGCGCTCCAATGAGCTCATGACCGGTTGGGCGGTGCTTGGCCTCGAGGCGGGAGGGCGACAACCGCTGGAAGTCAGCCGCAGCGGGCGCACCCCGATCGACTTCATGCGCAAGCACGCCGGCGGGCTCAGGGAGACGGGAGCGATCGAGCGAACGGTGATGGCCATCGCAGGCGCAGGTCTTTCACCCAGGCGGCTCGGCGGGGAAGATCTGCTCGCCCGCCTCGCCTCGCGGCAGCGCGCGGACGGATCGTTCGACGGGCAGGCAAACCTGACCGCGTTCGGCATCCTCGCGCTACGCGCGGCGGGGCGTTCGAGCGGCGATCGTGCGGTGCGCCGCGGAGCGGCCTGGCTCGCTCGCGCGCAAAGCAGTGACGGTGGCTTCTCGTTCTCGGCGCGAGCCGGTGGAAGCGACGTCGACGACACGGGCGCCGCCCTACAAGCGGTCGCTGCGGCCGGCCGGAAACAGGGCAAGGTATTCCAGCGGGCGGTTCGTTACCTGCACGACCACCAGAACCTCGACGGCGGCTTCGGGCAGCTGGCGGGCACGCAGTCGAATGCGCAGTCAACGGCCTGGGCGATTCAGGGCCTCGTGGCGGTTGGGGAGCGGCCGGGACGCTTCCGTCGAAGCGGTGGTCGCGCGGCGCTGCCGTATCTCCGGTCGCTCCAGCAGAACGACGGAAGCTTCCGCTATTCACGCACGAGCACACAGACTCCGGTCTGGGTCACGTCCCAGGCCATTGCGGGGTTGCGGCTCGCGCCGTTTCCGCTCGAGCCCCTGCGGCGCCCACGGCCGGGACGCTCCCAAGCCGTCCCGCCCGCTTCGCGGCGTCCGAACGTCTCGAAACACGCGCCCCGATCCCGCAGCCGCGGAGGCCCATCCGTGCGCCCGCCCCGGATCCGAGGGGTCGGCCCGACGCCCGCCACTCCCGTGACGGTCAGCAGCCGAGCGGTCTCGGGTGCTTCCCATGCGGGGACGCGGTCGGGGTGGCCGTGGTGGCTCTTCGTCCCGATCGCGCTTGCCGTCGCGGCGGCCGCATGGCTCGCCTACCGGCGCCTTCGCCGGGAATCCTGACGCCGGTCCGCGAAGCGCTTCGAGCGGCGATGCGAAACTAACGCTCATGCGATCACGCAGGGATGCCCTCGAGCACCTCCAACGCGAGCGCTTCGATCTCGTCGTGATCGGAGGCGGCATCACCGGTGCCGGCGTTGCGTTCGACGCCGCGACACGCGGTCATTCCGTCGCGCTGGTCGAACGCCACGACTGGTCGAGCGGCACCTCCAGCCGGTCGTCGAAGATGGTGCACGGCGGTCTGCGTTACCTACAGAACTTCGACCTCGGATTGGTTCGGGAAGCACTTCTCGAACGCGAGCTGATGGTGAAGCTCGCCCCTCATCTCGTCAGGCCGCTTCCCTTCCTCGTGCCTTGGTTCGAAGGACGCCGCGACCTCCGGATGACCGTCGGCCTCAACATGTACAGCGTCATCGCCAGCCGCGGGCCGCGCCATCGTCGCCGGTCGGAGCGGGAGGCAGCGGAGGGCGGGGTGGAGTACTGGAGTCCTGAGCGACACCGGATGATTCCGGGCGAAGAGGTCGTCGAGCTGATCCCCGCACTCGAGCCACGGCATCCGAGCTCCGCATACCTCTTCTATGACTGTCAGACCGACGACTCGAGGCTGGTCCTGACGGTGCTCGGCGAGGCCGAGCGGTTCGGCGCCGTTTGCGTCAACGGCGCTCAGGTCGAGGAGCTGATCGAGGAGAACGGTCGGGCGGCCGGCGTCGTGTGCAGGGAGCAGGAATCCGGCGAGCGGTTTGCAGTTGCCGCAGACAGCGTCGTCAACGCGACTGGTGTGTGGGCCGACCGGATCCGGCCCGAGGAGCTTCTCGCCGAGGAGGACATGCCGGTGATCCGTCCGAGCCGGGGAACGCACATAGTGATCTCGCACGAAGAGCTTCCGATGAACGCCGCTGCGATCGTGCCGGCCGGGCGAGGGCGCTCGATCTTCGCGCTGCCGTGGCTCGGTCAGAGCCTGGTCGGAACGACCGACCGTGACTACGAAGGATCGCTGGAGCATCCGAAACCGGACACGGACGACGTTCAGTAACTGCTGGAGGCGGTCAACCGCTTCTTCGAGCGCGACCTGGGCTTCAGCGACGTCGTCGGCAGCTACGCCGGCGTGCGGCCGTTGATATCGACGGAAGGCGACTCCAAGAAGAGCGTCGACATCTCCCGCAAAGCGGAGCTCTATGAGACCTCGTCCGGCATGATCACGATCACTGGAGGGAAGCTCACGACCTGGCGGCGCATGGCGAAGGCGGTGGTCGACCGCCTCGTCGAGCGTGAGTTTCGCGAGGCGCCCTGCCGCACTCACGAGATACCGTTGGGCCACCCGGCGGACGTGGACGATCTTCCACGGGTGGAGGGACTCGACGACGCGACACGCGGGCATCTGGCAGCCCGTTACGGGCTGTTCGCCGAGCAGGTCCTGCGGATCTGCGAGGAGCAGCGTGACCTGCGCGAGCCGATCGTCCCGGGGATGCCCGACGTGCTCGCCGAGGCGCTTGTGGCGGCCCGCTACGAGCAGGCGCAAAGCGTCGCGGACGTTCTGCTCCGCCGGACGCGTCTTGGACTGCTCGCCGCGCGTAGCCTGGTCGACCAAAAGTCTCGCGCACACCGTGTGGCGGGCGCGATGGCACTGGAGCATCGCTGGGGCAGGCGACGGGTCAAGCAAGAGGCCGAAGCCTGGTTCGCCGCGGCGGAGGAGGAAGGCCTCGCGTTGCGGGAGCCGGCCACGGTCTGAGTGCGCAGCGTCGTACTGTAGTTTGACGAGCATGCCTGAGTCTCCAACCGTCCGGCTTCACGCTCGCGACCACGTCTTCGAGCTCGGCTCGACCCCTCTCCTGATGGGAATCGTCAACCCGACTCCGGACTCCTTCTACGACGGAGGGGCCTGTATCGAGCACGACGCAGCCGTTGCCCGCGGGCGAGAGCTCCTCGAGGCGGGTGCCGACCTGATCGACGTGGGCGGCGAGTCGGGAGTCACCAATGTCGAAGCGATTACTCCCGAGGAAGAGATGCGCCGCGTGTGTCCGGTCATCGAGCGACTGACAGGTGAGTTCGGGGCAATCGTGTCGGTCGACACCTACAAGCCCGCTGTGGCGCGCGCCGCGATCGACGCAGGAGCGTCGATCGTCAACGACCCGAGCGGCTTGACCGACCCCGAGCTGGCTCGCGTGTGCGCGACGACCGGTGTCGCGCTCGTCGTGACCCACACCCGCGCGCGCCCGAAGCACAAGCTGGAATCACCGCGGTACGCGGACGTGATCGAAGACGTCAAGCGTTTCCTGCGGGGCCGGCTGCGTCTCGCGACTTCCCTCGGGGTGCGCCCCCAGCAGCTCTTGATATGTCCCGGGCCTGATCTCGGCAAAGGGCCGGCGCAGACGATCGAGCTGCTTCGCCGGCTTGGCGAGCTGCACGAGCTGGCGCGCCCGATTCTGCTGGCCGTCTCCCGAAAGGACTTCGTCGGCGCCGTTCTGGAGCGTCCGCCGCGAGAGCGTCTTGCCGGCACGCTGGCGGCCGTCGCGCACGGCGTCACGCTCGGAGCTCACGTGCTCCGCCTGCACGACGTCGCCGAAGCCCGCGACTTCCTCCTGGTGGGCGCCGCTCTGGACGGCAGTCTCGCTGTGCCGCCGCAGCTCCGTCTCCCCGAGGAATTGCGGCGTGAGGCCGCCGCCGGCACGAAACCGGCGACGAAGCGCTGGTCTTACGAGGAGGAAGTCGCGTGAGCCCGGACGAACGCCGTTTCTGCATCGCCCACATCTCGGACCTGCACTGCGGCTCGCCACATTTCCAGCCCGAGCTGCTGGAGCGCGCAATCGAGGAGATCAACGAGCTGCGCCCCGACGTAACGGTCTTGAGCGGCGATCTCACGACCGACGGCTTCAAGTCCGAATACGAGGTCGCGCGCTCGTATATCGATCGCATCAACTGCGGCGAACTGATCGTCGTGCCCGGCAATCACGATTCGCGGAACGTCGGCTACGTCCACTTCGAGGATCTGTTCGGCCCACGCTCGCGCGTCCTCCACAAGGACCGCGTCTCGTTCATGGCGGTCGACTCCTCCGAGCCCGATCTGGATCACGGCCAGATCGGCCGTAACCGCTACCCGTACATACTGGAGCAGTTCTCCCAGCCGGCCGACCTTCGTATTTTCGTGCTTCACCACCATCTGCTGCCGGTGCCGGGCACCGGGCGAGAGCGCAACATCGTGTACGACGCGGGTGACCTGCTGGAGGTGCTCCTGCGCGCGGAGGTGAACCTGGTTCTCTGCGGCCACAAGCACGTGCCGTACGCCTGGAAGCTCGAAGACCTGTTCGTGGTCTCAGCGGGCACGGTTTCCTCACTCCGCCTTCGTGGGAACACGCGCCCTTGCTACAACGTCGTCGAGATCGGTCCTCAGCGCGTCAGCATCTTCCGCAAGTACCCGTTCGACGTGCGCGAGCTGATCGTCGAGTTTTCGCCGGGAAGCCACGAGTACGAGAAAGCGGACATGTTCCGGCAGGGGGTGGGCGGCTAAGCGGACGCCATTTGCGGGCCGGCCGCTTACTTGCCCCTACCATGGAGGCGATGAGGGTGGTTGCCCTGATCGACGGAGAGCACCATCCGGGTGTCGTGCGCGATGCGCTCGATCGGCTCGCCCTCGAGCACGAGCTTTGCGACGTGCTCTTCGTCGGCGGAGAGGAGAAGCTGACGAAAGACGTGCTGGCCGACCCGGCACGTCATTACGGGCGCCAGGTCGCGATCGCGTCGGGCGCGTCGATCGTGGGAGTCGGCGCCATGCTGTCACAGACGGGCGCAAGCGCAGTTGTAGACCTCTCGGGCGAGCCGGTGCTCGACGGCTCTTCGAGGTTCCGCCTTGCCTCGGTCGCGCTTCACCGCGGTCTCGAGTACACGACAGCCGGGCTTCGGCTCTCTCCTCCACCGGCCGAGCGGCTTCCCTTCGGGCGCCCCGTGATCGCGGTGATCGGGACCGGTAAGCGGACCGGAAAGACGGCCGTCGCGGGGCACTATGCCACGCTGTTGCGCGAGCGCGGCCTCGAGCCAGTCGTCCTTGCGATGGGCCGTGGAGGCCCGGCAGAGCCGCAGCTCGTTCGCCGCGAGGAGCAGCCGGACCTGGCGCGCCTCTTGGAGATCTTCCGGAGCGGCGGCCACGCCGCGTCCGACTACCTCGAGGATGCGGTGCTGGCGGAGGTGTCGTGCGTCGGCTGCCGGCGCTGCGGCGAGGGACTGGCGGGTGAGCCTCTCGACACCAACCTCCGCGATGGCGCCGGTCTCGCCCTGTCGCTCGACCCGGACGTGCTTCTCGTAGAGGGAAGCGGCGCCGCACTGCCGCCGATCGAAGCCGATCGCACGGTTTGCGTCACGAGCGCAGTGGACGCTGGGCGCCAGGCGCTTTCGTTCCTCGGGCCGATCCGGCTGCTGCGCTCGCACCTGGTCGCGATCATCGGTGCCGGGGACCTGCCGCCGGCGGAGCTTGCCGGGCTGAAGCGAGCCTTGCGCGAGTGGTGCCAGGAAGCTTCGCTGGTCGCCTGCGAGCTTCGCCCCGAGCCGGCCGGGGCGGTGCCCGGCGGGGCGCGCGTCGCTCTCTTCACCACCGCGCCGGCCAACCGGGAGCGGCAGATAAGGGCATCGCTGAAGCAGCACGGTGTCGAGGTCCGGGTGTTCTCTTCGGGTCTCGCCAGGCGGGAGGAGCTCGAGCGTGACCTTCGGCGCGCCGGGGACGAGCGCTGCGACTTCTTCCTTACGGAGCTCAAGGCCGCTGCAATCGAGCTGGTGGCGACCAATGCCGAGAAGAGTGGTGTGGCGCTCGGGTTCCTTCGAAACCGTCCGGTCTCCCTGCCGGGGGAGCCGAGCCTGGACGAGGAGCTCTTGCGGCTCGTGCAGGAGGCCCGCGACGCCACCCGCGAGCCTGCGGCCACGCGGTAGGGGTCGAGGGTAGATGGCGAAGAGAAGCCGGGAAATCGTGGTGGTGCGTAGCGACTACGGACTGCCCTATTCGAAGGGCCTGATGGCGCAGTCGATCATGGCCACCGGCCTTCCGCCAGAACGTTGCTTCACGCTCGCCAGGCTGATCGAGGAGCGGCTGCTCGGTGGCGGGCGAGGCGAGGTGGACGTCAGCGAGCTTCGATGGCTGGCCGAGGAGGTGCTCGCCCAGGAGGAGGGCCAGCACGTCGCCCGGCGTTTTCGGCAGTGGTGGCTGCTGGGAAGGCTCGACCGGCCGCTGATCGTCCTGATCGGCGGGGTCACGGGGGTCGGCAAGTCCACGGTCGCCACCCAGCTCGCCAACCGGCTCGGAATCACCCGCGTCGTCGCCACCGACCAGATCCGTCAGGTCGTCCGGGCATTCTTCTCGCGTGAGTTCATGCCGGCGGTCCACTACTCGTCCTTCGACGTTGCCGAGGCCCTCGAGCTCGATGACCGGGGCGGCGCCGCGACCGCGGCGGGCTTCTTGCAGCAGGCTGCGGACATCGCGCCGGGGATCAACGCACTGCTGGAACGAGCGATGTCAGAACGAAGCCGGATCGTGATCGAGGGCGTCCACCTGATTCCCGATCGCGACGACTTCGAGCTGCGGGACCGGGCGATCGCCGTGCGAATGCTCCTGGCAGTGCGCGACGAGCAAGCCCATCGAGCGCACTTTCACATGCGTTCACAGGGCAGCTCGCGGCCCCCCGAGCGTTATCTCGAGGCGTTCGAGCGGATCAGGGCGCTTCAGGAGTACTTGATCGACCGGGCGGAGGGGCCCGGCATTCCCGTGGTCGACGAGGGGGGCCTCGAGCCGACCATCAAGCGGGTGATGGAGCTCGTCCTCGATGCGGTTGGAGCGGACGATGCCGGGCTCGGCACGAGCGAAGGCGGCCGCCTGGAGGCCGCCGGCGATAGCCCCGGGCTCACGCCCATGCCGAGCCGTCCCGCTCGGGGTAATGTTTCCGATTAGCTCCGCGATGGAGCGTCACAGCGAGGAGATGTCGAGATGAGGTTCTTCATAGACACCGGATCTGTCGCCGAGGTCGAGGAAATCGCGGCTTGGGGGATCCTGTCGGGGGCCACGACCAACCCCACACTCCTGGCCAAGGAGGAAGACGAGCCGGGGGAGATCATTCGGCGCATCTGCGACCTTGTCAAAGGCCCGGTGAGCGCCGAGGTAGTGTCCGATGATGCGCACGGGATGATCGAAGAGGGCAGAGCGCTCTCCAAGCTGCACGAGCACGTGGTGGTCAAGATTCCGTTCTCGAGCGACGGTCTGCAGGCGACACACGCGCTTGCGGAGGAGAGCGTCCCGATCAACATGACGCTCGTCTTCTCTGCGAACCAGGCACTCCTCTCGGCTCAGGCGGGGGCGACCTTTGCGTCCTGCTTCATGGGCAGGTTGGATGACATCTCGATCGACTCGGCGGCGGTTCTTTCGGAGATCGTCGAAGCGCTGCGCCCGGGTGGAACGACGACCCAGGTGCTCGCAGCTTCGATCCGGCATCCCCAGCATGTCGTCACCGCCGCACAACTCGGCTGTGAAGTTGCGACGCTGCCGGCAAAGGTCTTCCGGCAGATGCTCGAGCATCCGCTTACCGAGAAGGGACGCGCGCTTTTCAAGAGCGACTGGGAGTCGCGGCCCGAGTTCGGTGAGTGGCTTCGCGCACTCGTTGCCAAGCAGCCCACCTCTGCCTGACAGGCGCCGCGACGGTGTCGATGGAGGAAACCGGCCACGGTCTGACTGTCGAAGAGCTCGAGAGCAAGCACCTCGCGGAGCTGCACGAGCTCGCCGCTGCGAGCGGGGTTCCTCGCTACCGGGTCATGCGCCGTGCCGAGCTGATCGACGCGCTGGCAGCCGCTTCAGCACCGCCCAGGGACGAGGCGATCCTGGACGCCGAGCCCGTGCCGGTTCCCGCCGGCATCGGGGCGCCCGAACCCGACGAGGAGCGCGAGGACCTGGACGCATGGGAGTGGGAGTCGCGCGAGGCGGCCCAGGCTGCGGAGCAGGAGGAGGCGGAGGCGGAGGACCGGCTTCCGACTGAACCCGTTCGCGAATACGCCGATGCCGAGACCTGCACCGGCGTGCTCGACCTCGTTCCGGACGGATACGGCTTTCTCCGCGTTGCGGGTCTCAGCCGCTCGCCCGAGGACGTCTACGTCTCACGGGCCCAGGTGCGAAGGTTCGACTTGCGGAGGGGCGACGAGCTCGTTGGCTCGGCGCACCCGCCCCGGCGGTCCGAGCAGTACCCCGCGCTGGCCCGGGTCGATGCCGTCAACGGCGTTCCGGTGGAAGAGCTGGACCCGGCGCGGGCGACATTCGAGGACTTGACGCCGATCGGCGCCGGGGAGCGCCTCGAGCTTGTGTCCGAGATGTCCGAGCTCGGCCCGCGGATGGCAGACTTGCTTGCGCCGATCGGCAAGGGCCAGCGAGGCCTGATCGCAGCGGCGCCTGGAAGCGGCGCGACGCGGCTGCTTCAGGATCTCGCAAGAGCGACCTCGCGCGCTGACGTCGTGCCGATCGTAGTCCTGCTCGGCCCGCGGCCGGAAGAAGTAGTCGATTGGCAGCGATCGGTTGACATGCCAATCCACGTGTCGCCGCCCGAGTCCTCGGCCGACGCACAGGTTCAGATCGCGCAGCTTGCGCTCGAGCGCGCAAAACGGCTCGCCGAGCAGGACATAAACGTCGTGCTCTTGCTCGACTCGCTCACGCGGCTCGCGAGAGCCCACATGCTCTCCCGAGCACGCTCCCGGCGCGGTCGCGCTGAAGCTGAAGAAGGCAACCGCGACGAACCGTCTTCCGTCCAGGGCGTAAAGCGTTTCTTCTCGACCGGCCGCAACACCGAAGAGCATGGCTCGGTCACGATGCTTTGCACGGTGCGGGCAGGTTCGGACTCGAGCATGGAGGAGATCGTCTACGACGCTCTCTCGGACAGCGCGAACCTCGAGCTGAGGCTGGGACGGGAGCTGGCGCTCAGTGGGCTCTGGCCGGCGCTCGACCCGACTCGGAGCAGCAGCCGCGGCGAAGAGACGATCTTGTCACCGGAGGAGCGCGACGGGCTTCACGAGCTTCGCAGCCGGCTGGCCGCGCTCGAGCTGCCTGACGCATGGCGGTCTCTCGTCGAGCGAATCCGCACCACCGGTTCCAGCCGCGACGTTCTGCTCGCGGCTGGGCGCGAGCGCTGAGGTACCTCGGCCCGGCTCGTTACCGCCTGTAGGCGGTGGGCTTCCAGGAAGGCTCCGGAGCAAGCTCGATCAGCTCCGAGTCCCGGTCGCGCTGGAGGTAGCCGAAGCTCTGTGTCTCTTCGCGGAAGACGACATCGAGCTCGCCTTCCTTCACGCGTTGATCGAGCCATGCGCTCCTGAACACTAGGCGGCGAAGCCAGTGGACCAGCGAGCGGTCCGCGGGACCGACGAGATGCTGCCAGTGGACCTGAACGTGCGCGCCGAGGGGGGAGAGCGGCTCGCGAATCTCCCCGTTCACCGCGAGATTGACCAGATCATCCAGCTCCTCCTCGCTCAGCCCGGGCTCGACGAAGCCCAGCCTCACGCCCGCCTGCTCGACGCGCTGCCGAAAGTCCTGCTCGTTGAACACGAAGCGCAGCTCGCCGTACTCGAGCACATAGTCGTCGCCCGACTCGTAGTTGCCCCGTCTCTTGGTCTCGTGCTCGGCCATCGTCTCGTCACGTGCCCCCTGGGCCCGTTAGCGTCTCCATGTTAAGACTAAGTCCTGTTTCTTGGAGGAGCCATGACAGATGGGTTGCACGGGAAGGTTTGCCTGGTGACGGGAGCTTCCTCGGGGATCGGCGAGGCAACTGCCCGCCGATTCGCCGCCGCCGGGATGGACGTGGCGATTGGAGCGCGGCGGGAAGACCGCCTGAGAGCGCTCTCGGAGGAGCTCGAGTCCGACGGAGTTCGGGTCTTTGCGAGGAGCACCGACGTCACGCAGGAAAGCGAAGCGCGTTCCCTCGTGGAGGAGACCAAAACCGAGCTCGGGAGGGTGGACGTCCTTGTCAACAACGCGGGGGTGATGCTGCTCGGTCCGGTCGAAGGAGCAGACACGGCCGAGTGGCGAAGGATGGTCGAGGTGAATCTGCTCGGCCTCTTTTACTGCACGCATGCGGCACTGCCGCTGATGCGCGAGCAGGGGGGAGGAGACATAGTGAACATCTCGTCCGTCGCCGGCAGGGTCGCGCGGGCAGGCGTCGCCGTCTACAACGCGACCAAGTTCGGCGTGTGCGCATTCTCCGAGGCGCTCAGGCAGGAGGCGCTCCACTCGAACATCCGGGTCAGCGTGGTCGAGCCGGGCGCCGTCGCGACCGAGCTCGCCGATCACGTGACCAACCCGCTCGCGCGCGCCGCAATCGATCAGATGCGCAAGGAGATGAAGGCGCCTCTGCGCGCGGAGGACATCGCCGAAGCCATCTTCTATGCGGTCTCGCAGCCGCAACACTTGAGCGTCAACGAGATTCTGATCCGGCCCACCGAGCAGACTCGGTAAGCGCGGTTGAGTAGTGCGATCCGCCCTCGACTCTCGCGGCAGCAGCTCCGCGCGACGGCGCGAGCCTCACCGCCCTGCGGACTCGGTCGGGGAGGAACCAGTTCCAGTCCCCGAGGAGCTTCATCGTCGCCGGCACCAGCAGACCGCGCACGATCGTCGCGCCGAGGACGA